>Ga0181521_10001501_pt1 | contig 28879 bp, 17 predicted proteins | sample PEATcosm2014_Bin_32_FD_119764 | JGI IMG/M metagenome (GOLD analysis project Ga0181521, IMG submission 119764) | Peatland microbial communities from MTU Mesocosm Facility, Houghton, MI, USA - PEATcosm2014_Bin02_60_metaG | ecosystem: Environmental > Terrestrial > Soil > Wetlands > Peat | place...
ATGTCGAAGGTTTCGTCCCATTGCAGGATGAGCGGGATGGTGTGCTCCATCTTCTGGCTGGCGACTTGCTGGCCGTCCACCTTGAGCGTGCCGGTGCCACCGCGGCCGATGCCGCTCATGTTGTTGAAGGCGAGGGTGGCCGGGCCAAGGCCGTCATACTTGAAGTCGAACTCGATGGTGTGCTTGCCGGGCGCAAGCGCGTCCGGGCCTTCCCAGCGGGGACGTTTATAGTCCACCAGGTTCCAGAGGAACACCGGCTTGCCCTTGAGCAGGTAGAACCCATAGCCCCCAAACCTTCCACCGGAGGTCAGAATCACGCCCTCCGCGCCGCCATCCGGCACTTCGATGTCAGCTGTAATGGTGTAGGAACAATTCAACAGCAGCGGCGAATCACCCTGCGGAATGCCGGTGACCGGCTGAGTATAGACAAATTCGCTCCGGCCGGCGGTGATGTTCGGGCGCGGTTGAACCAGACGCGTCGCCACAGAAGCGTCGAGCGGCAGCACTTGATATTTCTTGGCTTCCTCGGTGAAGAGCTTTTTCATCTCTTCAAGTTTTTCGGGATACTGGCTCGCAACGTCGTTGTCCTGCGTCCAGTCCTTGGTCAAATCGTAGAGTTCCCAAGTGCAGTTGTTAAAGGGATCTTGGTTGACCTTGCTAAAGACGTCCCACGGCGGGCGGATGACCTTGGTGCTGGCAATCCAGCCGTCGTGATAAATGGCATGATCGCCCATCATTTCAAAATACTGCGTGTGATGCCGCGACGGCGCGTCGGCATTTTCCTTGGGGAAGGTGTAGGCGAAGCTCACGCCTTCCATCGGACTTTGCTTGATGCCGTCCACGTAATCGGGCTGCGGGATGCCGCAGCATTCGAGGATGGTCGGCACGACGTCAATCATGTGGGTGAATTGCCAGCGGATGCCGCCCGCGTCCGCGATGTGGCCGGGCCAGGCAACGCACATGCCCTGCCGGGTGCCGCCGAAGTGCGAGGCGATTTGCTTGGTCCAACTGAACGGCGTGTCAAACGCCCAGGTCCACGGCACGGCCATGTGGTTGTATGTTTTGTCGGTGCCCCAGACATCATAGAACATTTTCAACTGGTCTTCAACCGGCGGATTGACGCCGTTGAACATGCCCACCTCGTTTGGTGTGCCGATCAAGGTGCCTTCGGCGCTGGAGCCGTTGTCGCCGCTGATGTAAATGATGAGCGTGTTGTCGAGTTTGCCCATGTCCTGAACCGCCTGGATCACGCGGCCAATCTCATGGTCGGTGTAGGCCAGATAAGCGGCATAGACCTCGACCTGCCGGATGAACAGCTTCTTTTCGTCGTCAGTCAGTTGGTCCCAATCCTTGAGCAGGTCCTTCGGCCAAGGCGTCATCTGCGCGTCCTGCGGAATCACGCCCAGCCGCTTCTGGTTTGCGAAGATTTGGTCGCGGAGAGCGTTCCATCCGTTGTCGAACAGGTGCATCGCGTGGATCTTGTCCACCCATTCCTGCGTGGGATGATGCGGCGCGTGCGTGCCGCCGGGGACGTAGTAGCATAAGAACGGCCTGCTCGGATCAATCGAGTTTAGCTGGTTCAACCAGGCGATGGCGTCGTCCGCCATGGCCGTGGTGAGGTTCCAGCCCGGATGACCGACGTAAGGATAAATGGCCGTGGTGTTGCGAAACAGGTTTGGTTCCCACTGGCTCGTGTCACCGCCAACGAAACCGTAGAAATACTCGAACCCCATGCCGATGGGCCATTGGTCGAATGGTCCCACCTGACTCGCCGTGAAGGTTGGCGTGTTGTGATCCTTGCCAAACCAGGAAGTAGCGAAACCGTTGTCCAGGAGAATCCGGCCGATGGTCGCTTTGTCTTCCGGGATGATGCTGTTGTAACCCGGGAAACCCGTGGACTGTTCCGAAATCACGCCGAAGCCGACCGAATGATGATTGCGCCCCGTTATGAGCGCCGCGCGCGTCGGCGAGCAAAGCGCCGTGGAATGAAACTGGGTGTAACGCAAACCCATCTGCGCGATACGGTCCAGCGCCGGCGTGGGGATGACGCCGCCGAAAGTGCCTGGGGCACCGAAGCCGACATCATCCGTCATGATGAGCAGGATGTTAGGCGCGCCCTTGGGCGGTACCACGCGCGGCGCCCACCATGCTTTTGATTGCGCGGCGTTCTCGTTGATGACGCCGCCGAACTTCGGGTCAGGAGGCGGGAGTTGTTTGCCGCTGATGGTGGTGGTGGCGCTGGGCGAACCCGGCTCGCCGGTGGTTTGAATTTGCGCGGTGGAGGTTGCGCCATTGCCGCCGGCACTGGAAGGCACCGTGGCGCAGGAGGTCAAACCGAGCGCCGCCGAAGCGGTCAGCCCGGTCAGGCCGTATCTTATCAGGTTGATTCGTTTCATGTTTTCTCCTTTCAGGTTAGTTTTCAGTTATCGTCTCGTTTGTCTCGATGGTGAATTCGCGGGCCGTGGAACAAAAGGATTGAACTCCGATAAATCGCGACTGAACAGGAGGGAACAGAGGAAACAGAGACACGCTTTCCTTCTCCGTTCTCTCCGTTTGCTCCTGTTGAAAGTCCGGTCTCATTTCTTCCTCGCCCGCGTGGTTCACAAGCGAATCAGTCGTTTTATTGTGGCGGCGTTACCGCAATCGCAAATGCCCGCGTGACGCGCACGCCCACGTCATCGCCCGGGTTGATGTTGTCGAGGTTGATGTCGGGACCGACTTTCACCGTCTGGGTCTGGCCATCCACGGTTTGCAGGGTCACTTTGCGATTCTGGGTATCCACGCTCACGACCTTGGCGGTGAAGCCGACGGTATCAACGATTTTGCCGCCCGGCTTGGCGCCCAGGGGTGCCCGGACAATCGCCGAGGAGGTGCCGGCGCCGATGGGCACGCCGCCGCCCTTCACCAGGCCAATGGCGACTGACTCGGCCACCGTGGCCGTGACCTGGTCGCCGACCTTGATTTGATCAAAGTTGACGACTTCCGAACCGCATTCATAAGTGGTCAGGGTGCCGTCCGCTTGTTTGAGCACCACAGTCCGGTCAGCGGGATTGATGGATTGCACCGTGGCGGTGGCGGTCATGGCATCCAGCACGACTCCGCCACGCATGCCTTCCGGTGTGGACACGGCGTTCATGGTTTCGGTTTCGGATTTGGGCGTTGACGAGCAAGAGGTGAACGCCAGCAGAGCCGCCGGGACCACCATCATTGCCGCGAGTTTCAGTATTTTATTTTTCATTGGATCATTTCCTGTTTGTTGTTTGTTGTGGTTTGTTTTTTAGTTCTTCGATGCTTTTATTGGGTGACGGGTCGTGAAAGCGGACTCTTCGGTTGCAGCCACGACATCAGGGAGGCAAGGAGGACATCCGCCCTCACCCTCCACCCTCCGCAGTATTGCTACGGAGGACGGGCGGCCCTCTCCCCCGGGAGAGGGAGAATCGTTCGCCGCACCTTTGAAAATTGATATGACTGGATTGGCCGGATGCTCATCCGCAAAACCAGAAACCATCGAAAGCTGATTTTTGTTCGTTGCAGTCAGGTTCGGGGGTTTCTCAACCCGGATGGCCGTAAATTCCAGAGGCTGAACCACCACGCTATCGCCGGGCGCCATTTGTTGCATCCTGGTTTTCAAGCCGGGTTTGTATGTAGTCGCGGCGCCGGCGGGAACTTCAATCTGAGTTGCGGTTGTATCCATCGGATTGGGTTTTATTTTGGCTATCTGCGCCCGCCGCCCCAGCCGCCGCCGCCGCCGCCGCTAAAGCTACTGAAACGCTGCGAGCCGGTCGCTTGCGCCGAGCTTTCCCGGTCGGCCCAACTGCTGGAACCTCCTCCGCCGCCCCATGAAGACTGCCGGGAGGACTGGCTGGCCGAGTTTTCGCTTTGCGCCGTGGATTTGTTTTGCGAGGTCTGGCCCTGATTGTAGGAGTAGGCGTTTCCGTTCTTGTCGGAGGTCATCGAGCCGTTGTTCCAGGAGGCCGAGTTGCCCGTTTTGGAATTCTGCGCGCTGCCGGAGCCGCTGGCCGAGGCGGAGCCGTTATAGGCGTTGCCCGAAACGCTCCTCTGGCCGGAGACACTCTCGCCGGTCGTCGCGTTGTTGTAGCTGCCTTGCTTGCTGGAATTGTAATTTCCGTTGTAGGCATTGCCCGAAACGCTCGATGATCCGCTGGCGCTCGCGCCGGTGGTTGGGTTGTAAGCTGATCCCTGCTTGCTGCCGGAATAATTGCCGGTGTAGCGGTTGGCGGAGCCGGAGGCGGTGGTCTGCGCGCTGGCGCCACTGTAAGGGTTGTGCCAGGTGCTGCTTTTGGCGGCGGCAGCGTTGCCGGTATAAGGGTTGTAGGCGGCGCTTCCGCTTTGCGTTCCATGGGTGCCGGTATAGGGATTGTAGGTGCTGCTGCTGTGGCTGGCCCATTCGTTGCCGGTGTACGCATTGTAACCGTAGCTGCCGGTGGCATGGACGGCGGTGCCATAGTGGGTGTAATAGTTGCAGGCATTGACGTTGCAGTGCGTGTAGCTGTAGCTGGAGGAATAGCTATAGCTGTAACAACCCCAGTGCGGCGCGGCGCAACAGCTCGAACTCATTCCCGCGCAGTACCCGAAGGCAAATCCAACCGCCGCTCCCAACGCAAACGACGCGCCGTATCCATAAGTGGGCGGGTAGCTCACGTAGGTGACGCCAACGACAACGGGTGGATAATAGTAGCCGGTGCCATACACCACCACGCCACCCGGCGCGACCACCGTGCCCATGTAACCCGGCGTGTAGCCCACGTAAACGACGGTGGGCGTATAGCCATACACATAGGCGTAGGTCACGTAATGGATCGGGCAGCTTGCGGGAATGGTGTAGATCACCGACGGCACGAATATCGCCACCGCCCACGGTCCGAACGGAGTCGCCGCCACAAACCACAAGCCTGCCTGACAGGCGTAGTAACTGTTCGGGCCGGCCATGATCACCGGCGTGTCGGTATTCGCGGCGTAGCTTAACGATGTGCCGGCAATCGGCATGAAGCTCGGCCCGCCACCCAAATAGACGACCGTCAGTTTGGCCTGGTCGCGCTGGATCGTCGCGGTCTGGGGAATGGAGTTGGCAATCACCGCCTCCTGCGCCTGCGGACTGCCGGGCACGGAAAGCATGACGTTGGACTTCTCGCTGTCCGCCGGGATTTTTAGAAAATCACCGGGAAGACTGCCGGGCGGGACGAAGGCCCAGGGACCGCTGAGGTTCCCCGCCTTGAACCAGCGCCCGGAGATGAGCACGTAATATTTCCCGTCGTCGAGGTAGTAGAAAATGGCGCTGCTGCTGTTTTCCACGTAGAGCAGGTCGGTGTTGGGGACGGAAAGCAGGTTCGGCGCTCCCGCGGTTTCGAGCAGCTCGGCGGGCACCGATGAGACATAGACTTGCGACACCCTCGGCGCACTCGCGTCCCTGGGATACATGGGATCCACCTGCTTCGTAGCGAGCGCGGCGGAAAGCGCGGTGTCAATGTTGGGCGGCAGATAGACGGTGGCGATCCACGGACCCGCCAGCGCGGGCGCGGAGAACCATTGGCTGTCGGCGAAGAGATAATAATTTTGAAAGAGCGGATTTTTGTCCAGCAGCAGGATGGCCCGGGTATTGATGACGCGTTGATAATTGCCGGTGAGGTCCTTCAAAATCGGCGGGCCATCCACCAGGACCAGGAGCGAGGGCTGCGTCGAGTAAATGATCCGCGGCGGGTCGTTCTTCACGGACTGGATTTTTGCGTTGGCAATGTCCGCCGACGCCGCGAAGACGGCTTCGAGGTGATCGAGCGGGATGACCCGGATGGTCTGCGGCTGGAACGATTGAATCATGGCGAGGTATTGCGGCGTCATCGCCGGCTGGCTGGGAAAATTCGCCTTCGTGATCTGAAAGTTTTCAAGGGTCACCAGGCGGTTGACCTTGTCTATGTCGGTGCGCGTGGTGAAGAAGATGACGCCGTAGGTTTCGTTGGTGGTGCCGGTGGGCCGGAGGGCAACGACGAAGCGGCCATCAAGCTGGTTGCCGGGCCAGTCGCTGATCTGCGGCTGATAGATGGCAAAGTCGTAGCCGTTGGTGGTGTAAAAGCGCGGCCACTCCAGTATGGAAGGATCAATCTTCTGGCCCGGCTGGAGCTGCTGCGCTTGGGCAGACTGGCCGACCAGGACCCCGGCGAGGAGACAAACGAAGAGAGAAAAAAAACATCGAACCCTGAACATCGAACGTCGAACATCGAACATCCAATCCGAGACGGACGCGCCGGTCAGGCAGAGCGGGATCCCGGCGAGGAGACAAACGAAGAGAGAAAAAAAACATCGAACCCTGAACATCGAACGTCGAACATCGAACATCCAATCCGAGACGGACGCGCCGCCGGTTGGGCTTGGTGCCCGACATTCCATTTCAGGTGTTAACGCGGCGAAGCGTCTGTGGGCGAGGCTTAATTGGCATCGAGAGTCAGACAGGAAATGTGTTTTCATATGCGTTGTGTGTGTGGGAACCAACAGGGCTGGAGGGAGGAACGTCTCCAACCCTGCTGTTCCGATCGACCACATTCAGTTGTTCTGGTTGTAGTCAAAGTCATGCATTTGCAGTTTCAACCCTTTGCCCGGCACATCCACTTCGGCGTACTGCACGTGGGTCAGCCCGCTCTTCAGCGTCCGGAACGTGGCGGAGAGTTCGACGTAATTCTGGTCATAGGAGGTGGTAATTTGGATCTTGCGGGTCTGCCGTGTCGCTGGGTCGATCCACATAGTGTAGGTGTCGCCCGACACCAGCACGTTGCCGCCGCTGAGCTTGAGCAGACCGTTGGCGTCCGGCGCGGAAATCGCGGCCTGGCTGACATAGTCAATCACCTTGCCTGGGGTGGGCAGCGTGTATTGGTCGAGCAGTTGGCGCAAGCCGACCAGGTATTTTTCCACCCTTTCACGCTCTTTTTCGGCGATGCGTTTGCGCAGAAAGCCAGCCGGCAACGGCGCGGGCTGGTCGTTGAGCGCGGTGCGCTGCAGTTGTCCGTCCGGGCCGAAAGAAACCAGATCAATGCGAATGTCCTCGACCTTCTCGTTGTCAATCAACTCCACGCGGCTGCTCCAGGAGTACTGTTTCAACAGCGCGTCGTTGGCTTTGCGCGCCGCGATGATCCTGGCGGCGAGTCCTTCATTGGGAATCTGGGCTGAAACGGGTTGCACATTGCACCAGGCGAGTAATGCCGTGGTGACTATCAGGATTTTTTTCATGGTTGTTTTTCTTTGTTGAGTTTTTGTGAGTGTTTTTCTTTCGCAAGTTTGCCGGTCCGGCTTCAAATTCAACCGCCCGTGTATTTGATCGCCACGCCGACGACGACGCGGCCGGTGGTTTGCTGCACCGTGCGCCCAAACCAGGGGCCGGTGACAATTGCGCCGGTAACTTGCGTGCGGTCCGACACGATGACGACGGCGTCGGCGCCCATTTTGGCCGCCGCGTTGCGCAGCGACGCCTCGATCTTCTGCACGGGAACGCTGTCGCTGGAGGGTTCGGCCGTCACTTCGCCGAGGCGTATGTTGGGACGGGTCGGCGGCGTGCGCAGTATCTGAATCTGCGCCGGGTTGGAGGGCGCATAAATCGGCCCGCCGACATACTGGGTCGAGGAGGTGGAAACGGTGTTGCAGCCGGTCACCGCAAAAAGAGCGGTGACGACTGCGAACGACGTGAGGAGACGGAGTGTGGTCTTCATTTTTGGTTCATGGTTTGTGTGTTCGTTGAGTGCTGGGTTCTTTAAAAATGAAACAAACGAATGATGAACGCCCGCCCTCACCCTGACCCTCTCCCCCAGGAGAGGGGGAATCGCTGTCAGTCGGTCGGCGAAACGAGCACAGTAGGACATTTCGAGCGGCAATCTTTGCTGTTCCCTCTCCCCGGGGGAGAGGGTCAGGGTGAGGGCGCACAGTTTTTGACTTCTCATTTTCACCAACGTTATGGTTTTATTGCTTCTTCGGGAATAGAAATGTCACGGTGAACCGCAGCCCCCAGTCCGGTCCATAGTTTGGACCGTCGGCGTAATAGCGATAGCCCACCTGGAAGGCGATGGCACTGGCTGACGCCGCGATTGGAAATTGGTTTAGGTCGGTTTTCACAATTTTGGTTTTTAGTTGTTGAACAGGAGGTAACGGAGGAAACGGAGAGGAGTGTTGCTCAAATCGGGCGAAGACAGAAACGTAGGGCGCGACACTCCGTGCGCGCCGTTCATTGCGACGTCATGCCCCGGCGCGCACGGAGTGAGGCGCCCTGCCTCGGTTCGCTCAGTTTGCTCCTGTTGAATCCAGGCTTTCATTTTTATCGCTGGTGAAGTCGCGGGCCGCTGAGAAAAAGGCTGAACTCCGATAAACTCCGATAAACTCCGATAAATCGCGAGTGGATCGCGAGTGGATCGCGAGCAGGCGCTAAAGGCTAAAGGCTGAAATTGGGACTGCCGGTTTGAGGGCAATGTCATATCTCAGTATTTCAATTTTTTGCGTTTCAGTGTTTTCAACAGCCCGCGTGTTTCACAAGCGGATTATTCTATTACGGCTGTTGCACCGGCCCGATGAGCGGAGTTTTCACCGGCTTGGCCAGACCGTAAAAGGCCACCACGCCCTGACCGGCACCAAGCGTGGAGCGAGGCTCGGCACGCCGACGAAGTGCGGCTTTGATGTCCTGCCAGTTGTTGTCCACCCAGACATTTCCGGCCGGATCAATGTCAACATCAATGAGCATCTGCATGCCACCACCGACGTAGCCGCCGGGCGGAGAAATTGCATCGCCCATTTTTTTGCCGGGCGGCCAAGCCTTGGGGTTGGCACCGCACAATTCCACAATCCCGAACTTGTCGCTGGCAAAGTTTGAAATCCAGACATTGTCATCGCCATCCACCGCCGCCGCCCACGGGCCGGCCAGACCTTTGCCGCTAATGGGCGAACCGGGCATCTGGGTGCCGTCGGGTTTGAGGACGGTAATGCTGCCGCCGGACCAGTAGCCGGGTTTCTGTTTGGACATGGTGGTAGTCAGGTAAGGATCGGGATTGCCCCCGCCTTTTGCTTTGAACAACATGTGAATCCAACTCCACATGCCGCGCATTGAGTTGCCAAGCCGGTTGCAGACCCAGACGTTGCCCTGACTGTCCACGGCCAGTCCGCTGACGCTGTAACCGGTCTTGAACTTGGCCACCGTGTTTGTCGGGTCATCCGCTGAAAACCGGGTCACCCAATGGGCGGCAGCGTTGCCGACCCAGATGCGGTTCTGCTGGTCAATTGCAAGGCTGAACGGGGCGAGCAGATGGCCTGGGTTTTTGAACGGCTTGCCCGTCTTGTTCACAAACAAATATTCGGCCTTTTCGGGATCGCCCTTGGGCAGATGAATGACTTGGGAATTGTCAACGTCGAGCGCCCAGATGTCACCATTCGGCGTGGCGACAATCCCCTGCATCTTGCCGAGCCTGCCACCAAAGGTCCAGCCATCGGGCGGCGAGAGCGGCTTGCCATTCTTGTCGAACTCGACGATGGCCTTGCTGCCATAAGTCGTGGCCCAGCAATTGTCCTGCGCGTCAATGCACAATCCAAAGCCGATGCCTTCGACCCCGCCGCCGGTAAAGCCCGTAGTTTCCGGCGAGAGCGGCTTGCCATTCGGCGCGAACTTGGTCAGGTTGCCGTCCCACAACGCATCCTGATTTTGCGCGCCTACCAGCCAATTATCGCCCGCCCACAAGTTGCCCTCGCTGTCGAACATCATCTTTCCCGCTGCACTAAAACCACCGCCGGTGAATTTCAACGGCAGCACCCAAGCGCTCGGTGCCCACGACAGATAAGGCATGAAAGGAGTCGGGCGCAAATTCTTCCCCTTCGGCACGGGATAAAACTTGTCCAGCAAGGCGAAGACCTTCTCCGGTTGGTGCCACGGATTGCGTGTGATGGACTCAATCGCAGTCAAGGTATCCGTCGGGACATTTCCGGCCGGGGACGTGGCCGCCGCGAAGAAGCTGCTGCACGCTTCCGCATTCACCCGCGTGATGCAACCGGCCAACAGATTGACGAGCGTGGCGAAGTTAGCCATCGTAGGCGTTTGTGCGCTGTTGAGCGCGTCCTGAATGGTCGCGCCGTAGCCGCCCGTTTCGAGATCAACAAAGTTCGGCACATTGCCGGCGGCGATGCGCAGGCCGGGGTTCTTTCCACTCAAGTTTTCGCCTTGGAGAAATTGCGCGCACGTCACCGCCGATGCCACGGTCGAGAACTCATTGACGACGACATTTGTTGGCGGTGTGGTGCCGAGCACCGCCAGCAGCGCGATGGCGTCATTCGCGCCTTTGTCCGCTGCGGCCTTGGGCATGCCGCCTTTGGCTACGACATAGAGCATGCTGTCGGCGGGCGCTGAATCAACCGCAAAGGTGAAGGCGCCGTTGTCATCCGTCTTGCCTTGCGCCAACTGCGTGGGCGCACCGGCACCGGCGGCGTAAATTGTCACGGTGGAACCGGCAATCGGTTTACCCGCGCCTTGAATGCTGCCGGATAAATCAGCGGCGAAGGAAAGGTTGTTCATCAAACCCAGCGCGCCAACGAGCGCGATGGCAAGGAGGTTTTGCCTGCCGCGCCGTAGCGCAGCGAAGGTGGGTTGGTATTTGGTTTTCATGGTTGTTGTTGGTTAATTTCGCTGGTGAAGTCGCGGGCCGGTCCGTGCCGGACTGGCCACCGGACCAGCCCGCGTGTTTCACAAACGAATCAATTCACCTTCACGATGCCTGGCGGCTGCCAGGTGCCTTCGCCCGGCGGCAGGATGGAAGGTGCTTCCGTCTTCGGCCAATAGAGGCGCAGGAGTAGATAAATGGTGTCGTTCGGCGCGGGCAACCAATTCGATTCCTTGTCCGCGCCCGGCGAATCTTTCTGGATGTAGAACGTGAGCGAGCCGTCGTCGTTCTTCTTCATGTTCGGCAGCATCGGCGAGTTGATGAGATAACGATTGATGGGATTCTTGATGAGCAGTTGCGACTTGCCATCATACATCGTCACCGACCAGAAGGCGTTTACCGGCGGCAATTGTCCGGCGGGAAAGGTGAGCGTGTAGTTGTGCTGGCTGCAATCAAGCGTCTCGCCGCTGACATCCTTGCGGGTGTAGGGATACATGGCTTCGGCGGGATCGTTCGCGTAGATGCCAGCCTTGGCCAGACCGGCGCGAGCCAGCCAATCGCCATTGAAGTAAGCAGCGTCGCCGCCCGCGAGTCCGCCGACGCGCCAGCCGTTTTGGTCTTTGCCACCGGCGGCAACGGCGGCATCTATCTTGGCGTCGCCGGCCTTCATGCCCAAGCCAACTTCGAGGTTGTGTTCGAGGTCGAGGTCTTCAAAGTTGAATTTCTTTCCCGCGCCGATGCCGATGCGGGCAAGCTGCGTGCGAATCTCCTTTTCTTCCGGCGTGGCGGGAGCGAATTGCAGGGCGAAGTCGAGATACTGGAAAAAGTTCGTCTTGACCGAGTCCTTGTCAATCGGCGGGAAGTTGATGGCTGGCGCAGGGGGCGGCGCGGGTTGATGCAGATACGCCGAGAGCGGTTGCACGTTGTAGCCGTCCTGAATCTTGACCACGTTCGGCATGTCGTCCGGGTTGAAAAGCTGCGTGCGATAGACCGCCATCGAGAATTGTGTGGTGGAGTGGAACACTTTCTTGATGCCCGCCGGGGTCGCGCCGTTCCAGTCAGGGCCGACCACCAGATAATCTCCGCCGTCGTTGCCGGTGGTGCGGCTGCCCATGTAGCCGTAGTTGTAGGTGTTGCCGTCGCAGAGCATCACCGAGTAGTAACGCTCCTTTTCCGCGGGCGGAATGGACAGCACAATCGGCTCGGCGCGCAAATCCATCCACACCATTGAATATGGCGTATCGCTGTTCGGGGTGACGATGGCCGTGTCTTCGTAAGTGAAAACGCGGTGGTCGCTATGAATCACGTTGAACGGGGCTTTGTATTGGCTCGAACTCTTGTCCGCGCAGAACTGATACATGACCGCGTAGTTCATCACGATGGGCAGGCCGTAAATGAATCCTTGCTCGGCGATGGCTTTGGTTTCGGCGATGCCGGGGCGATCCTTCTCGGATTTTTCAGCTTGGGCAACCGCGTCGTTCTTGGTGGCGCAGCCGGAGCCGAAGGCCATCAGGCCCGCGAGCGCGGCGGCGAGGAGGTTCTGGTTGTGTGTGGTTTTCATAGTCATAGTTGTGGAATTCAGAACTTAAAGAGCAGGTTGAGGCTGAACGATTGGCCTTGGAGCCGCCCCACCGAGTAATATTCAGTAAAATACAGGAAATCCAGCGCGGCGTTCCACGGCACGTAAGACAAACCAATCTGGCCGCCGACGGCATGGTCCTGGTCAAGGATGGACGCGCTCCTCGCGGCACTCCCGGTATCGTGCGTGACCTGCCAGCTATCGTAGCCCAGCGGACCAACCTCCAGCAGAAGTTTCTCATCTTTCGTGAGCGGCAGATATTCGCTGATGCCCCAGTTGAGCGTGAGGGTTTCTCCCGGTGTGATGTCGAAGTCCTCGTTCTTTTGATTGATTTCGTAGGTCAACGCGGTCATGACGGCCATGCGTTTGTCAGACCAGGGATACCAATACGCCGCGCTCTGGATTTCGTGTGTCCAAAATCCCAGGCCGGTATTGTCGGCTGAGGCGTACTTTACCGCGCCGACAATCGGCAAGGTAATGGTTGAGGTATTGTAAGTACCCACCGGCGCATAGAAGCCGTATCCCAGCGAGAAGTCCCAATTCGTCAGGGTCAAGCCGAGCCAGACGGGCATCACGAACAAATCGCCGATGTTGAACTGCGAGGCGCTGGGGTTGCGTCCGCTGCCGACGATGGTTGAGATCGACGCGCTGGGATTCACGTTGACAAATGAAGGCGCGATATAGGCGGCATACTTCACGCCGTCGAAGTTCCATGGTGATACCCAGACCAGCGCGGGGGAGACGGCATAGACGTTCACATCCACACTGACCGGGAGCGTGACGCCCGGCCCGGGGCCGGGTTTGATGGTCACGGAATTGATCTGGTTGCCGTTGCCGTCATTCAACCGGGTGCTGGTGTAGTAGTAATTATAGACCATGCCGTAAAATCCCAGATCCGGCACCGCATAGTCGCGGATGTCCATTATGCCGCCGTTGTAGTGGCCGACGGTCCCGGCCCGGGCAAAGGACGCTGTGAGAGCCAGCGCAACTACGAACGCGATGGCGAGAAGATTTTTTGTTCGCGTGGATTTCATATCCGCTTCTTATTTGTTGGTTGGCTCGTCATTTCATTTCAACTCTCAATCTTCACCCCTGAAGTTCGTGACATTGGCGCACGGCGGGTTGGGATATTTTTTGACCGATTCCTGATACTCCGCCACCGCCTTATACACCGGTGCCGTCATGAAAAGGGTGATGCCGCCGAGATTCAAATCCTCATGCGGATCCATCTCGATGTTATAGACCATCGGGAAATAGATTTCGCTGCTGCCAATGTAGATGCCGCCGAGCATTTGCTGGCCGGTGCCGCTCAGGTGCATGTCCTTGAAATAGTAGCGCCATTGCTTCCAGCGCGCGGCCACCAAATCCGGCCCGATGAAGGTGAGCAGCGACTGGCGCGTCCCCGTCTCGCTCTTGCCGTAAAGCACCGCCGTCTGGTCCACGCCATCAATCGGGCGGTCTGTTGGCAGCTTGGAGCCTATAATGGCCGCGAAGGTCGGCAGGAAATCCATTTCCGAAAACATGGCGTAGGATGAACTGCCCGGCGCAATGTGCCCCGGCCAGCGGACAAAGCAGAAAGTTCGGATGGAGCCTTCGGTCACTTCGCCCAGTTCGCCGCGGAAGGGACCGGCGTTGCCCATGTCGGGGGATCCCAGGTTGCCGAGTTCGCGCAGTATCCAGCCCGACGGCCCGTTGTCGGAGCAGAAGACCAGGATGGTGTTGGTGTCAATGTTGAGTTCCTTGAGCGTGTCGAGCACCTGGCCAACGTGGTAGTCGCCCTCCATCATCTTGTCGCCATAATTTCCAATTCGCGACTTCCCGGCGAATTGCTTGGACGGGTAATTCGGCGCGTGCCCCATCGAGAACGGAAGATAACAGAAAAACGGTTTGCCCGCCGCCACCTGACGTTTCATGAAATCAATCGCATGGTCGGTCAGTTCGTTGTCAATCTCCGCACGCACCTCGGACGTGAAGGGTTTTATGCGTTGAATTGGCTCGCCCGCCTTCTGCGCTTCAACCCACGGCCCTCGCTCATTCAATTGCTGCTCGGTTCCGGGAAACGAGTGGGTCATCAGGATCAGCGGCGTCGTCAGGCAGTCGCTCCACGAGGTGTCCGGCGGGATGCCATAGAATTCATCGAAGCCGTGCGCGGTCGGCGTGGCTTGCGGACCACCGCCAAGATGCCATTTGCCGAAAATGCCCGTCGCGTAGCCCGCGTCCTTGAACAACTCGCCCATCGTGTAGGCTTTCGCCGGGAGTTGAAAGGGGCTGCCCGGTGCGGAGAGCAACGACAGCCCGTTGCGGATGGAGTATTGCCCCGTCAGCAGCGCGGCGCGCGATGGCGTGCAGGAAGGCTCCACGAGAAATTGCGTGAAGCGCATGCCCTCGTGGGCAAGCTGATCGCAGCGCGGTGTCGGGTATCCCCGCAGTTCGCCGCCGCCGTAGGACCCCAGATCGCCGTAGCCAACGTTGTCAGCGAGGATGAAAACGACATTGGGTTTATTGGCGTCGGCGGCTCGCGCAGCGGTGGATGTGAACGCCAGCGCGCCAACGAGTGCGGCGGCGATGAGGTTTTGTTTGGTTGTTTTCATAGCTTTGTCCTTTCGATGATTGTTTGGCTTGGTTACTTCACTTGCTCGATGTCCGGCAGCTTGAAGCTCTTGTCGAAGATCGCTTTCTCCGGGCCATACACGCGGAACCACGGGAACCATTTCTGGCCGGGCTGGGTGTAAAGCCAGTTGGACTCCTCACCGGCGGGCGGCTTCGGGCCAAAATAAATGTCCACCGTGCCGTCGGCGTTCTTCTTCAAGTCCTTGTCGAGCGAACCGAGCGTAAGGTTCGGCGCGTTGAGGAAGAAGCTCGACGTTTGCAAACTGTAAATGGTGATGGACCAAAACTGGCTCACCGGCACATTCGCCGGAACGTGCAGCCGGTAATTGTTCCCGCCTGCCAGCGGCTTGCCGTCGTGGTCGTGAAAAGTTCCGTAGTAGAAACTGCCGGTGCCAAGCTTGGCCGTCGGGCAGAAATACTGCGACAGGCCGATGCCGCGCCCATCCACGTCATAATAATCCGGCATCTGCCACTTAAAGCCGGTCGGCATGGTGCTGGGCGGGGAGGGAAGACACCACTGGCTGTCCGACCACCACGGCGTCACGTCCGTCGCCGCCTTGTCCATCAACCACGCGAGCGCTTCCTTGGCCGCTGTATTCAACTGCTTCACGGTCGCGGCGTCGGGCTGGAACTCCTTGCCCTTCTCGATGCCGAGCGGCAGGAGCATTCCCATCATTTCCATGTCACGCGGCTGAATCGGTTCTTCGTTCAAAACGCGGGCCAGGCTGGTGAAGAAAGTTTCGTCATACTTTATCAGGCCGTTATACATCACCTCGGTCATGTCCAGGAGGCGTTGCGCGGGCGGATTGGCCGCCTGTGACAAGGGATAAATTTTGACCTGCTGCACCAGATCGTTGCCCGCCTTCACGTCCGCTGCGGAATCGGAATCCAGAATGGAGCGCAGCAGCGTCATGGTGTTGTAGGTCGCGGGACGCACCACGGTGTAACCGTCCGGCACGTCGTTTGTGTAATCGGGTGGCAACACCAGATACTTGCCGCCCTTGCCCTCGAAGCCGAGGTCAACCAGCGGCAGATACCACGCATCTTCAATCGTGCCGTAGAAGTTCGCGCCGGAAACGGCAGGCGGTATCTCGACCACGACCGGCCCGTCCTGCTTGGTATTGCAGAAGAAATACATATAGCGCGTGTTGACATTGGGCGTGGGCGACTGGTTCATCCAACCGCCGCCTTTGGGCCACCAGACGATGTCGTTGTAATTCGCCTTGCCATCGCGAAAGTAGGCTTGCTTCACGGCGTCTTCGCCGACGAGCGGCACGCCCCAGATGACGGCATCCACGGCGCGGCGTTCCACCGTGCGACGGTTGAGTTCCGCGCTGGTTAGAGATTTGTTCTTGCAGGTGGTGCAACCGGCGCCGAGAGCCAACGCGCCAACGAGCGCGACGGCAAGTAGGTTTTGTCGGTGTGTAGATTTCATAATTTTATTTTTCTTTCGCTGGTGAATTCGCGGGCCAGCCACTTGGCCAGCCCGCGTGTTTCACGAGCGAAGCCAATTACATCTTGCGCACCTTGCCCATTCGCGGTCCTTGCACCGGGGACGCCACACCGTAGATGACGGTGAAGCCCGAGCCGCCGCCCCAAGTCGAGACGGGATAGGGGGGCGGATCGCCGACGGCTCCTTCGGGGGCATTCCAGTTGTTGGCAGCCCAGACATTGCCGGCGGGATCAATGGACACGTCGGTGAGCATCTGAATGCTGCCGCCCTTGAAGACGTGGATGACATCGCCGGGCTTCGTGCCCACAGGATGTCCCTCGGTATCCACTCCGGCCATCAAGACGACGCTTCGGCCGCGCGGCGAGAGGTTGCCGATCCAAACGTCATCATTTCCGTCGAGGTTCAAGCCCCACGGCACGTTGACCGCCCCGCCGCCGGAGAAACCCTCTGGCGCAGGTTGGGTGCCGTCGGGACGGAACATGTTGATCACACCGGTGGGTTTCGGAGAACTCAACATGGCAGCGCCCATGATCTTGAACTGCTCCATGATGGAGGCACCGTCGGGGACCGGCGGCATTTTGAAGTCCAAGGAACAATTGCTCGCCACCCAGACGTTGCTCTTCGAGTCCAACGCCAGTGCGCGCACAATCAATCCGGCTCTGAAGGTTTCCACTTTGCTCGGGTCGTTTGCAGGAAACCGAACAACCGTTTCCGACTGCGAGTTGCTGACCCAGACGCGATTCTGGTCGTCAATGACGATGTCGAAGGGCGACTTCAAACCGTCAACCTTGACGATGCGTCCGTCCTTGATGCTGCCATTGGGGAAATAGAGCAATTGATTATTCGAGCCATCGGCAATCCAGACATCACCGGTCGCGGAGACTCCGATGCCCATCAGGCCGAGGAATTTTTCGTGGAACGGAAAATCGCTTTCGCTGGCGACGGGCTTGCCGTTGAAATCCATCACGAGGATTTTCCCGTTGAAGCTGCTGATCCAGACGCGGTCTTTCGTGACCGCCGTGCCCCAACCGACGCCGTCAATGCCCATGCCGGTGAAGCCGGTGATCGCCGGCGAGAGCGCCTTGCCGTTGGGGCTGAACTTGATCACACCGCCGCCGAGGCTGTGAATGACGCCGGACTGCGAGCCGGGCATCCAGTTCTGGCCGCTCCAGAGATTGCCTTCCGCATCGAACATGAACCGGCCATTGGCATAATCGCCGCCGCCCGAGAAACACAGCGAGAGACAAAAGTCGGGCGGAGTCCAGGCGAGATACGGCACGAAGGGCGCACTGCGCCGGGCACCGTCCGCCGGCTGCGGGTAGGCTTCGTCAAACAATCCGTAGAGTTCCTTCGGCGCAGTCCACGGCGCGCGGGCGATGCCGGCCATCGCTTCAAGCGTGTTCTTGGGCGTGACACCACTTGGGGGCGTGGCGGCCTTGAGGAAACGCGCGCGCCAATCGTCGTTGGCCACGGTGGCGTAGGCGCCGATGAGCGAACCGAGCGTGTCCAAATTGGCCATCGTTGTGGTCATGGAGCTGTTGAGTGGATCGAGCAGCACCTCGCCCCAACCGCCGGTCACGGGATCCACCAAGTTCGGCGTGTTGCCGGCGGCGATGTGCAGGCTCAACGGCTTGCCAGAAATCACTTCGCCGTTGATGAAGCGCGCAGCGGTGAAGGTCGAGGCCACGGTGGTGAGTTCGTTGACCGTCACCTTTTCCGGCCACGAGGTTCCGAGCAACGACATCAACGCGACGCCGTCCTTGGGGCCTTTGGCGACCAGATAAACCACGCTGTCTTGCGGCGCGGATTTGGCATCCAATTCAAACTCGCCATCCGCGGCTGTTTTGCCCTGGGCCAATTGTGTGGGAGCGCCTTCGCCCGCCGCGTAAAGCGTCACGGTTGCGCCGGCGACGGGTTTGCCTGCGATCAGGACGTGGCCTTTAATTTCGCCGGAAGACCGGGCGGTCTTTTCGCCTTTGTCCTCGTGCCAGGTGGAACACCCGGCACCCAAGGCCAGCGCGCCAACGAGCACGACGGCAAGGAAGTTTTGTATGCGTGTTGTTTTCATAGTCTTGGTTTTTTGATGTTTGATTCTCTGTTCTTGTTCGTTGTCTTTGATCGGTTGCGGGTCATTGTTTTGTAAAGAGCGCCTTTGGCAGGAGGATCTGGATCTGAAACTGGAGCTGCCAGTCCGGCCCATTCCTTGGCGTGCACACGTTATCATAGGCCGCCAGTTTCACGTTGACCGGGAGCTTGCCGCCCAACTTCACAAGCCTCCCGAAGCCGCCGCCGACGGGCACGGTCCACATGTCTCGATGGTCGGCGTTCCAGTTGGCCGTGATGATGGGCGCGCTGCTCAAATACCAGCCGTGGGGCAGGTTGTAATTGACGAAAGGCTGGAGCAGAAAATTATTCTGGTTTTGCGGGCCCCACCCGGCCACCGACCACTGGTTATTGGCCAAAGCCCCAATGACCCAATGGCCCGGCATGGTGAGCGCCACCGCCGACGGGCCCACCTGGTATTTACCGGCGCCGAGCATGGGATCGGTCGCTGTCGGCAGCGTGGTGGTAGGCCCCACACCCCAGATCAGCTTGTGGGAGCCGGCCGGCGAGAGGAAGAAGGTGGGATTGATGTCGCCGATGCCCCAGGCGCTCCGGACCCCGGGCGCGGGCGATGGCTGGTCAATGATGGGTGTGATCCATCGGGTAATGAGGTTCCAGTTCTCGTTCAAAGTGATGGGAATCACGGGCTGAAAGTTCATAATGTACTGGGTGACCTTGTTGGGGCCGACGTCGAAGTTGAAGTTGTTCTGGAAGGGAATGCTAATCATGTTGGCCACGGGGTTCTGCGCGATCTTGGCCAACTCTTCCGCGCTAAGGCCACCCTTGGCCTCGTCTTCCTTGGCCTGCCCACCGCCCCCGCCCCCGGCCGGCTCGTCGGCGGCCGCGAGGGTGAGCGGGCGGTAGAAGCTGGAATCGGTTTGCGCCAACGCGGGCAGGACGAGAGCGCCAACGAGCGCGGCGGCGATGAGGTTTTGTTTATATGTGGTTTTCATTGTTGTGGTTTTTCAGACTTTGAACGGGCAAGGCGTTGATCAGAAGCTCGCAGAGGAAACACCGGTCTTCGCTGCGCTTCGCCCCGGCAAGGAATCTCCGTTCTCTCTGTTTGCTCCTGTTGAATTCTTCTGTGTGTGAACCAATTTCATTTGTAGCTGCACATTTGTTTTGTTCTATGGTCTTGCATTTGCTGTTCTCTCATTCGTGCCCAGTTGGAACAATTGGACTTTGGTCCAATGTCCTGACTGGAACAGCGAAATCATTTTGATTCGCCACCATTCGGGTCGCCGGCCTTCTCATCCGGGCCGCGGCGTCCCAACGCGGCATCCAGGGTCCGGATGAACAGGGCGTCATTGCATGGCTTTCGCAGGAAGGCCACCGCGCCGCCCGCGAGCGCCTGTTCCCGGGCGTGGCCATCGTCATAGGCCGTGATGAAGATGACCGGGATATCTTTGTGGATGCGGCGGATCCGGCGCTGCACTTCAATGCCGTTCACGCCGGGCATCTGAACGTCCACAATCACGCAATCCAGTCGAAAGGAAGGAAGCGACTCGAATTGATTTACGAAATCTTCACTGCTGGCATAAGTTTCCGCCGCCATGCCCAGCGAGCGCACCAGTCGTTCCATGGCGCGACCCACGGATTCATCGTCGTCCACGATGGCTATGAGCGGTTTGTTGCTGGTCACAGGTCAGTGTAAAATTCCGAGCCGTCGTCGGCTTGGCGAATTTGTCTGGTAATGTTATCCGAAAGGGATGCGTCGGGATATTGGACCTTAGGCCAATACGGGCAGGGGAGGTGACGAGTGGCGAGTGGCGAGAAGCGGGCAGCGAACGCCGTTAGCCAACGATGCAGTTGATTTCGGGGGCGCGGGCGTCCCGCCCACAGTTATTGGCCTCCGGCCGAAAACATTCCCTTTGAAAGCGAAGAAACAATTGGTTCGCTGTCCCCAGGCAAAGACCAGTCGGCGGGACGCCGACTGGAGCGACCGGGACGGTCGCGCTCCCCGTTTTCGACCGCATCGTTACGGGTTAGACACCTGGCGGTGGCGGCATCGGGGTGGCAGGCCTTGGATGCGCCGTAGTGGATATTGCCCCACTGGAAGATATTCCCAGTTTTTCGGCAGCGCGAACCAGATCCGCGAGCGACTCGACGCCCATTTTTTCGATGACGCGGGCGCGATGGACCTTGACGGTTTTCTCGACTGTGCCAAGCTCGGCGGCCACCTGCTTGTTCAACAGGCCGCGGACAACAAGCACCATCACTTCGCGCTCGCGCGGCGTCAGGCTGGCGGCGCGCCGCTGGAGTTCCTGAATCTCGGCGTATCGCGCGCGGGCCTCCACGTTTCGGGCAACGGCCTGCGCGACGACCGCCAAGAGGTCCTGGTCGTCAAAGGGTTTCGTAAGAAAATCAACCGCGCCGTCCTTCATGGCGCGCACACTCGTGGGAATGTCACCATGTCCGGTAATAAAGATGATGGGCAGGGGAGGCGTAAAGGCCTTGAGTTCCTGCTGCAAATCAAGGCCGTTCAATCCGGGCATGCGGATATCCAGCACCACACAACCCGGGGTATCCTGGTGATGGCCGCATTCGAGAAATTCGCGGGCGGAGGCAAAGGTTTCCACGGCGTAACCGGCCGACGCCATCAGACGCGCCAAGGCCTTGCGGACGGAGGCATCATCGTCCACCACAAAAACAGTTGAATTGCGTTCTGCCCTAGCCATAGACCATGCACGCAGGATGATAAGCCCGGCTTCAGGCGGAATCAATGCTTAAAGCAACGCGTTTCGGCACGACAGAAGCGAAGAATTGTATTGACAACTAACCAATAATCTCTAAACTTGGTTCCGGAAATCATGAGGAACAATAAAATCACCCTTCATAGCTCAATGAACCGGCGGCGCGTCAAAAAGCACATTCCTATCAATCTCGCGCCTCCATCAACGCACTTGCAGTCGCTTCGACTGGCTGTGCTCGGCTTGGCCGTGTTTGGCTTCGGCCTGACGGCCCGCGTTTACGGTGATATCCTTGTCGATGGTGACTTCGAGGCAGCGGCCCCGGGCGCGTTAACGGGGTTGACAACGTTCTTCACCATTGGGAATAGTATCGACGGGGGTTCCTGGACCGTCAGCCAAGGAAATGTGGGTGTGGACACGCAGAATCTCTTTGTGTACGCCGGTAACAACTCGGTCTTTCTCAACGGACTCGGAGGCGGCCCCGGTTCCTTGATGCAGACCCTGACAACAGAGGCCGGCCAGACCTACGCAGTGAGTTTCTGGGCCAATGCGGATGTCTCGAACACCTTTTCGGTGACGCTCGGTGGGGTAGCGGTGACCGGTGCGCCGACCAGTATCGCGGTGAACGGCTTTCCTAGTAACAACTACCTGGGGAACAGCGGGGCGTTCACGTACTATTCAGGCATCGCGGCAGCAACATCCGCCAGTTCCGATCTGGTCTTTACGGCCACCGCTTTATCGACCGCTGGCACCGACCAGACCGTCGAGATCGACAACGTGAGCGTATCGGTTGTTCCAGAGCCATCGACGTTCGCCCTGACCGCCGTAGGAGCGATTGGCGGAATCGCTTGTTGCCTGCGCCGCCGGAGCTAAAGGCCGGTGGAAATTTATTTGCCGCAGCCGTGTACCAGCGGGGCTTCTTATTTGCGTGCCCAGGTCAACATGGTTGAAGCCCATTAAAGCCCGGGGGTTTCGGAGGCGGCAACCGACTTACCCCTCAAGTCAGATTCAGCTCTTCCTCGTGAACTGGTAACGTAAAGTAAAAGGTGGCGCCCTGGTCGGGATTGTTCTCCGCCCATAACCGGCCCTTGTGAGCTTCCACGATGGAATGGCTGATGGACAATCCAAGGCCCAAGCCATCCCGCTTCGAACTGCGGAACGGTTCAAACAGCCTGACCAGCCTTTCCGGGCTGATGCCCGTTCCACCATCGCGGACTTCGACGCGTATCGAGTCGGCCTCCAGTTGCCGGGTGCGGACGACAACCGTGCGCTTGTCCTCCGGAACATCCTGCATCGAGTCGAAAGCGTTCAGCAGGAGATTCAGTATCACTTGCTGCAACTGGACGCTGTCACCGTTCGCCCTGCGCAACGCCGGATCCAATTCGAGCGCGATATGAACCTTTCGAATCAGCATGTCGCTGTGAAGCAGCCGGACGACATCCGGAATAATGCGATTGAGGTCCAGTGGTTCCAGATGGGGCTCGTCCTTCTTGACGAGCGCGCGCATCTGGCGGATCACCTCTCCCGCGCGTTTGGTGTCCTGGGCGATGTCTTCCAGCGCACCCCGGACCTCGCCCAGATCGGGAGTCGCGGCAGCGAGGAACCGCGAGGCGGCCTGGGCGTTGCTCAGGATGGCGCTGAGCGGCTGGTTCAGTTCGTGGGCGAGCGACGCCGTCAGCACGCCCATCGTGGACACGCGCGAAAGGTGGGCCAGTTCGTTGCGCTGTTGCCCGATCTCCAGTTCCGCCTGCTTGCGCGCGGTGACATCCGCGGCGGCGCCGCGGTAGCCGACGAGATTCCCGGTCGGATCCAGCACGGGAGCACCGCTGGTCTCCAAGTGTACGATTTTTCCGCTCTTGCTGACGTTGGTATTGGGAAAATCCCGGAACGATTGTCGGGCAGCATTCACCCGGGAAGCAGTGGCCATCAGTTCCTCACGGACAGACAGAGCAAACAGATCGAAGAAATGTTTCTTCCCCACCAACTCTTCCGGGGTGTAGCCCAGGATTTTTTCGACAGTCGGGCTCACGTAGGTGTAGAGGCCATCCGCGTTGACTTCCCAGATGAACTCCCCGGCGGTCTCGGCCACTTGACGGAACCGTTCCACGCTTTCCCGAAGTTTTTCTTCCGTCTGTTTGCGTTTTTCCTCCTCTTTGACGATCAACCATGCATTGGCCCCCAGGGTGGAAAACACCATTCCACCAACGAATATGGCGCCGATGACGATTGCCAGCTTGTTTCTGAAAGTGATCAGGCCGGAAAAAACATCCTGTTCGGCAGAGGCCACGGCAATAGACCAGAACGTATTTCCGATATGAACCGGCATATACACCGCGAATTTCCTGGTTTGCCCGACGTTCCGCTCGCCGATTCTGTCATAGGTGTATTGTGCGACGCCTTCGCGGGCTTTTAGCATATCGTTGACCATGACTTCCAGCGAAGGGGACTTCTTGATCATTGCAAACGCGGATTTCCCGGTGAACTCCGGTATCGGGGTGTAAAGAATTGTCCCGTCACGGCTGATAACCCAGGCGTATCCGGTTTTGCCAATCTTGATCACATCAAAATAGTGGTTCGCGAGGCTCTCGAAATTTATCAGGATTCCGATCGACCCTTTGAATTCAGATCCCCGGAAGACGGGCACATGGAGGGCAACTGCGTCCGCTCCTTCAACTGACTTGAATACATCGCTAACCACCGGCTTGTGATCCCGCAGCAGTTCACGTATGTGCTTCTGATTTGAGATATCCGTTCCCACCGGGCTGCTCGAGGGAAAGTTATAGATTATGACGCCTCTTTCGTCCACGCGGGTGATTGACATGATCTGCTCCTGGTTGGCCTCATAGAAAAGTTTCATATAGCGTTGACCGACGGCGTCGTTTTCAACGATCTCATCCATCTTTGATAAAGAGCCTAAGTTCCGAGTCCACGTTGCGAAGAAATCTTCGATTCCCCGGGCGGCCTGTCTGGCATGGATCGTTTGCTCTTCATTCAGCTTCGCAATGGCGGTGTTCCTGGCCTCCTGGTAAAAGCTGTTAAAGAGAAAAACGCACGCACCCGCATATACAATCGCGAGGGCAATCAATGTTCTTCTGTAACGGAAATGCAATTGATTCCTCCTACGGTTTAGCCCCACCTTCCATGCGGTGGTTTGGTTTGGTTGGACACCAAAAACGGGACGATGGCCATTCGACGAATTGCAAGCGCTCGAGTACGACCTGCACTGTCGCGGCCAGAGCAAAAGCCGCGTTGGCCCAAGCAGTGTGCTTCGTGCACCAGACCAGCAAATGCACCGCCGCCAGCGTGAGGCACGCGGAGGCGGTCATGGACCAGATGATGGTGACCCAGGACATTGTATGTTGTGGAAAGCATGGCAAACAGCCCGGCCTTCCTCCAACTACAAACTTTACCAAAAAGCGCAAAATCCCGCTTGATTTATGAACCCAATTCATCCTGAATCACGAGGAACCATGAAAACGATCAAACCGATTCTCATGTCCGTGGTGATTGTCGCAGCTATCGCGGCGTTGACTGCACCGACCGTCGCCCAGCAGACCACGGATGCAGAGCCCGCGCCGCCGCCTTCCGCTCCCGCGCCACGTAGCGCCGCCGATCTGGAAAAGCTGGCCGCACCAATAGCCCTTTACCCCGACCCTCTAATCGCTGTCATGTTACCGGCAGCGGCGTATCCCATTGAGGTTGTCCAGGCGGCACGCTTCGTGGCGAACACCAACAACCTCGCGACGCTCGATGACCAGCCCTGGGACGCAAACGTCAAAGCGGTGGCCAGGTTTCCTTCGGTGATTCAGAAGATGAGCGATGAACTGGGCTGGACCGTCGAACTTGGCCAGGCCTTTGTTCAACAGCCGTCGGAACTGATGGACGCCATCCAGTCGCTGCGCGCCAAAGCGCAGTCTGCCGGCACGCTTCAGACAACGCCAGAGCAGGTGGTGATTGTCACCAATGTCGTGGTGGAGAGAACTTATGAAACCCAGATTGTTTATGTGACCAATACGGTCGTCCAGATTGTGCCGGCGGATCCGCAGGTGATCTACGTGCCGGTGTATAATCCCGTCATCGTCTATGCTCCGCCGCCGGCCTATGTCTATAACCCGATGGCACCATTGATCATTTTTGGGGCTGGTATTGCCGCGGGAGTCATCATCGCGAACAATCATTGTGACTGGTACTACGGCGGGGTTTATTACGGGCGCAGCACGGTTGTAGTCTATCGTGGAAGCGGTTACGGGCGCTATCCTTATTATCCGCCGCCTCCTTACTATCGGCCACCCCCATATTATCCGCCGCCGGGTTATCGCCCGCCGCCACCGGGCTATCGTCCGCCCGGGATTCCGCCGCCCAGCTATTACCCGCCTCGTCCTGCTCCCTATCCGGCGAATGGATCGAGACCGGGTGTGCCCACCACTCTGCCGGCCAATGCAGGTGCATCGCCTTCAACGATGCAACGCTGGCAGCCCGATCAAAAACGCATGGTGACTTCCGGCGGAGCCGGTTCACTGCCCAGCGCAAACACGCTCGAAGCGCGCGGCTGGAGTTCGGGAGCTGGCACCGCTGCAACACGCCCCGCGCCCGGCACCGGTGGCAACACCAGTTCGACCAGACCCGCGGCTGCCGCTCCTCAACCGGCGCAGAGCATCTCGAAGCCAGCCGCATCAAGGACGTCTTACAACCCGCCGACGCAAACTCCGAACGTGACGCGGCCAGCGCCGTCACAAGGCACTGCACAACCCACGCCGAATCAGCCTGTCAACCGTCCTTCGCCATCAAACGCCGGGCAAGGCAGCGCCTTCAATGGTGTTGGTAATGGCGCCGCTGCCCGCGACTCCAGCAACCGTGGCGCCGCCAGCCGCAGCAGCGGCCAAAGCTCTCGTGGCGGCAATTCCCGGGGAGGTCGCCAATGAAAATAATGACTATCAACCTTTGTTTGCCATCCGACACGAACATTTCAAAAGCAAGCCTCCTCCGGGTTGTCCGGCCACAGGTTTTCCATCGGCTCGCCGCGTGCGGCTCCAGTCTCGCGACCAGTCTCAGCCTGATGCTGGCCCTGGTCCTGAGCGTGCCCGCGATGGTTCGCGCGGCTGACACCGGCAAGACCTTCTCGACGCCAGAAGAAGCGGTTGCGGCACTCGCCGCCGCTGTGAACGCGAAGGATCACGATGCCTTGCAGGACATCTTCGGGCCGGCGGCGGTTGACCTTGAGAATCCCGATCGTGTGCAGGCGGCCAACGAGCGGCAGAGGTTCGTCGCGGCCTTCAACACGACCAACCAGCTCGTGCGCGAATCGGACAACCAATGCGTGCTGGAAGTGGGCGCGGACGCCTGGCCTTTCCCGATTCCCATTGTAAAAAATGGCGGCAAATGGTCCTTCGACACCGAGGCCGGCAAGGAGGAAATCCTGAACCGCCGCATCGGCCGGAACGAACTTGCGACGCTGCAATCGGTGCGCGCCTACGTTGAAGTGCAACGCGAATACGCCAGCCGTGATCGCCTGGGCAACGAAGTGCTGCAATACGCGCAGAAGTTCGTCAGCTCGCCCGGCCTCAAGGATGGACTTTACTGGCCGACCAACCTTGATGGTGAAATCAGCCCCCTCGGCCCGCTGGTTGCTCGCGCCCAGGCCGCCGGCTACGGCAGAACCGGGAAAGGCCCCGAGGCCGCTCCCGAGCCTTTCCACGGCTACTACTTCAAAATCCTGACGCGCCAGGGCAAACACGCACCCGGTGGCAAATACAATTACGTCATCAACGGAAACATGATCGGCGGTTTCGCGTTGGTGGCCTGGCCGGCCGAATATGGCAACACCGGCATCATGACCTTCATCGTCAATCAGCAGGGCCGGGTCTATCAGAAGGATTTGGGATCCAAGACCGACAAGTTGGCGCTGGCCATGGCACAGTACGACCCGGACTCAACCTGGCAATTGAGTCCGGATTGAACGAATCAAATCGGGATTATGCACGTCACAAAAGTTGACTGAAAAGCGGTGCTTTTTAGCCGTTCCCGCTTAATTTCTCACTTCTTGCGACAGGTGGATGCAAAGCGTCATAAACAACGCCGCGCGGCAAGCCGAGTTTGGCCAATTCAGTTTGGATGCGCCGGCTGCTCCCGGTGGGACTGACCTGCCACATGCGGCGGATGAGGCGAATCAAGTCACGATTCACCGGCGGCCTTCCAGAACGGGGGCGAGAGTTCCAGCGCCATAACCAGCGGAAATCCGCCCGAGGCCAGGCGGCGATCATCCGACCAACACTCGCAGTGGATCGAGAAGTTGAGTCCAGTCACGGTCAGAGATAGCCTTTGCCGATAAATCGCAACGCGAACCTTATCGTCCTGGCGGTTTTTCCCTGCCAATTTTATTCCAGGGTAAAGTTGCCGAAGCTGGTCACGGGTGGATCCGCGGAAGCGTTGTAGAACGTCACGAAGATATCGCCCATTCCCTGGCCCGTGAAGGTGGTCTGAATATAAGACACGCTCCCAGCCTGCACCCCGCTGCTGTAAGTTAAAACCAGCATTCCACCCAGCGGACCGTATGATGTAAACGTATAAGTGCCCGACGAGACTCCGGGGTTGTTGCCGCCGGTTTCAGTCTGGCTAAACGTCGTCCCGTCGCCATTGAACGTTACCACGTCAACAACTCCATTTGCATTTGTTGTGTAAATGGTCTGCCCGGTCAGAGAGATTGGAACCCAGTTTGTCGGCGGCACCCAGAAGCCGATCGCCGCAAGGGTGTTGCTCCCACTGCTGTCCTGATTGGTTAACACGCAGAAATTCGGCGCGATAAACGTCAGAACCACCGGCGCAGCCGTGTTGGCAACGGTTGGCGGTGCGGTATAACTGATACTTAACTCGGCGCTGTCAGCGCTCAACCTGGAGTAGGTGTAAGTGCCCACACCGTTGGCGTAGTTGGTGGTCAACGAGCTCTGACCGAACGTGGCGGGCCCAAAATTCATTTCAAACGCGCCGTCCGCCTGCGTCACCTGCGCCGCCGTACCCGCCAATGAATCCGGCGCATTCCCGCCCGGTGATTCCGACACCAGCGCAAAGACCCCGGTATCGGTCGTCGGCGCATTGCTTGCACCGGCGTAGGCGGTGGCATCATACGTACCGTAATTGGTCGCGGCAAAGGTGAGCTGCATGAAGTTCGTTTCATGGGGTTGCGTCACCGTCAGCAACGCTCCCAGCGGGCTGTATTGCTTGAAGCTGTAGTTCCCGTTGGTCACCTGGCCGGCAGCATTGGTAATGGTGAGTGTGCCCGACCCGAAGGCCGCGGTCGTCATTTGGCCGTCGGCGATCAGCGCCGAGGTCTTTCCGTTCAAGGAAATGGGAGCCCAGGTGGGCACCGCCCAAAAGTCGATGGTCCCGGTGTTCACCACATTGCTCTGGTTGCTAAAGAGGCACTCGTTGTTGGTGATGAATGTCAGCAACACGACCGTTTTGGCGCCCGATATACTGGGCGGGGCAGTGTAAGTGATGGACAACTGCGCTGTCTTCGGGCTCAGGTGAGTGTAGGTATAATTGCCAACGCCGTTGTCATAGTTGGTATTGCCCGAGTTCTGGCTGAAGGTGCTGGTGCCAAAGCAGAGATAAAATGTGCCGCCACCGCTCTCATTGACGGCCCCCATCAATCCGGCCAGCGAGTTCGGCGCCGTGGCGTACGCAAAGATTACCTTGTTGGTGATCGAGATATTCCCGCTGGTGTCCACGGCGCAGGCCTGGACGGTGTTGGTGCCCGGTGTCAGCGTCAGGTTGGCCGTCCAGTTGGTCCAGTTGTTGGCGGTCGTCGCCGTTGTCC
>Ga0181521_10001502_pt1 | contig 28879 bp, 38 predicted proteins | sample PEATcosm2014_Bin_32_FD_119764 | JGI IMG/M metagenome (GOLD analysis project Ga0181521, IMG submission 119764) | Peatland microbial communities from MTU Mesocosm Facility, Houghton, MI, USA - PEATcosm2014_Bin02_60_metaG | ecosystem: Environmental > Terrestrial > Soil > Wetlands > Peat | place...
CGCATGGCGGTAAAGGATTTGGCGGAGTTGGTGGAGGAGGCGATGTGAATAGCGTGCGCATCGGGGTGTACGTCTGCCATTGCGGCACCAATATCGCGGGCACGGTGGATGTCCGCGCAGTGGTGGAGCATGCCGCGGCGATGCCCGGCGTGGTGCTGGCCCGGGATTATAAGTACATGTGCTCCGATCCGGGGCAGGAACTCATCCGCAAGGACATTCGGGACCACGGCCTGGAGCGCGTCGTCGTGGCGGCCTGCTCTCCGTGCCTGCATGAAAAGACCTTCCGCAAAGCGGTCGCAGCGGCGGGCCTGAATCCTTATTACTTCCAGATGGTGAACGTCCGGGAGCACGATTCCTGGGTGCATGCGGATAAACAAGCCGCCACACGGAAGGCCCTGGACTTGGTGCGCGCCGCAGTGCGCCGCGTCCGCCTGCACAAGCCGCTGGAGCGCCGCCAGGTGGCCATCCATCCCCATGTGATGGTGGTGGGCGGCGGCATCGCCGGAATCCACGCGGCGCTGACGCTGGCCAATGCCGGCAAGCATGTCTACCTGGTCGAGCGCGAGCCCACCATCGGCGGCCACATGGCCAAGTTCGACAAGACCTTCCCTACGCTGGATTGCGCCGCGTGCATCCTGACTCCCAAGATGACTGCGGTCAAAACCCATCCGAACATCACACTTTGGACGCTCTCCGAGGTCAGCCGCGTAGAGGGCTATGTCGGCAACTACAAGGTGACGGTCACCCGCAAGCCGCGCTACGTGCTGGAGGATCTCTGTGTGGGCTGCCTGGAGTGCATCGAGGCCTGCGTGTACAAGCAGGCCAAAGTGTCCGACGAGTTCAACCTGGGCCTGAGCAAACGCAAGCCGATCTACATCGCCTTTCCGCAGGCGGTGCCGCAGGTGGTGGTCATCGATCCGGACACTTGTATCGAGTTCAAGAGCGGCAAGTGCAAGAAGACCTGCGTGGAGATCTGCGCGGATCGTAATGCCATCGATTTCCACCAGCCGGAACAGGTCCTGACCGTCGATGTGGGCACGATTATCCTGTCCACTGGATTCGAATCGTTCGACGCCCGGCGTCTCCCCTACTACGGCTATGGCTTGTATCCGAACGTGTACACGGCGCTCGAAGTGGAGCGGCTGGTGAACGCGGCGGGGCCTACCGGCGGCGAGCTGGTTCTGCGCGACGGGCGCAAGCCCGCCGCGGTCGGCATCGTCCATTGCATCGGCAGCCGCGATACGCACACCAATCGCTACTGCTCGCGGGTCTGCTGCATGTACTCGTTGAAGCTGGCACACCTGATCCGGGAAAGGACCGGCGCGGAAGTCTACAACTTCTACATCGACATCCGCGCGCCGGGGAAGGCCTTCGAGGAGTTCTACAATCGCGTGGCCGAAGAGGGCGTGAATTTCATCCGCGGCAAAGTGGCCGATGTCTACCCTGAGCCCAACGGCAGCGGGCGGCTGATCCTGCAAGCCGAAGACACCCTGCTGGGCATGATACGCAAGATTCCCGTAGACATGGCCGTCCTGGCGACTGGCCTGGAGCCCCACGCGGATGCGCAGCAAGTGCGCCGCCTGTTCAATATCGGATGCTCCGCGGAAGGCTTCTTCCTGGAACGCCATCCGAAACTGGCGCCGGTGAGCACCTTTACCGATGGAGTATTTCTGGCCGGCTGCTGCCAGGGGCCAAAGGATATTCCGGACACGGTGGCGCAGGCCGGCGCGGCGGCGGCGGAAGCTCTGGCGCTCGTCGATGCCGGGGTCGTCGAACTGGAGCCGAACACGGCCCACGTGCTGGAGGAGGAGTGCTCCGGCTGCAAGACTTGTGTTTCGATGTGCCCCTACCAGGCGATTTCGTTCGTGGAGGCGAAGCAGAAGGCGGAGATCAACGAAGTGCTGTGCGAGGGCTGCGGCACCTGCGTGGCTGCCTGCCCGTCCGGATCGATCCGGCAGAACCTGTTCGAAGACGAGGAGATCTTCGAAGAGATATCGGGAGTGCTGGCCTATGCCTGAGGTCTTCGAGCCGAAAATCGTGGCCTTCTTCTGCAATTGGTGCACCTACCTGGCGGCGGACCTGGCGGGCACCTCGCGTCTGAAATACGCGCCGAATGCGCGGGTGATCCGGGTGATGTGCTCCGGCCGCGTGGATCCCCAATTCGTGCTGGATGCCTTTGCCAAGGGCGCTGACGGCGTGCTCATCGGCGGCTGCCATCCAGGCGATTGCCACTATCAGGAGGGCAACTACAAAGCCCTGCGCCGTTTCCATCTGATGAAGCGATTGTTCACCGAGATGGGCATTGAGGAGGATCGCTTCCGGCTGGAGTGGATCTCGGCGTCCGAGGGCGAGAGGGTCAAGGCCGTGATGAACGACATGGTGGAGAAGGTCCGGGCGTTGGGCCCGTTGCACGCCAGCCTGCCGGAGCAAGCTCCCGCCCCGGAGATAAAAGTCGAGGAGGTGATGGTCTGATGCCGTCGAAGCCCAGAGTCGCTTTTTATTGGTGCGCCTCCTGCGGCGGGTGTGAGGAAGCGATCCTCGATCTTCACGAGCGGATCCTGGACGTGGTCGGTCAAGTGGATATCGTCTTCTGGCCTGTGGCTCTGGATTTCAAGCGCCGGGACCTGGAAGAGATGCCGGACCAGTCGCTGGCGGCGGCCTTTGTCAACGGCGCGGTGCGGACCAGTGAGCAGGAGGAGATGGCCCACTTGATGCGGCGGAAAGCGGTGCTGCTTTTCGCCTTCGGGAGTTGTGCCCACCTGGGTGGCGTGCCTGGACTCGCGAACCTGTTCACACGGGCGAGCCTGCTCGCGGCCGCGTACCCGGAGACGGTTCCTTCCGATGGCCTGCCCGCCCTATTCGAGAGAGTCAAGACACTGAATCAGGTCGTGCCAGTGGATTACTACCTGCCCGGTTGCCCGCCGACCCCCAGCATCATCTTACCCGCCATCGAAGCGCTGTTGAGCGGGAAACTCCCTGAGAAGGGATCGGTGGTGGCCCCTGACCGCGCGCTGTGCGAGGAATGCCCGCGGAAAGAGACGCGGCCTGTGCAACTCGCTATTACGGAGTTCAAGCGCCCGCACCAGGTGCCGATCGACGAGACGAAATGCCTGCTGGCGCAAGGTCTCGCTTGCCTGGGACCGGCTACGCGGTCCGGCTGCGAAGCGCTTTGCGTGCGGGGCAACATGCCTTGCACCGGATGCTTCGGTCCCACCAGCCGCGTGCGCGATTTCGGCGGCAAGGCGCTTTCGGCGCTCGCCTCCATTGCCGCCGGAAATGAAGACCCGGCGATTATGCGGGCGCTGGAACACATCCCCGATCCCGCGGGCACGTTCTATCGCTACAGTCTGCCGTCCGGTCTGTTGCAGCCGCTCCCTTACGGTCGCGGCTCGGTAACGGAGGTTTCTCATGTCTGAACGGCGCACCATCACCATCGATCCCGTTACCCGCCTGGAAGGCCACGCCAAAGTCGACATCGTCCTGGACGAGCGCGGCGAAGTGGAACGGGCCTGGTTGCAGGTGCCGGAGTTTCGCGGCTTCGAGAAGTTCTGCGAGGGGCGCCCCGCCGAGGATATGCCCCAGCTCACTTCCCGCATCTGCGGCGTCTGCCCGACCGCGCACCACATGGCGGCCACCAAGGCACTGGACAGCCTGTTTCAGGTAGAACCGCCCGCGGCTGCAAAGATCATCCGGGAACTGGTCTACTGCGCTTTCGTGGTGGAAGACCACGCGCTGCACCTTTACTTTCTGGGCGGCCCGGATTTCATCGTCGGTCCCAGCGCGCCCAAGGCGGAACGCAACATCCTGGGCGTGATCGCCAAGGTGGGAATCGAGGTTGGCCGCAAGGTCATCGAAATGCGGCGCAAGCTGCGCGGCGTGATTGCGCTGGCGGGCGGCAAGGCCATCCATCCGGTGTTGGGCTTGCCGGGCGGCGTAGCCCGTAGCATCCAGCCGAACGAGCGCGAACAGATTCGCCAGGTGGCTACGGAGGCCGTGGACTTCGCCCGGTTTACCCTGGACACCTTCGACGATCTCGTACTCCGGAACAGCGAGTATGTGTACCTGATTCGCTCCGCTATGTTCACTCATCGCACCTACTACATGGGGCTGGTGGACGACAGCAACCGGCTAAACTTCTACGATGGCTCGGTCCGGATCGTATCGCCGGAAGGTGGCGAATTCGGCAGATTCCGCGCGGAGCAATACCGGGATTACATTGCGGAGCGCGTCGAACCTGGAACATACATGAAGTTCTGTTTCCTGAAGCCGGTGGGCTGGCAAGGCTTCCGAGAGGGGGCCGACAGCGGAATCTATTGCGTCGCGCCGCTGGCGCGCCTGAATGCGGCGGAGAGCCTGGCGACGCCGCTGGCCAACGAGGCTCACGAGAAGTACCTGGGCACTCTGGGGTGGCCGGTCCACCATACGCTGGCCAATCACTGGGCGCGCGCGGTCGAGCTCCTTTATGCCGCCGAGCGCATGAAGGAGCTTGCCAACGCCCCCGAGTTGACCGACCCGCACGTGCGCAACCTGCCCACCGCCGCGCCGCGGGAAGGCTTCGGCATCGTCGAAGCGCCGCGCGGCACGTTGATTCACCATTACCAGAGCGACGAGAAAGGAATCATTCGCAAAGTCAATCTCATCGTGGCTACGCAGAATAATGCGGCCCGCATCGCCATGAGTGTGGAGAAAGCGGCGAAGGGGCTCATTGCAAGCAACCACGTGCCCGAAGGCGTGCTGAATCAGGTGGAGATGGCCATCCGCGCCTACGACCCCTGCTTTGGCTGCGCCACGCACGCGCTGACGGGCAGTATGCCGTTGCTGATTCGCGTTCGCGACAGCCATGGCGAAATCGTGACCAGTCTCGGCCGGGATGCTGACGGCCGTGTGCACCAGGTTTGAACAGGAGGAAACAAGCATGAACGTAGACGTCGTTGCGGAGCTACTGCACAAGCATCCATTCGTGGAGGATCTCCAACCGCACCATATTGAAATCTTGGCAGAACTGGCTTCAGAAGTGAGTTACGACAAGAACCGGATCATCTTCCGCGAGGGCGATGACTGTGGCTTATTCTATCTGATCTTGTCCGGGAAAGTGGCCCTGGAGATCTCAGCACCGGGGCGCACCATTCGGGTCCAGACGCTCAACGCGGGAGACGAGCTGGGCTGGTCCTCGGTGCTTATGCAGGAGAGGCTCTTCCAGGCGCGGGCGTTGGAACCGGTTCGCATGCTGGCGCTCGACGGCGTGCACCTGCACGAGGTCTGCAAAGAGGATCCCGTTTTCGGCTATGAGCTGATGTACCGGCTGCTCAGAGTCGTCTCACGGCGCTTGCAGGCCACCCGGTTCCAGCTCATGGATGTTTACGCGCCGGCAGCCAAGCCGGCGCACGTATAATCGGGCATCCTCGGCATGCGGTCTCGGTGAGGGCACGCGTGCGAATGTCTGGCCCTCACGGCCAGGTTAACTAGGATTATCGGTAGCTATCGCGCGGGCTGAAGTGGCCGCCTGGCCAGCCCGAGAATAGTTCAGATGATCCCAGGTGATACCAGATGACCGGCCACGGCTCAAAAATTCGGTCGGAGGAAAGAGCAGGGCATGAAACTATGGGACCAGTCGCGAATGGCACTTTCAGAGTCCTGACAATCGCCAGAGAGTACGGTAGCGGTGGGGGCCGCATTGCGCGGAGCATTGCCGAGACGTTGGGATGGAGTCTGTTGGACAAGGGTCTAGCCGAGCGAATCGCGCGAATCGCTCAAGTGGATCCCGGATTGGCACAACGGTTTGACGAGCGCGTGGACTCATGGTTGCACCGCATCAGCCGCAGGAGCATTTGGTACGGGCCGTCCGAGGGAGTCGCGACGGTCACTGCCCCGGAGTTCTTCGATGCGGAAAACATGGCGGCGCTCGGCCGAGACCTGATCGTCGAGGCGCACGCGAGGGGAAATTGTGTGATTGTTGGCCGGGGAGCCCAATGCGTGCTGCAAGACCGGAAGGACGTTCTTCACGTTTTCATTTACGCTCCGTGGCTCGCACGAATCGACCGTGTCCGGGAGCGCCTGAAGTCTGCCGCAGACATCGAGCATTTGATTCGATTGACCGATCAGCAGCGCGCCGACTACATCCGGATGTATTTCGGTCGCAATTGGAACGATCCGGACCTTTATCACATGCTGATCAGTTCGGAACTCGGCGAGGACAAGGTCGCCCGGATAATCATCGACGCCATCGAAAGTGGAGGCGACCCGTGTGTGCCCGAGGGTGGACGCTACTAGTGCGCCGGTAAACGCCTATGGACATGTCCCAACATGACGGCACCACGATGTTCCGGTTTGTACTGCGGGGAGAGCTAATCGGGAACGGAGTGCAGGACCTGGAGCACGCTTGGATTGCCGCGAAATCGAGTCTCCCGGGAAAGGAGGTTGTGGTCGACGTCTCTGGAATCGCCAGAGCGGACCCTGCGGGTGGCGACTTGCTGTCTCGCATGCGGAAGTCAGGGGCCCGCCTAACCCTAACCGGCGCCTAACCGCGACACTGCCGCCGGAATCCGAGGAGTTCCTCCGGTCCCTGGGTGCACCGGCAGTGCCACGTGACGGTGGGGCCTGGTTCCGTGTGTGTGCGTTGCCATTGATTGCGCTCATCATGCTGTTTGTTCCGGCGACGGTCAATGCGGATGCCGTACTCCCGCTCGATCCAGGCGCTAAGACTCTTGCCGTCCCATAGGTTCTGACTCAAACCGGCATCGCGCGGCGTTTGCCGCAGAATCCTGTTGATCTTCGTCACCTGTTCCGGGTTGAGTCGCTGGGGCCGCCCGGGATGTTCCCCTTCCCGCAACCCCGCCAACCCGCTCTTCTCGAAGCGGCGTACCCAATTCTCCACCGACCGCGGGGCATCGCCGAGCAGACCGGCTACCTCGGAGCAACTCATGCCCTGCGCCACCAACAGCACTCCGTGCAGGCGGTGATCGTAGCGCGATTCCTCGGATCGACGGATCTCGTCCTGCAACCCCAAAGCAATGGAAGCCGCATCGGTGATGGTGAGTCGCTTCGGAGGGCGGGCAATCCTGCCCGCAGCCGGCTCTGGCTGCCCCACAGTCCTGGGTTTTCATAACATTTGGTGGCCCGCAGGGCCATGAGGATAGGCTCCCAGCCAGGGCGCCCTCTAGGCCGGGACTCCCAGTCCTGCCTGGACAAGACCCGAGTATGGATATTGACACCATATGGTCCACAATGCCATCATGGGTGCTTGATGAAGGCCGAGTTGCTCTTCCATGAGCGTATCGAGTATGTCGATGGCGCAATCGTGGAAATGGTGTTGTGGCGCCTTCCGTCGCCTGTTCCACCATCGAAGCACGGCCTAAAATACCGCCTCTTTTACGGCCGCATCGGCGTCCGGGAGGCCGGGTACGACAATGAGCGCGGCAAAGGCGATCATCGGCATTTTCAAGGCGTCGAGACAGCTTATGCCTTTAGTACTGTCGAACAACTGATGGCCGATTTCTGGTCCGATGTGCGGACCCTGCGAGGTGGCAAATGAACGATGTGAAAGTCACGGTCGGCGGCGCAATGGAGGACGAGGCAGCGCGCAGGTTCGTGGATGCGTGGCACCGCGCCGAGCGTGGCGATTCCTTCCATGAACGCTACTTGGCCTTCGAGAGTTGGGAGACCCTCGCCCGCGTTCTGACCGCGAGACGGATGGAGTTGCTCCGCTACGTCCGCCGGCACAACGTCACTAGCGTCCGCGCCCTGGCAAAGGCGCTGGAGCGCGACTATAGCAATGTGCATGCGGATGTCCAAGCCTTGGCGGCGGCAGGCCTCCTCGACACCACGGACGGCGGCGTGCGTGCGGATTATGACGCGATAGAGACCAAGATCGCGATTTAGGACGACGAGCCATGAGCGGCGCTAACAAGACATCCACCAAGCGCCCCAGCCGAGAAGAAATCGTCGATTTGTTCCGGGCCTGCGCAGCCAAGAATGAGGGCATAGCTCCAGGTAAGAGGCTCTTTCAGGAAACCTGCGGCATCACCGAAGCCCAGGTCAAATACTGTTTCTGGAGAGCAAAGGGCCCGGCCAAGGGCGCGGCTCCATACCCGTACCTGATAGTTGCGGTTCCATTTACCAAGCCAATGGATAAGGCATTGCGACAACACTTGTGACCTGCGATAGCCTTATGGCATCACCGCCAAAGGATTCCCTACTGGGGCCGGCGCCGTTCTCCGAATTCTCGACTGACCAAGATGCAGAACTCGACCGCATTCTGAAAGACGCCGGTCTGGACCAGAGCAGCGAACTGACCGGAGCGTTCAGCAGCGGAGTGGTGAAGACCGCAGCCGTCGTCTTATTGGTCAAGATCGGTCAATTACGTCAAAACGTGATTCATGATCGCACTGCGGATTCGGCTGAGAAGTCCCTCGCCAGCATGATGTTTTATCTTTCGAGCATGATTGCGGTCCTTGTCGGTGGAATCAGCAGCGATGCGGACTCGTTGAATCGGGCGAAACGCTGAAGCACGGACAAACCTAAGCGCACCAGAGCCGCTACAAGCCGTCGTCCGTCGCCGGGTGCTGTGGGTCCACTGCGAGCATTCAGAGAGAACTGAAGGACGCTGTGGGCCTGCTGCGGGTGTTCTGGCGGCAGCTTCGCCGTTGTAATCGGAGGCAAGGCTGGAGACGTTCAACCTCGACCATTGCGGCAACATTTCTGCGCACATGTGTTTTCAGGTAAAATGTCGTCCATGGCCCTCGCCCGATGATCCCAAGCGAAGAACTCGAATTGAAAATATTCCGCTTTGCCGAGTCCGTTGGGGCGAAAGCGAGATGGCAAGACGCTTGAAGCACAAGCGGCAGAAGAGAGGCGGGTGGACAGGATGCCCGCAGCACGGTTGCTGGAAGCCGCAAAACATCGGGCCAGCTTGCGAGAGTTGAAAGAAGCGCATTCGGACTTGAACAAGCGCCCGGAACCCGACCTCACAGGCGTAGTACAGCATTGCATGGCGGCTTTGGAATGCACCGCAAAGATTATCGTCGGGAACGACTGTGGAACCCTTGGCAATCTCCTGAAAAAGAACACGTTGAAACTGCCGCCAACACTGTCATCGATGTCGAACAAGGCGTGGGGTTTCGCTTCCGACCGTGCCCGTCACGTTCACGAGGGCAAGCCTGTCTCCTACCCGGATGCGGAGCTTATGTTGGCGCTGGCAGAGGCCATGATTGTGTATTTCCTCCGTTCGTCGCAAGTTGCCGATAGGCAGTGAATATTCCAACTCCTTGCGTCACACTCCGCTGAACCCGGCGTGGGTGCTGTGGGTCCACTAACGGTGGGCATCCTGTGTGCTCGTGGTGGCGGTTAGCGGTCCTGAACGGTCCGGTGCGGCTCCAGTTGGTCCCAAGCGGTCCCGAGAATCATAGGGTCTAAAATAAGGTCTAAAAAGAAGACGGCGACTACCCGATTCTGGATCGTCGCCGTAACTCCTTTATAATATGGTGCGGAGAGGGGGACTTGAACCCCTAGGCCCCACTGAAAACACGTAAGTTATTGATTTTGCGTATTACCAGACTGCCAAGAATGCCAGAAATGACACTGGCGTGGTACATGCTTGGTACACGGGCGATTCTCCGAAACCGTTGCGCAGCTTTCCAAAGTGGCGGAATCCGCCACTTTCGCTTTCTTGCCCTTTCACGCTCAGCGCCCGGAGTTCGCCCGATGCCTCTAGCATTGCGCCGGGAACGGTTTTACGGCGATAATAGGGCGGAATGTCTCAAAGCGGCCGCCCAGCCCAACGGGGCGAAAAGCGGGAAACCTCACCCGCCTGGCGGCCCGCAATCCTTTGAGGATCGCAAGAGGCAGCGATGCAAAACGATTCGGACCAAATCAAAACAGAGCAGACGACCGGGCCGGCAACTATAGCGGAGGCGGAGGAACGGATTGCTCGCCTGCTGGCACGCACGGCCGCGCGAGAAGCGCGAGAAGCTGCCAGTGACGATCGAGAAATAGATCGATGGCAATGTAACCAGGCGATAGCCCATTCTGTGGAGCCCCTCAGGCATCGCGTCGTGCTCGCAGAACTGTCCCTGTCACAACTGCGGAATATTAGAACCTCTCTTGAAGCGGAGCGGCGGGCGTTGACCGATAAGTTGGGGCTTGATCTGCCTGAAGACATGATGGAGCGGATTAAGGCTCGGATTGAGAAGATCGCCGCGCGCGAAGCCAAGGTGGACAAAGAGATTGCAGCCCGTCCCCTAGAGCCCAAGGCGACACCGCGGCCGGCTGATCCCGAGACGGGGAAGCCCGCGACTCAGAGCGTTCCGGGCGTTAAGCTTCAGCGGATGAAAGGCGGGCGTCCAATATCAATGGGCTGCTACGACGGTTCAAGGGTGAGACGACTCAGAACTGATGCCGGCATGGACCCAGCGGCGTTCTGCCGGCTGGCGAGGATCTCAAAAAATACGTTGCAACGTCTAGAAGGCCAAAACCGCGCAACTTGGCAGACGATTAAGCTAGTCTGTAGGGCACTGCACATAACCTCCGAAGGGCTCAAAAAGACTTTAGGCCAAAAAAGCACCCCGCCCCAAAAACCTCTCACAAACTAGGGTTATTGGTAGAAACAAACCCACTTAGCCCCCAAAATAAATCACGCCCAAAAACTCCAGAAACTAGGTTATTGGGGTTTATGGCTAAATTTCCATGGCATTCTGGGATCATGCAAGACAACAAGAAACCAAATGACACCAAACCAAATGACACCATAGCTCGTAAGTTCGGAAGCGAGTCCGACGTTCAACGGCTGACCGGTATCCCCCGAGCGGATTTGCAAGCAGACCGACTCGGGCGCGCGAAATTGTTTCCCTGGTACCGGGTCGGTAAACACATCCTCTACGATCTAACGGAAGTCGAGGCCATCATTCATTCCAGCGATGCGGTAGCTAAAAGCCGAGCGTTGCGCTTAGAGATATTGGACTCATTCAGAGAGCGGCTACTCTCACAGGTCCCGTCTGATGAGCGAGTAGCCGAGCTCCTGGCGGAACTGGATCGCATTAACAAAACGGACATGCTCAAAGGCGCCGCGTCCGCCGCACCCGAGGAAACCGCATCGTGACAGGCCGTGCGCCCAGCCCCGGAGTCGCGCACCGGGCAGCCAAAGCGGAGCTATGGGTCCGCGACATGGACGGCCGCGCGCTTCGTGCAGTGACTCTCGCTCAAGCGAAGCTACTGGTATCTCAGGGCGCCGCATACCCTGTTATCACGGCAACCGGCTGGAAAGAAGTACGCCTTAAGGTCGCGCTGCCGCCGAACTCATTGCGCACGTATAAGGGCTCTGCCACCGCGCCTGGCTCGCCCGTATCGACCTATCAACATAATTTCCCAGCCTGCCGCACCTGGAAACACTGAACAAACCACAGTTATGGCCACAACGTCGACCCGCATATCTAATGCGGGCGGAGGTGTGTCCAATCCCTTCGGCCGCGTCTTCACTCCCCGTGAGTTAGCGGAACTCTGGCGGCTGTCCGAGAACACCATTCGGCGGTTGTTCCAGGACCAACCCGGAGTGTTCGTGCTGGGCGAGAGTAACCCGCGGGGCCGGCGTGGATATGTCACTCTGCGGATTCCTGAAGCCGTCGCGGCTCGTCTGTGGCAGGAGCGAACCCAATGAACCTCGGCGAGCGGTATCCGGTAGAAGCGTTAGAAGCATGGGCCGCAGCGCAACCTGATGGCGGCGGAGAGGTGGGGCTATGAAACGAGGGGGTCCTTCACATCCTAAGACTTTTGACCTGGCCGAACGGCTGGGAATCAGGCGAGCACATGCCGTAGGGATTTTAGAATTGCTTTTCCATTTTTGTGCGCAGTATGCACCGGAAGGTGACGTCGGCCGGTTCTCAGACAAACGCATTGCGGCGGCCGTAGACTGGGGCGGCTCGCCGGGTAAACTGGTGTCCGCGCTGGTCGATGCGAGGTGGCTCGACCGTCATCCGACCGCCCGCCTGGCCCTTCACGACTGGGCAGAGCACGCAGACCGCACCACGCTACAGAAACTCAGCCGTGCGGGAAAAAAGCCTATTCAGTCGAATCAGGCAGATGCAGCGAAAGTGTGTACTCAGAGTGAAACAACAGGAATCAATCTGGACACTCTGCCTGAGCCAGAGCCTGTACCAAAGCCAGAGCCTATGCCTGAGCCAGAGCCAGATGCACCGCGCACAAGTGCGCCGCGGGTGCATCCGATTCGATCACAGGAGCGCAGCATCACACGGAACGGAATCTCACCGGCTACCTGGGATGACTTTCAGAAGCGCTACGCGGAATCCGGGAAACCGCTCAACGAGACCGACTGGAACAAGGCCGGCATGGAAGCGGCGACGTTGGACCTTACGCAATCCGACATGGCCGAGCGCGTTTTGCCGGCGCTCGCGGCCGAGTTGCCGGCATGGGCCGAACGTGAGATCGACATGATACCGTTTCCGGTGAACTGGCTGAAATCGCAGCCATGGACGCGACGGGCAGTACCGCGGCCCCCCCCGCTCACACGGGAGCAACGACGGCAAGCGGAAATCGAACGGGAATGGGAGGCACTCGGCAATGGAACCAGGGAAAGGCAACTGCGAGAAGTGTAAGGCTCTGATCCGGCTATGCAGCAGTTTGGATTATTTCTCGACGGATCCGGAAATACGATTGCTGCTGGTCGAGCGGCTGCATCGGTTCGCCAAAGACCACGTACACGCGAAAACCATGATTGACCGCTGGCTCGACACACAGACCGCGGCGCCCAAGGTCTCCGACCTGGCGAGCCTGGCCGCACAAGTGCGAACCACATCGCAGGGATTGCCGGCCGGGTGCGACGTGTGCCAGGGCGCCCCGTTCGTGATTACCGGAGATGGCGGCAAACGCTGTGATTGCCCGCGGGGGCAGGCATTGAGGATTTTAGATCAACGCCACGCAGCATAAAACCGGAGGCGCGCGCCGATGAAGCAAGCCTGTGTCCAGAGTGCGCACGTCTCCGCGCGCTGTGACGTGTGCGGTGAGCGTCCAGAAGACGCGCTGCACCTTCCCGAAAACCTCGGCGGGTTTTATTGCCAGCGTCATTGCCCGATCTGTAGTCCAGTAGCAGCGACCGCAGACAACGCGGCGCACCAGCCGGAGGCCATCATAAAGCCTCAGCCGCTTAGACGATTACCAGGACTTTCAACTATCATGCAAACTACGCAAGACAGCGACCCGGCCTGGCTCCTCGCAGCCGTGGAGGCCGGCAAAGCGGCTTATCGTCGAATTTGTGCAAGCAGAGCAAGCCCACGAAGCGGCCGGCGCGCAACCGGCCAAAACCGCCCTGCTGTGGGCAGGCGTAGATCAACCACCAAGGAATTAACATATGGCAAAGAACGCAGTACTTGAACCGCCCAAACAGACAAGAGACCGCGGACTCGAGCTCAGGATGCTGCTCACGGAGACCGCCACCGGCAACCATCGACTTGCGCAACTGCAGGATGAGCTATCGGCGCGCCGGCGCACACTCAGGCAGATGGAAAATCATCACCAGGGCATGGTTTACCGTCTTTCCGACCCCGGCGAAAATCCCACCACACCACCTATCGAGCATAAGAAGCGGAAAAAAGCGCGGGAGGATTTCAAAGCGGAGGCGGCCGAAATCGCGCGCCTCACCGGCGAGTTACAAGCCCGGCAAAGAGAGTTCGATGAATTGACCGACACGGTGAACAAAGCGCAACGCCGATGTGCGGAGATTCAAGCCGCGATAGATGCGGAGAGACAGATCCGAGTGGCTGCCGCAGTTTCGCAAGCGGCGGAAGCGGCGCCATCCCGCGATGACGCCCACGCGGCCCGCGAAAAGCTGTACAGGCTTCGCGCGCGGCATACTCAGATTGAGCGCGAGCTAGGCATGCTCATGGCAGCGCCGCGGCAAGAGTCAGTTGCGCAAAGAGCTACTGAGTTGCTTGCCACCGAAATCATGCCGGCGGAAGTAAAGGAACACTCCGAGGAAATCAAGCGATTCATACTCGAAGAGAAAACCGTGCGCGTGGCCCTCGGCCTACAAGAGCGCGAAGTAAGACGCCTCGAGCGCAAATACGGGGGCGAGCTATACGCCACGCTTCGACCTACCTTCGCGAAGCTGGCTGGCCGCATCAGTGACGGCCTGGACATGGTAAGAGACAGCGGCAAAGAGTCTGAACAGTTGCGCGTGGCCGCGAGCGTCGAGGCCGGCAGCAGTGACGTTATCGCGGGTGTCCACTTCCCTTACCTTCAGCCCGACTACGGCGACAGCAGTGACATGGTGCGCCAATGGCAACGGCGAATGAGAATCGAGGGATTGCTCGTTTAACTCGACAACCAGCAGGGGCGCCGGCAGTCAGTGCGCCCCGCGAACCAAAGGAGAACATCACAATGAAAACATCAACAGTAACAACTCAGCCGAAACCCGGATTGCATCTGACTTCGCCCGTGCTCGCTGCGGCCGGCGAGGAACGTTGGGACCCAACGGCCTGGGAGACAACCGCGCTGAAAGCGCGAGCGGCTGGCCTGCTCCGAAAGATCGCCAAGCTTCAGTGCGGCACACCGAGCGCACACGCGACCGGGCCGGCAACGATCCAGGAGGCTGAGCAGCGGCTTGCGGCGCTGCTGGCCCGCACCCGGCAGCGTGAGGATATCCCGCAGGACGAAGCCCGCGATAGGGCTTTCGCTCAGTCCGAACGGAACCATGCTGCGCGTGTGCGCGCAGCGAAGGCCTGGCTCGCAAGGCTGGGACTCAGACTCGCGATTGGAGGTCGATAACCATGCCCCTCGACATTTCAAGATCGCGCCAAAAGCCCGCTAACAAGCGGCTCGCTACGCCGGCACCACGCATCCGCGCGGCACTGCAAAGCGACGCAGCGCTAGAATTGCTTTTCTACGAACCCATAGGGGATGACGGTTGGGGCGGCGGTATCACCGCTAAGGCGATCAAGTCAGAGATCGACCAGCACGCCGGCCGGTTCAATTCCATCAGGGCACTTATTAACTCACCGGGAGGAGACGCATTCGAAGGCCTCACTTTGGCGGCACTTTTGCGTGCGGAGGCCGCCAAAGGCAAAGCCGTGGATTGTTACGTCCAAGGAGTGTCGGCTTCGGCCGCGACTATCGTGATGTGCGCAGCGGACACGATTACTCTTTTCCCGTCGAGCTTGGTAATGATCCACTGCGCGCAGGCACTCTCCATGGGAGATCACACCGCTCACGAAGAAATCGCTGCGGTGCTCCGGAAGGTGGATAGCTCCATCGTACAGGCTTACGCTCGCACGAAACAGCCCGAGGCGCAGCTTGTGAAGTGGATGGGAGCCGAGACCTGGTTCTCCGCGCCGGAAGCCCTGGCCGCAGGATTCTGCGACCGCATCGTTGAACAGCCGGCCGAACAGTCCGCGGCGGCAATGGCCGCCGCGCGTCTATTCAAATACCGCAACGTCCGGCATGTCCCACCGCAACTCAGATCAGCCGAAAGCGCGGAGACTGAGACTTGTCAGTGTGACTGTGCATCATGCACGGCCGGCGACTGCACGACCTGCACGAACGTTGAGTGCGAAGATCCGAACTGCGAACAATGTCCCTGCCAAGAAACGAGAGACGGCCTGGGCGGGACGGAAAACGCCAACACGGGCGCCGCCTACGAAGCGCTGCACAAAGCCCACCAGTTCATGACCAGGCACGGTATCAGACCTTAACGAGAGTTCTCCTTTGCAAAACAATGCTGCCAGAACGTTATCTTTTGGACGGCAGGTTGCTCAAGAGTCAAACACGAATCAAAACGAAAAAGAAGCCGGTCATCAATAGCGCCGAGAGCGATCCGACTACGAAGAAATTGTGGAACGACGCCATGGCAGAAGTCCAGGACTGTCTAACCGAAGTCGAGATCGCCTGTCCTGTTGCATGGCAATCGCATTACACCCTGGAACAGCTTCAGAACGCCGCCGCCGAAATTGCTGGCGATCAAGCTGAGATCACGCAGTACGGACCCCCAAACCAACCTATTATTTCTTCTTGGTCGCCCAGTCTGCGAGTATCGTAGCGCACGCAACTTTTACGCCGCCGTTAATACTTCCGCCCTCTTTAGTCTTCGATAGCAGGTCGCCATTCTTGTCAGCAATCTGAAATTGGTTATCACGACCAAACCAAGCGACCTCGATGTGATTTAGAACCAGGGTATAGTCAGCTACCTGCTGGTTGAGAGTCACCCGGACATCGGAACATTCTCGTTCAAAATCCTTGCTCATTTCCATTGACTGGTCTCGGCGTGCGTTCCAGTCGTTGCCGTAACTCGCTGACTGCAAGAATACACGGGGACCGTTGAAAGCGTCTCGTGGCTGCTCTGTAGCGGGTAGCGATGCCGCTGCTGCCTGTTGGATGCTTGGAGCCTGCGTTGACGCCACTATCATCTCCTGAATTACCGCGTCTGTAATTCCGGCATTGCGAAGCGCCACCAGATCATCCAATTCCAGCTTGAATGCTGATAACACGCTCTTGATTTTTACGATGATGAGATCGTCACCGAACCCAGCCTCATGTAATTTGATCACGTCAGCGTTTGTCATGGAGGCTAGTGCTGGTACGACGGGCGCGAGAACTGGTGCGACGATAGGAACAAAAAAAACGTTGTTGTTGGCTGATTCCTCTACAGTCTTGAACTTGGCTGGGTTAAGGTTCATGTCGCCGTCTACAAACGCAGTCATTGGTGCTCCTTTGCGAACAGTGACCTCTTTGCCATGCACAAGCAGGAATAACGGTGCGGCGGGCCAAAATAATATTGCAGTGCCAGCCATCGCCGCCGTCATTTTGCCTTGATTGCCGCCACCCCTGCGTTCCTGAACTCCGCGAAGAGACACTTTACCGCCAGTGACAAGTCGGGTGCTGTTGATCGCCACGTTAAGTTTACCGGTGCGCCCCATGCGTCGTTTGGGTTGCGCTTCCGTAATAGTGCCGATTGCCGCCGACCCTTTGAGAATGACGACTTTACCTTGGACTACGATATCTTCTACAACTTCGAACGCCACATCTTGTTCCGGCACAGAATATTCCGAAGAAATGGTCTCCGATAGTTTCAGTTTGACCGGCGTGGCATCATGTAGCGTGAACTGGCCGTTTTCGTCTAATTGAACTTCAAGTTTCATGATCGACCCAGAATGCAGACGCCATGACCTGGAATCGCAGGCATCACACTTTCCAGTCAAAAGAAGCCATGCATCTTGATGAAAGGATAATTTGTCGTTGGGCGGTAAAACCTCATATTGAGAAAGCGTGCCAAGCTGCTCACCTCGTTTGTCGAAATACGCAATCGTGATGTGAACATTGGCGACCACAGAGCATTGGCTTATTACCGTAGCGCCTATGCCGGGTGCGTGATCATCAGTTTGCCAGTGAATATTAGATACAGTAACGCATCCTTGGACAATTGGGTCTTGTATAGTGGGGTTTTCTGTGCCCAATGCAGCCGGTGCGGCGGGCACTTGTGCGAACAGGGGGGACGCCAGAATCGTGCAAAGAACCAGTGAAATGTAAGACCGTATATTCATGTATTTTTCCTGTCGTCTTAAACAACCGACCAGCCAGCGACGGTGACGCTTTCGGTGTTGGCCTCCATTGTCGTACTTCGGGGTCCGAAAAGCAAGGCGCACAGAACATTCGGCGAAAAGTCCGGTTTGATGATTGTCTGCGCACTGGCAAACGTGGAGTGGACTACGATTTGGCATGACGCCAGCGGAAGCACTCACCCTGATACCGGCGGTGAACGGATCGAGCAGCCAAGTCCGGCGAGTCCTATTGCGCGCGATGTGGATGACGCTGGGCGCCGTCCTGGCGAGCCTGTACACTGAGCGCGGGATATACCTAGGGCAACGAAGGGGCAAGAATTTGACGCGCGTCGGCGCCGCGGTCAGGTTTGCCAGATCTGATACGGCCGTCAAAAAAGCGGCCCGTCAAGCATGAAAGGTCAAATAGAAGATGAAAGAAAAAGAAAAATGCGATAATGAAGCCGTGCCGGCCGATGCTCAGGAGAAAACGAATCTTGAACTTTGGGGACTGTATAATATCCAAAAAAGCGCGTACTTGAATGTCCTGTACTACGGCGCTAGGGCCACTACGTGGGCAGGTTGGAATATGCGGCTTCACATAACCGCCTCCGCACTATCCTTGGCGGCCGTCACTGGATTGATGACTCTGGATGCGCATCCTTTTTGGAAATGGACGGCGGCCATAGCTGGCGCGATTGCTGGCATCTGCGCAGCGCTGGTCGCGATTATGGGACACGCGGAAAAGATCAGCAGATTCGAGAAACTGCATTTCGCGTATTACGAACTGTTCAAGCTGGCCGAACTTGCGGCAATGGATATTAGACGGTCCGGCTTGCTGACAGAAGAGCAGCTAGGCGCGGCCAAGACGCTTAACGAAATCTATTCCAGATTGGGCCAAATGGACGATCCAGATTTCAAGGAAGCCTTGCGAAATAAGTGCCAATTGATGGTTAAAGATCGCTTTCCAAAGGATCAGTCGTGGTACGCTGGTAGCCATGAAGACACCCCCTCGCAAGCCGGAACCACCGCCACGCCCTAGCCCGCCTCCGCCGCCCCCCGGCCCACATCCGGCGCCCCACAAGGACAAGGTACATAAAGTTGAACCTAGCGAGCCGTGGGACGCGGGGCCTCCCCCAAGGAAACCGTAAAAGACCCGCTTGCCAAAAGCGGCAGCCATGCCTAAAACGGGGGCGTGCGTGATCCACCCTCGCCGGGCCAGTATAAATCGGAAGAAGGAAACATGGCGAAACTTGGTTGAGCTTTTGGGATGGCACGCGGCGGCCTCGGGGCTCTGTTTCGGCTGGCGGGTGGCACGTCCAACCTCCAGCTTGCCGGGGCGCGAATGGACCTCATGGCGGCTGGTTTCGATAGTCCATCCTGGTACTCGCTTACGTTAAAGCGTTTTGTTTGTGATGTGTTACTAAACCTATCATTCAACCCGTTCGCACGTCGCATCATTCAACCCGTTCGCACGTCGCTTTCAACGTGGCATCCACCTGCTAACAATCGGCCATTCTTAACTGTGAGCAAACGCCAACTGTGAGCAACGCCCAGAATTTTAAGCTAACTCTATTGGATTTGAAACCTGCGCGCACAGACCTGCGTCACGCGCCATGGGGCTAGAATCCTTTTTGAGAGCCAGCGCATCTAATAGACAGCAAACGAAAGAACTTAGAACTCAGATTCCGAAGGGTTCGCCCCCGCCGATTTGCCCGCCTCCGCAATTTCGGCAAACACGCTCCAGGTAAACTCGGTAACTTGGTCAAAACCTGGTCACGCACGTACAAAGTTGCGTCACGGTCGCGGGCAGGCCGAGGTGCGACAGATGTTTGCCACCCCCTGCCAGTGGTAGCGGGTGTACATCTAAACGGCAGCGGGTGATGTGCTCCTGGCGATTCCATTGGGCCGTGCGCCGTTCGAGGCGGTTCCGAGGGACAAAAACGGGGACAGGGGTATACTGGTGTTTCGTCCTTCCGAGGCGGCCACCGTGGCTGTTGCTACCTTATTGCTAATTCTGCACCGTGATGAGGGTGGTCGAGGGCGACGACTGGCCAGACACCGTTGCGATCACGGGGTAATCCCCATTTGCCAAGGACGTGGGAATCTGAATAGCGACCTGATACAGGCCAGCGTAACCAGGCGAGAGGGCCGCTCCGTAGACCGTGGCTGCCGTACTTCCCACGGTAACCGTCACCCTTTCAGCGGTATTATAGGTGACGGCGGTGGGCACTTCGATGCCCACAGGCGCGGGCGGACTCGTCGAACCGAGGCCGGTTCCCCACAGGATGATGACCTCGCCCGGCGCCGCCGGCACGGTGGTCACACCGGAGATGGCGCCGTTCTTCACCGCTAAACTGTAATTCTGGTGTGTGGCGACGGCGTAGTTGCCCCACTGAAAGAATGCCGGTTGGGCTATCTGTGCAATTGCGGTAACCGGCGAACTTGCGCCGCTTGAATTGGTAACTGTCACAGAGACTACTCCAGGTGCGGCGTTTGGAGCCAGCGCGTTGATCTGTGTCGGGCTGATATAACTGATGTATGCAGGCTCTCCACCAACGATTACGCTGACACCATCCAACGACGTTGGCAGGCTGCCATTTACGATAGCATTTGCCCACGAGTCTGTTATGGATGAAAGATTGGTTCCGAAGATGCTAAGCCAAGCGTTCGGAACAATTCCCGCCTGAAAGCTGGCACCATTCACTACGCCGTTCTCTGCGATCGCCGGTGGGCTAATGGTAAACGTGAAGACGGTACCAGAATCGTTGGAAGCGCCTCTTGACGTCGTACCGTAAAAGACGCCATGCTGATTTTGAAGTAGTAGAGTAGGTGCCCACCCATCGGCCTGACCCTCGAAGTTGTAGAGCACGTTGAAGGCTCCGTCCGGCGTCATCTGAAAAACTACTCCAAAGTCTCCTACTCTTTGGAGCATACTGGGTGTGTCGTCTATGGGCTGTAACAACACCTGTGAACCGCCGCATTCCGCAACACCATAAAACATTCCGTCTTGAGCTTGAATGACGCCAGAACCAGGAGCGGAGCCGTACGTATCAGCGAAGGTGTGTATGACCGTGAACTCGCCCTGTAAGGTAACTTTGAAAATAGTTCCGCAATCACCGCTTTCAGGACTGCTCGCCGATAACCCTACTCCAGGACTCAAATTTATAGCAGCAGCACTTGCCGGAACTGGACAATCAGCCGGTCTTCCCCACGTCGTTCCATAGAGATTTCCGTCTAGGCCCTGTATCAAACCAGTTGGACCCCAACCATCAGCGTATCCCGTTGGCCCGAAAGGATTATTGTCGAGTACATACAAATTAGTAAACGTGCCGTCCGGTGTGAGCTTAAATATGCTTCCTTGGATGGTCATGCCGTCGCCAAAAGTCGTGCCATAAAAGTTCCCGTCGGTGGCCTGAATCAAGCTCGTCGGGCACTGTCCGGGACTGAACTCGTCAATTGGAACGAAAGAATATACCGTCGTCACTGCGCTCCCGATAGGCATCCCGTAGGGCGAGTTATGAAACATGGCATTTGGATCAAACTTGAATATCGTTCCAAAGTTAGAAGCACCGTCGCCGCAGGTTACTCCATAAATGTTGCCGTCCGTTGCTTGTACCAAAGGGCCGGGATAAAAGCCGTCGCCTTGCCCTCCATTTCCACCGTTAAAAAAGTGAATAATGGTCTGCGGAAAACCGCCGTTTGTTGTGCCTGGATCTGCTGATTCGGATGCTGGCGAGACTCCAGGCGTGATTCTCACAAGTGTGCCAAAGCCGAAGCCGCCGCATTGCGTTGTAACATAGAGATTGCCGTCATTGGCTTGGAACACGAAGTTCGGGTGAAATGCCCATGTCAAGTCAAAGCTGTATAAAGTACTCACTATTTTCGAGTCCATTAGTTGAAAAACATAATCCGCGATTTCAAAAGCACAGGATGACCCGCCTATTGTAAGTGTTCCATAGAGCTTTCCATCGGTGCTAACATTAAGAGAAGTCGGGACGGCGTCACCGCCTAGCACGTTGAAATCTGCGAATATCGTAGGGCTGAACGTTTGAGCAAATAATTGAACCACAGAAAGCAAGGCCATCAACACGGCGGCGGCTTTCGATGTTGCGATCATGCAGTGTTTCATTATGATAAAACGAGACGTGCTGATTATCGTACCGTGAGATCCGAATGTCAAGCTCTGCTGTCCGCGCTGCCTGTCCGCGCATGTCCCTGCTGTGCCGCGCAACTCCGCACCACATCCCGGAGTGGTGCTGCTACATCGAAACCCCGGACAGCACCAACCTAGGTCTCGTCGCCGGGCTATTTCGCTTACCTGGAGCACGACGCCAACGACGGCCCGCGGCGAGCTGCGCATGGCGATGAACCGTGGCAATGGCCGATTCTCTGCGCAGGCGAGTGCAACTGCGCTGCTGGGCTTGCAGGATGGCGTTCTCGTCGCGTGGCAATGGCCGATTCTCTGCGCAGGCGAGTGCAACGGCTTCACAACCCCGTCTAGCAGTGCCACGGGCCGCGCACTGCTCCAGGTCCGCGAGCATTACGCTTCTGCGGCCGGCATCGGCGCCACCACGCTCCCGTGTTGCGCGTGAGCACCTGGCCGTCCGGGTCCCGAACCACATCGAACGAATACCGGGACGCCTTGCGCATTGCGCTCGACACGCAGCCGATTATCCGGCTGGTGCTCCATGTCCGCCATCCGGGCGCAAGGCGAAGCTCTGGGGCAGGTGGGCGTTCGAGCGTGCGGTGGGTGAGGGCCGCTTCACCGGGGGCGGGCGTTTCAATTGTGGGGGGCCGGGGCGCGGATCTGCCGCTATCAATCCGCCGCTCGCATTCCCGCCACGCCTGATACCACGGTATCCCGCGTCATGGCCGAAATGGGGCGGCGCCGCGGCAAGGCGGGCGGCCCCCAACACGCCCGGCCCGCCGCGCCGGGCTATCAAACCATCGCGGGCTGGGCGGCGCGCGGTCCTGGGGCGTCCCTGGCGCGTCTACGTGCGGGTTTTTGGCGTTCCGGATCCTGTGGCGGGGCCGGATTGGCATGGGCGCCGGCGTAGCGCCCAAAGTTTGGGGGCCTTTTCCCCGGCGCGGCGCGTGGGCGCGATCTGGCGGCCCGGCGACCCGCGGCCCAAAAACAATCCGGGCCGGGTCCCCAACATCTGCACACTTGCACGTTGACACGTCGGCACGAATTGGCGTATAATCGAATCATGGCCACCACGAAACGGATACGGAAAGTCGCCATCAGTGAGCGGGCGATCATCGCACGCATCAACCGCAAACTTCGGCAGCAGCCAAACCCGGAAATCATCCGCACCGCGCGCACCGAGCGGCAAGCGGAAGAGCTCGGGGACTATTACACAGCGCTATCGAACGGCGTCGGGCGCACAAACGTGAAGTTGGAAAAACTGGGCCGAGAACTGGGCGTTTTACGGCCATGGGAAGAGCTTGAAGCGGAGAGGTGACAATGTTGAGCCTCTATCGTAGACACCTTCACAAATGCCCCCACCGCTCGAAAGGGCAGAGTTACACGAAGTGCTCATGCCCGATCTGGTGCGACGGCGAGCTAAACGGCAAGCGCCGCAGGGAATCGCTGAAGACGCGCGACTGGCAGCGGGCCATCCGAAGACTGGCCGCCCTTGAAGACCCGAAGGCGCCCCAAGTCAAGCCCGTCAAAGAAGCGATGTCCGCGTTTCAAAATCACATCCTCTCACTAGAATCCTCCACGCAGCGGAAGTACCGGAACGTGCTGGCGAATCTTCGCGCCTATTGCGAGCAGGCGCATATCGAGGATCTGGCAGAGTTGAGCATTGAGCACCTTGACGCATATCGCGCCGGCCGCAAACTTTCGCCGGTTACATCGCTCAAGGAACTGCAGACGCTTCGGCAATTCTTCAGTTTTTGTTTCGAGCGAAAATGGATCGGCGAGAATCCAGCGAAGGCGATCAAGACACCGCGCAACATCAAACCGACCGACGTTATCCCCTTCGCGCCAGAGGAAACCGCGCGTATCATTTCGGCGTGCGACGTGATTGGTCGCACCCCTTACGAGCGCTTGCGGGCGCGGGCAATGGTGCTACTACTCGACAATACCGCGCTGAGAATTTCGGACATTGCTACCCTTTCACGGGATCGCGTGCGGGCTGGCCGTATCGTACTTCGGACCTTGAAGACCGGGCAAGTAGTTTCCTTGCCGATCTGGCCCTTGACGCAAATGGCCCTTGATGCGCTTCCCGCGCCCCGCGGCGGCGGTGATAGCCCGCGGTGCTACTTCTGGAACGGCACCACGTCCAAGCGTGCCGTGGTGGGCATTGCAGAGCGAACGCTGGCGGCCGTGTTCAAGAAATCTGGCGTACCAGGCGCCCACGCTCATCGCTTCCGGCATACGCTCGCCACCCGGTTACTTGGGGCCGGCGCGACGGAAACGGAAGTAGCGGACATCCTCGGGAACTCGCCGGCCATCGTTCGGAAGCACTACGGGAAGTGGTCGCAGGCCCGACAGGAACGCATAGACAGGCTGATGCAGGCCCCGATTTTTGGTACATCCGTGGTACACGCGGAAAAAGGCCCCGTAATTCATTGAAAATACAGGGCCTAAACTGGTGCGGAGAGGGGGACTTGAACCCCCACGAGATTGCTCCCGCTAGCACCTCAAGCTAGTGCGTCTGCCAATTCCGCCACCTCCGCAGGGGGCGCTACTTCTTCGGTTGCGCCGGGGCCGGCGCGGGCTGGCCTTGCGGCCGGTTGGGAATCTGCAACGGAACCGACTTGCCGCCCGGGAGTTGCACGCTTGGCCCCTTCGCCGGAGCCGTCGGCTTGGCCGGAGCCGTCTGCGCGCCGCCGGACGACGTGTCCAGAACCGTCTTCGCCCCCGAGGACCCGCGCGTGGCCAGAATCGAAAGCGATAGGGAGGTGATCATGAACACGATGGCCGACGCCGTAGTGGCCTTCGAAAGCAGCGTCGCCGAACCGCGCGGACCGAAAGCCGTCTGCGAGCCCATACCGCCAAACGCTCCCGCCAAGTCGGCAGCCTTCCCGCTTTGCAGCAGCACCACAATGATCAGGAAGATGCAAACGATTACATGAACAGTCGTTAGAAGAATCAACATCGCGTACTTATAGTATAGGAAACCGGATAGCCGCCGGTCAAACGCGGCGCACGGCCCGCCACGCGGGCGCGTTGCTACATGGCGCGGACTTTGCGGACCGCTCGGCCAACTTCGGACCGGGCCGGCTTCCGCATGGCTTGCGACAGCCGCCGCACCTGGTCGCTGACGCACACCAGGAACATGGGCTGGCGGGCATTTTTCAGCAAATCGATGATCCGGTCCGGCGCCTCCTCCAAATAGATGGATTTGCCGTCGGTCAGCAGATGGGTTTCCGATTCGCTCTGGAGCGCGTCGCTGAGGCGCTTGCCCATGTCCTTTTGCAGAAAACGCAGCACCCGCCGGATTTTCTGGAGCGAAAACCCCTTCCGCCGCAGTTCGGCGATGACCGAGACTTCCAGCACCTCCTGCGCGAGGTAAACGCGCTTATGACCGTCCTGCCGCGGAGAAACGACGCTCCGCTCATCCCACCATTGCAACTGCCGCAGGCTCACGCCGCAGATACGGGCCACGTCGGTGCTCGTGTATTGGCCGCTGTCGGGCAGAGCAGCAGGCCGCGGTTTTTTTGTTTTGAACATTTCGCCCCGCTTTCGGTTTTGAAAAATAGCTGTCATTCTGGATTGTACTTTAGTCCTGGCCGGTGTCAATAGGCAATTGCAGATCTTTTTGCGGCTGAAAGCCCGCGAGGCGGCCAGTCGGTGAGCACAGCCATGGAGGGCGGGCTTCAGCCCGCGCGGGGCTTTAGCCCCGCTCTGCCGAGACCGAAGCTCGCCCCAAAAGGCCTGTCCTGCCTGTGCTAACATAGGGTTTCCAACCTGAGGTTTTCGTGGCTAGAATCACCCGTAAAGAATTGAAGACCGACAAGTTTGCGCTCGAAGTCGGGCACACGGTCGATTTTTTCGAAGAACACCGGACCGAAATTGTCCGCTACGGAGCGGTGGCGCTTGCGGTAGCCGCAATCGTCGTTCTCATTTTTGTGTACCGCGGTCATCAGCAGGCCGCCCGCCAGGAGGCGCTGGCGAAAGCCATCGCGGTCGAGGAAGGGCCCGTCGGACAGGCAGTGCCGGGATCCCCCAACGCTTTCCCAACCCAGGACGCCAAGGATAAAGAAGCGATCAAAGTATTCAGCGAACTGGCCGCCAAGTATTCCGGAACGGACGAAGGCTACATCGCGGAATATTATTTGGGTTGCATTTTCGCCGGCCAAGGCAATCTGCCCGAGGCCGACAAGCGCTTCAGCTCGGTCGCCAATTCCGCCGGCAAGAGGTATGCCTCGCTCGCCAAGCTTGCGCTCGGCCAGCTTTACTTCGCCGAGGGCAAGCCCGGCGCGGGCGAGCAAATGCTGCGATCGCTGATGAACAACCCGACGGTGTTCGTCTCCAAGGACCAGGCAGTGATCGTGCTGGCAAGGATGCTGATGCTCACCAAGCCTGCCGAAGCGCGCAAGCTGCTCGATCCCTTGCGCGCCAAACCCGGCGCGGTAAGCCAGGCCGCCATCCAGGCTTATGCCGAGCTGCCGCCCCAATAATCGGGCACGCCATGCTCCGCCATCTCCGGTTTCCGGTGGAACGCAGCCGCGGGCGGCGTTACCCGGAATCCGCGCATCCTTACCGTAACGCCTTTCAGCGCGACCGCGACCGCATCGTGCATGCGCGCGCCTTCCGCCGGTTGGAGGCCAAAACGCAGGTGTTCACGCCCGGCCTCTGCGACCATTTCCGGAACCGTCTGACGCACACCATCGAAGTGGCGCAGATCGCGCGCACGGTGGCCGCCGCCCTGGCGCTCGACGAGGACCTGACGGAAGCTCTGGCGCTGGCCCACGACATCGGCCATCCGCCCTTCTCACACGCCGGCGAGGAAGCCCTGGATGACCAGATGAGGCGCTTCGGCGCGCGCTTCGACCACAACCTGCACGCGGTGCGCATCGTGGAGAGTTTCGAGCAGCGCTACGCCCGGTTCCCGGGACTGAACCTCTCCTTCGAAGTGCGCGAGGGCATCGCGAAGCATTCGCACGATTTCGGCCCCGGCGAGAATCCCGATTTGGAAGAGTATCTGCCTGGCTTACGGCCGCCCCTGGAGGCGCAGCTCATCGATTTGGCCGATGAGATCGCCTACAATACGGCCGATTTGGACGACGCCGTCTCCGCCGGCCTGCTGCGCCCCGAGGACGTGGCCGCCGCGGCGCCATACTATCGGGAACTCTACGAGGCGGCCGAGACGCAGTTCCCGGGGGCGCCGGAAAGCGCACGCTTCCACGAGACGCTGCGCGGTCTGATCGATTCCCTGGTGTCGGGCCTGATCGAGGGCACGGTGCACCGCGCCTCCGAAGCCGCAGCCGGGAGCGTGGAAGATGTGCGCCGGCATCCCGCCCGCCTGGCCGCGTTCACGCCCGAAACAGAAACGGCCAATCGCGATTTGAAGCGATTTCTGCACCGGCGCGTCTATACGTCGCCGGCGCTGCGCGAGGAGCGCGACCGCGCGGCCGCCATGATCGCGGAGTTGTTCGACTTTTTCCTGGAGCGCCCCGAGCGGCTGCCGGCGCCCCACGGCGAATTGATCCCGGACGAGCCCGCATACCGGGTGGTCTGCGATTACATCGCGGGCATGACCGACGGCTTCTTCCAGCGCACTTACCGGCAAATGCTGGGCGGCTGAGTGGCCCGTGGCGCAGGCTTTAGCGTGCTGGCGCGGACTTCAGTCCGCGCTCTGGAGTTTCTACATTCGATGAGCACAGCAAGGGAGGGCGGGCTTCAGCCCGCGCGGGGCTTTAGCCCAGCTTTAGCCCCGCTCTTCGGCGAGCGAAGCTCGCCGCTGGAGATTGGCCATTTGCGCCATAAAGCGGGCACGTCAGATTTCGCTGGACTTTTTCCTTCAGATGCTCTATTCTACTTCTGGCGGCTTTTGAATCATGCCGCCGCTGCTGGAGAGCGGAACATTTGGAAGAGACCGTGTCGTTCTGCGGGCGTGTGCTTACCGCCAGCGAACTGAGTCTGGTGCGCCAGATTATCGCCGATTTTCCTCGACTCAGTCAGGCTGAGTTGGCCTATACCATCTGCGAGCTGTTGGAATGGCGTCGGCCGAACGGGAAACTGAAAAATCCGGAGTGCGTGGAGTGGCTGCGCAAGTGGCAGCAGCAGACCCTTCCCAGCTTGCCGGAGTTGCGGGTGACCAAACCACCGGGCGCTCATCGTCTTCTGGCCAACGATCCGCAGAGCGATCCCCACCCACCCTTACGCGGACGATTGGCCGACTACCAGCCTCTGCGTTTGCAGTTGATAGAAGATCTCGCCGGCCGCCGCCTGTTGCAGCAATACCTACAGCGCTACCATCCGCTGGGGTATCGGGTCCCCTATGGCGCACAACTGCGCTACCTGGTACGCGCTCGGTCCGAAGACGTGCTGGCCTGCCTGCTGTTCACCAGCGCCGCTTGGAAGATGGCGCCGCGCGATACCTGGATCGGATGGAGCGACCCGGCGCGCCGGGCCAACCTGTCCCGCGTGGTGAATAACGCGCGCTTTCTGATTCTGCCGTGGGTCGAAGTGCCGCATTTGGCCAGCCACATCCTGGCTTTGGCCGCTCGTCAACTCCCCGCCGATTGGCTGGCCGCCTACGGCGTGGAACCCCTGCTGTTGGAGACCCTGGTGGGCCGGCCTTATACCGGAACCTGTTATCGTGCCGCCAACTGGATCGCGGTGGGCCAGACCCAAGGCCGCGGCCGCATGGATCGTACCCATCAGGCCCAGGGCACCTGCAAAGACATTCTGTTATACCCGCTGGAGTCACACTGGCGCCAACGTTTATGCCAGTCTTCGGCACCTCAAATTTGCCATGCTCCTACTGGAGAAATTCGATGAACTGTTGCAGCCCTGGCGTCCCGCCTTTGCGCAACAGCGCACCTGGCAACGTGCGCATCGTCTGGCTTACGGTTTGCTTCTGTGCCTGCGCACGCATCTAACCAGCAGCGCCATTTGCGCCACCGGCCGGCAGTTTCTGGATTGGAGTGCCGACTATCGTCTGTTTTCGCGCAGTTCGTGGGATCCGCATGCCTTGTTCGATCCCATCTTCGATCGCCTGGCGGCGTTGCTGCCTTCTTCGCAGGCGCCCGTGGTGGCCGCCCTGGACGATACGCTCTGTAAGAAGACTGGCCGTCACATCCCCGGCGCCACCTACGCACGCGACCCGCTGTCGCCGCCCTTCCATATGAATCTGGTCCGTGGACTGCGCTTCGTGCAAGCCTCC
>Ga0181521_10001508_pt1 | contig 28825 bp, 29 predicted proteins | sample PEATcosm2014_Bin_32_FD_119764 | JGI IMG/M metagenome (GOLD analysis project Ga0181521, IMG submission 119764) | Peatland microbial communities from MTU Mesocosm Facility, Houghton, MI, USA - PEATcosm2014_Bin02_60_metaG | ecosystem: Environmental > Terrestrial > Soil > Wetlands > Peat | place...
AAGGTCCGCTACCGAGGCCTTGCCAAGAACCTCCACCGCCTGGAAGCCACGGCTGCGCTCGCCAATCTGGTCAGACGGCGATTGCTGAATGCGTAGGAGATGTGTCGCTGGAGATCGGGAAATACGGTGCTTTGAGGCGACAAGCGCCGGATCGGCGACCGAAGCCCGCCCGTTCGACGATCTGAACTCCAAATTCGTGCCGATGCCCGTTCCCATGGCCAGTTTTTCAGACCTTCCTTAAAGTGCAACTCGTGGCGGCTGCAGTCGGCCCCTGGTCCAGCGTAGCTGCACAGTCCCGTGATCTTCGCAGCAATATGTCACAGCACAGTCGCCCGCGGCAATGGGATCCGTGTCAGACGGCGCTGCCGCGCAGTGACTTCAGCGCCCAAGCAAGCGCACGAGCAGCGCGGCCGTGCGTGCGGGATCCTCGACGTGCGGGTTGTGCCCGAGCGCGGTGAGTTCCTCGAACGGCACCGGAAGTTCCGCGCATTCGGCGTGCGTAACGATGGGATCGTGTTCCCCGCGCACGACGACAGCGGGGCAGGCGGCCGCCGCCAACAGCGCCCGGAATGACGGCACGACGATCGCGAACGAGGCGGGGTCGTGGGCAAGCCGGTACCCGTCGGGGCCCGACCGCACGCCGCGCTCGAGGAAGGCTTCGTTCGCTACCAATGAGGCCGGCAGACCCACGACCCGGCGGTAGCGGTCGACCGCCTCGTCCCGAGTCGCGAACCAGCGCGCCGGGCGCACTGCCATCTCCGCTGCGCGCGCGCGGTCCGACTCCGTGAACGTGAGCTTGGCGCCAAGCGAGACCGCCGCGACCGGCGCGGAACCGAACCAGCCGCTCGCAAGCGCAAGCGCAACATAGCCGCCGAGCGAATGCCCCGCGACGCACCACGGCTGGGCGGGCGGCACCGTCGCTGCCACCGCCGCGGCGAGAGTCCCCACGCTATAGGGCGCCGCGGCGACCGCCTCGCCATGGCCCGGCAGGTCGGGCGTCAGGACCTCGACGGCTTGGTGCGCAAGTTCTGCGGCCACGCCGTGCCACACGGCGCCCGTGGCCCCGGCCCCATGCAACAGAACGACGATCGGCGTCGGCTCCGCGGACTTTGTTGCCACCCGCAATCCTCCCCTCGCGCCGGCTTCGGCGCCACAAGTGTCATGCTACCGTACCAAGTGACGCGTGCCGGGGCACGTCGCCCGGGGCGCTCGCGGGGGGGCACCATTCGATGCCAACGCCAAACGACGCCGGGGAACGCTGCGCCGCGACGATCGCTGCCGAGTTCGATCCGGAACGCCTGCCGGCCTCGTTTTTCGCCGATCCGTATCCAACTTACACGGCGCTCCAGGCATGCGACCCCATACACCGCTGCCCGGATGGGAGCTACGTTCTGACGCGCTATGCGGATCTCGACGCGATCTATCGGGACCGCACCCATTTCAGTTCCGACAAGAAAGCCATTTTCGCGCCAAAGTTCGGACCGGGATCGCCGCTCTACGCCCACCATACGACGAGCCTCGTGTTCAATGACCCGCCCTACCACACTCGGGTCCGACGCCAGATCGTGGGGGCCTTGTCGCCAGCCGCGATCAAGGCGATGGCCCCAGGACTTGAAGCCCTGATCGACCGGCTGTGCGATGCAATCGAGGCCAAGGGCCGATTCGATGTCATCGATGACTTTGCTGCCGCGATACCGGTCGAGGTAATCGGCAACCTCCTCGGCGTGCCGTGCGACGAGCGCGGCGCTCTTCGCGGCTGGTCGCTGTCGATTCTCGGCGCGCTCGATCCGGCCTTGTCGATGGAAGCGTTGGAGCTGGGCAATCGCAGCGTTACCGAATTCCTGGACTTCACCCGCGCGCTTGTGGCCGAACGGCGTCGAAGGCTACGCGGCAACGACGACCTCTTGAGCCGCCTGATCCGGGACGAGACCGGGGGCGAGCCCCTGAGCGAAACCGAGCTGCTGCACAACTGCATCTTTCTGCTGAACGCCGGCCACGAGACCACCACCAACCTGATCGGCAACGGCCTTTGTTTGTTCCTAAATGATGTGGCGGCGCGCCGGCGCCTTCGCGAGCAGCCGGCGCTGATCGCGACGGCTGTGGAAGAATGCCTGCGGTACGAAAGCCCCAACCAGCTCGGCAACCGGCTGGTCGTCGCGCCCGTGGAGCTGGGCGGCCGGGTCTTGCCGGCTGGCACGTACCTGACCCTCTGCATCGGCGCTGCCAACCGCGACCCGAGGGAATTTGCGGATCCGTCAGTCTTCGACATCGGCCGCGACCCAAACCGACACCTGGCCTTCGCCGCCGGGGCCCACGCCTGCGCCGGCATGTCGGTTGCACGCCTCGAGGGTCAGATGGCCATCGCAGGGTTCTTGCACCGCTTCCCCTGTGCGCGGGTCACGAACGGTGCCCGCCGCAACCGGCGGGCGCGATTTCGTGGCTTCGGGTCGTTGCCGGCCGTCGTCGAATAGTTGCGCATGCGCCCGCGCCTGGTCGTCCTGCTGTCGATGATCGGCGCGTTCCTGCCGCTCGTCACCGACGGGTTCCTGACGGCAATTCGGCCGATGATGACGGAACTCAGCGTCGGCGTCAGCGGCGGGCAGCTTGCGACCAGTGTTGCGCTCGCCGGTTTCGCCGCGGCGCAACTCGTCGTCGGCGCCGTGGCCGACCGCTACGGGCGGCGGCCAGTGCTGCTGACCGCGGTCGGCCTACTGATGCTTGCCTCTGTCGGCGTCGGCACGGCCTCGTCCTTTGGCGCCCTGCTTGCATTTCGCTTTTTGCAGGGGGTCGCGGCGGCTGCGGGCCCGGTGCTGTCGCGAACGGTCGTCCGCGACCTGTGCGCGCGTGTCGAAGGAGCACGGGTGCTGAGCCTCGTCAGCATGGGGCTCGCGGTGGTCCCGCTGGCCGTGCCCGCGGTGAACGCGGTAGTCGCGGCGCGGTTTGGCTGGCGCGCAACGCTCGTCACATATGTCGTTTACTCCACCGCGGCCCTCATTGCCACAGTCGCGTGGTACCGCGAAACGCTAGTAGCCCGCGATCCGCGGGCGCTGTCGCCCAGGCAGATGGGTATCGCGGCGCTCGCCATCCTGCGCCACCCGCCGGCGCTCGGCTACACGCTGTGCTGCGTGTTTGGCTATGGCGGACTTGCGACGTGGATCTCGGCGGCGCCGCACCTGCTGTACGGCTATTTTTCGGTGCCGCCAGCGCAATTCGGTCTGTATTGGGCGATCCCGGTGATCACCTACGCGATCGGCGCGTATGCCAGTGCGCATGCCCTGTCGCGGTACTCGACCGACGCGATCCTGACCGCGGGCGCCGCCGCACTCATCCTCGGCGGTGCAACGTTGCTCACGATGGAGGAGTGTAACGCGCTCACGCTCGCGGGATTCATGGCGGGTGTTGCGATCTACAACTTCGGCTGGTCCGTCGTCCAGCCGCACGCGCAGGCCGGGGTTCTCGCCGTTCAGCCGGAACGCGCCGGGCGCATATCGGCGATACTAGGCTTTCTGCAGATGCTGGGCGGCGCCGGCATCGGGCTCGTGTTTGGAGTCCTTTACGACGGCTCGCCGCGGGCGGCGATCGTTCTGATCGCGGCATCGGCCCTCAGCGTCACTGTGGTACGTGTCGCGCTCATCTCGCGCCCTATAACCCGCCGAGCCGCTTGAGCCGCCGTGAGAACGCGCGCGGAGTCGAGGCGACGCCCGTTGTCATGAACGGCACGCTTGTGGTCGCGACGAGGAACGGGACCGCGTCCATGCGCTCGACGCGGAGACGCGCTGCGAGCGCTGGAACTTCATTACGGCCCTCTGTTCGCAGTGGCGCCGCTTCGGCTGTTGCGATGTGGCAACCGCGGGTCCGCCATCGGACAGAGGGGCCGGCCGCGTCTGATTAGCGCCACGTGACTCGGCTTTCTTCGTTTCGCACACTAGAGGCCGGCGGCGGCGCAGCCGACGGCCAGGGCTTGCGTCTTTCTGTCTGATAGCGAGAGTCGGAAATCCCGTATTGTTGGCGCGGCGCCGCGAAGCTAGCCTAGATCTTGGGGTAGTCCTGCAATTCTGGGGCGACATGATCTTGATTCCGGGCATCATGTAGTAGCCGGCGTGCAGTGCCACAAGGCACCGCTGTGAGCGCCCAGGCGGGCGTACAGTGGCGCCCGCTCGGGGCGAGGGCGCGGGTTGTAAATTACCAACATAAGGAGGCGCCTGTGCCCGAACGGGCGCTCTCTCGGGGCAACGCAATGGCAGCGTACATGCGGCTGACCGTCGTCAGCATCGGGGTCCTGGCGCTGTGGAATGGACTGGCGCTTGCCGCCGACCAGCCATCCGCCGAGCTGAGTCTCGGGGAGGTCGTCGTCACGGCGCAAAAGCGCGCCGAGAACGAGCAGACGGTACCGCTGTCGATGACGACCTTCGCCGGTGTCGCGCTCGAACAGAAGGCGATCAACACCTTTTTCGACTACGGCACGAAGGTGCCGAACTTGGCCTTCGCCCCCACTGGAGACGGCGTCGGCACCGCCCGCACGGTCTCGATTCGCGGCATTTCCGGCGACAACGTCACGGGCTTTTACATCGACGACACGCCCCTACCCGATTCACTCGACCCGCGGGTGCTCGACATCGACCACATCGAGATCCTGCGTGGCCCGCAGGGCACGCTGTACGGCGCCCGCTCGATGGGCGGCACAGTGCGTATCATCACCAAGACTCCAGAAATGAACGACTACGAGGCGACCGTGCACGCCGGCGTATCGTCGACCGCACGTACCGACCAGCCGAACTACACTTTTGACGGCACCTTCAACATCCCGCTGATCCAGGGACGGGTCGCCTTGCGGCTGACGGGTTTCGATGATGAAGAAGCGGGCTATTTCAAGCGCAGCTTCTGCGCGAATCCCGCGGCCGCGGGAACGACCTGCTTCCCGCTATCGACTACCGGTATCACGACGGTCAACAACGTCGGTGCGACCGACACGGCCGGCGGCTCGGCGAGCCTGACGATCAAGGTCAACGATTCACTGACGATCACGCCGCGGGTGATGACGCAGAAGGAGACCTACAACGGCTTCCCGATGGCGGACTACCTGTCAATGCCGGGCAACGGGATCGGCTACCCCGTGCCCTCGGGTCCCTATACGTTGCCGACGATGATGATGCCGACGAACTTCACGCAGGCACGCTGGTTCAACGTCCCAGAAGGCGGTTACGACGCGTGGGATCTGTCCTCGCTCACGTTGCACTGGAACACGTCCGTCGGTGAGCTCGTATCGTCGACCGCATACTTCGACCGCAAGGTTTGGGAGACCGAAGACGAGACCGACTTCGTCTACGCCGCGATCACCTCGGGCGCCGGTGGCGTGCCCATAGCAGGTGGGATTAGCGAAGAGAAGGACTACCAACGCTTTGTGGAAGAAGTCCGCTGGGTGTCCGCGTTGAAAGGCCCGGTGCAGTTCGTCGTCGGCGGGTTCTACTCGGACTTCCACGGTCGCCTGCCGTACGCCTCGTATTATCCGCCAGCGACGATACCAGGCCTCGACGCCTTGCTGCTGGGTCCGGGTAATGGTGAACTCACCCCCGGGTACCCGAACACGATCTTTGCCCAGGACTTCCACACGGACATCAAAGAGCCAGCGGTCTTCGGCGAGGTGTCCTACCAGCCGGTTGATGCATTCAAGATCACAGCGGGCCTGCGCTGGTACCAGGTGAGGACCACCTCGGCCGGCTACGAGGCGGGACTTGCCACGGGAGGCGGCCCGCCGGTCGTGAGCCCGCTCGCGACGACGACCGAGAGCGGTGTCAATCCGAAGATCGATTTGGACTACCACTTCAACGCCGATCAGATGGTCTATGCGACGGCCGCGAAGGGATTCCGCCCCGGCGGTCTCGTGCCGATCGTGCCGGCCGGCGAGGCAAGTACTCCGACCGACTGTGTCGCGGCGCTCAAATCGGTGGATCCGAACATCACGCTTGCGCAGACGCGTAGCTATAACTCGGACTCACTGTGGAACTACGAGCTCGGCATGAAGACGGCGTGGCTCGATCGCCGCGTGACCTTCAATGCGGCGGCGTTCTACATCAAGTGGAGCAACATCCAGCAGGAGATCCTGCTGTCGTGCGGCTTCCAGTACACCGCCAATGCCGGCGCTGCGGTGAGCAAGGGCGGCGAGATGGAGATCCGCGCACGCGCGACCGACCGCTTCGAGCTGTCGGCCGGCCTCGGCTACCAGGACGCGAAGATTACGCAGTCGAGCGCGGCGTCGCCACAACAGGTGGGCTCGCCTGTGTACCAGGTGCCAGACTGGACCGGCAACGGTTCGGCGACCTACACGGTTCCATTGTCTCCCCAATGGAACGTGGTCAGCGGTGCCGACTACTCCTACGTCGGCCGGAGCTTCAGCGGTAACAACGACCCGGCCGAACCGCGCGAACGTGGGTCGTACCGGCTGGTCGATGCGCGTATCGCGTTCGCGCGCGGCCCGCTCGAGATCGCGCTCGTCGGCAAAAATCTGACAAACGAGGTCGCGAACTTGGGCGACAGCCGCTCGATCGCCGCCGAGGTTCCGGGGCGGCCGCGGCTGTTCGTTAACCAGCCGCGCACAGTCGGGGTAGAGTTCCGCAACTCATTCTAAAATGAGTTGCGGCTCAGGCGCTCGGGCGGCTGCCAGTCGATCCGCGACGCCCGCCGGAGCACATGGCTGCCCGCGGCGCAGGCGCGGGGGTCCCTCGCAACGGGCGCCGGGTGACGGGTATCGAAGCCCTCAACACTGAGCGCTTCCGGGTCCGCGACTGCAAACGGAAAGAAGCCCGCCGCCGCCGGTGGCATCACGGTGCTGACGGAGACTTGACCTCGTCAGCCTAGCGCGCGATCGAGACCGCGTAGATGCGGATGCCAGCGGCCCGAATCTGGTCGAGCGGATCGACCGACGAGCGTCTCTTCGCTGCAACCATCATCCACCGCGGCGCCGATCGATGACGCGCCGGGCCTTTCCGACCGACCGATCGAGCGTCCTTGGGTCTGCCACCCTGACACCAACCGAGATTCCGATAGAAGACTTTACTTGGTGCACGAGCTGCCGCGCGGCTTGTTCTCGCGTCGGCCCGCCGCCGGTCGGCTCGGCGGGCCACTCGACATGCACTGTTAGCACATCGAGATAGCCCTCGCGAGTCACCTCGAGCAGGTACACCGGCGCAAAGACGCGCTCTTTCAGTATCAGCTCTTCGATCTGGCTTGGGAACACGTTGACGCCGCGGATGATCAGCATGTCATCGGTCCGTCCGTTGATTCGGTCGAGGCGGCGCATCGAGCGGGCGGTTGGTGGCAACAAACGCGTTCGATCGCGCGTGCGATAACGAATGACAGGCAGTGCCTCCTTCGTGAGCGACGTCAGAACGAGTTCGCCCTCCTCCCCGTCCGGCAGCAGTGCACCTGTCTCGGGATCGATGATCTCCGGATAGAAATGGTCTTCCCAGATCACCGGCCCGTCCTTTGACTCGACGCACTCGCAGGCAACGCCGGGCCCCATGACCTCCGACAGCCCATATATGTCGATGGCATCGAGACCGACGCGACGCTCGATTTCCTCGCGCATGCCTGCCGTCCACGGCTCTGCGCCGAACATGCCCACCTTGAGCGAACAGCCGGCAGCATCGAAACCCTGGCGCTCGAATTCCTCGGCAATGGTCAGCATGTAGGACGGTGTCACCATAATCACGTCGGGCTGGAAGTCGAGGATCAGCTGCACCTGCTTCTCCGTCTGGCCACCAGACAGCGGCACGACGGTGCACCCGAGCCGTTCCGCGCCGTAATGTGCGCCGAGGCCACCCGTGAACAGGCCGTAGCCGTACGCGTTGTGCACGATATCGCCGGGCCGCCCGCCGGCAGCGTAGATCGATCGCGCGACGAGCCCCGCCCAGGTATCGATGTCGTTTTTCGTGTAGCCGACAACGGTCGGCTTACCGGTCGTGCCGCTCGAGGCGTGGATACGCACGACTCGGTCGCGGGGCACAGCGAACAGGCCAAAGGGATAGTGGTCGCGGAGGTCGCTCTTGAGGAGGAAGGGAAATGCCGAGAGATCGGCGCGCTCGCGCAGGCCATCCGGATGGACGCCGGCCTGGTCGAAAACCTTGCGGTAATGAGACACATTGCGGTACGCATGATTGACCGACCATTGGAGCCGTTTGAGCTGCAATGCGGCCAGCTCGTCCCGGCTCGCCGTTTCGATCGCCTCGAAGCCGCCGCTCGCTGATCCCCGACCTTTCGTGCTCGTCATGATCTGCCCCCTCCTGGGCCGGCGGCCACTGCCGCTGGCAACTCATCACGTCCGTCAGTCGGGCCCGGGCCCGCGGAACAGCGGCGGTCGCTTCGACCGAGCCGCATCGAGTCCCTCGCGGACACCGTGCAGTCGGAAGCCGAGGAACTCGAGTGCCAATGACGCATCGAAACTGGGTCCGGCAAGGCGCAGCTAGTTATCGAGCGCGTGTTTCGTGAAGCGAATCGCGCGGTTGGCGCCGATGCTCACCCAGCCCCAATTGACCTATCGGCAGAGCATGACTGAACGATTGCCGCCGCGGTTTCAGCAGCGCTAAGCTGGGGACGCTTCGAGAATGGCCATGGTCAATCGTGCAAAGCAGACTTTCGCGCCGAGCGCGTCCGTCATTTCGACGTTCCAAATCTGACGGCTACCGAGAATAGCAAGCGCCGATACCCTCGCTCGAACGGGTCCCGACCTAATGGGTTCCGGATGATTGACCTCGATAACCTGCCCCACGCAGATTTGTCGCGACGTATCGATGCAGAGATACGCGGCAAGGCTTCCGAGCGTTTCCGCGAGTATGGCTAGTGCCCCCGGGTGCAGCGTCCCAGCCGGACCTTCTGTGCGAGAGTCCAGAGGAACCGTTCCTTCCAGCCAGCCGTCCCCGAATGCCGTGATGCGGACGCCGCAATGCTGCGCCGCAGTACCGCGGCAGACCGCGGTCAACTCATCGAGCGTGAAAGATCTGCTCCAGATGGCCATCTCATGATCTCCGAGTGCCGTGCTGTAGCCTAACGACGCGGTGTCGGCACGTCGGCACACAGTCTACAAGACCGGGCGGGCCAATAAATTGTGACGCTTGAACAGAGAGCCTAGGGGCAGGTCGAAGCGACAGGGTGGTCAAAGAGCGTTCAGCCAAGACGGTATTCCACCACCGATTCGACTACTTATCGACGCGGATTTCCCGTCTGCGACAGGGGCGCCGACATTGAGCGCAGGGGGAACAAGCTGACACCGGAGTCGAGATCTCAGGTTGAGTGGACGGTAGCCCTCTAGAGCATCGACAGCCAATCGCATCAGTATGGAAAGCGTGTTGATTCAATGATCTACAGGCTGCTTAACAGCTGATTTGTATGAGATCTGCATTTTCCCGGCGTGGTGCAGCGATGGCGGTACAGTTACTCTTTTTATTGTATGACGAAGCAGCCTTCGAGCGCAGAGCGACGAGGCAGCCCGGTCGAGCGTCGAGGAGACGCTGAACGCGCTGCTGGACGCCGAAGCGGACGAGATCTGCAGTGCCCAGCGGTGCGAGCGGTCGCCCGACCGGCGGGATAGGCGGGTCGGGCATTACGAGCAGAAGCTCGAGACGAAGGCTGGGGGGTTAAATTACGGGTCCCGAAGCTGCGGAGCCTGCCGTTCGAGACGGCCATCATCGAGCGATACCGGCGGCGGGAAGCGTCGGTGGAAGAAGCGCTGGTTGACGTTTATCTGGCGAGGGTAAGCGTGCAACGGGTCGAGGACATCACGGAAGCCCTGTGGGGCACGCGGGTGAGCTCGGGGACGGTCAGCCGACTCAACCAGAAGATCTATCGGCACATCGAGGCGTGGCGGAACCGGGCCGGCGAAGTTAGGAACGTCTCCGTGCTCGTTGCGATCGGTGTCGGATCCGATGGATACCGGCAGATCCTGGGCGTCGCTGAGGGCCAGAAGGAAGATCTGGAAGGCTAGCTCGGGTTCCTACGGCACTTCAAGGATCGAGGCCTCGCGACGCCTCGGCTGGTCATCAGCGATGCGTGCCGAGGCCTCGTGGAGGCTGTAAACGAGCTTATACCCAGACGCCAACTGGCAGCGCTGCGTGGTGGGACTGTTGAAAAAGCTATTGAATGTGCTTTCATTAATGCATCGCGTGTCGCGCACGGTGATGCATGATTGGTCAACAGGAGCGCTGGCAAGAGGATCTGTTCATTGTTGGGTCGATGCGAGAGCTCATTCCTGACGATCACGTTCTTCGTCGCCTCGACCGGATACTTGATTTCGAGTGGCTCCGTGACGAAGTTGCCGAGTGCTACTGCGAGGACAACGTCCGTCCGGCTGATACTTGCCGGCCTCCTCGTCGGGATCGTTCACGACCGGAAGCTCATGCGTGAGGCGCAGGTCAACCTGGCGATTCGGTGGTTTGCCGGGTACATACTCCACGAAGTACTGCCTGACTACAGCAGCCTGACGCGGATTCGACTTCGTTGGGGTGATGAGCGACTTCGGCGGATCTTCCAGCGGACGGTTCAGGCGTGCGTGAGCGCTGGCATGATGCCGGGCGAGACGGTGCATATCGATGCCACGCTCATGCGGGCCAACGTGAGCTGGGACTCGATCGCTGAGTGACACGCTGAGGCCGTGATTCAAGCCAACCCTGACGACGGCGCGATGACGCCGCCAAGCCCCGCCGAGAAGCGCTTCAGCGCGACGGATCCAAGCGCGACGCTTGCGACATAGGATCGTCGTGTACGCGCCCAACCGAGTTACAAGCAACATACGGCGGTCGACAATCACGCCGGCGTTCGTCGTCGGCATTATTGTCACCGCCGGCGATGTCAACGAAGGTGACGTTATCGGTTACCAACTCGAGCAAGTCGGCGAGCTCACGGGACGTCTCCCGACGACATTCACCGCCAACGCTGGCTATGACTATGCGAAGGTCTTTCGCATGGCGGGGGAACGGGGCCTCCGTGCCGTGATCCCGCCGAAGGCGCAGCCCAAGCCGCGGACGGCCATTCCACTGCGCTGCTTTAAGTTCGAGGCGAAGCACCAGATCGTTCGCTGCCCGGTGGGCAAGACTCCGTACCGGTCGACTCGCGCACCTCACGGTTGGTGCTACCGGTCCAGTGTTAGCACGTGCCGGGGGCGCAGCCTTCGTTCGAGATGTCTCAGTCCGGCCGTCGATCGCCGAACGGTGGTCATCGCTGGCGGATTCGACGCGCTGCTTCGCAGCCCGACGGCGCCGGGACAGGTAGAGCGACACCGAACGCAGCATTTACAAGCGTCACCGGCGGCGCATTGAGGGAACCCATGCGGACGCCAACGGGCAGCACGGACTTCGACGAGCGATCCGCCGAAGACTTTGGAATATCGCCGTTCAGTCATACCTGACCGCGGCCGCGATGAACCTCAAGCGCGTGGCAATGTGGGCTAGACGTCTTTTTGCCCACGCGCCTTCCGACGTCCCGACGACCTTAGGCGGTCTAGCAACGGGGTTTCCCCACGGTCCCGTGGTTCACTGCTACCGCTAATTCAGTGCCGAAACGTCATCGGAGAGACCCCGGAAAGCTCGAACATGCTTGTGGCGAGCAAGCTCAGAACTCGAGTCTTCCGCTGATTGTCGAGTTCCCAGCGCCAACGAACAATGCCCGTGCGCCCGGACGAGGTGACCCGACTCTCTAGTACTGTGATGGCGAGGAACAGTTGATCCCCCGGTCGGACCGGGTGTTCCCATCGAAGTTCGTCGATGCCCGGCGACCCAATGGATCCGGACCCTGGGAGGATGTAGCGGACCGCAAGTTCCATCGCAATTGCACACGTCATCCAGCCGCTGGCAATCAGACCGCCCCACCGACTCGCTGCGGCCGCTTCGCCATCGATATGGAACGGCTGCGGGTCATAGCGGAGTGCGAAGTCGCGAATCTCCTCCTCCGACACGTCACGCGGTCCGGCGCGAAGGACTAGTCCAGGTGTGAGCCGATGGAATTCCATGCTCGGCGCCGCGCTGTCTAAAGCGCCAGATGGCACGGTGGATCGAGGTAGAGCTTCTGAGCCATTTGCCAAATGTAGATTACCTCAATAGGTCTCGACGTGATACCGCGCCGTCGACCGGAGGCGCGGTAGCAGCTCCGACCAATCGAGGTCATGGCTTCGGCATACATCGCGGAATAGCTCATCGACGCCTGCCTCCATTCCCTTTAGCCCACCGATGTAGACGAACGTTTCGTCATCTCGCAGAAGTCGAGCGACATCGGCGGCGCGCTCGCGGATGAGGTCTTGCACAGAGCACTTTGGCTGCCCAGGCACTCTCGAGAACGCTAGGTTGATGTCCATGAAATCCCGGGGCAGCTTCATTAACGGCCCAAAATGCGGCAGTTCCCCGAGTGAGCGGGCGCCGAAGAACAGCATGAGTTCACCCCCTTCCGGCAGTGCTCGACGTCGCGGGAGCATGGTAACGCAGACGGAATTAAGCGGTGGAAGTGTCAGATCTAAGAGTTACAGACAGGCGCTCAATCAGGAATTACAGCTGTGAATTCCGCGAGTGCTTGTCAATATTCCATTAATGAGTGGGAGCGGCACGGAAGTGGGGGTGTGGCTGCTAACCTAGCGCGATGTCGCAACGCTGGGAGACTCCTATGCGATCGACTCTGAAGCTTGAATTGATCACCGACGACGGCAAAACGCAAGTATCCGATGTTGGCTCGATCGTGCCGTCGTCGTCAGATCTCCAACCCGAGGAAGTTGGTCTCACCCTCGAGGAAGGGCGCTTCTTGTTCAAGACATTGAGTGCCGGTTGATTGCCGACCAGGTTCATGCCTATACAATGTCTTGGAGGCTGTGCCCTCATTGGGGGCGCCTGCAACACTTCAAGGACGTACGAACGAAGTGCGTTCAGACGGTTCACGGCGCATACCGGTTTCGCGGGCGCCGGATCCGGGCCTGTTCATGTCTGATCCAGGCGGGCTTCCCGGCGTCGTTCTTCCCTCTTAGCGATCTAATACCGCCCCGCACGATTCCCGAGCTACGGTATCTGTTCGCCCAACTGGGCGCACGAATGCCATACCGCGAAGCGTCTACCCTACTGCGGCTCTTCAGTTTTCGACCAAACCGCGCTGGGCGGATGACCATACTGCGTCATACAGTTGCGCTCGGCCCGGTAATCGACACGAAACGCCGCAATGCCGCTAAACATCCGTCCCAGGTCGATCTTGCTGCCACGCGCAATGCCTCAGTGGATATCGCTGATACGTACATTCGCCATTTTCGCCGGGATCCTGGTCGGCAGTTCAAAGTGACTGCAGAGCGAATCGAGTGGGACGGGAAACTGGCGGAGCGATTTGCGTTTGTGGCGTCGGCGTCACGCTACTACCCCGACCACTTCGAAGGAATCCTACGGCAGAGTAAGACCTGTCCCGGTGCGGAGATTTAGAGTCGTCACCGATGGTGACGATGGTCTTCGCAACTTCGTCCGGCGATGGGTCGGTTCGGGGTTACCCAGCAAGTGGATTGGTTCCACATTGGCATGCGGCTTGAGCACCTGAGGAGTGCAGCAAACCTCCCGATGACCTACGGTGACTATCTGAAGCGCCCGGATGCCCTGGAGCCGCTTCAGCGACGTAAAGATCGTATCCGGGAGGCTCTTTGGCGAGGGCGGCCGTGGCGCGCCATGGTGAACCTACGTCGGCTCCAGCGCGATGCGGTCCGCTGGCTACGCCCCCGTCGAGATCACGGTGGCTACGCGCGCAAGCGAATCGAAGCCGCAATCAGCGACTTTGCGGGTTATATCCGCGGGAATCGGCGGGCGGTGCCAAACTTTGCGAGGGCTCGAGCTGCAGGCCATCGTATCTCCACAGCGCATGTCGAATCGGTCATGAACCACCTCGTCAATCACCGCATGAGCAAGAGGCAGCAGATGCGCTGGAGCCCCAAGGGCGCCCATTTTCTCCTGCACGTGCGCGCCGATGTGCTGAACGGAACCCTGACCGATCGGTACCGTCAGCTGCATGCCCGATTTCGGGGTCCACCAACTTACTCTTCGGCCCAATCCTAGCCCGAGAGACCCCCACTTCCGTGCCACTCCCGAAATTCCCGCCCGCCGCCAACCGCTGCACTTTCAATATAAGCAAAGACTTCGTGATCACTATCGGCACTTTTGGCACCGAAATCTGGCGAACCCCGCATCCCGCGCCTCCACTACTAGTGGCGGGCAGTGTCACCGTCATCTCAGAAGGGCGCGGTTACTGGAGCGGCTACGTGACAGATGCTGCAATGAGCTGCACGTCCTCACCACTCGATCTGAACGTCGACAGCGGTATGCGGCGTTACGCTCCCGCGCCATCGGGAGCCGTTAATCGTAGGCGATGCAAAACAGCCCGTACTAACTCATCGCGACTGTTCTCCGATGACAACACAAAGGCATCGTCCTCATCGTCTGGCAGCTCCAGGACGTTCAACTGGCTGCTTAGCAGCGATTGCGGCATGAAGTGCCCCGATCGTCCTGCCGAGCGCCTCTCCAACACGCTCTTGTCTGCCTGTAGGCACACGAACCAGAGTTGGCGATTCACGGCGAGCCGCAGTCGGTCACGGTAGCTGCGCTTCAGGGCCGAGCACGTGCAGATGGTCACATGGTTCTGTGCTATCGATTGTCGAATGGCATCAGCCAATCGATCAAGCCACGGCCACCGATCCTCGTCCTGTAAAGGTACGCCAGATATCATCTTGGCGATGTTGCTCGCAGGGTGGTGATCGTCACCTTCGACTAGCCAGCCTTTGGTGCGATCGGCGAGCTCATGCGCGAGAGTAGTCTTGCCGCTCGCGGTCACCCCCATGACTATGATTACGACCGGGTCGTCCGAGCGCGAGCGTCGGACGTTGCCGGGAATGCTCATTCCGATCGCTTCCTTGTCTTCGGGGCCGCGACTGCGCGCGATAGTCAGGACGCCCGACGCGTCGGTGACGGTCTCAAGATGGGGGCGTCACAGGACGCCCCCATCATGAGACCGTGACCCACACAGCGAGACCCCACACCGTCTATGCGATCTGCCGAAGCTTGTGCCACTCTTCGAACAGCGTCGTCGCCCGCGCACTGGCCATTCCGCCAGGCCTCTACGTGCCGATGCCAGGGGGCAACTGATAGAACGAGCAGCCATTTTTTTTTTGAGAGGGACACGTGCGGTCCGCCATCCGCCCTGGAGCTGTCACCGCAACTTGACTGCGGGAACGTGTCCCGCCGTCACTAAACCGTCCGAATTAGTCCCCGCGCTGCCAGATTGCGGATCAGGCTAAGCGTCCCGAACGTCCATGGTGGAATAGCGTCGCAGCGATCGACCCAGTTGATCAGCGTTCCGAGCGGTTTAGCTGAGATGCGGACTTCATCGCCAATCTCGTGCGTGAAACCCGATCCCGGGTGCCGCCGGTCTTGAATCGGAGCATACATTGTGCCCAAGAACAACATGAACCCATCTGGGTATTGATGCGAGGGGCCAATCGCGTGGGCGACAAGCTCTGCTGGGGACCGCGATATTGAGGCCATCGTACTCTCCGCTGCTAATTCGAAACCGTCCGCTCCCGACACCACGAGCGTGACAGTGAGCCGTTGGATATCGGATACCGTGAAGTCGTCATCGACTAACCGAATGAAAGGGCCGATCGCGCATGAGGCGTTGTTGTCCTTGGCCTTGCCCAGAAGAAGTGCGGATCGCCCCTCGACATCTCTCAGGTTAACGTCGTTCCCTAGTGACACACCGACGATCTCTCCGCGAGAACTCACCGCAAGTACGACCTCTGGCTCTGGGTTGTTCCAGACCGAGATCGAATTGATGCCGACGCGTGCGCCGGCTCCGACAGCCGACATCGGTTGTGCCTTGGTGAAGATCTCGGCGTCCGGGCCAATACCTACTTCAAGGTACTGCGACCAAAGCCCCAACTTCTCAAGCAGGACTTTCACGTCACGCGCCTCAGCGGAACCAGCTTTGACTCCGCGAAGGTTGTCTCCAATAATCGGTCGAAGCTGGTCGCGAATGTCCGCCGCGCGGGCCGGATCGCCGTTGGACCTTTCTTCGATGACCCGTTCGAGCATGCTGTCCGCAAATGTGACACCGGCCGCCTTTACTGCTTGAAGGTCGCATGGTGCGAGCAATGTGCCAGCACGGCCAGAGTTGCCGCCATCGCTAAGAAAGTCATCCAGAGTCCCTAGGGCGCGGAAGTGACTGCGGTTGGTGAGCAGGCTCGAGATGTCTGGCATTTCCAGTAAGCCTGCCGCTGTGGCGCTTAGCTCGGACAAATCGCGGAGGACGTCGTCGTCCAGTAGCACGACGGTCGGACCGCCGGTCGAATTTGACCAGACCCGCCCGACGAGCGTCGCCCGGCCTGGATCGGCAGGAGCGATCTCGGAGGAGTGGATACGTCGTGGCATAGGCAGCTCCGCACGTTTCAAAGGATCAGGGTTTGAATAGAGACTCAATAGTGCGAACGCAGTCGGGGATGGGCCCGCCCAGGCGATAGGGGCCGGCGGCGTTGATGCACCGATGTCCGCGATTCGCGGGGCAGACGGTTTGGTACGGGCAGCTCCAAGGTCGGCGCTTCGTACTACCGTGGCGAACCGATCCGCGTGACCCTCTGCGGCAGCTGTCGGCAATCAAAACAATATTGGGGGTGGCCGCGCCCGAGTGTCACAATCCGGCTGATTGCACCAATGTCTTCACCGTGGTGAAATGCAGCCAGAACGTCCGTCGCTTCGGTGGAGACTCTCTGCCGAGCGTCATATCCGAGGCGCGAGCAGTGCCAGTGGCCACCGAGCTCGCCCCCAAATGTTACACGCACGCTCAATATCGTTCCAGCTCCCGACAGCTCTTGTGCGGTGCACACGCCCACGATCCGGTTACTGTCCGACTCGACGCTGATACGCGTACGCTTTCGGTGGGCGTGCTGCCAAATCCGGCCCCGCTGCCGGCGACCGGCTTTGGGCGCGAGTTATTGGTCACATTTCGTGCGGCCATCGGCGATGCCGAGCGCGTCGCACCGGTTGTTATGGGGCGCCTCTAATGCTGCGGAAACTCTTATCGCGGGTGTCGGTGGTACCGGTCATCACAATCCGGGACGTGGCGCATGCGGTTCCGCTCGCGGAGGCGCTGTGCGAGGCAGGCCTCACAGTGCTCGAGGTCACGTTGCGCTCAGCCGCGGCACTGCCTGCCATCGAGGCCATGCGCCGAGGGGTGGCGGAAGCGACTGTAGGCGCCGGCACCTTCGTCATGCGCGAGCAGCTCGCGGCGGCGGTGGCCGCCGGTAGTCAGTTCCTGGTCTCGCCGGGGTTCTCCGCGGCGCTGGCCGTCGAGGCGCGACGCGCGGGTGTGCCGCTCTTGCCGGGTGTCGCAACCGCATCGGAACTGATGGCGGCGCTCGAGGCGGGATTCGACACGCTGAAGTTCTTTCCGGCGGAACAGACGGGCGGCATCGCAATGCTGAAGGCCCTCGCTCAGCCGTTTCCGTCGGTCGCGTTCTGTCCGACGGGCGGGATTACCGTTCACAATGCGCGCGAGTACCTTGCGCAGCCGAACGTCACGGCCGTGGGCATGTCGTCGGTGGCGCCCGCCGGTCTCATTGAGGCCGGCGACTTTGCCGGTATCACCGCGCTCGCGCGAATTGCCGTGGCGTTGAAGTCGCGCGTGGGGTAGCCATCGAACCCCGGGCCGGGAGCTCCTTGTCACGAACTGTGTCGTTCACCCCTCGAAATGGTACCCCCGGTCCTTGAAGCAGAGTGGTCCATTCTGGGTGCTGACTGCCGGGACCAGTGTCGCTTCACCTCCCGGAAGGTGAGTGGAACGGTGCCAATCATTCACTTGCGATGTACCCATGGGCGACGGAGGGTGCGGTTGAAGCTATCCAGCACCCTGATTGGCCCGCTATCCGCGCTCTAGCGAGAGCAGGGTGGGGCGCCGGGCTCTACTCAGGCGTAAAAGCCCAGTTCCGCGCGCCGGTGAAGGCGAAGTGACGCTGGGGCGTACGTGATCGACACGATCGTGGGAACGAGAACGCGAGCGGAATTGCAGTGTTGTGCAACTGCGTCGCAGTTGGCGTCGGCAACGAGGCCAGTGGTCGAGAAGCGCGGCGAAGCGGCCGCGCCGACTGAACCGCAGCACGACCTAGCGGCAATCACGGCCAATGAGTGGCCCGGTGACGAACAGCTGCGAGCGCAAGGTCATCAGCCGGCGGGTGGGGTCGTGGGTCACCTCGCGCCTGAATTCGGCGAGCAGGTTGTAGAGACAGCAGATGAGGCGGAATGCCGCTTCGGTACCGTAGAACGAATTGAGGCAGAAGCCGCTGGCCCCGAGGTCGTCCTTCAGCTCCTTGAGCCGGTTCTCGCAGTCGGCCCGGCCGTTGTAGAACCGCCAGACCTCGATGGCGGGCAGCTCGAGCGTCGTGATGATGGTGTGGAAGTTGTAGCCCAGCAGACCGAACAGTTTGCGGCCCTTGGCATCGGGGCGCTCGTTCAGCCGTTCGCGCACGACGACGGTGCGGCGGCGAGTCCTTCCAGGACGGCGCCAGGTAGCGAGTCTCCGCGACCTCGAGGCCGCGTTCGATACGCTGCCAGTCGGTGACCGCGACGATCCGATGCTGCAAGAGCTTATGGACCCGGACAGCAATTGCATACGGGATATCCCGGCGTTCGAGGTCTTTGAGGAAGTCCTGGATGAAGAAGGCGGAGTTGGCGCGGACTGCGTAGAGCCGAAGGTCTTCCGGAAGCCGAGCAAGCGTCTCGGCAAGGAACGCCAACACGCCGCGGGCGCTGCCGGTGTTGCCGCTCCTGAGCCAGCTGTGCACCACGAGCTTCGCGCCTGTGAGCATTGCCAGAATCGGGTGATGCGAGGGGCGGCCGCGCTTCCTGGGATTATGACTCCCTCGAGGCTCCCCTCCTGCTGGCCATAGCGCTCGAACACGCTCGGTCGAGATCGAGCACCTCGCCAAGCACGGGTGCTGACAGGCGTGATCGCGTGAACCCGCCAGCACCGCCGATACGCCCTCGGCCTGGGAGTCGACAAACCCGCCGAAGCACCGAGTCCGCGTCATCGCCGAAGGGGAGGCGCTTCGCCCCTCACCCCGAAAATCGCCCGCACAATGTCATCCGAGCGCGGCCGCTCGACATGCGCAAAGCGCCATCCGCCGGTGAGCGCGGTGGCGAACGACGCGAGCGCCACCGTCACCACCGGATTCTGGTTCGGCGCCGTTCGCCAGTCCGGTAGCGTTCGCGCCAAGAGCTCCCGGACGCCGCGCCGCTCGAGGTAACACATCGGCAACGACAACCCGCCCCCGCCGCTCACGCGCTTGCCCGTATACCTCGCCAACAGTCGCCGGGCGGGCTAATCGCAGTACCGTAATCGCGCATTGATCTGTTCGCCCTCGTTGATGCTACCGACCTTGGTAAGCCGACGATATCAAAGGGAAGTCAGAACGATGCACTCCTCAATCCCCTTTCAACTGGGGGAGCTCGGCTGCGTCATTGATTGGTCAACTTGAATGTGGACACGACAAGCAAATACGCGCGACAGTTAATAGCAACCACCCTCCGCGTTCGCGCACGCAGGGTGGTTGGCTTCGGAGGCAATCGAGCGTCAGAAGCGAGCCGTGACGGTTGCGCCGATTATGCGTGGGTTCGGCGTAATGCGCATGCCGCTAAGTCCGAACGTCTGGTAAGTGCCAGTGTAGTACGCCTTGTCGGCAACATTCTCTACGTACAGCGTGAAGGCCATGCGCTTCCAGTCGAAGCCACCACGTAGATTAAAAACATCATACGCTGGAACCAAGTACGGAAACTGGTCGGGCGGCACATACCGGGTCAATCCCGCATCCGGCGACGGCCCTAGCGTCTGTTGGTTGGTGGCCCCTTCTATGGTGGTGTACTCGCTGCTGCGGTGCTGATACTCGCCGCGCAACCAGGCGGAGTTGCCACCAATCGGCCAGCGATATTCGGCGTTGAGGTTCACGGTGAGCTTCGGCGCATTCGGAATGGAGAGTCCCTGGAGGTTGACCAAGTATCCGCCGGTGATCGCCGTGAGCGTGTGCCCGCCGACGCAATTCGGAGTGAGCGTAGTGACGGTGCACGACTGATTTTCCAGGATCTTCGAATCGAGAGATCCAACCGATCCACCGAGGGTCAAGTGGTCAGTGGCACGGGCCACCAACTCGATTTCCGCGCCCTTGGCCGCAGCACTCGGGATATTGATCGTCTGCAGGAAGTCCGAAGCGTAGTCGCCGGGCGTCAGGTAGTGAAAAGACTCAAACTGCAGGTCCGTCCACCTCTCGTAGAAAACCGCGGCGTTGAGGCGCACGCGGTGGTCCGCAAACTCCGACTTCACCCCGACCTCGTAGTTCCACAGCACTTCCCTATTATAGGGCAGCGCGATGGGCGGCGATCCAGGCAAGCTCGTGTAATTGCCCGTGCTCAGGCCGCCGGTCTTGTAGCCCTTAGAAATCACCGCGTAGATGCTCGCGCTGTCGGCAACCTTGAAGCGCGCGCCTAGACGCGGCGACACATCATTAAACGAGACCTTACCGTCCGACACCGGGAGCGGGTAATCAACGAAGCTCGGGAAGAACGCCGGGTTTGACGGTCCGCAATTGCAGGTGGGTTCGATACCGGTCTGCAGCTCGTTCTGTTCGACATCGTCATGTGTAAATCGTACGCCCGCGAAGACATCTGTGAGATTGGTCAAATGCCAAGTCGCGTCGGCGAACGCCGCTTCGCTGCCGTACTTGGCCCACTCGGTAACTACTCCACCGATATCCAGCCCTGGCGGAAACGGTGGCAGGAAGCCGTAAACGATCCCGTCGCGCGTCAATGTCCCGGTCGGGTCGCTGCCGGTATACACTCTGTGGAATTGATCCTGCTCGTCGTGCGAACCGATCACCCCGATCACCCAGTCCGCCACAGTCGTGTGCGACTCGAGCCGCGTCTCGAGGCTGTACGAGCTCCCGCTAAACAGATTGGTACGCCTCACGAGGTCGAGATTCCCGATCAGGTCGTTGTCGAAGAATCGTTCATTGGAGGTCTTATTGAGGCCTACGATCGTTTTCCAAGTTAGCTCGCTCGAGAACTGATGCGCGATGTTAATGATCCCGATGTTGGTCTTGTCGTCATTCCTCTGCTGTAGGTCGGCGCTGAACCTGCTTTGGTTCGCCGGAAAGAAGCCCGTGCCAGGGTTGAACGCGGTACCCGGCTGGTAGCCGAACGTGTCGATCGTGTCGAGGTCGTTGACGCCGGACGGAACCGAGTCGTCCGCACCCTGGTGATCTTTGCCGTACAAATAGGTAAAACTAACGCGGGTGTCGGAACTCGGCGTCCAGACCCCCTTAACGCGCACATTGAGCCACTTCCACCCGGCGCCGTTGCCGGGACCGATGTTCTGGACGAACCCGGTGCTGTCTTCATAGAAGACGGTGGCGCGCGCCTTGAATGTGTCGCTCACCGGAAGATTGAAAGTAGTGGTCAGGTTTTCCATATTCCCGTACGTGCTGTAGGACTGCCCGCCCAGCGTGACCAGCCCTTCATACTTATCGGTCGGGTCCCGCGTCGTCAGATTGAGCGTACCGCCCAGAGAATTTCTTCCGAAGTAGGTCCCTTGGGGGCCACGTAAGACCTCTACGCGCTCCATGTCGGCCATGAAGGGATTGGCAACGCCATTCGGGACGGAGGCAATGCTGAAGTCATCGAGGTAGACGCCCACTGCGGATACGGACGGGCTCTCACCGGTCTCGAGGTTGTTGACGCCGCGAATTGCAACGGTCATGCCACGTTGGCCCGACTGCTTGTCGTTGGTGAAACTGACGTTTGGCGTCTGCGCCAGGTAATCAGCGGCACCCTCGACGTTTGTCTTTGTCAAGTCGTCGCCGGAGAACACCGTCGCGGCAATGGGCACTTCCTGCAGATTCTCTGCGCGCCGCTGGGCTGTCACGACGACTTCTGCCAATGTCGCGCTGTTCGCCGGGGCGTTTTGCGCGTGGCCGGCGACCAGTGGCAGCGTCAAGAGACTCGCTGTGAGTACCAGATAGCCACTTTTCATTGCCTTTCCCCATTGATTGGAAAATTCTTCATATCGTCGGCGGCACGGGCGCGGTGTTGCTAGCGTACAACGGCTTGGCTGCGCGTGGGTTCTGCAGGTTCTCCCAGTCAGGGAGTCACAATCCCAACGGGCTTCCCCCGCATTGGCACCGGCTGCTATCTTCACGCGGAGGATAGGATATCGACCCCGCGCAGCAAGCGATCGTTTCTAATTCGCCACATGATCAGAACTAATTGGTAGACCAGCCGTGCATCGGCCGGTCGGCATGATCCAGTAGACCCCGCTTTGACGTGCGGCGTGGAAAGGCGCTGTGTACCCAGTGCGTGAGAGGCCCACCCGGCAACTGTCGCTCCAGCCGGAATCAATCGAAACAGCTGCGGAGGTAATGAAGCAGTTTGAAGCTTCCAGTATACGGGGTCACGGTGGGTGACTTGGCGAACGTGTAGGCTGTAACGCGAGTGAACGCTGGGCAATTTCCGAAAAGGGTGACGCGGCGGCCGACCTGTCTGTCAATGCGGGGAAGGCTGCCATGGTTGGGGGTACAAGCGATGCGTGTGCGCAGCTACTCCGCTGGGGTCTTGCCGGCGACCCGTACTGGTCTTGACCGCTTTCGTAGAAACATCGGCGAAGGTTCGCACGCGGTACACCGCGGAGTTTCGGCGTCAGATGGTCCAACGGATGGTGCACGCTGGCCCGAATTATTACGAGCTGGCGCGGGAATTCGGCTGCACGAGTTGGTCGACCCGCCAGTGGTTCGAGCAAGCGGCGCATAACGTGGGCGGCGGCGCCGTCGGCCTCAGGACGATGGAACGGGCAGAGCTGACGCGGGCGCGGTGGGAGAACGAGCAGCTCAAGCAGGAACGCGAGCACTGCGACCCCGAAGCGCTCGTCGGGTTCGTGAAGTCGAACCAGGCCACCTGTGCCGTACCGTGGCATGTGCCGATTGCTTAAGGTTTCAACGAGTGGGTATGACGCGTGGGACGGCCGCCCGATGAGTAGCCGGGAACGGGCGGACATCGGGCTGACGTCAAAGATCGATGAGATTCACCGTCGCTCCAAGGGCGCTGACGGGGCGCCGATGATCCACCCGGAGCTGGCCGACGACCATGGCATCCGGGTGGGCTGCAAGCGGGTCCTTCAGCTGATACCGGCCGCGCAGCTGTGCGGCGGGACGCTGCAGCGGTAGGTGGTCACAACGACGCCAGAGCCGGGGCGAAGCACGCCGGCGATCTCGCTGATAGAGGGTTCTACACCGAGGGCCGGAGCCGGCTGCAGGTGGCGGATATTAGTGTGCCGTTGCAAGCGGCGTAGGAGATGAGAGAACGACAACAGCGAGAACATTAAGGCCTCTCAGAACCGGCTTGCAGGAGCAGCTTGCAAACCACCGCAAGCGGGTGGCGCCAAAAGCCTTGGTCGTGAGCGTTGTGGAACAGGTGCCGGTAGGCAGGAGGCATGAATCGTAGAAGGCGAACAACCGTGAACTGCCGTTCAATTGGCGATAGTACTCAAACGATAATCTGCATCGCCTCCACCGTGCCGTCGTCGAGCTTGCGGGTGTCGAGGCGGACGATGGCAAGAGCATAAGAATTCAAAACAGCTGATGCGACAATGCTTATCAACTAATTAATGACCGTTGCGAAGCCAAAGCACTTCGGCGAGAGTCAGACGGATATCCAGGGCACCAAGGGCGTCGTGGAATTCGCGCAACGTTAATGGACCAATAAGCGGAAAAATGGAAAAGTCCTGCGCCAACACGTAGGCGAGCGCAACTCGCGATAAAGTTGTCTTGTATTTGACTGCAAGTTGCTGAGCTCGGTCGCGTCGAGCAAAATTTTGATCGCTATACCAACTGCGCATGAATGCGGGATCAACCTGCTTGTCACGCCCCGCTCGGTCCGTAAAAAAGCCGCGCGCCTGGCTTGACCAAGCAAACAGCGGGATATTGCGTTGCTTCAACCAGGCGATGTCGCTGTCGCTCGATGCTGATAAGCAACCGGTCCACACAGGTTCCACCATCTCTGCCAGACTGAACTGATTGGACAAGGCCTGAAACCCTTTTCGCTTCGTTCGCGCAGCATAATCATTGGCTTCATCCACTCGAGCCAAGGACCAGTTGGAACCGCCAAACATGCGGATTCGTCCAGAACGATGCTCCTGATCCAGCACATCCACAAATTCTCCGACCGGAATATCCAAATTATCTCGATGCAGAAAGTAAATATCGAGGTAGTCGGTTTTCAGGCGTTCTAGACTTTCATCGAGCTCTTGCGATATCACGTCCGGACGGCAAGGCCTATGTGCGCCCTTTCCAATAATGGCGATCTGTTCACGCACGCCGCGGGACTTGACCCAATGGCCGAGCATCGTATCAATCCGGCCGTAGCCGTAAGCATGCGCCGTGTCGATGACCGTTCCGCCTTCTTCGAAATAGGCATCCAGCACGACAGCCATGTCCGACACACGCAACAAGTCGGCGCATCCCAGGGCTATCTTCGCAAGAGGCTTGCCGATATCAGGCGTACGCACCGCGGGAATCTTGGCGCTTTGAAGACGAGTGAGCGGCCGCCCTGAAAGTGGCGCAGCATAGCCACCGGGCTTCTCGCTCTCGTATTCAACGCCGGCTGCTTTGCGCCACGAATCCAAAGCCTTCATATTGCTAACGGTGTCCGCCCAGCTGGGGGCGGGCCATACTGGCTCTCCTATGATGAGATATTTCGCGAAAGCTTCGGCCTCGATGGCATAGAGCCAATCTTCAGTCTCGAAGACAATCTCTTGCGGCGCTTCCGATGTCGGCCTAACGGTCATAATGGTCTTACCACCCTGCCTGCCAGTGCACAGCCATGGCGACGCCACCTCGATGCGGCCCTTCGTACCATAGATGCGGGCAACATTGTCCTGTGCGAATGTCATGCTTACCGAAAGCTGTGCCATAACATCATTGGGGAAACGCAACATTGCGACGGCTTGCTCATCAACGCCAGTCGGCGTCAGTCGGGCTGCGCCGTGAACCTCGATCGGGTCGGCAAATGGGCGTCCGCCCGCAATGCCGGCGACGAGCCGGGCCAGAGATGTGCAATAGCAGCCCAAATCGAGGATCGCGCCCCCACCAAGATCGTTGGCAAAGTGGCGGGCTGCCGGGTCGAACGCCTTTTGGAAGCCGAAGCTTGCGTGAATGAGCCTAACATCCCCAATTGCTCCAGCCTGCAGCAACTGCGCGAGTTTTCGCGTCTGCTCATGAGTGCGATACATGAAAGCTTCCATGAGGAAAACGCGATGACGACGCGCCGCATCGATTATGGCGTCTGCCTCCGCGGCATTCATGCCGAGAGGCTTTTCGCACAGGATGTGCTTGCCCGCTTGCGCCGCCCTGATGGCCCACTTTGCATGCGTGGGATGAGGCGTCGCGACATAGACCGCATCGACATTCCGGTCCGCAAGTAATGCGTCATACCCCACATGGAAACGCGCGCCCGCAAACTCATTGATGGGCTCGACAGAATTCGAGCGGCTCGCGACAGCAGAAACCTGGCTAGACGAGCCGTGGCGCAGCGACGCCGCGAATTGCCGGGCGATCGTTCCCGTGCCGAGGATGCCCCATCGAACGGTTTTTGTTTCAAGCATATTCAGACAGCTGTATTGGGCGATCGTCGATACTATCCTGTGTTATCAGTAGCCACTCAAGCAGACAGTGTCAACCCGCGGCACCGACTTGCTGGCTCTAGCGACGTACCGAAGTTAACGTTAGATAGGGGATAATCATTTCGGTCCTTTGACGACCGCGGCAAGCCATGACGCATCATTCTAAAGCGTTTTGATTCGTGCCGCGGAGCAGCGCTTTTGAGTCGGTACGTTGCGAGTGCCGGCGCCGAGTGGCGCCTCGGCTATAGTGGCACGGATATGATGTTGTGGGATTGATATCGGTGCACATTATATGATTAACGTTGCGCCCAATCTGTGGGCGCCGGGTGTTCTTCCGCACAAAGTGATTTGGTACGTGCGCGTTCCTGCAGATCGTCGCAAGTCAGCACGACGGCGATCAGGTGGAGCGAACGGGCTCTTTTCTTCGAACCAACTATGCTCGATGATGTGGCCACCGGCCTCGGCGACTCTACGCGAGGAAGTATTCGTGCCCGTGCTTTGCGCGCTGCACTTCGAGTCAGAAACCGGTGTCACCGTCGCTGCGAACGACACGCCTTATCCGCTCACCGGCAGCGTGTGGACACGCCACCTGTTGCGCACACATCGCATGGCCGCCGAGGTGGCCGCGGGCCTCTTCGGGGTCAACGACCATGGACGTCCCGACGTAGCGATTCCGTTCGGTGGGTTTGGCCTCAATGGTTGGGCGCGAGCTCGTCAGCGCCCAGTGCGTCGATCTCCTTCTGGGAGGCCGCCCCTTCGCTGATTAGCCAGTCGCGGAACGAGGCGATGACCGGGTCTCGAGCGGTACCGCGGGAGCACACCGCGAAGTACGCGTAGGGCGACGGAATGCTGAGACTAAACGGCTTGATCAGCTGTCCGCGTCGCATCAGATCGACGACCAGTGCGCTGCGCCCTAGCACGACCCCGACGCCGTTCATCGCCGCCTGCATGGCAAGGTGCGAATGATCGAATGTTAGGCCGTGCTCTGTATCGATACCGGTGACGCCGGCTAGCTCGAGCCACGTATGCCAGTCAGTCACCATGATGTCGTGTAGCAGCGTGTGGTGACGCAGGTCGTCCGGCGTCCGCAGCGGAGCTGTTACAGAGATGATCTCGGGACTGCAAACCGGAAAGATCGATTCGGTCAGGAAGCGAACCGTCTCGACATCCGCCCAATCCCCGTCACCATACCGAATGTCTACGTCGACAATGCCCCTCGCCAAGCCAGCGTCCCCAGGTTCGACCGACAGGATCCGGGCATCGACGTCGGGGAACCGCCTCGAGTATCCCCTGAGTCGCGGAATTAGCCAGAAATAGCCAAAAGAATCGAGAGTCGCGATGTTGAGGACACGCTTACGTTTGGAGTCTATCGCGACCGTCGATTCATGAATGATGTCAAAAGCGGCGCGAATTCGCGGAAGATAGTGGCGACCCGCCTCCGTCAGCACGAGGCCGTGCCCACGACCGAGTCGCCGGAACAACTCCACACCGAGCCATTCTTCGAGGGCTTTGATCTGGTGGCTAACCGCGGCCTGCGTGACGTGCAGGGCATCCGCGGCGTGCGTGAAGCTCAGATGGCGGGCTGCGGCCTCGAACACAATAAGGGCGTTCAGTGGAGGCAGGCGCCGTGACATTACCCGTTACCCGGCGCCACAGCAGCCCGCCTCACCGTTAGTGATAAGTTCTGCCGTAATAGGTCCTGCACGCAAATTCAGCTCGCGGGATGGAGTATAGGGCTCGTGAAGGTCACCAATGTCTGCATCATCGTAACCTGTCCCGGCCAAATATTTGTCACGCTGAAGGTTGCCAAAGAAGATTCGTCTAACGAGTGCCACAGTTGCTAATCACGTCCGGAAGGATGTAGGCGTTCTTTCGCTGGCACATCCGGGGATATGGGCGCTGCATTGCAACAATGTTGGATGCTCATCGGCGCTTCTACACGGGACACGGCCGAGCTGTGCAACGACTGATGGGGTGCTTTTTGGCGCTCGCCGTCGCTTCGATCGGCATCTGGTCGGCCACTTGCGCGGCCGAGCGGAACGTCTCGGCTTGATTCTTTTGTAATCGAAAGCTCCAGCCTAACAGGCTGGAACCCGCGGGCGGCCAGACGCCGATAACGATGGCTCAAACGCAGCTGAGCGAGCTAGGCGACCGCGCTGATCGCGGGCAGCGGACGCGAACCGGGAAGCGGTAGTTCCAGGCCGCCTCGATCAGCGCCCGGCAGACGTGACCGTTCCCGGTCTTCGTCATCGCGCCCCGCCTGCGCTTGCGACCGGTCGAGTGCTCCGAGGGCACAAGCCAGAGATCCGCCAGCAGGTCGCGAGGGTGGGCGAAATGCCTGAGGTCCCCGAGTTCAGCAACGACGGTTGTCGCCGCGACGAGATCGAGCTCGCGCAGCGTCATCACGGCGCTGACCACCGACTGCATCCGCCAACCCTCGACACACCTCCTGTGCCAGAGCTTGGGTCAGCCGCTGCACCCGGACTGCGCCTTCTCCGACCATCTGGCGGTACTCCGCGAAGGCGATATCTCGGGCCGGGTGCTGGACCGAGATCTCCGCCAAGTAACGCTCATGGGCCTCCGTCCACGACGTCTTGCGAGTAAAGCGCCGGCCATCACGCAGCAGCAAGGCTTTGAGCTGCCGGCGGGCTTTGAGGCGGGCCTGGAAAGCCTAGGCACATGCGCTCGGCTCAAGTCTCGGATCGCCTTGTCGCGCTCATCCGAGATCGTCAGCGTCACGAACTCACTCGCTCGCGCCAGACTCGAGAGCTTGAGCGCGTCGCATCCGTCGGTCTTGACTGGTGCGCGACTGCGCAACCGCTGATTGAGAACCACATATGCGCGACGAAGATCTGTAACGGACTGGACTGACGGCGGCCGAACCGAGAAGGCCGCACTATTTTCCCGATTGACAGGGGCGGCCAATGGGTGACCCACTCACCCAGCTTGCGCGAGATCTTCCACAGCGCCACGACCTCGCGCCGGCACCCCTCCGCCGCGAGTTCCCGGGCCGGTCCGTACGCGCGTGGACCCGCCTCGTACACGATCAGCAGTCACCGCGCCTGACCGGGCTTCCCCAGCGCCTTCGTCAGCTCCGCACTCCTCGCGCCCAGCGTACCCATGAACC
>Ga0181521_10001511_pt1 | contig 28812 bp, 27 predicted proteins | sample PEATcosm2014_Bin_32_FD_119764 | JGI IMG/M metagenome (GOLD analysis project Ga0181521, IMG submission 119764) | Peatland microbial communities from MTU Mesocosm Facility, Houghton, MI, USA - PEATcosm2014_Bin02_60_metaG | ecosystem: Environmental > Terrestrial > Soil > Wetlands > Peat | place...
AGGACGGGGGCAAGACATTTGCCAAGCTCGGCAATGGACCCGTGCTGTCCTATTCGCCGGATGAGCCGTTTATGATGAGCGGCCCGAAGATTCGGCGCTTCAACGACACCTGGTACCTGTATTACATCGCGGGGCGTAGATGGAAGATGGTCGATGGCCGTCCCGAGCCGGTTTACAAGATCCGACTGGCCACTTCGACAGACGGCTTTTTCTGGACCAAGCTGCATCGGGATTTGATTCCGAGCCGCATCGAGGAGGACGAGGCGCAGGCCAGCCCGGATGTGTTCTTTGCGAGCGGTAGGTTTCACATGTTCTTTTGCTATCGATACAGCGCACACTATCGCGGCAAGGACAACGGTTATCGCATCGGCTACGCTTCAAGCGAAAATTTGACCGACTGGACGCGCGACGACTCAAAGGCGGGAATCGATGTATCGAGAGAGGGTTGGGATTCCGAGATGATCAGCTATCCACATGTATTCGAGTTGGATGGCACGGTGTACATGGCATACCTCGGCAACCAGGTCGGGCGCAATGGGTTCGGTCTGGCAAGATTGGACGGGACATTGGGATAGCAGACGTTGACGATGAAGTGGCAAAAGCTCGGGAAAATTTTCGATCCGACACAGCACAAACTTCCGAATTCATGCGTCCAATTCGCACAGGCGCCGCAGGCTCTCGTGTTTGAAGATTTTGTGCGAATCTATTTTTCCACCCGTGCCGTGGACCGGGGAAACGGCAAGTATCTGAGCCATGTCGCGTTCGTAGACTTGCGCAAGGACCTGCGCGCCGTGATTCGCGTGTCGGATCAGACGGTCATTCCGTTGGGAGGGCTCGGCTGCTATGACGAGCACGGAATCTTCCCATTCAGTGTCATGCGTTACGGCGAGGCGATCTATGGTTACATCTGCGGATGGAATCGACGCGTGTCGGTCTCCGTTGATACCGCCATCGGGCTGGCCATCAGCCACGATTGCGGCCGGACATTCACTCGCATTGGCGATGGACCCGTACTGGCGGCATCAACGCATGAGCCATTTCTGGTCGGTGATGGGTTTGTCAGGGTGCTCGGCGGCCAGTTCCATATGTGGTACATGTTTGGCGTTCGATGGAGGCGGTTCGTGCAGAATGCTCCCCCGGACCGCATCTACAAGATCGGCCATGCGGTTTCAACCGACGGCATAAGCTGGACCAAGGAAGAGGCGCGGCAAATCATTGCCGACCGCCTGGGTCCGGATGAGAGCCAGGCTCTGCCGACAGTGATCGCAATCGACGGTCGGCATCACATGTTTTTTTGTTATCGCCAGTCGTTTGATTTCCGAGCAAACCGCGCTCGCAGCTATCGCATCGGCCATGCCTGGTCGGACGATCTGGTGAACTGGACCCGGGACGACGACGACCCCAACCTGGAGGTAACTCCGGGCGAATGGGACTCGGACATGCTGTGCTACCCGCATGTCTTCTGTCTCGATGGCCGTGTGTACCTGCTGTATAACGGCAATGAATTTGGACGATACGGTTTCGGGCTGGCGGTGTTGGAGCAGTGAGGCGGACTCCAGTTGCGCGTTAAGCAATCTGGCCGGCCGGCTCCGCAGCGCCGCTGTGAAAGGATTCGGCGGGCAGATCGGCGCACCAGCGCGTCCACATGCGCCGCAATGCCCGCTCGAGGCTGGCGGCGATGAGGTCAGGCTGACGAGCCGGCGATTGTTGAAAGCGATGACGTAAATCCGCGCGCACTTTCGCCAGCGCCGCGAGGTCCTTGGCCCAGTAGAGGCCTTTCGCTACAAAGTCCTCGGCGTTACCGGCTATGAACCCATCCAGATCCAGCTGCCCGAGCATCGCGGCGCCTTGCCGTCCCGCCGGGGTCGGCCCGGCCACGGTCAACGTGGGCACTCCCATCCAGATCGCGTGTACCGTCGTGGTACCCCCGTTGTAAGGATAGGTATCGAGACACACGTCGACGTGATGATGCAACGCCAAATAGGACTCCATACCGCAGCGGGGGTGAAACTTCAGTCGCTCGGCGGCGATGCCCAACGCCGCAAATTGGGCGCTCATTTCCGCCAGCGGATAATTCGGCGGCATCCCCGCGATGAGCATTTGGGCGGCCGGCACCGCACGCAACAGTTGCGACCACAGATCGATGGTTGCCGCGTTGATCTTGTTGAGGCGGTTGAAACTACCAAATGTCATGCGACCCGACGCAAGCGCCGGCAGGGCGTTGACCGGTGGTGCTGCAACATACGGTTGGAAGGGCACATTGGCCGGCAGATACACGAGCTTTTCGGTGAAGTATCTATCGAACTGCCCCGGCGGCAGAAGATGTCGGTCAGCCAAATAGTAATCCATGGCGCGCATCCCGGTCGTCCCGGGGTAACCAATCCAACTGGCTTGAATCGGCGCGGGTTTGCCGGCAAAGGTGCGTAGCCGGTTGAGCGAGGTATGGCCCGAGAGGTCGATCAAGATGTCGATTCCGTCGTCCCTGATTTGTTGCGCCAGCTGCTGATCCGAGAGCCTGAGAACCGGACGCCAGTGTTGCGTGTAGCCGCGTAGGCGCAAGGAGACCTCATCCTCGAGGTAATTGTTATAATAGGCGTGCAGTTCCACGCTTGGGTAATTTTGCAACCGCGCGAGTATGGGCTCGATGAAGTTCGCGACCGAGTGATTGCAAAAGTCGCCTGACACGAACCCGACTTGTAGGCGGCGATTCGCATCGCGATTGTTCGAGTGGCGAGGCCAGGACGGGCGCAGCTGCCGTTCCAAGTGCTCGCCAACCCGGCAATGCTCGGCGAACAGCACCTCGGCATCGACCGATGGGTCGTAGCTCAGCCCTAAAAGTAAACTACTTCGCGGCAAATCGCTGTTCGCCGTCGACTCGTGTGCGGATAAAGCGATGGCTCGTCGGAAGTGAGTCTGCGCCTCGCCCATGCGAGATTGTGCCGATAGGGTAACGCCCAGATCGTTATGCACCGCAGCTGAATTTGGATCGCTCTCGAACGCGCGGCGCAGGTAGCGTTCCGCTTCGGCGTAGCGTTCCTCTTGGTAGAGCGTCACTCCAATATTTCGCAGCGCTTCCGTGTCCCGCGGCGCGAGCTGCACGGCCCTATGCATTGCAACCAGCGCACCTGCGACATCTTTCTGCGCCGCAAGCAGCGCTCCAAGGGCCTTCCAACCGTAGCCACGCCGAGGGTGGCGTTCGGTCAAACTGCGCGCGAGCGCCAACGCGTCGACGAATCGCCCTTGTATCATCATCGCCTCGACATTCTTTTCCTGCTGGCGCGGGCTCAAGGTCTTTGCGCGCCGCGATTCAGGCGATGCCGGCTTTACCGGCTCCGCGTGTGTCGGTGCGCCGGAGTCTGTTGCGGCGGGCGGCGGCGGCGTTGACGCCGACCGTTTCGCTTCCAGCCGCCGGGCGAACTCATCGACCGCCGCTCCCGCGATTCCATTCTGGCGCGCGCTCGCCACCAGTTTAGAGGCTTCGTCCCATTTGTCGATCAGCAGCAGCGCCTCCAAACAGCCCAGCCAGTAGTCCGGGATCTGCGGGCTTTCGCTCAGCGCGGTCAATAAGTGCGATAGGGCATTCGCCGGCCGCTTCACGTGGATCAGTAAGATGCCGAAGCAGTGGTTGGCCGCAGCGTGCAGCGGTTGAGCCTGCAATATCTCTTGATAGATCGCGGCCGCCCGGTCCAATCGACCGGCGACTTGCATTTGCAGCGCCTGTGCGCACCTCTCGTCCAAGGACGGCGATGCGCTGTTCGGTAAAGGTTCGGTTTGCAGCATCGGATTAGGTTAACACGCGGGTCCGGGTGGGGGCATAGGGGAGAGTTGCACTTCAAAATGCGGGTTGGCTGCCGATAGAATGCGGCTGAGAGAGCACATGCCAAGTAACCGGCCGTGCTCCCCGTGTCAAACGTCGATCGCCGAAACCGTGACGTGGCGCTTAAAAAAAATTACGGCGGCTCGATTTACCCCTAAAGAAGCGCCGGATTCATCCGATAAGCCCTTTCAATGTGGTCACCGGTCCGCCCGCTTGGCGGGTGAAGTGAGCACAAATTGGGCCTAAGACGGGCCGGTGGTTCAACTTCAAGGAGTTTTCTAACATGGCATTAACACTCAATACCAATATCGACTCGCTTACGGCGCAGAACAATCTGTCTGGCTCGCAAGCGTTGTTGTCTCAGTCACTGACGCGACTGTCCTCGGGTCTGCGCATCAACAGCGCCGCCGACGATGCGGCGGGTCTTGCGATCGGTCAGCAGTTCTCGACGCAGATCAACGGCACGAATCAAGCGATCAACAACGCGAACGACGCGGTGTCCGAAGCGCAAACGGCGGCCGGTGCGCTGACCACGATCGTCAACAATCTACAAAGCATTCGCACCTTGGCGGTTGAATCGGCCAACGGCTCGAACAGCGCCGCTGATCGCGCCGCTCTCGATAGCCAGGTGCAGCAGCAGATCGCTGAAGTCACCCAGATCGCCTCGCAGACCACCTTCAATGGATCGAATGTGCTCAACGGCAGCGCCGGCACGACCGTGTATCAAGTCGGCGCCAACGTCGGCAATACGATTTCGGTGAATCTGTCGACCGGCGTCGAGGCCAACCAAATTGGCCAATACGCGAGCATTACGGGCGTGGGCAATGGCGTAGCTCTTGCCGCCGGTGACCTCACTCTCGCGGTGAACGGCGGGACAGCCGCCGCCATCGGCGCCACCTCGGCCGGCAGCGGCAATGCGGTGGGTCAGGCCAACGGCTCGGCCTATTCGGTGGTGCAGGCCATCAATGCGGTGGGCATCCAGGGCTTGACGGCGTCGGCGGCGACTAAGACGGCGGCGTTGACGGTCACCACCGTCGGCACGACCGGTGCGACCGCCGGCACTTATCAGCTGGCGATCAACGGTGTCAACGTATTCGGCGCGAGCGGGTTGACCCTGGTCGCGAGCAATGCGAGCCAATTGACGCAGGCACAGCTGCAATCGGCGATCAACAACGTGTCGGCACAGACCGGCGTCACGGCGGACTCACAGGCCGCAGGCGGCGCGCTCGAGTTGCAGGCGGCCGACGGCAGCACGATTGTGTATACACAGACGGAGACCGGCGCCTCCACAGCGGGTGGCATCACCGGCGCGACCTCCGGTACCGCCTATACGACGTTCGGCACCGTGTCCTTGTCTGCTTCCACGTCGATCACGGTTGGCGGCACGGCTCCGACGACCTCGTTCGCCTCAGGCGTTGCGGCCGGGTTGACGTCTCTGAACACCGCCCCTCTGTCCAGCGCGAATGTGTTGACGGTTGCCGGTGCGAACAGCACGATTCAGTCGGTCGACTCGGCGCTCGCCTCCGTGAGCGCTCTGCAAAGCACGTTGGGCGCCATTCAAAACCGGTTCACGTCGGCGGTCAGCAACCTGACGTCGACGGCTCAGAACCTGACTCAATCGCGCAGCACGATTGTGGATGCGAACTTCGCCCAGGAAACGGCGAACCTGACCCAGGCGCAGGTGTTGGAACAGGCGGGTATCTCGGTGTTGGCGCAGGCCAACCAGGAACCGCAGCTGATCCTCAAGCTTTTGCAGTAATTGCTGAAGCATAGTTAGAGGCAAGAGAAAGCCGAGGCTCGGGGGCGAAAGCGCCCGAGCCTCGGGTTACAGGCAGCGGCAAGAATAGGAGTCTTTCGCAGTCGATTTAGAGCAAAGTAGGTGTACACATGGCGAGCGACGGCAATCCGGGAAAGATCTCGGTAACGAGCCTTGTGCAGGGAAGTCAAGCGGTACAATCGGTCAGTAACGCGGCGAGCGGCAAGTCCTTGCCCTCGGGCGGCAAGAACCTGCCTCCGCCAACCAACGCGAACAGCCTCCCCGCCAAAGACGGCCAGGATGCGACATCCGCGGGAGTGGCGGGTTCGGCCAGCAAAGCGCCTCTGCAACGCCCTACCGATCCGCAATCCCTGGTGACTCTGCTGAACAAGTTTCTCAATGATTCGGGACGGCCCGATCAATTCCGCATCGACCCCAATTCCCGCGACGAGCTGATTCAACAGGTCAATCCTGCCACCGGCGAAGTCATCGGCGAATTTCCAGTCAGTGAGTTTCCCGCCTTGGCGCGCAGCGTCGGAGCCTCCGGGCTCATCATCGACAGCCTTGCGTAAGCGTGGCTCAGCAGGCTGGTACGTCTCTTGCTTAAGTCCTGACCCGATGAGCCGATAAATCGTCTGACCTAGCGGGACAAGGATTCCTATGAGTTCAACCATATCGAGTGCCACGACGCCGGCCACGACGCCCGCAGCATCCAGCGGCAGTGCGTCCAGTTCCGCTGCAACTTCGCTGATCACATCCACCGGCATCGGATCCGGACTCAATATCAGCGCCATCGTCTCGTCGCTGACCAGTGCCTTCGGAGCGGGGCAGCAGAATCAAATTACGAGGCAAGAAACCGCGCTGGATTCTCAAGTATCGGCGTACGGCACATTCACCAGCGCGCTCGATACGCTGCAGGGAACTCTGGCCGCCTTGGAGAACCCGATCCAGCTTGGGGGCTTCGACGCGACCGTTGCCGACACTAGCATCGCATCGGCGACGGCGACCGCGGGCGCCGTGGCGGGCCAATACTCGCTGGCGGTGCAGAACCTCGCCACCGCCGCGACGCTCACATCCAACCCGGTCGCGAGTTCGGACTCCGTCATCGGCACGGGTAATTTGACGATCGCCGTCGGTAGTTCATCCACCACCATCAGCATCGATTCGACCGATAATACGCTCGCGGGCATTGCCGCCGCGATCAACTCGGCACCCAACAATCCCGGCGTCAGCGCCACCGTCATTACGGCCACCGACGGTGCCCAGCTGGTGCTGACCGGCACGGCGACCGGCGCCGCCAACGCGATCACGGTGACTCAATCGGGCGGCGACGGCGGTCTGTCCTCGCTGGTCTACGATCCGGCCGACAACGTCACCAACCTGGGGCAGACCCAACAAGCCCTCGATGCGAATTACACGATCAATGGCTTTGCCGCCACGAGCGCGAGCAACGTGGTCAACGGCGCGATCTCCGGCGTGACCATCAATCTATTGCAGCCGTCGGCCGCCAAAACCTCGACGACCTTGACCATCAGCCCGGATACGACGGCGGCCACCACCGCGATCAATAGTTTCGTGACGGCGCTGAATGGGGTATTGAGCAGCATCCAGACCCTGGGCGGCTACAATGCGGCGACGCAAACGGCGGGTCCCTTGCAGGGTGATCCCACGCTGCAGTCCTTCCAGAATCAGTTGCAGAATATCCTCGATACCATCACGTCGAGCACGTCGGGCGTGGCCTCGCTCGCCGATATCGGTATTACGGCGGATGCCAGCACCGGCGTCATGGATACCAGCTCGACCACGTTGAGCAACGCGCTCAGTTCGAATCTGAGCGCAGTCGCCAATCTGCTCGGCGGCACGAATGGCATCGCGACGCAAATCGATGCCCTGGTGACACAGTACACTCAGGCCGGCGGCCTGCTGGCGACCATCAATCAAGGCCTGCAATCGGGCTTGAGTAACCTCGCGACGCAACAGACCGCGTTGAATGCGGAACTGGCGACGTACTCGGCGACGCTGACCACGCAATACAACGCGATGGACGCTGCGGTGGCCGCATTGAAGGAGACCCAGACCTACCTGACGGCGGAATTCAACCCGAATTCAAGTTCGAGCTCCAGCCAGGCCACCAGCAACCTGAGCAGCGGCACGACAAGTACCTAGGGCGATCGGATCTCATAGAGCGATTGGAATATGATGAATTATCAAAACGCAGCGGCCCAATATCGGGCCGTCCGCAGCGCCGGGTTGGTCACCGACGCGAGTCCCGCCCGGCTCGTGCAGATAATGTACGAACACATTTTGTCGCATTTGGCGACCGCCCAGGGGTGCATGGGGCGTATCAAGGGCAATTTGCCTTGGCAGGAAGTCAAGGCTAAAGGGGTCGCGATCAGCAAGGCCGTTCGGCTGATCGGGCAACTCGATGGCAGCCTCAACATGGAGCAAGGCGGTCGAATCGCTCAGAATCTGCGCAACTTATATGTCTACATGTTGAACCGGCTGACGATGGCGAACGTGACCAACGACGCTGCGATTGTGGCCGAGGTCGCCCAGTTGGTCCGCAAGATCAAAAGCGGCTGGGATCAAATCGTCACGGACGCCCGATGAGCCGAGCCGCAGCAAGCGCCGCGCTGGAGCGCGCGTTGGAAATCTCGCGCGAGTTGGCGGCCGTCGCCGACAACGGCGATGTGCGAACGACGGCGCGCCTCGACGCTGAGCGCCGACAACTGTTACAGTTCGCGCGCCAGGCGTTGCAGCCCTTGGACGAGAAGGACCGAGGGATGCTTCGGGAGATTGCGCAACTGAACGATCGGGCGCTCGGACTCTTGGAGCACCGCAAACGCGCCATGGGGCGCGATATGGACATGCTGGCGGTCGGCCGTCGCGCCGTGCGCGCCTATGCCACTACGCGGCTGCAACGCTAGAGTCGTACTTTAGTCTTCAAGGCAGGAGTCATGCCTGCATCTTTTCTCGACGATGGCCTGATATTCGAAGAATTGCTGCCGCTTGCCTGGGTGGCCGGCCCGCTGGTGCAGGGCTTGGATCTCGCCCGCTTGAACGCGGACAATCATCAGCTGCTCGGCGCCGAATCCTCGCTGGATGAAGTCCGCGTGTCCGAAGCGCTCAAAGAAGAATCTCCCGCCCTGCTGCACGAGCTGCAACGGCTGGAATATAAGCTGAACATCTTGTTGCGGCTGACTGCCGAACTTGCGGCGCGCAGCAGTCCGCTGCCGCCCGCGCAGCGGACCCGGTTGGGGTCGCGCGGGTTGGAGTGGTTCGGCGCGGCGGCCCCGGCGGTGGGCAGCACCGGCCTCGTGCACGTGTACATCAATCCGGCCCTGCCGCAGCCGCTGAAAATCCCCTGCATCGTGGCCGGCGAACGAACGCAAGGCGCGGAGCGCGTCGCGCAATTACGCTTTCAAGGCTTGAGCGATGCCGCGGTGGAGATGCTCGAAAAGCTCATCTTTCGGCATCATCGGCGCTTGATCGCGGGCGCGAGACTGACGCCCAGTTAGCGGCTGCCAGCAAAACACCGCAGGGCTTTTTGCGGGATCTCCCTATACAAATTACGGGTGTTTGCCAACTGCTTTTGTCTCAAGTTCATCAGTTACTATGCAGCTCGTCGGGGCATTGATTGAACAATGTCAATAAGTTAGAGCCAATGCTTAAGACGGCACCCGAGATATGTCGACTCCGTCACACTTTTCAACGGGAAGGAGCCCCCAATAGTGGTCGATGCCAAGGTAATTGTGATCGAACCCTCAGATTCGCAGGCGCGAGCTCTGGAGGCTTTGCTGCGCTTCTTGGACTTGGAGCCGGTGCGCATCCGCGATTTGGCCGAACTCGGTCGGGCGCGGCAGGGCGGCCGGCATGATTGGCTGGCGGTGCTCGTCGGCGCCGAGGCCATCGCCGCTCAAGGTGCCCTGCTCGTCGCCCAGCTGCGTACCCTGGCCGAGCCGCTGCCGGTGATCTATATGAGCAGCGACGGGCTGCCGAAAATTGCCGAAAGCAGCGGCGATTTGGCCTGGTTTCATCTCGAATTGCCCGTCAAGCAACGCCGTTTGTCCGCCGTCTTGAACCAGGCGCAAAACGTGCGCAACGGTCATCCCACGCAGCCCGGAGCGCATCGCTTTCGCCCCAGCGGCAATTCGCGCGCCATGCGCGACGTGCATCGATTGATCGAGCAAGTCGCGCCATTTGACACCAATGTGCTGATTCTCGGCGAATCCGGCACCGGCAAGGAAATGGTCGCGCGTCATGTCCACGAACTGTCGCACCGTGCCGGGCATCCCTTTGTGCCGATAAACTGCGGCGCAATCCCCGCAGACTTGCTCGAGAGCGAGCTGTTTGGTCACGAAAAGGGTGCTTTCACGGGCGCATTGTCGACACGCGTCGGCCGCTTCGAGTTTGCCGAGAGCGGCACGTTGTTCCTCGATGAAATCGGCGATATGTCGTTGCAAATGCAGGTGAAGCTGCTGCGGGTGCTGCAAGAAAGAAGCTTCGAGCGCGTCGGGAGCAACCGCACCATCCGCTGCAACGTGCGCATCATCGCGGCCACGCATCGTGACCTCGACGTAGCAATCGGCGCCGGCCGCTTCCGTGAGGATCTGTTCTACCGCTTGAATGTGTTTCCGGTGCAAATGCCGCCGCTGCGCGATCGGATCGAGGACCTGCCGGTGCTGATCGAACATCTCGTGCATCGCCAAGGACCGAGTCCGAGCCGCCGCATCCGTCTCGACAAAGAGGCCATGAATTGCCTCGCGCGCAACCGCTGGCCCGGCAACGTGCGCGAGCTCGCGAACTTGCTGGAACGACTCGCCATTCTGTTTCCGGAACAAACCATCACCGCCGACGATTTGCCGGAGCGCTATCGCATGACCGGCACGGGCAATTGGTTCGGCAGCGGCGTGCGCATCGTCCCGTCGCTGAAATCGGTGGGCGACTCCGGGCGGTCGGTGGGCGACTCCGGGCGGTCGGTGAGCGACTCCGGGCGGCTGGTGAGCGACTCCGGGTGGTCGGTGAGCGACTCCGGGCCGAGCGTGATGCCGGTGGCGCTGGACGAAGAAGCGCTGGACGTCGCCGAGGTTCTGGAAACCGCCGAGAGCGGTCTGAAGAGCGGCGGCATCGATTTGAAGGATCATTTGTCGACGATCGAGATCGGTCTCATTCGCAAGGCGCTCGTAGAAGCCGATGGCACGGTGGCCGAGGCGGCGCGACTGCTGAAGATTCGCCGTACGACCTTGGTCGAAAAGCTGCGCAAATACCGTCTCAGCGCCTGACAAATTATTGACGCTGTCGATGTGCGAAGCGCCAAACTCGCCGTAACTGCTTGATCGGCAGGCGAAACAACGCCGAGGCACAGAAGTTGCTTTCTTCCTAGCGTATGGCAGCCACGAACCTCGAATCGATCGACACCAAGCGCAGCGAGCTGCAGGCGGCGTTTCGCGCCTTCGGCTCGGTTTCCGAGCAGCTCTCCGGAGCATTCGAATCCTTGCGCCGGCAGGTGGCCGAATTACGGCTCGAATTGAGCGAGGCGCACGCGGGTAAGGAGCGCCTGGCTGCGCGCCTGTCGGCATTGGTCGCAGGCTTGCCGGGTGGCGTGCTGGTGCTCGACACTTGCGGTGAGATCCAAGAGAGCAATCCGGCCGCAATCGTGCTGCTGGGTGAGCCATTGCGCGGGCACGCGTTCAGCGCCGTGCTCGCCCGCACCGCCGTCAATAGCGGCGCAATCGGCGAGCACACCGAATTGCGCAGCGGCCGCTTCGTCAATGTCTCGCGCCGCGAGCTCAGCAGCGGCGGCGAAGTGGTGCTGCTGACCGACGTCACCGAGTCGCATTTGATGCAGGTCTTTCTCACCCGGCAACAGCGGCTGCTGACGCTGGGAGAATTGGCTGCGGGGCTCGCGCATCAAATCCGCACGCCGCTCGCGGCGGCGCTGCTGTATGCATCGCAGATGACCTTGCCCGACCGCAGTCCGCAAGACCTGGCACGCTGCGGCGAACGAACCGTCGGTAGTCTGAAGCAACTCGATAAGCTCATCAACGACATGCTCGCTTTCGCCCACGGCGGGGCTGCGCGCGAGGTCGTCAGCGTGAGCGCGCTGCTCGAGCAGGTGGCACAGTGGCTGCGGCCGGCGTTACGCCACGGCGTTCGTTTGACCATCCGCACGCAGGCGCCGGAGCTCAAGGTGCGGGCCAATGCGCCGTCGCTGGTGTCTGCGGTTCTGAATCTGGCGACTAACGCGTTGCAGGCTGCCGCGGGCGATCTGGACCTGGAATTATTGGGACGCCGCGCCGCGTGCAACCGCGCACAGATCGTCGTGACCGATAACGGGCCCGGCGTGCCTGAGCATATTCGCGAGCGCATCTTCGAGCCCTTCTTTACCACGCGGGCGCGCGGCAACGGCATCGGCCTCGCCATCGTCAAATCCGTGGTGGAGGCGCATCAGGGCAGCGTGCGCCTGGCCGACTCGAGCCGCGGCGCCACTTTCATCATCGAATTACCGGCAGAGGAAACTGCATGAATACGCTCAATGAATCGGTCATGGTGGTCGAGGACGATGCCGCCCTGCGCGAGGCGCTGACCGACACCCTGCGCGCCGCCGGCATCACGGCGCTCGCCGCGGGCGACGCGAGCGAGGCGCTCAAGCTGCTGGCGTCGGAGGAAATCGCGCTCGTCATATCCGACGTGCAAATGCCCGGACCGAACGGCTACGAATTGCTCACGGCGATCAAGCGCCTGCGTCCGGATATGCCGGTGGTGCTGATGACCGCCTACGGCACCGTCGCTCAGGCCGTATCGGCCATGCGCGAAGGGGCGACGGATTACATCGTCAAACCCTTCGATGCGCACGCTCTGATCGACATGGCACGTCGTCGACTTGCCATGCGGGTCATGCCGAATGAGCTGATCGCAGTGGATCCCGAATCGAAGCGCTCGGTGTCCCTCGCGCGCAAGATCGCGGAAAACGACGCGACGGTGCTGATCACCGGCGAAAGCGGCACCGGCAAAGAAGTCTACGCACGCTTCATTCGCGATCACTCGGGACGTGCCAATCACCCCTATGTCGCCATCAATTGCGCGGCAATCCCGGAAAATATGCTGGAGGCCACCCTATTCGGCTATGAGAAGGGCGCATTCACGGGCGCTCTCGCCGCCCATGCCGGCAAATTCGAGCAGGCGCAGGGCGGCACGCTGTTGCTCGACGAAATCTCCGAAATGGACTTAGGGTTACAGGCCAAAATCCTGCGAGTTTTGCAGGAGCGGGAGGTCGAGCGCTTGGGCAGCAGCCGCACCATCAGTCTCGATGTGCGCCTGATAGCGACCTCGAACCGCGATCTGCCGGAGGAGGTACGTGCCGCGCGCTTTCGCGCCGACCTGTATTATCGGCTGAACGTGATGTCGCTGCGCCTGCCGCCGCTGCGCGAGCGCCGGGGCGATATTCTGCCCCTGGCACGTCGCGCCATCCAGGCGTGCGCGCGCGACACCCAGGTAGCGCTCTGCTTATCGCCCGGCGCCGAGCGCAAATTGTTGCAGCATGACTGGCCCGGTAATGCGCGCGAGTTGTGCAATATCGTGCAGCGCGCCGCATGGCTCGCCGCCGGCGGGCGCATCGACGCGGCGGACCTCGATATCGGGGTGCAGGATCAAACGGCCGCTTGCGAAGCGACGCCGGTGCAAGAGGTCGGGCTGGATCGCGACCTGAAGGAGCGCGAGCGCGAGTTGATACTCGCGACCTTGGCGGTCACCGGAGGCAGCCGAAAATTGGCTGCGGAACGCCTCGGGATCAGCCCGCGTACGCTGCGCCACAAATTGCAGCAGCTCAAAGCGGCCGGCGTCGCAGTTCCGCGCCTGCATGGCCCACAATTCATGACGGCCTGACCCATGAGCAGCATGCAAATTCAGCAGGTGCTGGCGGAAATGCGCGCACTCCAGGCGCGGACCTCGGGAATCTCCAGCGAGATCGCGCCGAGCGGCGCACAGCCGGCGGATTTCGCGAGTTTATTGAAGGATTCGGTCGATCACATCGCCACCATGCAGAATCAAGCGACCGCGCTTGCCGATGCGTACGAGACCGGCGACAAATCGGTCGATCTCACGAAGGTCATGCTCGAGGTGCAAAAGGCCGGGTTGGCGTTTCATGCCATGACCGAGGTCCGCAATAAGCTCATCGATGCCTACACCCAAGTGATGAATATGTCGGTGTAACGAATACGCGAGACTTAAACTATGGCTGATATCATACCTGCCCCTGCGCGCGGCTTGCTCGAGACGGTTCCGGCACTCAAGCAAGTCGGCCTATTGGTCGGCGTCGCGGCCGCGGTCGCGGCCGCGATCTGGCTGGTGCTCTGGTCGCAGGGCCAGAATTACAGCGTGCTCTACGGGCAGCTCTCCGAGCGCGAGAGCGGTCAGGTCATGGATGCCCTGACCGCGGCAGGTATCGAATACAAATTGAGTCCCACGGGCGCGGTATCGGTGCCCGAATCGAAGGTGCAGGAGGCGCGCATCCGGCTGGCCAGTCAGGGCCTGCCGCAGAGCGATTCCATGGGAATCGAAATGATTCAAAAGGAATCCGCTCTCGGCACCAGCTCGATGATGGAGACGGCACGCTATCAATCGGTCCTCGAGACGGAATTGGCACGCACCATCATCAAAGTACAGGGGGTGCAGAGCGCGCGGGTGCATCTGGCAATGCCAAAACCCTCGGTTTTCCTGCGCGATGCGCACAAGGCGACGGCATCGGTCATGCTGCAACTGTATCCCGGTCGACGTCTGGAACCGGGCCAGGTCGCCGCGATCGTGCACTTGGTCGCATCGAGCGTGCCGGAACTGGCGGCAAGCGACGTGACTCTGGTGGACCAGGCCGGCACCTTGCTCAATTCACCGGACGAAAGCGCGGAGGCCGCTGCCAGCACGCGGCAACTCGAATACACGCGCAAGCTGGAGGAGGGCTACCAGCGGCGCATCATCGAACTCTTGGAACCCATGGTCGGCGCCGGTCGCGTGCGCGCGACCGTGACCGCGGATCTGGACTTCACGGTCACCGAGGAGACGCGCGAAAACTACGACCCGCAGAAGACGGCGGTGCGCAGCGAGCAGACCAGTAACGAGTCACGCAAGGGCGGCGACGGCGTGGAAGGCATTCCGGGCGCGCTCAGCAATCAACCACCGGGCACCGCCGGCGCGCCGGTGATCGCCGGCGCAACCGCCACTCCGGGAACGCCCGCCGCAGAGACCGCGGGCGCCAATAGCGGACCTTCCTCGAATGCGCAGCGCAGCACGCGCAATTTCGAGGTCGATCGTACGCTGTCATACGTCAAGCAACCGGTGGGCACTTTGAAGCGTCTCTCCGTGGGTGTGGTGCTCGACGACTGGCAGAAATTGGACGCGGACGGCAAAGTCACGACCGCACCCATGAGCGATACCGACGTCAAGCGCTTCACGCAATTGGTGCGCGAATCGATCGGGCTCAAGGAGGCTCGCGGCGATCAACTCAACGTGCTCAATCAGGCATTCAAGTCCAACGCGCCGATCGCGCCGGTCGAGGGCCTGCCGCTGTGGGAAACTCCCTGGATCACGCAACTGGCGAAGCAAATCGTCGGCGCAGGGCTGGTGCTGTTGGTCGCGTTCCTGGTGCTGCGGCCTTTGATGAAATCGCTGACCAGGCCGACCGCGCGAAAGACATTGACCAGCGACGAGCCCGGCGAATTGGCCGGCGATCGTGTGAACATTTCGGGGCAGGGCGGCAATGCCATCAAATTGGCGCCCAGTTTTGAGCAGCAGATCGCGGCGGCTCGAACGTTGGTCGGGCAGGATCCGAAACGCGCCGCACAAGTCGTGAAGGATTGGGTCGCCGCTGATGGCTAACAAGCCGGATGAACTCGCAGGTACGCAACGCGCCGCGATTTTGCTCATGAGTTTGGGCGAGCAAGATGCGGCCAATGTGCTCAAGCAGCTCGATGCCCGTGATGTACAGAGGCTGGGCATCGCGATGGCGGAGCTCAAGGAAGTGTCGCGCGAACAGATGACCTCGGTGCTCGATACGTTCATCGGTGTAGCCGACGGCAAGGCCAACATCGCCACGGGATCGCAGGACTACGTGCGCCGGGTGCTGACGCAGGCCGTCGGCAAGCAGAAGACCGATTTGTTGCTCGATCGCGTCTCGGCCGGGCAGACCGGTCAAGGCATCGAAGCGCTCAAGTGGATGGAGGCGAAAGCCGTCGCGCAAATCATCAGCGGCGAGCATCCGCAAATCGCCGCCATCGTGCTCTCGCATCTCGAGCCGGAGCAATCGGCGAGTATTTTGCCGCTGCTGTCCGAGGAAATGCGCACCGACGTGTTGATGCGCATCGCCTCGCTCAACGAAGTACCGCAGTCGGCGCTGACGGAGCTCGATCAGCTGGTCGAAAAGCAGGCGAATGCGGCTCCCCCTGTCACATTGCGGCGCATCGGCGGTGCGCGCACGGTCGCCAACATCTTGAACGCCATGGAGCGCGACAAGAGCGGCGATGAGCTCGGCAAGATCGAGAAAGCCGATGGCACGATGCATCAGCAGATCAAGGATTTGCTGTTCATCTTCGACAATTTGCTGGATGTGGACGATCGCGGTATCCAGGCGCTGTTGCGCGAGGTGGGCTCCGACGTCTTGGCCGTGGCCTTGCGCGGGGCCGAGCCCGAGGTGCAGGAGAAGATCCTGCGCAACATGTCGAAGCGCGCGGCGGAAATTCTCAAGGACGACATGGAGGCGCGCGGTCCGGTGAAGCTCACGGATGTCGAAGCGGCGCAAAAGGAGATCGTCGTGATCGCGCAACGCCTGGCCGAAGAGGGCACGATCGCCTTGGGCGGCAAGGCCGGCGGCGACTTTGTCTAACACGTTCACCAAGGCAGCGGCGGCCGATGCCGCCGTGTGGGCGGCGCCCGATATGGGCGATACGTCCCCAGCCCGGAAAATGCCGACCGTCAGCGGGCTCGCGGATCTGCAAGCAGAGGCCTACAAGGAAGCCTTCGAGCAGGGGCTCGCCGAAGGACGCGAAGCGGGCCGCGCCCAGGTGCAGGTGCAAGTCGAGCAGCTCGCCGGCATGTTCTACGATCTGGCGAAGCCGTTCGAAGAGTTGGATGCCGAAGTCGAGCGTGAGCTGTTGACCCTCGCCATGGCGCTCGCGCGCCAAATCGTGCGGCGCGAGTTGAAAACGGATCCGACGCAAATCATCGGCATCATTCGCGAGGCGATCTCTGCACTGCCGGTCGCCGCGCGCGAGGTGCGGGTCCATTTGCATCCGGAGGATGCCGCAGTCGTGCGGCAGAATCTGGCGCCCACGGAGAATGAGCGCGCGTGGGGAATCGTCGAGGACCCCGTCATGGCGCGGGGCGGCTGCCAGGTCACCACCGCGACCTCACGCATCGATGCGCGTCTAGAGACGCGATTGGGCGCGATTTTGAGCGAACTGTTGGGCACGGAGCGCCAGTCGTCGACCTCCCGTGGCGGCAGCGGCCCATGAGCAGCGTCGCGACCCGGCCACGCCCGAAGCAATGGGTCGCCTCGCTCGTGCAGGCCCGTGAGCGCATGACGAACGCCGCCGAGATCGTCGTCGAGGGAACCTTGAATCGCATGGTCGGAATGACCCTCGAAGCGGTCGGCTGTGAAGCCGCAGTGGGCGGACGGTGTCTCGTCGACACCGCTGAGGGCAAACAGGTCGAAGCGGAAGTGGTCGGTTTCTCAGGCGATAAGCTGTTCTTGATGCCCACGGGCGACATTCGCGGCATCATGCCCGGTGCGCGCGTCATTCCCACGCGCAGCGTGACGGCGGTCGCCGTGGGAGACGGATTGCTGGGCCGCGTGCTGGACGGCGCGGGGCGGCCCCTCGATGGTTTCGGCGAGCTGCGCTGCAACGATCGCGTGTCGCTCATCGGCGAGCCGCTGAATCCCTTGATGCGCCGTGCGATTCGCGACCCGCTCGACGTGGGCGTTCGTTCGATCAATTCGCTGCTCGCGGTCGGCGGCGGGCAGCGAATCGGCCTGTTTGCCGGTTCCGGCGTGGGCAAGTCGGTGCTGCTCGGTATGATGACGCGTTACACGAAGGCCGACGTAACCGTCGTCGGGTTGATCGGCGAGCGCGGGCGCGAGGTCCAGGATTTCGTGAGCAATACGTTGGGCCCGGACGGTATGCGGCGCGCCGTGGTGGTGGCCACGCCCGCCGACAATCCGCCGCTCATGCGGCTGCACGGCGCCTGGCTCGCGACCGCCATCGCGGAGTACTTCCGCGACCGGGGCTTGAAAGTGTTGTTGCTGCTCGACTCCCTGACACGCTTTGCGCAGGCGCAGCGCGAAATCGCGCTGGCCATCGGCGAACCGCCCGCGACCAAGGGCTATCCGCCGTCTGTATTCGCGCGGCTCCCACAACTGGTCGAGCGCGCCGGCAACAGCGACCGCGGCGTCGGCTCCATCACGGCGTTTTACACGGTGTTGGTCGAGGGCGATGATCAGAACGATCCGATCGCAGACGCGGCGCGGGCCATACTCGATGGGCACATCGTGCTGTCGCGGCGTCTGGCCGAAAGCGGCTTGTATCCGGCCGTCGACATCGAGGCATCCATCAGCCGCGCCATGCATCAAATTTCCACGCGCGAGCAACTCGATCTGGCGACGCGATTCAAGCAGGTCTACTCGACTTACCAACAGAACCGCGATTTGATCAGCGTCGGAGCGTACCGGCGGGGCGCGGATCCGCGGGTGGATATCGCGGTCGAGCAATGGCCCAAAATCTTGGAATTTCTGCGTCAGGACATGTATCAGCCCGTGGGAATCGAGCGTAGTTACGCAGATCTGCGGCAACTCGTGACGCAGTTCTCGGCACAACCACCGACAACGGCCCGATAGTGCACCCCCCATGACAAAAAAATCAAAACGCTTCGAACCGATTCAAGAAATAGCCTCCAGTTCCGCGAATGAACTGAGTCGCGCGATGGCGGACGCTGGACGCCGGGTGGCCGATCTCGAGCGCCAACTAGAGCAACTCAAAACCTATCGCGATGAATACGTACGTAATTCGACCGACGGTCGCGGAACGATGGACGCGGTCAAGCTGCTGAATTACCGTTCGTTTCTCGACCGATTGGGCGCTGCGCTGCGCCAGCACTCGACCAATCTCGAGATCGCGCGTGTCGAGTACGAGAAGCGACGCACGAAGTGGAGCGAAAAGCGCATCGAGGCGGAGTCCTTGAGCCGTGTCGTGGATCGATTTCGCAAGGAAGAGCAAAATGCCGCGGCTCGCAGCGAGCAACGCGAGGGCGACGAGACCGCCATGCGCATGCTATTTGCGACGCACGGCGAGACGGGAAACCGCTGATGCCGCGCGACGGGCAATAAGCCCACCGCGCCAACCAATTCAACACCACCGGCCGTCGCTATGTGATGAGTTGTCGCGCGCTGGGTTTGGGTATCGAGGATGCGTTACTGGCGTATTTGGCGAATCTGCTGGCCGACCAAAAACATGAGATGATGCTCGGACAATTGCAGCCCACCGATGCCAACATCACGTGCCGCCCATTTTACAGTCGCAATGGTTTCGCGAGCGCCTGACGCCGAGAGTCGATCGGATGAGTCATTAAATGGATCGACAGCGTGGCAGCTTACTGGTGATTCCGCACACGGAACTGTCCGGAGATTTGTTGCAAGCCGTGATCGAGTCGTTCGTGCTGCGCGAAGGCACCGATTACGGTGAACGGGAACTCACGCTCGAGGAAAAAGTGGCGCGTGTCGTGCGTCAACTCGAGCGCGGTCGCGCGCAAATCCTTTTTGACCAAGAGACGCAGAGCGTCGATGTGGTGGTGGCGGCGCATTCACCGCCGTGAGTCACACCATCGATCAGCCGGTGATTATTGCAGGGCATAGCGCAAAGTTCGATTCCCTGGGCCGCCTCATGCCTTGGACGTCTTGGACCACGGCCCTGGATCTGGAAATGCAATTCTACCGGCAGTGCCCGGCGGACCATGGTTATCCCCGCTTCGTGTATGCGACTTTTCTGGACGGCAGCTGGACTCCGCATCCCGACCGCACGGACACGATTCCGGCGACTCAGAATGGGATGGGTATTCTTTCGTATCTCAAATTCCATGAACTTCGCGGCAAAGCGGATATCGGCTACCTGTCGACAGCGTGTTCCATGGGCGATTATTTGGTGAAGGAAGCGCTCACCCCGGACTCGGGCAGATATCCCGCCTTCACGCGCTCGACCGGCAAACGAGACAGGTTTCCTCAGCCAGAGGACGCAGGTTCGCAAGGTGATCGCCCTTTTGAGATTGAGCCGGACAAAGGCGGCATCGCCGGCTATGCCTTGGTGTTGCTGTCCGAGGCCACTGGCGAGCACAAATACCTTGAGCAAGGGCTGCAAAACGCCCGGGTCCTTGCCGCCAATCAGCGGGACGGCGACGCGTTCCGGTCGCCGTGGCCTTTCCGTGCCGATTATCGCAGCGGCGAAGGGCGCGGGCCGGTCTCAGGAAACATGACTTACATTCTGCGGCTCTATGACCTGCTGCTCTCGCAGGGATATGAGGAATTCTCTGTTCCGCGCCAATTGCTGTGGACATGGATCAAGCGTTACCAAGTTCCAAGCGCGGCCGCCGATGGCGCCCTATTCGCTCAGTTTTTCGAGGATCACGAAACGCCTACCAATCGTTCGGCCTGGGCGCCGCTGAATCTCGCGCGGTATTTGCTTGAGAAAGCGGAATCACTCGATCCGGAATGGCGCACCGATTCCGGCACTCTGGTCGAATTCGTCCGCAAGAGCTTCACTCACACGGAATTTGGCGTAACCGTTTGCCACGAGCAGGATGAGGATAAGCAGGCCTGGGGCGGGATCAATGCGACTTACGGCGCGGTGCTTGCGCTGTACGCGAAGGCCACCGCATCGTCGAGCTTGGCCACCGAAGCTCGGCAGGCGCTGGATTTCACGCTCTATTCGATCGATGAACGAGGCCGCCCGCGCGATCTGTTCAATAACCCCGAGCTCGGCGGCTGGCAGGAGGACGCGCACACCGATGTCGTCCACAACTATGTGGACGCCCTACGCGCCTTTCCCGAGTGGGGCCACTGAGCGGCCGAGCCACACGAGGCTGACACACCGGGAGTGGGCCGTGTCGGTACCGCCCGGACTTGGCACGTAGCTTGCTAATTCCCGGGTATGAACGCAACTATTCCAGCTTTCAAGGCCCCGGCGATCAGCGAGCCTGCCGCGTACAGCGCCGCACCGGCCGATTCCGAGAACGGCAGCGGCGGCGGGCAGGACTTTGCCGGCGCGCTGAACGCGGCCGCTAATAAGCCGAGCCGCAAGAATGATCAAACCAAAGCGGGCGATGCCGCACCGAGCGGCGCGTCCTTGCCGGTGCCCGGCAGCCTCTCGCCGCCCGCGACAACGCCCTCGCCGGCCACGTTGGCGGCCGTGCTGAGCACGGCCGCCGCGCTCACCGCAACGCCGACCTCGACGGCCGCAACGGTGACGTCGGCGGCCGCAACGCCGACCTCGACCACCGCAACGGTGACCTCGGCGGCCGCAACGCCGACCTCGACCACCGCAACGCCGACCTCGGCGGCCACAACGCCGACCTCGGCGGCCACAACGCCGACCTCGACGGCCGCAACGCCGACCTCGGCGACCGCGCTCGCCACGACGCCCGCACTGCCGGTGAGCCTGCCGGCGGCAGTTGTCTGGCAAGCCACTGGGGCTGCGGGCTCGGCACAGCGGCTTGCAAACCAAGCGACCCAGGCTCAGGACGCAACCGAGGAGGCAACCGACGGCACATCCTCGGAGTCCTCACTCGGCTCCACCGCATCGACGACGGGGCCTGATCCGACCGCAGCTTTCGGCCGGACGCCGGGTCTGCCTGCCATCGATCAAGCTGCCGCGGATCAGCCGCAGGGCTCGATGCCGCTGTCGGCCAAATTGGCCACGGACCAGGACATCAAGACCGCTGCGGCAGCGATGAACGCGGTTGCAATGACGGCGGCGAAAATGCCGCGCGCCCCGACCGGCATCTCGCCGGCAGCCGCGGCAGCGACTCGTGCGCCGGACACGAAGGCCCCGGGTGCTGCATTCGCCGCGAGCACGCGGAGCGGCGGTGACGAGTCGACCGACGTCGCCGCTGCCGACGGCTCGGGTTACTTCGCGGTCACATCGGCCGACAGTTCGGCGAGCGCGCAATCGCCCAACGCCGCTGCGATTGATATGGCGCTGACTGAGGGCTCAGACGCGACCGGTGCGGCGGCATCCGCGGTGCAGGCGGCGGACTCGGCAACTGCCGCGCCCGTCAACGCGGGGCAAGGCCTCGTGGGGCAAGGCCTCATGGGGCAAGGCTTGTTGGCGCAAGGCGTCGCCGGCGCGTCCGCATCGCCTTCCTCCGTTTCTCAAGTTACGGCAACCCTTGCCGTCGCGGATGCATCCGCGCTGGGCAGCGCGAACGACGGCGACAAGCATGCGCACGGTGGCGCCGGCGATGCCGCCTCGAGCGGCAACGGTGGCGACGGTGCCGCCGCCGCTCAACAGTTGAGTTCCACTGTGCCGTCCGCGGAATCGACCGACGCCAGCCCCACTCCCACGTTTAGAGTGAATGACTCGGTCGACAGCGCGAATTTCCCGGACGGGCTCGCGGATCGCGTGTCCTGGATGGTTGGTAACAACTTGAACGGCGCAAGATTGCAGGTGAATCCGCCGCAACTCGGGCCGATCGAATTGCAGATCGCGGTGCAAGGCAATCATGCTCAAGTGTCGATGAGCACCCACAGCGCGGTGACCCGCGAAGCACTGGAATCGAGCTTACCCAAGCTTCGCGAAATGCTGAGTGCACAGGGATTCGGTCAGGTGAGCGTCGACATCTCGCAACGCTCTTTCCAGGAGCGCTCGGCGTACTCTCAGCCTTATGAGTGGTCGCCGCCTGCGAGCCGCACCGCGGCGCCGGTGTCGCCGACCTCGAACGCAATGCCGCGGACTTCGCTCGGCGTGGTGGACGCCTATGCCTAGGGCTCCTAGGGAGTGCCGCCGATGACCCGCTGGACTCGTTTCAGACGATTCCGCCATTGATGGAAATGATCTGACCGGTGATGTAGCCGGCTTCCGTGGAAGCGAGAAATCCAACGAGGCTTGCCACTTCCTCCGCCGACCCCGCGCGCTTCATCGGGACCAGATTGGCGATCGCGGCAGCATCGAACACCGAATCGCTCATGGCGCTCGAAATGATGCCGGGCGCGACCGCATTCACGGTGATTCCGCGGCTTGCCAATTCGAGGCTCAGGGCCTTGGTGGCGGCATTCAGCGCACCCTTCGCAGCGGCGTAGTTGACCTGTCCGCGATTGCCGATGAGTGCCGTGACGGAGGAGATATTGATGACGCGGCCCCAGCGCGTGCGAATCATCGGCAGTATCAGCGGTTGAGTCACGTTGTAGAACCCATTGATCGACACGTCGATGACGCCGCGCCATTGCTGCTCGCTCATGCCCGGAAAGGCGGCATCATCATGGATGCCCGCGTTGTTTACCAAAATCTGGACCGCTGCGTTCTCGAGTACTCCATCAATTGCGGTTCGGGTCGCCGCCGCGTCGGTCACGTCAAATGCAATGGCCTGCGCCTGGCCGCCGGCAGCAACGATTTCGCGCACCACAGACTCCGCGGCAGCAATTCCGCGATTGGCATGCACGTATACGAAGTGTCCTGCGGCGCCTAAGCGCCGGCATATCGCGGCACCGATCGTGCCGCTGCCGCCGGTGACCAGCGCTCGCATCGCCGGGTTGCTCATAAGTCCAGGCGATGGTCGGCATCGAGCACGACGGTGGCGCGGCCGCTCATCAAGTGCATCTCGGCGGAGCGAAGTTCGAATTCATAAAGAGCAGTTCCCCGATCACCGGCAATCCGCACAGCATCGCAGATCAGATCGCTTCGCACATCATCGAGTCGTGAAACGCGTAGCCGCACGCCGCGAATGCTTGCGAGAAAGCCGGCAATGGGCTTGTCGCTGGATGCATCGGCGATGAGCGCCCCATGCACCGCCATCGCCTGCGCTGCGATTTCGATACCGCAGGCAACACCAAGCCGACCATGCGCGCGCAGCGGATGATCCATGGCACGGTGCCCGCCGCTGCGGCAGCTAATTCGCTCCCGACCCCACTCGACGACTTCATCGAGCAGGCACATGCGGCCGTGGTGTGGGATATGAGCCTCAATCCAGGCGCGATTCAGTTGCATGGGTCGACTTGTACGATGGCGTTCGACACATCCAGGTACTCGAGAACCGTGCGGCCTCGCTCGTGCATCGCGAGTTGCCGCAACAACGGTAGGCTGCGCGCGGCGGGGATCGAGACGCGCAGCGCCTCGAGATGCGGATCAGTCAGGGAGTCAATCGGTTCACACCCGAGGGTCGCTTCGATGCGCGCCAAGGAACCGGCCTCGCGATGCGGCGTAAGCACCAATGCCGTGCCGAAAGCGTCCGGAACCGGCCGCTTGGCATGCAGCGGATCGGGGTATTCCGAGTCGTAGGCGACCAGCAGGATCGACTCCTCATCCACCACTACTTGGGTCAGCGCTTCCAGCAGTCCCGCGCAAAAGCTTGCGTCGAATGCGCACAGCACGGTCGATTCGCGCTCGGCGCCGGTTGCAATACTCCAATAGCCGGAAGAGGCGTTGTGCACTGAGTTGGAGAAACGCGTTGGCGATATCTCGCGCGGTTCCAGCGCCAGCGCTTGGCAAATTTCGTGACAATTGTGACCGTCGCCGCCCGAGGAAGAGAACACGCTCGGTAGATGCGCGGGCTCTGCGCCGGCGCGCGTCGTGGCTTCCAAGGCAACGGCCAGCGCAAGTTTCACGACTCGGCCGGTGCGTCGCCGCTCCGTAGCAGGCAGCAGCGTCGGCATCGGCAGAACGGTCGGTGCAGGCGCATAGGGACGTTGACCCGACAACACGGCCGATGCGTCCGGCCAATTACCCAGGCCCGGCCCCAGCACGCCGATGCCGCCGACATAGGCCGCGACTTTCATCCGGCGCGGCCAAGAATCAGTGTGCAATTCGTGCCGCCGAAGCCGAAGGAATTACTCAAGACCCGTGCCACCGGAGTGCGGCGGTTCTCCCTGACGTAGTGCGCGGTGAGAGTCGGGTCGACGTGAGCGGTCTGTGCGCCGCCGGGAATCAGCGCATGTTGCAAGGCCAACGCGCTGATCACCGCTTCTAAAGCGCCGGCTGCGCCCAGCGTATGACCGGTCGCGCCCTTGGTCGAACTGCAGGGAGTTGTCGGGCCAAATACACTGGTGATGGCTTGGCTTTCGGAGCGATCGTTGCTCGGGGTTCCGGTGCCGTGCAAGTTGATGTAATCGATTGCGCCCGGTTCAAGGCCCGCGGCCGATAATGCCGCCTGCATTGCACGGCGCGCACCACGCCCCTCGGGGTGCGGTGCAGACATATGATAGGCATCGCTCGATTCGCCAATGCCCAACAGCAATACAGCGTCGCTATTCAGCATGTCCGGAACTCGCTCGAGCAGCGCAAAGGCGGCGGCTTCGCCGATCGAGATACCGTCACGCGCAATGTCGAACGGACGGCATGGCCCGGTCGAGCAGAGCTGCAACGAGTGAAAACCGTAAAGGGTGGTCAAACACAACGAGTCCACCCCGCCGACGACGGCGGCGTCGATCAGATCCGCCTCGATCATGCGTCGCGCCGAGCCGAACACCTTGGCGCTGGAGGCGCATGCACAGGATACGACCACGGCGGGACCTTCCAGCTGCAACCGCCGGCGCAGGAAATCGGCCACCGAGAAGGAGTTGTGAGTTGCGCCGTAATCGAAATTCGCCGGCAGTGCACCGGTGAGGAGGTCGCGCTCGCGGTACGCCAATTCGGTTTGCAGTATACCTGCCGTGCTCGTGCCGATAAATACGCCGGTCCGCTTGCGGCCCCAGCGACTCGCCGCCTGTTGAACGGCTTGAAAGAAACCGTCTTGTCGCAAGGCAAGCTCGGCCAAGCGGTTGTTGCGACAATCGAAGCGTTGCAGATCGGCGGGCAAACGTTCGGCGTCCACGCCGGCTACCTCACCGATATGCGTGTCCAGATTGACGGTCTCGAATTCACAGATCTTGAGGCCGCTGCGCTGCTCGACCAAGGATTTGAGTGTTTGGTCAAGGCCCAGGCCGATGCAACTGGCGGCCGTGAATTCTTTGAGAAGAAGCGGTCTCATCGCGTTTTTTGATCTCCCCAGTTCATAGCCGCAGCCCCCGGCGCCGTTGCGCAAGGCTCATGGCAACGCCGCGCGCAGCGTGATCGGCTGCAGTTGCCGAATGCTCAACGTCTCCAGCAACCTAGGCAGTACGTCCAGGATCACAGGCGCCCCGGCGCGCCCGCGCGCTGCATTGCCGTCATGCAGCAGCAAAATGTCCCCGGCCTGCAAGGAGTTTACCAAGCGTTGATGGACGGCGTCGGCGTTACCGTTGACGGTATCGAAACCGCGGTGCGTCCAGGTCGCGAGGCGCAATTGCAGGCGACACAACACCGGTTCGAGAAAGGGATTGCGCAGACCCGCGGGTGCGCGAAAGAAACAGGGGCTGCCGCCGGTCACCCGCGCAATGCTGTCCTGGGCTGCGGCGATCTCTGCTTGGATGCCCCTTGGACCGAGCAACGCGAAGGTATGCCGGTGCCGCTGACTGTGGTTTTCAATCGTATGGCCGCACCGGACGATTTCCTGCGCGAGTTCCTGATAACGCTCGACGCGTTCTCCCACACAAAAGAAGCTCGCGCGTGCGCCGAACCTGCCGAGTTGCGACAGTACCCCCGGCGTTACCTCCGGGTCGGGGCCGTCGTCGATGGTGATCGCCACTTCGCCGCGGACGGCGCTGCGCGCCGGCAGACGGATCCAGTTCGGACCCAATAGTTGACTTTTTGGCCATAGTCCGGCCGCGGTCAGCACGCCATGATTCAGGGCAACGGCACCCAGCGCCCAGGGCCATATGCGCGGGCGAATGAGCGTCGCCGCGCCGGCGCCCAGATGCAGCGCGGCGGATGCATAGAAGATCGGCGAGGGTACCCAGCGCCACTGCTTGGCCTCTCGTCGGCTCATGTAAACCTTGAATCCAAAAACTGCTCCCAGAGCGTTGACCAGGTTTGCCAGTCGTGGCCGCCGGGCACCACGTTCACCGCATGGGGCGGTAACGCCTCCGCCATCAGGTCGTGCGCCGGCGCAAAGCGATCGGCGCGTCCGTAACCGAGATACATGGGTCGCGACTCCGCACGCTGCGCCTGTATGAAGCACCATATTCGACGTTCTTCATCGGATTTCGCAAGCGGACCTGGTTGCCAGGCGGCCAGTGCGGGGGCGCCCGCGATTTCGGCGATCAGCATGCGGTTGCCGAGATACGGCGCGAACAAGCACAGTCCATCGCATTGACCGGGGTGGCAGGCCGCATAATCCAAGGCGATGAAACCGCCGAGAGATATGCCGGCCAGCCAAATCGAGCGGCAGCCGAGTGCGCGCGCCGGCTCAATGATGTGACGCCGCAGCCGCTCGAGCACGCCGCGATCGCCAAGGTACTCGAATTCCACATCGACGAATACCAAGTCGAGCGGCAAGCCTCGCGCGCGCACTTGAGCATCGAAGCCCGCCTCCAAGAAGTCTTCCGGGGAGTGAAAGGCGCCAGGTAGCCACACCATGCGCGTCGGCGCCATGACGCCCTGCGCGGCCGCACGGAAAATGCTACGCACCGGATGCCCTAACTCGCATGCGGCGCGGCCGGCGCGCCGCCGCGCGGCGGTTGCGGCGTCAGCACCGCGGCAAACAGCAGTGCCAGAAAGGCTCCCGGCGCAACCGTCGTGCCCAGGGCTTCGAGCACCGGGACCTGTGAAAAGGACAGCAAGCCGAATGCGGCCACGGTGCTGATATTGGCAATTCCCAAGGACGCCAAGGTCAGCGGCGCGGTGTCGCTCCCGTCCGCCGGACGGTGCGCATCGAAGAACAAGGCGTAGTTGGAGCCCACGGCCACGATCAGCAGCATGCCCACCAAGTGCAGAATCGTCAGCTGCTGGCCGCACACCGCCAGGCCGGCGGCAACGGTGAGTACGGCAAGGATGAGCGGAGCCAGCACCCGTAAAACGCGTGTGGCCGAGCGCAGAACCCATCCCAACAGCACGACGATGGTCGTGAGACCCGCCAGGGATAGGCGGATCGCCTGCCGCAGATAGCTGGCATAGAGCGCATCGGATTCCATTTTGAGATCCAGGAGTTGCGCATCGCGAGAGTTCGCGGCGGCAAGCGCGCTTTTGACGGGCGTGAGATCGATGTCGGGCGCCGCCGGGTCCGCCGAGTGTAGCGGCAGCAGGGCGTTCCAATGATCCGATTGATGCAGAATCAGTGCGCCGAAACCCGCGGCGAGCGACGTGTCGCGTAAATCCTGCGGCATGATCAACGCGCCGCTGCGTGCCGCCTCGACATCGTTGATGAACGGCGTTAACTGCTCGCGGTTGAGGGCGAGGCCGGCGGTGCCCAGTCGCAGGTTCTCGCGCAAGGTCGGAAGGTCCGGCAGGCTGCTGCGTCGTGCCGCTTGGGTGGCGAGGCTCGGTAGATAATTCGCGGGACTGTCAAAGCCACCGATGACATTCGCGTCGATCAAGGGCTGCAGCGTTCGAGCCGTGCGCTCCGCGCCGCGCAACACCGCTTCCAAGTCCGGACCCGAGACGACCACCAGATCGAGCACGTTCGCTGCGCCCAAGTCGCCCCGCAGCTTGGCGTCGTAGCGCTGTTCCGCAATCGGTATCGGGCTCAAGCTCGACAGCTCGCGATTCCACAACGCGTCGCGCTGCTGGTACAGCACGAGTATCGCGCCGCCGGCAATCCCGAGCGCCATGCCCCAGAGCACCGCGCCGCTCAAACGGCGCACGGGACGCAACAGATGCGCGATGCGTGAACCCAGCGGAGTGAGATCTCGAATGGCGAAGCCGCCAGGCAACAGTTCCGGCAAGACGAAGCGCGTTACCGCGGCAGCCGCGATCAAGCCGCTGATCGAATAAGCTCCCAGTTGCGCGAGCCCCGGAAAACCGGATGGCAGCAGCGACGCGAATCCGGACACCGAGGTGAGCATGCCGAGGCGTATGGTCGGCCACAGCCGCTGCTGCCACCTCGGTGGCGTGGACCCGCCGGAGGCGCCGGGCGATGACTGAATGAAAAAGTAGATCGAGTAATCCACCGACTCACCGATCAAGGTGATGCCAAAGCCCAA
>Ga0181521_10001512_pt1 | contig 28810 bp, 20 predicted proteins | sample PEATcosm2014_Bin_32_FD_119764 | JGI IMG/M metagenome (GOLD analysis project Ga0181521, IMG submission 119764) | Peatland microbial communities from MTU Mesocosm Facility, Houghton, MI, USA - PEATcosm2014_Bin02_60_metaG | ecosystem: Environmental > Terrestrial > Soil > Wetlands > Peat | place...
AAGCGGCGTTTTTTGGCGCGCTGCTTTATCTGCTTTCCCAACGCGACGTGAGTTTGATCTGGCCGCTGACCGCGCTCGGCTTCCTCATCACCGCGCTCGCGGCAAAGTTTATTTTGAAGGAGGAAGTGACTGTGTTGCGTTGGGCGGGCGTTTTGTTGATCGTCATTGGCGCTTCACTCGTCAGCTATAGCGAAAAGGCAAAGGAAAAGCCCGCGCCGCCGCCAGCCACCACGGTCAATCCGATTGAAAGGTAGGGCGGCGCTGCTGCGCCGCTCAATTTTGGGCCGCGCGGCAGCACGGCCCTACCGAATTATTTTTCCCAGGATATCCGCCAGTTGTTCCGCCGCGAACCGGATGCGTTTCTGCAATTTCAGCAACGCGCCGATTTTTCCCGGTGACTTTGCAATCGCCCATGCCAGTTTGCCGTAGTCCAGACTCATATCCGATTTGAAAAGCTGGTTGAAATCCAGCGGCAAATCTTCATTGGCCGTGTCCGAAATCACGCGCACCGTCGCGCATGAAATTCCACGCTCGCGGCAGACGTTATGAATCGCCCCCGATTCCATCTCCACCGCATCCGCACCGGTTTCGGCGCGCAATTTCCTTTTTTCATCAACCGTCGTGGCAATCCGGTCGGCACAGAAAAACTTCGCCGGTTTTGCGCCGGCGGCGAGAAGTTTCTCGTCCAGATTGTAGGAGACGACGTGAGGAGTCTCTAAATTCTTTTTAATTTGAGTCTCGTTACCTCGACTCCTACTGGAAAAGGATTCTATTTCAAAAATCACGTCACCCAATTTCAAATCAGGATTCAATCCTCCGGCAAAGCCACAAGTCAGCACCAGCTCCGGTGAATGGGTGGCCAGAAACTCGCGCAGGGATTTCTCGGCGTTCTGGCGGCCGATGCCGGTGAGGAGGATGGAAATGCCGGCTTGCGCCGGGGCCGCCTTGCCCGTCGCGATTTTCCGAAACGGCGCGGCTTCCTCTTTCAACGCGAAGCAAATGAGAATGAACATCGTGGTTTTATTGCCGCGGAAGATAAAAAATATGGTCAAGAAATGCCATAATCAAAGCGTCTCAAGATTGAATTTTATTTCGCCACGGGAAGTCTCCGTATCGCAGCGGCAACAAAGCAAGGCATTCTCCCATTGTCGCATTTGAATAAGCAGGGGTAGCCCTCAAAAAAGATGGCTTAATGAGCAAATCGTCTAACTTTGAAGGGTTTGGGAAAATGTTTGGATCGGTAAAATTTTCTGCAATTTGACGCATCCTGAAAGCGAGCATATCAGCCGCTTGAAGTGGTAAATGCGGGAAGATTTTTTTGTCTGCAAAGGCAAGCTCTCCAATTCTTGAATCTCTCTTTTTAGCCGCCATGTGAGCGTCACTCACGGCATGACACCATTCCTTATCATCATTTTGGTCAAAAAAGAATGATATCGGCTCATTCCAACGCGGCCATTGTTGTTGAACCTCTGTAGCAAATGACTCAAAGAAAATATTCAAACACGCTTGGTATGGGTCTTGCGCCGGAGCAAAGCGGCTGTATGCTGGATTTTTTTTAGCTTCGGCAAAATCCCGCGTTGAAATGAAGCCGCCGACAAAAAGCTTTTGCCCGCCGCCAGCAACTTCCGCCAGCCTGTATAAAAAATTATCCAATTTATCCAAATTCCACCCATTGTATGGGTTTTTAGAAAACGATGAGGTTGGCTTTCTGACATTGCGAGCAACAACGGATGCGTCTCTCCATTCCGTAAAGTGGAAATAGGGCGCACCATAATTGTTTAAGATGGCCTGCCACTGTTTGCAGAACTTGACCCAGTTGTCGCGCCTGTCCACCCATCCAGATACTACAATTTGCCCAGAACCCGGGTGTTGCCCAGTTCTGTCATGCCTGCCAGATTCGTCAATATAGGCTGCAATCTTCAATTCGCTAAAATTTTCACTTTATTCCCGCCAGCCTTTCTTTCCAGATGCGATAAAGCTCCACCGTGGCGCGGACGTCGCGCAGGCAGTACTCGGCGATTTCCCGGAATTTGCCCTCGGCCATCAGCGTGTTCACGTCCATGCCGGTGACGCCGTGGCTTTTGGGCGATTCGATACCGAACGCCTTGCAGTAAAAATCCAGGTTGAACCGACGGGCCGCGCCTTCGCGCCCGCTCACGCCGTAAAACGTGAATTGTTCCGCCAGGTCGCAATGCGGTTCAACGGCGTAACGATAGCCCAGCCAGTTCTTCTTCGAGATGGGCACGTTGAGCAGCACCGAGCGGAGATACATGAACGGCACGTCGAACCCGCGGCCGTTGAAGGTCACGACCGAATCGTAATGCTTGGCCACGTCCCAAAACGCCGTGAGCAATTCAAATTCATCCGCGCAGGGCATAAACTCAACTGGCCCCGCCTCGCCGCCGGTCTCTTCAAAATCTTCGGCGAGAAACAGCACCTGTCCGCGCTGCGTGTCCGCGTTGAGCATGGCGACGCAGACGACTTGGGCGGTGAACGGCCAGAGATTGAACTGCTGCCGGATTTCAGCGCGCTTCGTCTCGCGGGCCGGCTCGTCGGCAATCTTTTCAGCCTCGCGAAACAGATATTCCTGCTGCGCCTCGTCAAAAGCGTCGAGCGGCAGGGCAGAAGTCTCAATGTCGAAAACAATGGTAGCCACGCGGGAATTAACCGCCAACTTGCGGGCGAGGCCAAGTTTTATTTTTTAGTCTCAATGGGAACTTGAAGCTTGCCATGTGAATCGCGCCAGTGGCAACTTGCGCTGTTCTCAACCCGAAAACCGTGCGGCATGGAAACGAACCGGCAGCCTGAATCGGAAGAAGTCAAACTGCGCCAGCAGTTGGAGGAATTTCTTCGCTACGCCCGCGTGCTGGAGGAAGTCACGCGTGCGCCGGCCAATCTGCCACGCGTCAAGGAAGCGCCGCGACCGGTCGTACCGTTGCACGAATCATTCCTGCCCGGCTCGATTCTCACCACGCTGTTTCGCAATCCGAAAACGGACCGCACGGTGTCGTTCAAGCGCGAGGAATTGGCCGAACTGGACGGCATGACGAGCGATTACCTGCTGAATTATTACCAGTCGCAATCGCTGTTCACGCCGGACGACACCGCGCGTCTGCGCAGCAGCATCGAGTCGCACTCGCGGCGGCTTCACCAATTGCAGCGCAACGGCGACTGGCGCGCGCAGGTTTTCAGCTACGAAGCCGCCAAAGAGGAAGCCATCCTGCGCAGCCTGCTGCAACTGCGCCTGCTGATTGAATGCGTGCAAATCCTCACGCCGCCCTTGCAGACCGTCAAACGCATCGGCGACGAGGAATTTGATCTGATTGACGACCTGCACGGTTTGGTCCGCCTGCTGACACTGGCGCTGTGGCAACGGCTGGCCACCGACGGATCGGAATTGCAGGCTTACGGCGCGCTTTCCGTTTGCGTCGCGGGCCTGGCCGCGAAGGCGGACGACGCGCAGGCGCTGCTGGAATCCGGTTACGCCGCCGCCAACGGCGATGAAGCCGCGTTCACGAAATGGTTCGAGAAAGGCGGGCGCAAAGCGATGGAGCGCGTGGAAACCATGTTGCAGCCGGTGGACAAGCACGGGCTGGACGAAATCTTCGGACTGTTCACGCGCCACTCGCTGGATTTGGGTTTGCAGCCGGTCACGATTGAATTTGTCCGGCAGAATTTGCAGACGCTGGTGACGACGCTCGCCAACATGGGCCGCGAAATGTCCGACGCCTGCCGCCGCCGTTCCACCATCATCTCCACGCAGTTCACGGAAGTTTCGCGGCAATACGCCGTGGATTTCACCGCGCGCGCCGCCGACCCCGGCGTCAGCGAGGAAGACCTCAACGCCATTTTGAAGGAACTCGACCTGCTCGTCGGCCTTGAGCCGGTGAAGACCGAGGTTCACCGCGCCGCGGATTTCGCGCGGATGCAGGTGATGCGACGGCAGCAGGGATTGCCCGTTGTGCAGACGAGTTTGCACAGCGTTTTTTTCGGCAATCCCGGCACCGGCAAGACCACGGTCGCGCGGCTCATGGGCCGCATTTACAAATCGCTCGGCCTGCTCCGGCGCGGCCACGTCGTCGAGTGCGACCGCGGCCGGCTCGTGGCCGAATACGTCGGGCAGACGGCGGTGCGCACCCATGCGATGATTGACTCGGCCCTCGACGGCATCCTGTTCATTGACGAAGCCTATTCACTCGCCGGCCGGGGTGCGGAAGACTTCGGCAGCGAAGCCATCGAGACGCTGCTCAAGCGCATGGAAGACGACCGCGATCGGCTCATCGTCATCGTTGCCGGTTACAACGCTCCGATGAAACAATTCATCTCCTCGAACCCCGGCCTCGAATCGCGCTTCACGAATTATCTCAATTTCCCCGATTACCCGCCGGAGGAACTGCTGGAAATTTTTCATCGCATGGCCGCGCAAAGCGGGCTGGTGTGTGCGCCGGAAACGGAGAAAAAGGTGCTGGCCATCTGTGCCAGCCTGCACGCCGCGCGCAACGAACAATTCGGCAACGCGCGCGAGATGCGGAATTTGTTCGAGTCCGCGGTGCGCAATCAAAGCACGCGACTGGTTGCCAGCGGGCAATGCGACCGCGACGCGCTCACCACGCTGTTGCCGGAGGATTTGCCCGCCGATTTTGAAGCCGGAATGCCCGCTCCGGCTGGAACCAAGCCTGCCCCTTCGCGGATTGCGCCGAGGCCGGGTTGAAATTTACGTCTGCTCGAAAGTCTCGATATTAAAAACGAGCATGGCTATTGGTTATTTCGTTGGGTCAACAATTCTGCCAAGAAACAAAATGGTACCGCTGCCATTTTCGCGAATCAGGAAAATGAACGGATGATCTACAATAAAACGCCCTGACATGCTCTTGGTCTTCACCAAAACCAAGGTCGTGGCAGCAGCCTCGGTCCCTGCCTCATTTACTTCAACAAAGGCTTTGTGGACCACGTCGGAAACAAACAGATTGGTTGTTCCATCCATACCGGAGAAGTTTGCACTGTCATTGAAAGCCGAAGGCATACCCATAGATTTCAATTCTTTTGCCAACTCAAAGCTTTGGGTGGTGGTGAAACGAGGCAGGGCAACCCACGTTTTGTGCGGACTGGCTTGGTCCAATTTTGCAAGCCAATCACGAAGGTTGTGAGGGGTCAATTTTTGTTCAAGCTCGGATAGACTACTTCGTTCAATGTCTAACAAACCAGCCATTGTGTCTGGCAGAAGAATGATCATAGACAGGTCATTTCCCGAATAGGGCAGTTCCAATAGTTCAAAAGTGTTATCCTCGCTGTATGCCATTTTGAATTCAGAATGTTGGTACATCATCGCCACGGTCACCGTTTCATTCGTGGTGACATGAAATGGGGCGGGTTTGGTGTCGCTCACCTTGAATTGTTTCAACCATTTGCCTTTGAAATAAATCGCATCGCACAGGACCAACTGCGTCAGATCTGCGAACTGACCCGGCTCGACCACGTCTTTTATTTTCCCCTTCGTCTTGCGTTCAACCCATTGGTTAATCTCGCTGCTGGCGGCCTGGGGAGAGCGTTTGAAATCCACATGGCGTGCTTCCGCATCGTAATACTTGTGGACCAAATCCAGGAAGGCGTCGGTGAACCGATAATCCTGCTGGCACCAAAGCGAATTGGCCGTCGTCAGTGTGATGCGATTCCAACGTTGGATTTGGTTCATCCTCGCGCCCAAGGCACCGAACGCCATCGGAAGGTTCGTTTGTGCCAGGTTGAAATGAAGCGCTTTGGCCATTTCGCTTTCCGTCTGTCCCTGCGCACCGGCATACGTCATCGCGAGCGAAGTGGAAATGCTGTAAGGTGAGAAAAACAAATTGCCGGGCTGGTCTTTGAGCTTTTGATAAAGGTCGAGCGCGAAGGCAGTGTTGCCCTCAACCGCCGATTTTACTTCAGGCGAAGCTGTGAATGGGATGGACGTCTCGCGATGGAAGGGAATGATTATTAACACCAAAACAATTACGCATAGGAAGCCGAGCAATAGAAAAAACCTTCGAAATGAGAGGATTTTCATGCGTCGAGTTAAACGGTTTCTATCTTTATGTCAATTGGAAGTCAGTTAAATAAGTTCGTGACCAAATCGCAGTTTGAGTGCGCAACGATTTTTAAAACTCGTATCTCCACTCCATTGAAAAATGTTTCACGTCCTCCCTCATCCCGGCCTTCTCCCCAAGGAGAAGGAGAATCGCACGCCGACTCACTGAAATACCTGCGACTGGATTTGCCGAACGGTTATCCGCAAAATTAAAACCGGACTGTGCCATTCCTTCTCCTGAGGGAGAAGGTCAGGTTGAGGGCAAGCTAAAACACCATTTCCCCCTTTTTTTCACCAAAAGAAGTTTTTGCCGGTCAAACCGGCTCGGCAATCAAATCGTAATCCGTGTGCCCGACGATTTTGACTTGGGCAAATTCACCTACCGGCATCCCGCTTTGCGGGACGCGAACGTAAACCCGGCCGTCAATGTCAGGCGCGTCGGCCTCGCCGCGGGCGGTAAAAATAGCGCGGGCGTCCCGCCTGCCTTTCCCAATTTTTCCTCTTTGGCCCGGTGCAGGCGGGACGCCCGCGCTACCTTCTGCGCGAATCCACCCGTGTTCCCATGAAGAAATGCTGGCCTGACGGAGTTGTTCATCGCTGGCCTTGCTTTCGACGAGGACTTTGATTTCGCGGCCGACAAAGTTTTCGGAAACCTGCCGGGCAATCTTGTGCTGCGCGGCCATTGCGAGCTTGCGGCGCTGCTGTTTCACTTTGTCGGGAATTTGACCGGTCATCGCCCCGGCGCGCGTGCCGTCTTCCTTTGAATACGCGAACACACCAAGCCGCTCAAACTTCGTCTCGCGGATGAAATCGAGCAGCGTGTTGAAGCTGGCCTCGGTTTCGCCCGGAAAGCCGACGATGAACGTCGTCCGCAGCGCGATGCCCGGCACGCCGGCGCGGATTTTCCGGAGCAGGTCCACGATGTATTGTCGTGAGGTCTCGCGTCGCATCCGTTCGAGCATGTTTTCGTGGATGTGCTGGAGGGGGATGTCCACGTAACGCGCGACCTTCGGGCACGCGGCGATGGTTTGAATGAGCTCGTCCGTCCAATGCGCCGGATGCGTGTAAAGCAGGCGAATCCAAAAATCGCCTTTGAGCGCGTTCAACTCTCGCAGCAGCGTGCAAATGGTCGGGGCATCGACGGAAAGTGATTTGGCCGCGGCGGAAAATTTTTCCGGCGACGAAATCGCGCGGCTGTGGTTCGGGCGCAAATCGAGTCCGTAATACGTCGAGTCCTGCGAGATCAGATTCAATTCCTTCACGCCGTCGGCTATCAGCGCCTTCGCCTCGGCCACGATGTCCGCCTGCTGGCGGCTGCGGTGCGAGCCGCGCATCCGGGGAATGATGCAAAAGCTGCACGGATGGTTGCAGCCCTCGGCGATTTTGACGTAGGCGAAGTGCCTGGGCGTGAGGCGGAAACGCGGCGTGCCAAAATCGGGGATGAAGGTGGGGCGCTGGTTCACTTCGAGCAATGCTTCTCCTCGTCCTCGTTCTCGTCCCTCGTCCTCGATTAACGTGTTGCGTGTTGCGTGTTGCGTCGAGGATGCAATAACCGTTTTTGTCTTTCCGAATTTCCCCGTGCCCCGAAGTGATTCTTCCTTTTCGTGTTCGGATGACGCACGTCTTTTTTCCAGTTCAGCAAATCGCCCGGTGATATTTCCCTTCGATGTTGGATGTTGGATGTTGGATGTTGGATGTTTCCCAATTCGGGCCGCACGCCTAGCAACGGCCTGTCTGACGATGTCCGAAACCTGCACGACCTGGTCAATGCCCATGAAGGCGTCCACTTCGGGCAGGAGCTTCGGCAATTCGTCGCGGAACCGCTGCGGCAGGCAGCCGGAAACAATCAGGCTCTGGCCGCGATTTTTGGCGGCGCGGACCTCGGCGGATTCGAGGATGGTGTCCACGCTCTCCTCCTGCGCGGCGTCAATGAACGAGCAGGTGTTGACGATGACGGCGTCAGCCTGCGCGGGGTCGTTGGTGATTTCCACGCCGCTTTTGAGCAGCGCGCCGAGCATGATTTCGGCGTCCACCAGATTTTTGGCGCAGCCGAGCGAAATCAAGCCCACCCGCAGCGGGTGTTGGTTGTTATTTACTTTGGTCACAGGCTGGACAACTTACGCGATGCTTCTTTAGGGATGCAACAGTGCAGATGAACCTCGCGTCATTCCCGATGAAATCGGGGTTCGCCCGACATCCCGCATCGCGGGATCGTCGCACAATTGGCGGTCAAAGTCATTTAGGGTGGGCCGGGGCATTGGTCTGGCTGGCATCACGAAATGGAGAACCTGCCTGATAGAGTCCAATCTGCATCTGAAGGACATTAACCAGCGCGGTATTGTTTTGGGCGGCAGCCAACTGCCGGGCGCGTTGCGCCATTTCCACCGCTTCGGAAAATCGCCCGACCTCGGCGTAAGCCGTCGCCAGCGTGCCGATAAATATTGGGTTCGTGCCGCCGGAAAGCCGGACCGCTTGTTCGGCCAATTCGACTGCTTTGCGCCCGTTTCGGACGGAGGCCTCCGGGCAGGTGGCTAATATCCAGGCCAGATTCTTGCAGGCAATCGCATTTTGCGGCTGGAGATCCAAAGACCTTTGGTAGTGCGCAATCGCACCGCGCGCCTCTCCTTTTAGAAAGAGTGCGTAGCCGAGGTTGTATTGAAATTCTGCGTTAACGGGCTGGATGGCCACGGCCTTTTGGTAATGAACAATTGCCTCGTCCACCTGTCCTTTCTGAAATAAAATCATGCCGAGGTTCTCCTGGGCCCCGGCAAAGTCAGGAGCGATTTCCACAGCTTTTTGGAAACAACGAATCGCTCCGTCCACTTCCCCCTTTCTCAGCAGAGCGTTGCCAAAGTTGTTGTAAATCTCTTCGTTGTTGGGCTGGATGGCCAGGGCTTTTTGGAAATGAGCAATGGCCTCGTCCACCTGTCCTTTTTGAAAAAGAACGATGCCGAGATTGTTATGGGCCTGTGCAAAGCCGGGTTGAATATCGATGGCTTTCTGAAAATGTTCCATGGCCTCGTCCATCCGCCCTTTCCGGAGCAGAGCGTTGCCGAGATTGTTATGGGTCAGTGCATCCCGGGGCTGAATTCCCCGGGCTTTTTGAAATTGTTCCAAGGCCTCGTCCAACCGCCCGTTTTGCAAAAAAATGTTGCCGAGGTTGTCACGGGCCAGAAAGGAATTTGGATTCCGGGCAATGGTCGTCCGCCAAAGAGTTTCAACGTTGGCATACATCCCACATTGCCGCCACGTCAGCACCCCGAGTGTCAGCAGCAGTACCCCGCAGAGCACCGGTTTCAGGAATCGTTTTCCTTTCCCACAAAATCTTAAGGCCACGGTGATTCCACCTGCCGCCAGCGCGATGGGCCCAGTGCCGGCCAAATACTGGAAATGATCGGCCACAAACGAATAGAGGAACGGATAAACATTGAAAAAGCCCAAAGCCGGGAACAACGTTCCGCCAAAGAAGAGCAGCCCCGCCAAAGGCCCGCGCCACCGCCGCGGCTGCCAACACAACGCCCCCAACAACAGCAACGCCGCCTCCGGATACAGGTATTGCCACCATACCGTCGGGCTGACCTGCCAGCGGGGATAGACAAAGACCAGATTTACCGGCCAGAAAAGTTTGCCCAGGTAAAACCAGGTGACACGCCCGGCAATGAGAAACCGTTCGATGATGGAAAAATTAAACTCCGAACCTTCCGCGCCAATAATATACTTCCGTTCCACCCACGCCGTAAACAGTCCGGCGCCAATTCCCGCCACAAAGAATGGAATCAACGGCCACATGTCCTGCTTCCAGGATAGCTTCCCGCGTTGCCACCAGAAAACCACCAGCAACGCCGCGGGCAGGGTCGCGATGACACTTTTCGACATCAAACCCAGCACGAACAACCCCAAAGCCAGCGCCCATTTCCCCCGGCTTCGGTTCCGATCGAATTCCAGATAGGCCAGCACCGCGCCAAAATAGAAAACACCCGACAACGTGTTCTTCAATTCCGAAATCCACGCCACCGATTCCACTTGGATCGGATGCAGTGCGAAGATGGCCGCCGCCAGCCAAGCCCCCGGTATTTTTAGTTGCTGCAGAATCTTTGCCAGCAACAATGCCGCAAAGGCGTGCAACAGGATGTTGACCAGATGATAACCCCAGGTCGAATCATCCCACAGCCTGTGCTCCACCCAAAAGAGGCTGTGAACCAATGGATAGTACTGCTGGGTGGCTCCAAGTTGCATCCAGATGCGTGCCAGACCGTCCAGCGAACGAAGTTCCGGCCGGGTAACGTGCGCCTCATCGTCCCAGATGAATCCGGCGTGCCAGACCGGTTGGTAGGCAAGGAAGACGGCGGCGACCAGCAACAATCCCTTCAGCCAGCCCCGCCCCCACAAATCACGCAGCCATCTCATGCTCTCATTGGATGCTGGCGGCGAAATGGTCATTGAATTCCTGGCAAACTGACCAATTTTTCGTCGTGCCGCAACTGTGAACGCCCAGCCCTTGCTCCGTCAGGATGAAACTTCGCCCCGAAAATGCCGGTTCGCGATGACCATCGGAGTTCGGAGCAAAAACCCGCGAACGGGGCCGCGGGCATAACGGACGGCGCCAGATCAGCCGTTCAGGGTGCCGGCAGGATTTCGATCCCGTTGATCTCGGGATTTTCCACCTTGGGAGTAAAGGAAATGTCCAGCTTGCCGTCGGTGACTTCCACGTTGACGGTTTCGATGTAGGCGCGTTGCGCACTGCCAGCCTTGACCCAGACATCAAAATCCTTGAACTCCTGGCCTTCGACATTGAACGAAAACACCCGTCCGCCCGGCCCGCTGATTCCGTCAAAGGTTTCGGCAAAATGAAGCTTCACCAGATATTTGCCATTGGGAACCGGGTACGAAAACGACGTCATGCTGTATCGTTCGGTTCGATAGAACGCCGGGTCTTTCGTATTGGCGATTTGCAGGTCGTCGGGACGGTCCGTGGTTTCTCCGTCGGTAAAACCCTGATCGGGAAGCCAGACGTTGCCGTCGGAATCCGTGAACGCGGTAAACAGGCCAGCCTTGATGCGAACGGGTGGCGGCACCGGTGCAGGAGCGGCTTTCGCAGGCGCCACGGCCGGCGGCGGGGGCGTGGCCGGCACCGACGCGACAGGCGGCGGCAGGGACACTGACGGCGCGGGGGTATCCTTCGGCATGGGGACTTCCGGAAGTGGAGTAATGACAGTGGTTGCCTTTGGATTGGAATGCGACGCTGAATGGCAACCGGTGAACAGACCGATGGCCAGCACCGCGACGAAACAGCCGGGCAAGCAGCGCATCAAACGTTTTGCATCTTGCATAAATTTCCTTTGGACTTTGCGGTTCTCGCTTTGGTCGAGTCGGGGAAAAGATGCTGTGAGCCTCGGCGCAGCGGCAAGCAAAAAGCCATGGATTTTTCGACAATGTCCTGATTTGCGCGCGCCGGGCGGTCGCCACCGCCTCGGAAAATCGTCCCGTTTCAGCACCGGCCGCCGCGAGGGTGCTGAATCTGGCGAAGCTGTAACGGAGCGCGACTGTGTCCGTCTGAGTCGCGCCGAAGCGAGGCGCAGGCGGAAGGCCAGCCGCAGCAGGGGGGCGAGGCTACTGACGAGCCGTGGTGGCCATCCGCAAGGACCGAGGATGCTCGCCCCACCAGTCGGTGGCCGTGCGCAAGCACCTGCGGCTGGGCTTTGCCCCAGCCGCGCTCCAAACGCTTCGTGAAGTTCGGGAACGCCAGGCAACCACGCCAGTCCCGCTTTGCGGGAGAGTGCGGTGGCTTTAGCACCGCTTTCAACGGCGGGAGAGCGGGAACGGATTGGCCGCAATCCCGAAAGCGCCTGCTCGCGATTTTTCGGAGTCAATTCCAAGGCAGGAGTCGAACACGTCGTATTTCCAAAGTTGGCTTGCAGAGACTACCGTCTGATGCCGGCAAACGCATGGTATCCCGCTGCGCCCTGGTAGCCTTCTGGTAATGCGAGGTCGAACCACACCAGACGGGTGTCCAGTGCCGCGTTGCGTTCGCCGGAGAACCCCAGTCCCATCGCTTTCAGTCCGGCCTCGTGACGGGTCCATGCCCGGAAGAATGCGGTGAGGCGTTCCTCCGGATTCAGAAGGATCCATTCACGATGTTCGTCGCATGAGAACACTTGACGGGCGATCGTTTCCCAGTCCTGGTCGCGCCGCACTTCTTCCACATCCACGCCGACCTCATGCACCGGACTGAAGGCGAGCAGCACCAGCTTCCCGGAGTGGGACACGTTGAAGTGCAACGAGGGCACGCCGATACCGGGGACCACGAAAGGTTTGCCGAACGGGCCATAGTCAAATTCCACGCGTTCCGCCGGCGTGTTCAGGTGGGCTCCCACGAGGAGGCGGAGCAACCCCCGGCCAACCAGAAAACGCTGTTGATCCTCCCGCAGGTGGAAGCGTGCCAAGCGGGCGCGTTCTTCCGCCGACAGCAGTGAGATCAAATACGCCTGTGTGGCCGGGTCATCGGTCAACCGGGCCTGCCACACCATGGGACCCTCTGCCGGGCCTCTCGCCAGCCACATGGCACCCAAATTGGGACCGTCCCATGTCCAGTGTTGCGGAGTTAGTTTCATTTGCGGGCGGAGGATCAACCTGCCGTTGCTTCAGCCTCGTGCAGCGCTTGCTTGAAGGCCAGGGCGAACTCCGCTGCGTGGACGTTACTGATGATTGAACCATGGCCCCCCGCCATGAGATGAACCTGCACGCGACCCAAAACGAGGTGCTTCCAGAACGTGGAATGCTGGAAGTATTTTGCGTCGCCACCCGCAAACAAGGTCACATCCCCCGTATACTTTGCGGGCCGGTATCGCGTCGCCACGGCGTCGAAGTAGTCGATCATCATATCCTGGGCATGGGCCGGAGAAGGATTCTCTCCGGTCGGTCGAACGGGAAGGCTTCCCCGGGCGCGTGTAAGGTGAATGCGAAGCCAGTTTGTTTTTTGTTTTAGGTAGTGAAGACGGCCATCCTTCGGGCCGCTCAAACACTGTTTAAAATGAAAGCGCAGCCGATCTGCCAGGTAAGGCGCCATCACCCGGGCGTAGAGGATCCAAGGCACATCGGACGTCGCCCGGGTGTCGAGCAACGCCAACAGGGCCACCTTGCTTCCCTGACGGGTCAATTCTTGCGCGACCGCATAGGCGATCCAGCCGCCCAGCGAAGCACCAACAAGATGGTAGGGACCCTCCGGTTGCAGGGAACGAATCTCGCGCGCGTAATGGGCCGCCATTTCTTCCACCGTCGTGTGCCGGGGTTGGCGTCCGTCCAATCCCACCGCTTGCAGTCCGTAAACCGGCCGGTCCGGCGCCAGTTCGCGGGCGAGGTCGAGGAAGCAATACACATCACCATAGATGCCATGGACACAGAAGACCGGGGGTTCCGATCCCATCGGCTGCAGCGGAACGAGCGAACTCCACGGCGGCGCCCAATTTTCTCCGGTGAGCCGGCAGGTCAGCGATTCGACCGTGGGCGACTGGAACAAAACCGCGATGGGCAGCTTGCAGCCGAGCAGTTTATCAATTTCTGCCGCCAGTCGGGCCGCCAGGAGCGAATGACCACCGAGGTCAAAAAAATTGTCGCGCCGGCCAATATTCTCCCGCTGGAAGAGCCGCCGCCAGAGCCGGATCAATTCCAGTTCCAGAAGGTTCGCGGGCTGATCCATGTCGCCGGGCATGACACCGATGCCTGTTTCCGGCGCGGGCATGGCCTTGCGATCCACCTTGCCGTTGGGTGTCAGCGGCAATTGATCCAGCCACACGAACGCGTTTGGCATCATGTATTCCGGCAGGGTCTCCGCGAGCCGCGTGCGCAGGGTGGACGCGTCGGGCTTCTCCCCGGCACGAGCGACGAGATACGCGACCAGCCGTTGGTCGCCCGGCGTGTCCTCGCGCACGATGACCGCCGCCTCGCGGACATCGGGCCGGACGCGCAACGCCGTCTCGATTTCCCCCAACTCAATGCGGAAGCCGCGCAGCTTCACCTGATGGTCGATCCGTCCCAGATACTCGATGTCTCCGTTCGGCAAATAGCGGGCCAAATCGCCCGACCGGTACAGACGCGCACCGGGTTCGTTGCTAAACGGATTGTTGGTAAATCTTTCGCAAGTAAGTTCGGGACGGTTCAAATAACCGCGGGCTACACCAGCACCACCAACATACATTTCACCCGGCACTCCAATGGGCAGGAGCTGGCGATGTCGGTCGAGGATGTAAACCTGCAGATCAGGAAGCGGAATTCCAACGACGCTTCCGGACTTCAAATCAGCGGTTGTCAAAGGCCGATAGGTAACATGTACGGTGGTTTCAGTGATGCCATACATGTTGACCAACTGCGGATGTTGATCTCCATGCCGCTCAAACCAGGGCTTTAGGCTTTGCATCTCCAAAGCTTCTCCACCGAAAATAACCAGACGAAGCGCAAGGTCCTTGCCCCGGCCAGCGGATTCTTCAACCTGAATCAACTGTCGGAACGCCGACGGTGTTTGATTTAAGACCGTTACCCGTTCTTCGTTCAGCAATTTATAAAAAACGTCCGGTGCCCGGCTCACCCAATACGGAACCACGACCAACCGACCTCCGTGGCCCAACGCCCCCCACATCTCCCAAACTGAAAAATCAAACGCGTGCGAGTGGAAGAGCGTCCAGACGTCTTCCGGGCCAAAGTGAAACCAGGCTTGGGTGGCTTGAAAAAGACGGGCAATGTTCTTATGCGTGACCAAAGTGCCCTTGGGCTTTCCGGTGGAGCCTGAAGTGTAGATGACATAGGCGAGATGATCGAGCCATACGCTGCGGTCCGGATTCTCAGGGCTCTCAGCAATAAACGTCTCGCTCTCCGAGTCCAACACAATTGACTCCGCGCCGTTCTTTGGCAATGAGTTGACCAGTCGCTGTTGCGTGAGCACTACTTTGGGTCGGGCATCGTCCAGCATGAACGCGAGCCGTTCTTTCGGATACGCCGGGTCCAAAGGCAAGTAGGCCCCTCCAGCTTTCAGAATACCGAGTATTCCCACGACCATCTCCAACGAACGCTCGACATAAATGCCCACCAGTGTGTCCGGTTGCACTCCCACTTTCCGCAGGCGATGGGCCAACTGGTTCGCACGCCGATTCAACTCCGCATATGTCAAACGCTGATCTTCAAACACCACCGCCACCGCTTCCGGCATTCGTTCCACCTGCGCCTCGAACAATTCATGAACACATTTGTCTTCCGGATAATCGGCCCGGGTCGCGTTCCACTCCACCAGCAGGCGGTGACTCTCGGCCGGCGTGAGCAGTGGGATCACGGAAACGCGCTGGGCGGGATTGGTCACGATGCTTTCCAGGATCACGCGCCAGTGTTCCAACATCCGTTCCACGCGGCCGGCGTCGAACAAGCCCGTGTTGTATTCGGCCACCGCCGTCCAACCATCGGTGGAACGTTCCAGGGTAAGGGAAAAATCGAACTTGGACGTGTGCGTGGTGACGAACCACGGCGCAGTTTGAATTTCAGGAAGCTGAAACACCACCGCCGGGTAATCCAGCAGCGCGAAGGTCGCCTGAAACAACGGCGTGCGGCTCGCGTCGCGTCGCACCTGCAACAGTTCCACGAGCCGCTCGAACGGCATGTCCTGATTCGCATACGCCTCCACGGCGGTCGCCTTCACGCGGCGCAACAGTTCGCGAAAGGTGAGGTCGTCCGGGAACGTGGTGCGCATGACCAGCGTGTTGGCGAAGAAGCCGATGAGTCCTTCCACCTCCACGCGCTGCCGGTTGGCAATGGGCACGCCCACGATCAAATCGTCATGCCCCGTGTAACGGTGCAACAAGGTCTTGAACGCCGCCAGCAGAATCATGAACAGCGTCGCGCCCTCCTCCTGCGCCCGCGTCTTCAGTGCAGCCGTCAACCCGGGATCCAGCCGCCGCGAGCAGCGGCTCCCGCGAAACGACTCGGTCGCCGGACGGGCACGGTCAGACGGCAGGTCCAGCGGCTCGGGTTCGCCCGCCAGTTTCGTTTTCCAATAGGCGGTCTGCGCCTCCAGCGCGCCGCCCTCCAGCCAGTCCTTCTGCCACGCCGAATAATCGGTGAACTGAATTGGCAAGTCACGCAGCGGCACCGGTCGGCCCGTGGCCAGCGCTTCATACGCCGCGGAAAGCTCGCAGTAAAAATTGGAACGCGACCAGCCGTCGGAGATGATGTGGTGCAACACCAGCAACAGCACATGTTCGGTGGACTGCAATCGCACCAGCACGGCGCGAAACGGCGGCCCGGCGGCCAGATCAAACGGTCGGCAAGACTCTTCGGCGAGGCGCCGCTCCGCCGCTGCCTTGCGTGTGTCGGCCGGGATCGCCTCCAGATTGATCGGTTGCAGTTGAAACGCGGACGACGCGGCAACGCGTTGAAACAATTCGCCGTTCTCCATCGCGAAGGTCGTGCGCAGCATATCGTGCCGTTGAATTACCGCGTGGAAAGCCGCCTCCAGCCACGCGACGTTCAACGCGCCGACGAGGTGAAAGGCGGATGGGACGCAATACACCGGCGATTCCGACGCGTAGTGATGGAGAAACCACATCCGTTGCTGGCCGTGCGACGCCGGATAAACCGCCACGCGCGGATGCTCCTCCACGCGCAGCGGTCGGGCGCGGGGAATGGCGGCGCGCGAATTACCGGAGGAGGCCGCTTCAGATTTGTCTTCGCCCAGCCGGCGGACCAACTGCGCCCGCTGGTCGGCGCTCAATCCGGCCAGTCGTTGCTTCAAGGCAATGGAGTCCGCTTTCGAGAGGGCGTTCACTTTACTCACGTTCCGCGCTGGTTGAGATTTTGCAGCAAGACTTCGTTGCACGTTTTCAAGGTCGCATCCCGCGTCATCGCGCTGCCGAGCGATCCGTCCTCCGCCCGCAACGCCTGCAACGCTCTTTCCACGGCGGTCTGCGCCGCGAACAGGCACGGCGTGCTGTAAATCACCATGCCCGTGCCACGGGACTGGAGTTCGGTCAGACTGCAAACCGGCGATTTGCCGCCGGCGATCTGGTTGAACACCACCGGACAATCCACCAAGGCGCTCATCTCCGTCAACAGTTCGAGGGACGGGATGCCGTCCGCCAGCACGGCATCGCACCCCGCCTGGCGAAACGCCACCACGCGGCGTTTGATTTCGTCCACCTCGGTGGCATCCGTGCGCGCCACCACGAAGAGGTCGCGCCGCGAGGCCAGGACGGCGTCAAGCTTGGCGAGATATTCTTCCAGCGGGAGAATTCGTTTGCCCTCCCCGTGACCACAGCGACGTGGCCGCGCCTGATCCTCCAACACAATCCCGGAAGCGCCCAACCGTTCCAAAGACCGGGCCACATGACACGTTATCTCGGTGTCGCAATAGCCATCATCAATGTCCACCAGCAGATGATGGTCAGGGACGATTGAGCGGACTCGGTGCACGAAATTGAGGATCTCCGGCCACGAGATGAATCCGATGTCCGGCAGTCCATAATGGCTGGCGGCAAAGCTGAACCCGCTCACGAAGAGCGCGTCAAAATGTTTGGCCGCCAGCGACGCGCTGAACACGTCGTAAATGCCGATGAACGGCGTGATCGGCTGGCGGCGGAGATGTTCACGCAACCGGGTGCCGCTTTGGATTGTTTGGTTCATCGAAGATGTCTGGTCGGGAGATTTGTTCGTGCGATCATCGCTTGGGCGTTCAGGAAGCTGCATTTCACAGATCGTTGAGCAGCCTGGCTCTCTCCTCGGGAGGCAGTTTCTCCAGTTCCGCCGCGAGCGCGTCAATTTCCGGTTCCCTCATCAGATCGAGCTTGTTGGCTAGCAACGCCGGCGTCGGGCATCGGAAAATTGTCGGCACGGGTATTTCGAATTCCAGCGATTGTCCGAGTCGGGTCAGCACCTGCGTCGCGCGCAGCGAGTCGCCACCCAGCGAAAAAAAGTTATCATTCCGGCCCACCACCTCACGGCCCAGCACCTCGCAAATCGTGGCGGCCACCAGTCGTTCCGTGTCGGATGCCGGCGCTTCGTAAGCCACCACCAGCGCCGCCGCCAGGCGGTCGGCCAGCCCGATCCGTTGAATCTTTCCGGTCGGCCCCTTGGGCACGTCGTTTACGAAGATGATCCGGCTGGGCACCTTGAACATCGGCAACCGGTCGAGCGCGAATTCGCGCAACACCGCTTCGCAGCCCACCGCGCCGCCTTTCAGCACCACCGCCGCCGCGATGTCCTCGCCGAGCGACGGATGCGGCACGGCAAACGCCACCGCCAGCCGCACTCCCGGATAAGCCAGCAACACCTCGTCAATTTCGCGCGGCGCAATTTTTTCGCCGCCGCGATTGATGAGTTCCTTCAGCCGGCCGGTGATGAAAAGATAGCCCTCCCCGTCGAGATAACCCTGGTCCCCCGTCCGAAACCAGCCGCCGCAAAACGCCGTGGCGTTGGCCTCCGGATTGTTCGCGTAACCGCGGGTCACGTTCGGCCCGCGGATCGCCACTTCGCCCGTGCGACCGCTGGCCAGTGTACCGCCCGCCTCGTCGAGAATCGCCACTTCCGGTCCGGCCGCCAGTCCCACCGAGCCGGGTTTCCGCGCGCGCGGCGGCAGCGGATTGCTGGCCATCTGATGCGCCGCCTCCGTCATGCCGTAGGACTCGATCACCGGAACACCGAACGCCTCTTCCAGTCCCGCCAACACCGGCGGCGGCAACGCGGCGGACGAGGAACGGATGAACCGCAGCGAACGCCGCACCGGTTGGACCGGCAGACTTTGCGCTTGGGCCAGTATGGCTTGATGCATCGTGGGCACGGCCGAATACCAGCTCGGTTTCCACTGTTCCAGCCAGCCGGGAAATTTCTCCGCGCCAAACGACCGCGGGCAGACCGTGCTACCACCCGCGCCCAGCGATGCCAGCACACATGCGACGAGACCGTGAATGTGAAACAACGGCATTACATTGAGGCATCGGTCCGTTGGTTGGAGTTGCAGCGTCGCGCCTATGTGCCGGGCGGAGGCGAGCAGATTCGTATGCGTGAGCGGCACCAGCTTCGGACGGGAAGTCGTCCCCGAGGTGTGAAGCACCAGCGCGACATCGTCCGCTTCCGCGAGTCCAGCGGGCGACCCGAGCGGGCGGGAAACACCGGACAAATGGAACCGCCCCGCGCCATTTTCTCCCGGAATCAACTCGATCACCGGCACCCCGAGCGAACCAGCCGCCGCCCGCGCCGGCGAGTCACTGCTCTGCGGAAGTATCAGCGCCCGCGCCTGCAAATCCTCCAGGTAAAACCGAAACTCTTTTTCGACGTAAGCCGGATTGAGCGGCGCCGCCGTCGCGCCTGCCGCCACCGCGAAAAAGGTCACCGCCAGGTCCGGGCCCTGCGGCAGCACAATCGCAACGCGGTCACCGCGGCCCACCCCCAGACGATTAAGCGCCGGCACCGTCGCCGCCACTTGATCGCGCAACTGCTGGTGCGAGAGCGGCTCATTCCCGTCGCTGAGCAGCGCCGCGCGCGCGCCGAAATGCGCGGCATTCTGTTCCAGCATCGCCGGGAGGGCCGTCCATTCAGGCGGACGCGGAATCGTTATCACAAGTGGTTGATCGTCGGAACGTCCATTCTGGCCTCCGAGGCCTTCACCTGCGGACCATGCGGCCCATCAGTTGGTAAACACGTCAGCGACGTGACCCCATCATTCATGATTCGGCGAGGAAATCAAGCGCCTGCCACATCGGCGCGTCCGCCGGGTCCCGCGATTGCGGGATGAAGATGCTGTCCCGCCTTCGTGCGGCTTCGGCGCGGCAAGCGCGTTGCGAGTCGGTGTTGGCGCAGAAAAGGAGCGCGACTCGGTGAGTCGCAGCACCGGTGAACGACGAGACGGCGGGCAAAGGGTTACGGCAGGCTGGCCACGCGCGGCCAGCCGTTCTCCCAAACCATTGTGGAAATCTGCAATTGGGACCGGCCCGTTCGGCCGTCGTAGGCGTGGAACACCAGGTAATCCTGGCCGGAGTCAAAGAACACCGTTTGATGTCCGGCACCGCGCCAGTTCGGCGTCGCGGCTTCGATGACCGGCGTGCCTCCGTCCTCGGCCAAAGGTTTGCCGGCACGATCCACGTAGGGTCCGGTTACCTTGCGGGCGCGGCCCACCTTGACGTTGTAGGTGCTGTTGGTGCCGCGACAGCAGAAGTCGTAGGACGCGAATAAATACCAGTAATCACCCCGCCGCACGATGGTGGGAGCTTCAATGGCGTCTTCCACCGGTGGCGTTTGAGGCGAACCCAGACGCGGGCGGCTGGCGAGAGAGTAGAGCGTGGTGTCGGTGGCCGAGGGTTTGCCGGTTTCCGGATCAACTCGCCGCATTTTGATCCCGCCCCAGAAACTGCCCCAGCAAAGCCAGACGTTGCGCTGGTCTTCGATGACGAGAGTCGGGTCAATGGCATTGAAGTCGTCCACGCCTGGCCGCGAACGGATGACCAGGCCCTGGTCCACCCACTTGTAGCGCGGACTGGCCGGATCAAGCGTTTCGTTGAATGCCAGGCCGATGGCGGATTCATTCACTCCGAAGCTGGAGAGGGCATAATAAAGATAATATTTTCCGTTCAAACGGCAGATGTCCGGCGCCCAGGCGCCACGTGCGCGGGTGATTTCGTTCGTGGCCCATTCCGGCAGGCTTTCGAAGACACTGCCACATCGCGACCAGTTGAGCAGATTGGTGGAACAACGGATGGGAATGATTCCACCACGCCGTCCGCCGCCCGTGCAGAAGATGTAGTAGGTATCTTTTTCCTTGATGATGACCGGATCATGCACGCTCAGGTCGCCCGAGAGTTTGAGCAGCTTCGGTTCCGTTGCCGCAGCCGGGGATGTCATGCTGCGGCAACCCGAACCGATGAGCAGCAGTGCAAGCGAAGCCATCGCACAAATGCCCGTGGATTTGGTAATTGTTTTCATTGGCAATGATTCGACCGACGTTAACCGTCCGCCCGGATTCCAAAAAGTTTTTCCACCTTCGCCTTCACTGCGACATCCATCTTGATGAGCGGTGGCCAGGGGCGTTTGAAGCCTTCGCCTGGAATTTTCTTCGTCGCGTCAATGCCGGAAGACAGTTGAGAGTTCATGGTTGAGGGTTGAGAGTGCAAGTCAGTAGCTCCCGTCGAACAAGCAATCGATTTTCCGGCGGACTTCGTCGCTCATTTTGATCAATGGCGGCCAGACTCTCTTGAAACCCTCCCCCGGCAGCTTCCTGGTGGCGTCTATACCCAACTTTGACCCAATGGCCATTTCGCTGGTGGCGTGGTCGAGCACATCTGCCGGGCCTTTGGTGAAAATGCTGTCGCGTTGCGGGTCGGTGTTGGCACAGAGGCGGAACAGCACTTCGCGGGTGTTGTGCACGTCCACGTCGTCGTCCACCACCACGATGTATTTGGTGAACATCATCTGGCCCATGCCCCAGAGGCCGTGCATAATTTTGTAAGCCTGCATCGGGTAGCTCTTCTTGATGCTCACGAAAACGAGGTTGTGGAAGACGCCTTCCGCCGGCAGCGCGATGTCCACGATTTCCGGGAAATTCATTTTGAAGATCGGCAGGAACAGTTTCACGCTCGCGCCGCCGATGTAAAAATCCTCCATCGGCGGCATGCCGACAATCGTCGCCGGATACACCGCGTCCTTGCGATGCGTGATGGCGGTGATATGAAAGACCGGATACGGCTCGGGCAACGTGTAATAGCCGGTGTGATCGCCGAACGGGCCTTCCTCGCGCAACGGCTCGGTCGGGTCCACGTAGCCTTCGATGACGAAATCCGCATTCGCCGGGACTTCGAGGTCGTTGGTCTCGCATTTGACGAGCTCGACGGATTTTTTGCGCAAGTAACCGGCGAGGAGAAATTCGTCGAGGCCGTCGGGCAGCGGCGCGGTGGCGGCGAAGGTGAACACAGGGTCGCCGCCGAGGAAAATGGCGACGGGCATGCGTGTGCCGGTTTCGTAGTAGCGGCGACCGTGTCGCGCGCCGACTTTCTGGAGCTGCCAGTGCATGCCGGTGGTGCGGTCGTCGTAAATCTGGATGCGATACATGCCGACGTTGCGTTCACCGGTGTCGGGGTCTTTGGTGACGACGCAGGGAAGCGTAATGAAGCGGCCGCCGTCCAAGGGCCAGCACTGTAAAATGGGGAGTGCGGAGTGCGACGTGCGAAGCGTGGGGAGCGCACGCGCCTCGCGTGCAGTTGTTGCCGCCCCGGCAACAACATCCGCCGGGGTGTTTCCAGCGAGGGCGCTGGAAACTGCGCCCGGGGCGGGCGCGCTCCCCAAAATGTCCGCCGCTTTCGGCCACGGCTCTTTGCGTGAAGCGGGCGCGTCAAATTTGTGAATCACCTCTTTGCACGCGCCGGTCTTGACGATTTTCGGTTTGGCGTGGCGCAGTTCAAAAGCTTGCCCCAATAATTTTGTTGCTTCGCGAAAGCTTGTTGGCGGTTTGGCTTTCATCAACGAGCCGAGTTCGGCGGCGACTTCGTCCACGGAATTCGCGCCCAGGCTGATGGCCATGCGCTTGTGCGAACCCATCGTGTTGATGGCAACGGGAAACGGCGACACCGTGCCGTTGACGGTGGGTTTTTCAAACAACAGCGCCTTGCCGCCGCCGGGCGATTTCATTTCGCGGTCGGCGAGTTCGGTGATTTCGAGTTCGGTGGCGACCGGCTGCGAGATGAGTTTCAGTTCACCAGTCTTGTCGAGCTGGTTGACAAAATCGCGGAATGAATCAAAGGCCATACGCGCGCGAGGCTGGCAGAAAATGGCGCGGCTGGCAATCGCGCGTCAGGGCGTGCGCGCAGGCAATTCCTCTTCAAACGGAACCGGGGCGTCGGGTGAAGCTTGGGCCGAACCGATGATGACCGCCGTGGTGATGCGCGGCTGGCCGGTGGACATCATGCCAAAATAATAAGTGCCGGTGCTTTGATTGGTTTTGGTTGCGAGAACAATGGGTGGATTGAATTGAACGACGACGTTCGCGCCCAAAAAACTGGCCGAACCCGGCGCGAGACTGCCCGGCCCGCCGGTGGCGACCACCCAAACCTGGTTGCTCGCATGTCCGCCGAAAGCGAAATCCTGCGGGGAATCAAAATTCAGCGTCAGCGAATCAACGGTGAGGAGGTTGTCTCCCCGCGCGCCGGCGTTGTTCAAGATGACCCGGTATTCATAACCGTAAACGCCGGTGGTATCCTTGCCGTTCCCCGCAAAGCTTCGCGATTCGAGCACGCACGTCACCGCGAGGTTCGTCGGCATGAACGACGACGATTTTTCAACCGGAGCGACATGGCAATCCGGGCTGAAACGGCAGTAAATTCCGGGATCATTCACATTGAGAAGTTTCAACGATTGAGCGTGAAGGCCTGCCGCAACTGAAATTCCCGCGGTGAACAGGAGCAAATGCTTTTTCATAAGTGTAATTTGCTCCAATCGTCGTGGATTGGCCACTTATTTCGGCAGCAAGTCAGCCACCATCGTGCGTTCTTCCTTCAATTCGTTGACGGTTGCGTCAATTTTCGCGCGGCTGAATTCGTTGATGGGCACGCCCTGGACAATCCGCAATCCCTCGCCATCGCTGCGCACGGGGAACGAACAAATCAAACCTTTCTCGATGCCGTAACTGCCGTCGGAGCAGACGCAGACGCTGTGCCAGTCGCCGGCGGGTGTTGGCTCGATGAGCGAGCGGACGCTGTCCACGACGGCATTCGCGGCACTGGCGGCGCTGGACGAACCGCGCGCCTTGATGATGGCCGCGCCGCGTTGCTGGACGGTGGAGATGAATTCACCCTTGAGCCACGCTTCGTCCGGGATCGCGGCCGTGGCGGGCTTGCCGTTGATTTTGGCGTTGTAGAAATCGGGGTATTGCGTGGCGGAATGATTGCCCCAGATGGCGACGTTGCTGACGGCGGTCACGTCCACGCCGGCCTTTTTTGCGAGCTGCGCCTTGGCGCGGTTTTCGTCGAGGCGCGTCATGGCAAAGAAGCGGTCACGCGGCACGTCCGGCGCGTTGTTCATGCAAATGAGGCAGTTTGTGTTGCACGGATTGCCGACGACGTGGATGCGCACGTCGCGCGCGGCGTTTTTCTGGATGGCCTGGCCCTGGCCGATGAAGATCTTGCCGTTGATGCCCAGCAAATCCTTGCGCTCCATGCCGGCTTTGCGCGGCACGCTGCCGACGAGCAGCGCCCAATTCACGCCACGAAATCCTTCGTCGAGATTCGCCGTGGGCACGACGCCCTTGAGCAACGGGAACGCGCAATCATCGAGCTCCATCACCACGCCGCCAAGCGCGGGCAACGCGGGTTCGATTTCGATCAAATGCAAAATGACGGGCTGGTCTGGTCCGAACATTGCGCCGGAGGCAATGCGAAAGAGAAGGGAGTAACCGATTTGGCCGGCGGCGCCGGTGACGGCCACGCGAATGGGTGTTGTGCTCATAAATTTTTTTAACGGGCGAGATTATGTTGATGCGTTCGGCGGCGTGCAAGCGTGGAACGGTTGTGCCGCTTTCAATTCGTGTGTTCCTCCGACACATCAAATCGCTCGAAAAGCCTGCCGAGCAACATCACGCCGAAGCCGGCTTCAACGGCCAGAATGATTGCGGCCACCAGCGCCGCAAAGGGCACGGCGGCGGCATAACCGAGTGCGAGTTTCAGCAGAAAAAAGACGCCGACGAACGTGATGGCGGCCGGCAGCAGCGCCAGCGCCAGGACGAGCAGTTGTCCCAGGGCAAAAATCAGCCGCTGGCCGGTGGCTTCGATCCCGCGCGGGCTGTCCTTGCCGGTTTGAATCCACGACGGGAACAGCAGCACGGCAGCGTTCGGAATCAGCAGCAGGAGCACATCAAGCACCGGCAGCAGGACCGCTGCGCCGAGGGCGATGGCCAGCAGCAAGGCTGTCTGCCTGCCGGGCAGATAAAAAACGAGGGCGGCGCCAAACACCAGCAGCAGCCACTGGAAGGCAGCCAGCACCACCACCGGCGCGAGGATTTCACCCAGGGCAATCTGCCAGCCGCGCAGCGGAAAGGTTTTGAGCAGGTCCGCCAGCGGCAGATCCTGCCGAAAATCCAGCCGCAACAATTGCGGTCCCAGCAGCAGCGAGTAGCCCAAGGCAATGGCGATGAGGAGTGCCATCAGGAAAAGGAGGCTCTGGCCGCGTCCGGCATTTCCCATACCAACGCCGACCGCCACCACAACAACGACGATGAGCGAAAACCAAAGACGCGGGGAAAAGGCCTGTCCGACGCCGATGAGATTTTTCCAGAGCAACGCCGTGGCAGACGGGCCGGTGGCCGCCAGCCTGAACCACGGACGTTTGGCCTTTTGATTCTTCTTCGCGCCCTGCCAGTTGCCGGCGCGCGCGGCGGCGATGCGCACGGCCAGTTTTTGCGATGCTTCCACCGAGGCTTCCTCGAACGCCACATCGGAATAAACGACCCACACGTAGTGGAGCAAAAAGAGCAGCAACGCCGGGGCCAGCGCGCCGAAAAATGCCGCCGCGCCGGGCGCAAGAAACGGCCGTACGACCAGCCGGAACGGGTAAAGCAAATACAGCGCGGGCCCGGCGGTCAAAACCCGCTGCGCGTAATCCAGAATCGCATTAAGATTGGCGGTGTCGGCGGAACCCAGTTCCGGCAGCGTTCGCTTTGCCCAAACCCAAACGGAACCGGCCATCGCCGCCGCCAGCCCGAAGACCAGCAGCCGCCGGAGCCGGTTGGAAACGCCGTGGTCCAAGAGCATCGTCCGCGCGAACGAGCAGCCGAGAAAGTGCAGGTTCAACGTCGAGAGGATCAGCCACCAGCCGAGCGCGTGAATCCAGACATTGCCGCCAAACCGCCGGGAAATCAGCGTCAAAAAGAGGGAGCTGAAAAAGATCCCCAGTTGCGACCGCAGGAGTTTGAAGTGAATCAGAGTGCGCCGGGTGATGGGCGCAGGAAACAAAAATGCCACTTCGGCTTCGGTGAACGTCAGCGCGGCGCGTTCGTGCGGAATGAGCCACGCCAACAGCACGATGACGAAGAGCACGAGCGCGCCCAGCGATTCAAAAAGCAGCCGGTGTTCCGGTGAAACGGCCAAGTTCACCGGCTGCCGCCCGCCGATTCCATGAAAAAGGTAGCGAAAGAAATAAAAGTAGAAATAGAAACCGCCCACGATGGCGCCGATGAGGTATTTGGGCTGCTTGAGCCGCCGGAACCGGGAAACCAACCGGTTGCGGAACGTGTGGTATTGCAGGTAGAGCAGCGCGGAGATCATTGCTTGCTTCAGCGTGGCAGCAGCGGTGGGACCGCGGGTGCTGGTGCGTCGGTTTCACTGGTGGCGCGGAAGAAAATTTCCTCGAGATTGGCATCGCCGGGCTGCTCGGAAAACTTCCGCGTGATTTCCTCCAGCGTGCCATCAATGATCTTGCGCCCGTTCTTCAAAATCAGGATGCGCGAGCAGATTTCCTCGACCAGATGCAGCAGGTGCGAGCTGATGATGATGGCGGCACCGTCGCGCGCCCGCTTCAAAATGGAATCCTTCATCCGCCGGATGCCGATGGGGTCCAGCCCGGTCAACGGCTCGTCGAAGTAAATCACCCGGGGCGAATGCAGCAGGCCGCAGGCGATGGCGAGTTTTTGCTTCATGCCGCGGGACAATTCGCCGGGCAGGGCGTCCTTCTTGTTCGCGATTTCCAGTTCCTCCAGCAACCCGGCGCCGATGCGCTCGTAATCGGGCACCTGATAAATCCGCGCCACGAAATTCAGGTGCTGCCAGACCGTGAGGTAATCAAACAGGCGCGGTTCGTCGGTGAAAAACGCGAGTTGCTTCTTGGCGGCAATCGCATCGCGGACGATGTCATGGCCGCCGACGCGCACGACGCCGCGGGTGGGGGGAATGATGCCGGCGAGACACCGCAACGTGGTGGTCTTGCCCGCGCCGTTCGGACCGACCAGGCCCATCACTTCGCCGGGGTGGATGGAAAACGAAAGCTCGTTCACGGCGACGAATTCGCCGTAAAGTTTGGTGAGGCCTTCGACCTGAACCATGTGTTGGAGCCGGGTTGCCGATTATTATTTCTGCGCGCCCAACATATCAGCCAGCCGGCCAGGGCGTAAAGTCCGCAAATCCGCCCTGTTCCCGCACGAAAAATTTTCCAAATAATTTCTTGGCAGATTTTTGTTTTGGGCGTAGAAACGGAGCGTTCTTTGAAATGAATGAGCGTTGGCTCATTCACCATTGCAGTCAAACGTCAGGGAACCCGGTGAAAATCCGGGACGGTTGCGCCACTGTAACAGCTACAAATTCCCCAAAGTGCCACCGAAGCGAATCGGGAAGGCGGGAAGGCGGTTTGAGGCCGAAGTCAGGATACCGGTTTGGCTGTGCTCGTCTGGTCCCGCAGGTGCGGGATCCACTTCTCCGTCAAAGAGAAGGATGAGGCCAGCCTGTCGAACTGTTTTCGCCAGGATTCGTTGGATGCCTTCATTCTCCGTTTTGCCGGGGTCTGGAGGTTTTTTTGTTGTGGAGCAGGCTTTCCAGCCTGCGGGTTCGAGCGACTTTTCCGCCTTCGCGGCGCGCCAAAGCGCCGCCCCGGCGCGACAGCGGCCAGTCGCCAGTTCTTGAGACACGGGACAGGAATGTCCCATGAACCCGCAGACAAGAATGTCTGCGCTACCAAACATCTTCCTTCCCTGCGCTGGTCTCTCAATCGTGAACCCGTTCCGCCCCCGAAAGCTTTCGGGGTTGCGGAACCAAGTTGAAAGATCAGCCAATGAAAATGAATCGTCTGGCGCCGGCCCTGGCCGGCATGTTCGTCATGTCCGTTGTGCATGCAACCGTCATCACCGAAGATTTCTCCGCCGATCCGCGGTCAAACGGCTGGCAAATTTTCGGCAACACCAATCTGTTCCAGTGGGATTCCACGAATCACAATCTCGACGTCACCTGGGACTCATCGCAAACCAACAGTTATTTTTATCATCCGCTGGGCACGATTCTCACGCGTGACGACGATTTCAGTCTCGCGTTTGATTTACAATTGAATGACGCGGAAGCCAGCGGCTACGGTTTTGAACTGGCCATCGGTTTTTTGAATCTGGCGGAGGCCACGAGCACAAACTTCAATCGCAGCACCGGTGAAAATTCGTCTGATTTGGTCGAGTTCACTTTTTTTCCAGCCACCGCCTACTCCGAGTCAACCGTGTGGCCTGTCTTTGTAGATACAAACAGTGACTTCAATTGGAATGATGCCAGTGATTACGCCATTTACGCGCCAACGCCTGGCGACTGGTATCACATCGTGATGACTTACACCGCGTCAAACCAGACGATGGTGACGACGATGACGAATTTCGAGCAGACTTCCGGCGTGACCATCATTGATCCACTGGACTTGACCAACACCAATTATCCTTTCACCGACTTCCGGGTGGACACGATTTCCATCAACAGCTATCAGGACGACGGCTGGGGTGATTCCATTTACGCGCAAGGTGTCATGGATAATTTCGTCGTCACCTTGCCGCCGCCGCCCATTCAAAACCTGACCGGCGCGTTCAGCAACGGGACCTGGCAGGTGCGATTTTCCGGCCAGAGCGACTGGCTCTACACTTTGGAGCGCACGACCGATTTTCAATCGTGGACGGATGTTTCGCCCGTAACTTCCGGCAACGGAACCAATTTATTTTTGTCGGACACCAATCCGCCGGCAGACAAGGCATTTTACCGCATCAGCGCTGAAAGACCATGAAAA
>Ga0181521_10001513_pt1 | contig 28795 bp, 30 predicted proteins | sample PEATcosm2014_Bin_32_FD_119764 | JGI IMG/M metagenome (GOLD analysis project Ga0181521, IMG submission 119764) | Peatland microbial communities from MTU Mesocosm Facility, Houghton, MI, USA - PEATcosm2014_Bin02_60_metaG | ecosystem: Environmental > Terrestrial > Soil > Wetlands > Peat | place...
AGGGCTATCCCGGCGCGTACTGGAGGAAACTCGAGGACGAGCAGGCCTATCCGACCGAATTCATCGAGGAATTGACCCGCGGCGGCTTCCTCGCCTCGCTGATCCCCGAGGAGTATGGCGGCTCGGGCTTGCCGCTGCGCGCGGCGGCGGTGATCCTCGAGGAGATCAACGCCTCGGGCTGCACCGCGAGCCAGGGCCACGCCCAGATGTACATCATGGGCACCTTGCTGCGCCACGGCAGCGCCGAGCAGAAACAGCGCTACCTGCCCAAGATCGCGACCGGCGAGTTGCGGCTGCAGGCGTTCGGCGTTACCGAGCCGAGCACCGGCTCCGACACCACGAAGCTCAAGACCCGCGCGGTGCGCGAGGGCAATTCGCACTACATCGTCAACGGCCAGAAGGTGTGGACCTCGCGCGCGCGGCACTCCGATTTGATGCTGCTCCTGGCGCGCACCACGCCGGTCGAGGAGGTCAAGCGTCGCACCGACGGGCTCTCGGTGTTTCTCGTCGATCTGCGCGACGCGCTCGGCAACGGGTGCGAAATCCGGCCGATCGACGCGATGATCAACCACAACACCACCGAAGTGTTCTTCGACAATCTCAAGATTCCGGCCGACAACCTGATCGGCGAGGAAGGGAAGGGGTTCCGCTACATCCTCGACGGCATGAACGCCGAGCGCATCCTCGTCGCGCAGGAATGCATCGGCGACGGCAGGTGGCTGCTCAACAAGGGGATCGAATACGCCAAGGAGCGCGTCGTGTTCGACCGGCCGATCGGCCAGAATCAGGGGGTGCAGTTCCCGCTGGCGCGCGCCTGGGCCGAATTGGAGGCCGCCGACATGATCTGCCGCCGCGCCGCGGCCCTCTTCGATGCCGGCCGGGAGTGCGGCGCCGACGCCAACATGGCGAAGCTATTGGCGTCGGAGGCGACCTGGCACGCCGCCGACGCCACGTTCCAAACCCATGGCGGTTTCGCGTTCGCCAAGGAATACGACATCGAGCGCAAATGGCGCGAAGTGCGCCTCTACCAGACCGCGCCGATCTCGACCAACCTCATCCTCGCCTATATCGGCCAGCATGTGCTGGGGATGCCACGGTCGCATTAAAGCAAAGGGCGAGGCAGCGTCATGCTGCCCCGCCCTCAAGCTTCGGCGCCGAGATCAGCCGGCGGGCTGTTCGACGACAACCTCGATGCGGCGGTTTTGCGCCCGGCCCTCCTTGGTGTCATTCGGCGCGGCGGGATGCGTGTCGCCGCGCCCCTTGGCCGAGACAATGCTGGGGTTGACGCCCTTGGAGACCAAGTACCTGACGACCGCATCGGCCCGCTTCGACGAAAGGTCGAGGTTGTCGACGACGCCCTGCTTGCGCAAATCCGCGGCGATTGGGCGGTTGTCGGTGTAGCCGTAGACCGTGATTTTGATGTTTGGCGGTTGGCTGTTGATCTCGGGAACCAGCTCGTCGAGCTTGAGCTTGCCGGCGTGCTTCAACCTATAGCTCCCCGACCCGAACGCGAAATCGGTCGCCAGGGTCAACAGGCTGCGCTCTGAGATCGACTGCGGACCCGGAATCGGCGGGGGCGGGGGCGGCGGAGCCGGCGGCGGAGGCGGCGGTGGTGACGAACACGCTGCCAGGATCAGCGCGGTCATCGAGAAAACGGCGGTCGCAATGACCCGTGCTTTTCGCATGTTCGATATCCTCCCAAGGCGTTCGGGGCTATCTACTACGAGTTTTGTACGTTGGCCGGCAATACACATTTTCCCCAGACCGTGGAAAACGCTTCCGAAGCTTGGTTATTTGTCCTTCCCGCCCTCGGCCAATTTGGCGATCCCGCGCGCCATGCCGACGAATTCGCTCGGCATCATGATGATGGTCATCGTGTTCTGCTCGGCGCCGACCTCGGTGATCATCTGCATGCGCCGCAGTTCGAGCCCGGCGGGGTTCTGCATGATGACCTCGGCGGCCTGACGCAGCTGCTCGGCGGCGTCGAGCTCGGCCTCCGCCTTGATCAGGCGGGCGCGCTTCTCGCGCAGCGCCTCGGCCTCCTGCGCCATCGCGCGCTGCATCGAGGGTGGGATCTCGACATTTTTCATCTGCACCCGCTCGACCTTGACGCCCCACGGCTCGGTGACCGTGTCGATCGCCTGTTGCATGCTGTCGGCGATCGTGTCCTGCGCCTTCAGGATGTCATCGAGCGTATGCTGACCCAATGTGGTCCGCAGCGTCGTGACGGCGACCTGCACGACGGCATGGGCCACGACCCTCACTTGCATCACCGCGCGCGCCGGGTCGACGATCCGGTACCAGATCACCGCGTTGACCTTGATCGGCACGTTGTCGCGGGTGATGCCTTCCTGCTGTTCGACATCGGTCGTCACGACGCGCAGGTCGAGCTTGATCTGCCACTCGATGAGCGGAAAGACGAGATAGAGCCCCGGCCCCGCCGTGCGGTTGTACTTGCCGAGGCGAAAGACCACGCCGCGCTCATATTGGTTCGCGACGCGGACGCTGCGCACGAGGATCACGATCACGAAAAAGGCGATGACCAGAGGCACGGCGTAGCTGGTGACGGGGGCGAGCGGCGACATGGTTTCCTCCGCATCCCTCAGCCGGCGGCGAGGCGAGCCAGTGTACTTGCGTCCGTTTTCTCTTCGCAGGCCATTACCGCGTCCCACAGGGCTACGGGCGCAGCGCAAGCCGAAAACTTTGCCCTCGCGGCCTCGGGCGACAGCGGCCACCCGGGGCTGCCGATGATGTCGGCGAGATCGAAGGCGATGGTGCGCCCATCGGCGAGGTCGAGCTCGACCCGGATCGGCGACATCGCGTTCGGGTCGGGGTTGTTGTCGGCGATCACCGTGAGCCGGCCCGCGAGGTCGAGCGTGTCGGGGTCGGCTAGGGCCTCCCGCGTGAAATCGTCGAGCCCGACTGTACCCCGCCGCAGGCACACCGCGCCGCAATAGACCAGGCATAGCCGCGCATGGGCGACGCTCATCTCCGGCGCGGGTCTGCGACCGACGAGACGATGGGTCAGCGGCGGCACGATGAAGCGGCCGGCGCGCACCTCACCGGCGGTCACACCATGATCGGCGATCAGTCGCTGCAGCCCATCGATGCCGCCATGCGTGGCGCGGCCGGACGGGAACGGCTTGTGCGACAGCTCGCAAACCCGCCAGGAATGGCCCAACTCATCAAACGGCGCTGGGTCGGCCACGCCATCGAACAGCGCGAAATAGCCGAACTCGCCGGAGATCGGCGCGCGCGGGCCGGGCATGCCGCGCCCCGCCAACTCGACCGCCGCGATCGCGTTCCTCGCGGCAAACCCCATTTGCATCGCCAGCTGCGGGCTCGCCTCGGCATGCGCCTGCATCGTGCCCGCGCACTGGCCGTAGTAAATGCCCAGCGCGTCGCGGGTTGGCGTCTCGTCGAGCCCGGCGATCAGCGCCAGCGCCGCCGTCGCGCCGAACCCGCTGCAATTGGCCGGGCGAAAGAACCGCATCGGCGCGCGCGAGCACAGGCCCAAAGTCACTGCGACATCGACCCCGGCGACCGCCGCGCGGATCAGCGCTTCACCAGAGACGCCGCCTTCGCGCTCGGCCCAGCCCAAGGTGGCGGCCAGCACCGCCGCCAGCGGATGCACGACCGCGCCTTCGTGGACGGGATCGAATTCTTGCGCGTGGACTTGGAACGCGTTGACCATCGCCGCGGCGGCAAGGGGCAGCCGCTCGCCGCTGCCCCAGACGCTGGCCTCGCGCGGCCCGCCGCGCGCCATGTCGAGCACTTGCGAACGCCACGGCGCCTTGGCGCCGGCGATGCCGACCCCAAGGGTATCGGCGATAAAGGTCTTTGCCGCCGATATTGCCGCGTCGGGAATTTCGCCGGCGGCGACTCTCACTAGGTAGAGGACGATCCTGTCAACGACTGGGTCCAAGTCAGCGGTCTTCAAATATCACCATCCCGGCGAAGGCCGGGACCCATGGCGGGGATGGGCCCCGGCCTTCGCCGGGGTGGTGATAAAGGATGGATTCGGTCCTTCTTAGGCAGCCGCCAACCTCGCGAGGACGCCGATATCCTTGAGACCATCCAGCCCGGCGATCGCTTCGCGCAGCTCTCTGGCGCGGGGCGCGCCGACAACCGGGGTGGCAAGCGCGTCGAATTTTTCCGTCAGCCGCCGGCCCTGGTCGGCGATGTCGCTATTGGGGATGCCGGCGTCGAAGGTGGCGCTCGCCTTGCGGCCATCCTTCAGCTCGACCTCGATCTCGGCGCCGGCTTCCGGGAAATCCTCGCGAAAATCGAAATTCACCCGTTCGCGCAGCGCGACCAGCGCCGGGTCGGTCGCGGTCGCGACGCTGTAGGCGCCGAGGCTCGCCGTGTCGACCCCGGCCAGGGCCATCGCCACGGTCTGCCGGAGGCTGAACTTGGCTTCGAGCCCTTCGGTCGGCGCCGGGATGTTGCAGACGCGGTCGGTGGCGCTGTGGAGCTTCAAGGCGATTGCCGTGATCTCGGCGGGCGCCGCGCCGAGCCGTTCGCGCAACTGCCGGCCGCATTCGATCGGCGCGTGGGTCATGTAGCAGGCGGCGTGGTACTTGAAGAGGTTGTTGAAGATATGGAAGCCGCGCTTCGGCTCGGCGAGCGCCTTTTCGGGGAAGAAATCGGGCGCGTGGGTCGCCGCGAAGCCTTGGCTGCATTCGATCAGGTCCGGTCGGCTCGAAAATCCGCGCGCCGCGAGCCGGGCCGCGAGCAGCCCGTTCTGCGCCGCCTTGCCGGCATGGAACGGCTTGCACATCGTGCCGAATTGCGACTTGAGCCCGGCCGATTGGGTGCCGGCGATGCCGAGCGCACGGCCGGTCGCCTCCGGGTCGAGGCCTAGGAGATGCGCGCACGCCGCCGCCGCGCCGAACGCTCCGACCGTGCCGGTCGCGTGGAAGCCGCGCGTGTAATGGCCTGGGCGTAGCGCCATGCCGATCCGGCAGCAGGTTTCGTAGCCGGCGACAAACGCGGCGATGACCGCTTTGCCCGGAGCATTGCGCTCCTCGGCAAGCGCCAAAAGCGCTGGCAATATCGCGACCGACGGGTGGCCGGGCATCGCCAGGTTGACGTCGTCATAGTCGAGCGCATGGGCGATTGCGCCATTGACCAGCGCCGCCGACAGCACCGGCAGCCGCGCGCCGTGGCCGATCACCGCGGCCTGCGGTGCGCCACCCGCCTCGCTCGCGTCGTCGAGCAGGATTTGGGCGAGCGGATCGTCGGCCCCCGCGAGCCCGACCCCGAGATAATCGAGTACGCATTGCCGCGCGAGCTCGCGTACTTCTTCCGGCAGCGCGTCGTAGGTGACCGCGCATGCCCGCTCGGCGAGGGGCCGGGTGAGGTTCGCGCCGCTGCTTACCGATGCGCCATCCATCGTCGGTCTCCCTAGAGCTTCACGTCGCTGATCTGGATCGTCGGCTCGATGTCGGTGTAGTTGGGGATATCGGCCATGAACTTGGCGGCATGGGCAGGGAACGCCGTCTGAAAGCTCTCCAGCGACTCGAAGAGCACGTGGCCCATCGCGATATACGCGGCTCGCGACCCCGGCATCGGGCCGCCGAGGCCCTGCTCGACGGCGATGCCCTTGCACGCGGCCCCCAACGTATCGCGGACCATCGGCATGTGCTTGTCGCAGTAATATTTCATGTCGAATTTCTTACCTTCTTGGTTTGGGTACAGCACGCTGACCTTGATCATCGCATCCTCCTCTAGCGTCCCTTGAATACCGGCTTGCGCTTTTCGTTGAAACTGGCGATGCCTTCGCGGCGGTCGTCGGTCGGGACCATGCGATTGTAGGCCTCGATTTCGAGCATCATGCCGCTCGCCAGGTCCATCTGCAGCCCGAAATGGATCGAATGCTTGGCCTGACGCACCGAGATCGGCGCATTGTCGGCGATGCGGCGGGCGGTCTCCAGCGTGTCTTCCAGCACCTTGCCCGGCGCGCAGAGCCGGTTGACCATACCCCAGTCAAAAGCGTCCTTCGCCGAGAACGGACGACCGGTCAGGATGATCTCCTTGGCGCGGCGCTCGCCGACCGCGCGCGGCAGGTTCTGCGTGCCGCCGGCGCCGGGCATGATGCCCAGCGTCACCTCGGTCAGCGCGAAGCGCGCGGTCTCGGCGGCGTAGATGAAGTCGCAGCAGAGGGCCAATTCGCAGCCGCCGGCATAGGCCGCGCCGTTGATCGCGCCCAATACCGGCACCGGGCAGGCGATAAAGGCGCGGATCGCGCGCTCGAACAGGAGGTGCTGGGCCTGCCAGGTCTCGTCCGACATGCCCTGGCGTTCCTTGAGGTCGCCGCCGGCGCAGAACGCCTTATCCCCGGCCCCTGTCAGCACGATACAGCGATGAACGAGCGGATCGGCGTTGACGCCATCGAAGAATGCCAAGAGGTCGCGGCCCATCTGCGTGTTCATCGCGTTTGCGACGTCAGGGCGATTGAGGGTCAAGACGCTCAGCCCGCCCCCCTGGTCCTCAACGCGGATGGTTTCGTAGTCTCGACTCATCGGTGCCCGCTCTTTGCTCCGGCGGGTAGCTTATACTCGACCGGCCACCATCGCGAGCGCCGCCAATGAAAACCATCCACGGAACCTGGAACGACTCACCCGGCGCGGTGACCCTGATCGACGCACACCATCACCTGTGGGATCTGACGATGCGGAAGCACCCGAACCGGGTGAGCGGCGAGCGCCACGATTTCTTCATGGGCGACGACAGCGCGATCAACCGCGACTACCTGCCCGACGACTATCGCCGCGACGCGGCGGGCCACAACGTGCTGGCGACGGTGCATTGCGAAGCCGAGTGGAAGCGCGACGACCAGCTCGGCGAGACGCGCTGGGTCACGGCGATGCACGAGCGTCACGGCATTCCTGGCGTTATCGTCGCCCATGCCTGGTTCGACACGCCGAACGCCGAGGAGATCATCGCCGCGCAGGCGGCATTTCCGTTGGTGCGCGGCATCCGCTCGAAGCCGGTGACCGCTTCCTCGCCCGACAGGATGACCCCCGGCGCTCCCGGCACGATGCAGGACGAGAAATGGCTGCGCGGCTTTGCGCTGCTCGAGAAATACGACCTCTCGTGGGATTTGCGGGTGCCGTTCTGGCACCTTGAAGAGGCTGCCGCGGTGGCTCGCACCTTCCCGAAGACGCCGATAATCCTCAACCACACCGGCTTTCCGTGGGACCGCAGCGAGGAGGGGCTCGCGGCTTGGCGGCGCGGCATGGAGGTGCTGGCCCGCGAGCCGAATGTCTGCGTCAAGGTTTCGGAATTCGGGCTCAAGGACCGCGCCTGGGACTACGGCGAAAATCGCCGCGTCGTGCTCGATGCGATCGCGATCTTCGGCATCGAGCGGTCGGTCTTCGCGACCAACTTTCCGGTGGCGAGCCTGCGGATCGGCTATGGGCCTTTGATCGAGGCGATGAGCCGCATGCTGGCCGGCTTCTCGGCGGAGGATCGCGACCGGTTTTTCTGGAAGAACGCCGCCGCGTTCTACCGATTGGAGCTCTAAAAGCGAATCGCCCGGTCGCGCATCAAATACCATTGCTAGCGATGCTGAGCGGCGATGCCTCCAAGATACTGTAACTAAATCGCTTTCGCCGTCCTTTCGCGAGCCCACCTCCCGGGCTGAATTGCCTCTATAGAGTTGCGCGATCAAACCCGCCGCCGGGGGACGCGCGCGTTGGCATTACAGCGGGTGGTCGTTGTCGATAACAGCGCCACCAATCTTAAGATACTGACCCGGCTGGCGTCGTCGCTTGGCGGGCAAACGTCGCCTCGGGGTTTCGCCGATCCGGCGGCGGCGCTCTCGGCATGCGCCGCCGAGCGGCCCGACCTCGTCATTGTCGCGGGCGAGATGACCGAGCTCGATGCCGCCGGTTTTGTCAGCCGGCTGCATGAAGAGAAAGCCTGCGTCGCAGTCCCGGTCATCGTGGTGGCGGCCTATGAGGAGCGCGACTGCATCGACCGCGCGCTCGCCGCGGGAGCCGCCGACCATCTGCTGAGCCCCGTCGATCACGATGAATTCCGCACGCGGGTTGGCAATCTGTTGCGGCTCGCCCGTGACGAGCAGCCCGGCCTGCAGAAAATCGCGCCGCTCGAAGGCGTGCGAGCCCGCACGGCGCAACACGAGGTGGGGCCCGGCCTGACGCGCGCGCACGAGCGGCTGCTGCGCGTCATCGACGCGGTGCCGGCGCTGGTCTGCGCGACCGATCGCGACGGTCGCTACATCTTCTGCAATCATCATTTCGCCGCGTTCGTCGGGTTGCGGCCGGGGCGGCTGATCGGCAAGCAACCGCTCGAAGCGCATGATGATGCGCTCGCCCGCAATCTCAATGAGCTGGATCACCGGCTGCTGGCCGGTGAGAACCTGCCGATCGCCTTCGAGGAGCAGATCGTCGATCGCGAAGGCAAGCGCTGCGATCTCCTGACCACCAAGTCGGTGTATCACGGCGGCGACGGCGACAGTGCGATGGTCGTCACCGTCTCGCTCGATATCACCGCGCGCAAGCGCGCCGAGCTTGAGGTCCTCGCGGTCAAGGAACAGGCCGAGATCGCCAATCGCAGCAAGACCGAATTCCTCGCCAACATGAGCCATGAGCTGCGCACGCCGTTGAACGCGATCATCGGCTTCTCGCAGGTCATGGCGGGCGAGATGCTCGGCCCGATCGCGACGCAGCGCTATGTCGGCTATGCCCGCGACATCCTCGGCAGCGCCGAGCATCTCCTGGGCATCATCAACGACATCCTCGACGTCTCGAAGTTGGAGACCGGCAAGCTCGAGCTTGCCGAGGAAGCCATCGACATGCCGAAGGCGATCGCCGATCTGATCCATCTCGTCGAGAGCAAGGCACGGGCTTCCGAGCTGCGCGTCGTCGTTCGCCGCGAAGGCGAAGTGCCGCGGCTGCGCGGCGATTCGCGCAAGGTGAAGCAGATCGTCCTCAACCTCCTCACCAACGCGATCAAGTTCAGCCGGCCGGGCGGCGAGGTCGAGATCGTGCTGAAGAGCGATGACGGCGCGGTCACCGTCACGGTCGCCGATCGCGGCATTGGCATGGACCCGCACGAGGTCGAGCTGGCGATGACCCGGTTCGGCCAGGTGACAGGCCCGTGGATCCGCCAGCATGCCGGCACCGGGCTCGGGTTGCCGCTGGCGATCGGGCTCGCCGAACTGCATGGCGGGTCATTGACGATACAAAGCATCAAGGGGGTCGGCACGAATGTAACGGTGGTCTTCCCGCCCGCGCGCTCCGAGGGAGCGGAGGGCGTAGCTGCGAGCGAAACCCGCTCGGCCGGCTAAGAACGCGGCTCAATCCGATTCACAGAGAGGCAGTTTGCATGCTGCGTACCTCAAGGACATCGCCGGACCCGATGCTCACCGTCGCCGCGACGGAGCCTGCCTCGCTCGCGGATCGGGCGTTGCGGCTGGCCGTCGTCGGCCTCGGCACCGCCGGCCTCGTGCCGCCGTTGGCGTTCATCGTCCTGCCCGGCGACCTTGGACATATCGCCGGAGTGCCGATCGCGGTCGCGCTGACCGCGCTGCTGATCTTGGCGCCAGCCCTGGCTGGCTTGGCGACCGCCTCCTTCGGCCTCGATCGGCTCCGCGAAAGCTGTCACATCCGCGGCGATCGCGAGCACGCGGAGGCCGCGTTCCGGATCTGTGTCGGCGCGCTGGCTGTCTTCTATGGCCTGGCGATGACGATAGCCGCGCCGAGCGCCGAAACGACCGCTTCGTTGATTGTCGCCTCCTTAGGGCTGGCGGGCGCGTGGGTGTTGCTGCTGCTCGCAATCTTGGATTCTATGCCGTCGCCGCCGCGGCACTACCTGGCGCTCATTTTCGATGCCGCTTCCGTGTCGGCATTTCTGCATTTCGGCGGTGAGCTGACGGCGCCCTGGGTGCTGACCTATCTGCTGACGACATTCCACGCCGGCTTCCGCGGCGGGGTTGTGTCGCTGGCGGTATCCACGGTCCTAAACCTCGCGGGCTTCGTCGTCGTCGTCGTGACGACCGCTTACTGGTGGGACCAGCCGCTGCTGGCCGGTGGCCTGGTCGCCGCGCTGGTGGCGCTGCCCGCCTATATCGGCGGCAAGGTGCATGAGGTCGCCACCTCGCGCGAAGCCGCCGCCGCGGCGCAGGCGGCGCGCACTCGGTTTCTGATGGTGATCAGCCAGGCGTTGCGCGCGCCGCTCGACGCGATGATCGGAGCGCCGAAATCGGAAACGCCGACGGCCGTGCCGGCGGCCCGCGCGCTGCTATCGCAGGTCAGCAATGTTCTCGATTTCACCGCGATCGAGGCCGGTGCCTTTGTGCCGGCCACAGAGGCGTTCGATCTACACCGTCTCGTCAACGATACGCTCGCCGACCGGCGCACCGAAGCCGCCGCGAAAGGGCTGCGTCTGCACACCCATATCGATCCGGCTCTGCCTCATCGGCTCCTCGGCTGGCCTCAGCAATTGGCGCAGATCTTCGATTACCTCGTCTCCCGCGCGATCGAGGTGACCGCGGAGGGCGCGGTGCGCGTCTCGATTGACGGTGCCAGTACGGACGACCGTCGGGTGCGGCTGCGGCTCGTTGTGCGCGACGGCGGCGCGGCGATCGCGCCGATCGAAACTCGCACGCTGTTCGATCCGTTTGTCGGGCCGTCAGGTGCTGTACCCGCCGATGGTCCTCCGGCGGTAGGGCAGCATGGCGCTTTTGGCCTCGCGGTGGTCCGGCGGCTCGTTGAACTGATGGGCGGGGAGATTGATGTCGGCCGGGTGGAGGCCGGGGGTTCGTTCACGATCAGGGTGCCGCTCGCAATCGACGAACGGGCGGTCGAAAGCGAGCTCGACCTGGAGGGTTGCCTGGTGCTGATCGCGACCGAGGACAGCCAGTTCGCCAGCGACCTTGCCGAGCCCCTGAATGCCTGGAACGGCGAGCCGCAATGGATCGACAGTTTCGACAAGACGCTCGATTTCGCCGAACGCGGTGCCGCGCGCGCCTGTAGCGTGCTGATCGTCGACGGACGACGCCGAAAGCTCGCGGCGCTGAGCTTTGCCCATCGCGCCGCGATCAGCGCGACGCCGCCGTCTTTCGTGCTGTTCATCGCCGACGCTGCCCAGATCGGTGGGCTGATGGAGCTGGCGGAAGATGAGCTCGACGCGGTGCTGCCGGCGCCGCTCGACAATCGGCTCTTCGCCACCGCGCTGCATGCGCTGCCGCTGTGGCACGGTGCGCCGGCGCGGCCGGTTGTCGTTCCGCCGGCGCGTGAAGCGGATGCAACGGCCGATCCGCCGCCGCTGTTCGATATGGCGGCTGAGCCTACGAGTACGGTGCCGCCGCCGCAGGTAACGCCGATCGCGACGCATCCGCGCTTCGCCGCCGAGGCGCCGATCGTCGATCCGCGCGCGGTTGCGGCGCTGCGCGGGCTCGGCGGCGGCGACGAGTTCCTCGGCGAGGTACTCGACAGCTTTCGCACCGAGGCCAAGCAGATCATGCAGCGCCTGGTGCGCGCCGCCGCGTCGGCGGACAGCGCGGGTTTCGCCCGCGGGCTGCACGCGCTCAGAAGCTGTGCCGCCAATCTCGGCGGCACGCGTTTGTGCGAGGTGCTGCTGTCGCTGCGCGAGGTCGGCGCCCAGGAGCTGCGCGAGCAGGGCAGCGCGTTGGTGCAGCGGCTCGGCGACGAGCTCGGCCGGCTGGATGCGTCCCTCTCCGAATTTTTGCCAGCAAGCGGCAAGAGGCTCAGCGGCTAGCGCGCCTCATCGAGCACGTCGCGCAACGCCTGCCAGCGCGTCAGCTTTTCGGCAAAGCCGAGGCTCGCATGCGCCGGGCTGGTCGAGGGCAGGTGGAGATAGGCGAGGCTCGGCCGCCGTGTGAAATGCCGGTCGTAGAGCCGCCGAGCAGTGCCGCCGTTGAACGCGACCGTTCGGATGCCGGGATTGGCGTCGAGCAGCTCGTGCAGCGTATTCGGAACTTCGCGCTTGATCTCGGAGTCGAGGCTGGCGCGGCGTTCGGCCATCGCGCAGACATCCCACAGCGCGATCCGCCGCGCGGTGACGAAGGCGAGCCGTTCGGCATAGTCCGGCGATGGCGTTTCGCCGAACAGCGCATGCATGATCGACCAGAACAGATTGCGCGGATGGGCGTAATACTCGACCCGCCGCAGCGATTCCTCGCCGGGGAGGGTGCCGAGCACCAATACCTGCGGATTGGCGCCGATGATCGGCGAAAAGCTGCGCTTCGCCGGGTTTAAGGGCAGCGCGCTCAGTCGACGTACCGCCCGAGGCGCACTGCGGTCTGGCCGCGCACGAGGCGGCGAGACGGCATGATCAGCACGCAATTGTCGTACGGGGTGCGCACTTCCTTGTCGCCGTCATGGCCGAGCAGGGTGCCTTGCTTCTCGATGACCTCGAGCCCGACATACGGCTCGACGAATTCGAAGCGGTCGCCGGTGATCGTCACCGCCTGGGTCACCTCGATCACGCGCTGGCGCGGCGTTGCGGCGAAATCGGGTCCGCCGAGCACCGCGACATCGTCTGCGGTCACCGTACCGAGCGCGATTAGGAAGTGCAGCATCACGTCGGTCGCGACCTCGGCGGCGCGTGTTTCCCAATGCTGGCCGGCCTCGATCAAGAGCGCGGTCTTGGGTGAGGCCGCGTCGCCAAACCCGCCATAGTCGCGCATGCGCGGGCCGGCAGCGTGGCCGGCGTCGCACATGATCAGCTCGGGGATGCCGACCCGCCGCGCCAGGTCGCGCGACTTGTCGAGCAATCCCGCCAGCATCAGCGGTGCGGTCGCGTATTGCATCGAATGGATATCGAGCAGGTAGTCGGCGGCATCGACGATCGGGCGGATCGTGCGCGCGCGCTCCAGCTCGACCGAGCGTCGCGGCCCGTCCAACGTCGCAGGCGACCACAGCCGGTTGAAATCCTCGTCGACAAAGCGCGAGGCGATCGGATAGCGCGGATTGAACTCCTGATAGGCCGCGACATTGTTGAAGCCGAGGGTCAACGTGCCGCGGCGCGGGCGGATATTGGCGCGGAACAATTTGTCGATCGCGACCGCGCCGCAAATCTCGTTGCCATGGGTCAGGCCCAATACCGTGACGTGCGGCCCCGGCTCACGCGCGGTGAAACTGGTGACGAACTCGATCCCGGTATTGCCGGCGCGGTAGGGCGAGATGTCGGGCGGGGTCAGCTCGACGGTATATTTAAGATCGGACACGCGGGTTCCTCTAATCGGCAGTCGCGATTATGGCGGGACGCGGCGAGCGCGTCATCCGCTCACTGGAACTCGGAACTTGGATTAACGCTGCGAAACGCGGTCGATCAGCCGTTGCAAGAAACGCTCGCAGCGGGCGATCTGGTCGAGTTCGATGAACTCGTCGGGCTTGTGCGCCTGGTCGATTGAGCCGGGGCCGCAGATCACTGCCGGGATGCCGGCGGCCTGGAACAGCCCGCCTTCGGTGCCGAAGCTGACCTTCATCGTATTGTTTTCGCCGGAGAGCGCGGCGGCGAGTTGGGTGACCTCTGCATCGGCCGGAGTGTTGAGCCCGGGCGCCGATGACAGCTCCTCGATGACGATGTCGGTCTCGGGGCGAACCGCGCGCATTTCCGCCAGCACCCGGTTCGCGGCGAACTCGCGCAGCTCGGCGATGAACCCGGCCACGTCGTCGCCGGGGAGGGGACGAATCTCGAAATCGAACTCGCAATCCCTGGGTACGATGTTGAGCGCGGTGCCGCCATGCACGAGCCCGGTGTGGATCGACGAATAGGGCGGGTCGAAATCCGGGTCGAACGGGCCCTGATCGCGCTTGCGTCGCGCGATCTCCTTCAGCTTGGCGATGATTTCGGCGGCCGCTTCGATGGCGTTGACGCCAAGGTGAATCTGCGAGGAATGGGCCTCGTAGCCGTGCACATGGCAGCGCAGCGTGTGCTTGCCTTTGTGGCCGATGCCGACCTGCATCATCGTCGGCTCGCCGACAATGGCGAGGCGCGGCCGGTTTGGTCGGCCGGCCAGCACGTCGATCAGACGGCGCACGCCAATGCAGCCGACCTCCTCGTCATAGGAAAACGACAGGTGGATCGGGGTGCGCAGCTTGCGGCGCACCAGCTCGGGCACCAAGGTCAGCACGACCCCGATGAAGCTCTTCATGTCGGCGCTGCCGCGGCCGTAGAAGCGATCGTCCCGTTCGACCAGCTTGAAAGGGTCGGTGTGCCAATCCTGGTCGTCGATCGGAACGACGTCGGTATGGCCGGACAGCAGGATTCCGCGCTCATCTTGTGGGCCGATCGTCGCGTAGAGATTGGCCTTCTTGCCATCCTCGGCGAAGACCAACTCGCTCGCGACCTTGTTGCGGTCGAGATAATCGCGGACAAACTCGATCAACGCCAAATTCGAGTTGCGGCTGGTGGTATCGAACCCGACCAGCCGTGTGACCATTTCCCGGTAGTCGATCGCCGCGCCGGCCAAACGGCCTCCTAATTTTAAAGGTTCTCAACTTGTTAACGATAGGCCGCAACGGCGGCGCATTACCAGCACGTTGCGATTGCGTTTCACAGATCGCCATCGGTCTCACGGCGCCGGCACGGGACTTGCCTCTTTTCTGCCGGGCGGCGTTGTGCGATGGAACATGGTCGCAAGTTGCGAGCGCATCAGTGATGGGTCCAGAGGTCGGCTTCGAGATTCCGGGGGTGCTGTGGCGCCGCGACCCGCATGCCGATGCAATGCCGCTTGTCGTCGATTCGCCGCATAGCGGCTCGCACTACCCGGATGACTTCGCGTTCTGCTGCCCGCTCGATATTTTGCGCCGGGCCGAAGACTCCTATGTCGACGAGCTGTTCGGGGCTGCGCCCGCTCATGGCGCGACGATGATCGCGGCGGTATTTCCGCGCAGCTATCTCGACGTCAATCGTGCCGCCGACGACCTCGATCCGAGCCTGCTCGCGGCGGCGTGGCCGAAGCACCTGAAGCTGCGGCCGGCGACGCGGGTCGGGCTGGTGCGGCGCTATGCCCAGGCCGGGGTGCCGATCTACGAGCGCAAGCTGCACCCCGACGAGGTGCTGGCGCGTGTCGAACGCTATTACGCGCCATACCATCAGTTACTCGAAGAGACGTGCGACCGGCTGCACCGCGAGTTCGGCGCGGTTTGGCACGTCAACGCCCATTCGATGCCGTCGACCGGCAGCCGCAAGCACGGCCGCAAGGGTGAGCATGGCGACTTCGTCATCGGCGACCGCGACGGCACGACCTGCGCGCCGGAATACACCGATTTCGTCGCCTCGACCTTGCGCGGCATGGGCTACGAGGTCCATGTCAACGATGGCTACAAGGGGGTCGAGCTGGTGCGCCGCCACGGCCGGCCGGCCGAGCGCCGCCACAGCCTGCAGATCGAGGTCGACCGTTCGCTCTATATGGACCAGCGAACGCTCGAGAAATTGCCGGGGTTCGACGCGTTGCAGGACGATCTGGCGCGGCTGTTCGCGGCACTGCGTGGCTTCGTCGCGGAGCAGGTTTGACGACGGCCGGGATGGAATTATCGGTCCGCCAGCTCCACCCGCTGTTCGTCGGCGAGGTTTCCGGCGTCGATGTCGGACGCCCGATCGATGCCGAGACGCTGGCCGCGCTCAATGCTGCGATCGACCGCTATGCGGTGCTGATCTTCCGCGGCCAGGATCTCGACGACGAGCGCCAGATGGCGTTCGCTAGGAATTTCGGCGAGCTCGAATTGCCCCGCAGCGGCGTCGCCAAGGTGAAGCGGCGCCTCAGACCCGAGATCGCCGATATTTCCAACCTCGACGAGGAGAGCCGGGTGCGCGGGCGCGACGATCCGCGCCGCTTCGACCAGCTCGGCAACCGATTGTGGCACACCGACGGCTCGTTCCGCCGGGTTCTGGCAGCTCTGTCGATGCTCTACGCGCACCGCGTGCCGGGGCCGAGCCCGCGCGGCAACGGCGAGACCGAGTTCGCCGATATGCGCGCCGCCTACGATGCGCTCTCCGACCAGCAGAAGGCGGACATCGCCGATCTCGTCGCGCTGCACGACATCGCCTGGTCGCGCGGCCAACTGGGCTTCAACGAGCTGCTGTTCGGCGAGAAACAGGTGCTGCCGCCGGTGCCACAGCGCCTGGTGCGCCGGCATCCCGGCTCGCGGCGCAAGGTGCTTTACGTCGCCGCCCACGCGTCGGAGATCGTCGGCTGGCCGGTGCCGGAAGGCCGGCTGCTGCTGCGCGAACTGATCGAACACGCGACCCAGCGCGAATTCGTCTATCGTCATGATTGGCGCGAGGGCGACCTCGTGATCTGGGACAATCGCGCGACGATGCATCGCGGCCGCAATTTCGATGAAAGCCGCGTCCGCGACCTGCGTCGGGTGACGACGCGCGACGTCGCCTCGACGCTCGACCAGGTGGCTTGAATTCAGGGAGTTTCACCCATGGCAAAGATTCCGAAAGTCCTGCACGACCACATCAACACCGCGTTTCCCGCGAATGTCTGCCTGTTGGGCTCGGTGCTGCCCAATGGCTTCGCGCAGGTCACCCCGCGCGGCGGCACGATGGTCTATGACGACGAGCATATCGGGTTGTGGGAACGCGGCAGCGGCAGTTCGGCCGATGCGATGCACGACGGCAGCAAGCTGATGATCTATTTCAGGAAGCCATCGCTGCGCGAGGAAGGCGTGCTGCCGCGTGGCGGGATCGCCCGCTTTTACGGCACCGCGAAGATCTACAAATCCGGGCCGGTCTACGAGGAAGTCTGGCGCCGCCTGGTGCAACCCGAGAAGGACCGCGACCCGGATAAGAAGGGCTACGCGGTGCTGATCTCGATCGATCGCGCCGAGGATCTGGCCGGCGAGGCGCTCAATCTGACGTGAGCGGCCCGCCTTTTCGCCGCCGGAGATTTTGACGGAGGACAGTTTCCATGAAGTCGAAGATCACCGGCACGACGATGCCGGTCCTGGAGATCGGCCTTGAGCCCGGCGATGTGATCATCGCCGAGCCGGGCGAGTTTTCCTGGATGACCGACAACGTCCGGCTCAACACGACGACCCAGACGGCGGGGGCCAGAAGTTTCCTGGGGGCGATTGGCCGCGCCTTCGGGGGCGGCGGCCTGTTCATGACCGAGTACAGTGCCGAGGGCGGCAGCGGGCTCGTCGGCTTCGCCGCCAAACTGCCGGGCGCAATCATGGAGGTGACGGTCCAGCCCGGCACCGCCTACATGATCCACCGCCACGGCTTTGTCTGCGCGACGCACGGAGTTGAGCTGTCGACCGGGTTCCAACAGTCGCTGGGCTCCGGCCTCTTCGGCGGCAACGGGTTCGTGCTGCAAAAGCTCGCCGGTTCCTGCACCGCCTGGGTCGAACTCGGCGGCGAGATCGTGACCTACGACCTGCAACCCGGCGAATCGATCCAGGTCCATCCCGGCCATGTCGGCATGTTCGACGCGTCGGTCAATTTCGACATCGTCATGATGCGCGGCATCACCAACGCGCTGTTTGGCGGCGACGGCCTCTTCATCGCGCGGCTGACCGGTCCGCGAAAGGTGTGGCTGCAATCGCTGACCGTGCCCAACCTCGCTCACGCGCTACAGCCTGCCGCGCCTGCCCAGACCAGTGAAGCCGGTATCGTCGGCGGCGTCGCCGGGTCGGTCCTCAACAACATCTTCGGCGGGCGCGGTTAGAAGGGCCGCGACGCTTCGGCCATAAACCTGGAGAGGGCGAGGGCTGAGCTTTTGACGACGTGGGGCGACCATGCGGCGGTTCGGCCGTGTCTGGGCGTAGCGCTTGTTCTGCCAGACTTTTGGAGCGTGACGCAGGTCCAGATCATCGCAGTTAGCATTAGCAATATTTCCGGCGGGATATCGCGGCCCGGGGCGCGCTTCCCGGACAGCTCCAGTCTAGCCAAGCGCTGAGCACGGGGTGATTACCTCGTCAGTCAGGTCAGAAATTTTTCCATGAAAAATCACAGTATAAACATGAGATCATTTTCCATAACCGAAATAAAATCCCATTACGAAGCCCACAAGGCCAAATAAGGGTATTAACGATAATTCAGACATTGTTTGAATTTCTTGGATATCTTTATTAAATATCATCCATGCGATAAATAAAAATAATATTACAACAAAAATAACAAATAAAAGACTATAGGCAAGTCCAGCTTGGGCCAACGCCCTGTGTCGGTCAGGGTTGTAGGGGACATATTGGATCTGCTGTACGCCCCCGCCAACATTGCTGTCAGTCTTTGTGAGGTCAAGCTGTTCCATATGCCCCCTCCGCCCATCTAAGCTACGCTACAAGTACCTGGATCATACTCTTGTCTTTTTTCTCAATGAGCAGCTTTCCCCCCTCGCGTTGGCTGTCGATGAGAAATTTTTCCAGGCTGATCGCGTGACGCAGTACCTCCGTCATAGTCGTTCCGCGCAGCTTTGCTACCTGCCGAAGCGTGCTTACCACCGATGCAGGTAGATTTGCCGAGATCTTGATGAATTCCTCATCAAGTATATCGTCGTCCAGAGACCGTGGCTCATCACCACGCGCCTGGGTCGAAGCCGTGCTCTTCACAGCTTCATTGTTGCCAGATCCACGCATTACTTCCCTCATGAGTTGGGCGACTCCGCTGTATCGAGTACAGGCCGAAGGTCATCTGCCCATAAAATGGCTATGCGGGCACGCAGTCGCAAACTAGGAAGATCGGAGTTGAACTCATACGATTGAGCAACTGCAACGACCACCGACAGGCGCGACGGCTTGGGCCGCGGACCGAATGTCGAGACGTACCAAGATTATGGACGCCTCGAATGCTCAGCAGGGCTGAGCGACCGGTCTAATCGGCGATCGCGTTCGCCATCGGTATAGACCCCACATTGCCGCCGCGAATTTTCTGTGGAAGCCGCCAGGAGGTGGCGGGAGCGGAGGCGGAGCAGTTTGCGCCAAAGTCGGCGTGGCGAGCGCCAGCACGGCTGCGATCGCGACGCCATTCAAGAGATGTTTCATGATTGTTGTCCTCTGTGGCAGTTCCGGATTTGTCATTACGCGGCAACGGTATGCTCAACCTTACGGGCAGCCCTTATTGGACCTTCGCTAGGCGGGCGCATAGGCGGCGCCTAGCAATGAACACGCAACCTATCGAGGTCCGTGCTCACCCCCGATTACCTCCTTTGTATCACTTCTTGCATACGTTGTCCATATAGAATATGGTTTTCAGTAGGTCGAGGGGGACGGGGAGTCACCAGATACGGGAAGGTGCGTCGATGATGCAGCAGAAGTGGGAAATCGAAGCCTCGTCCGAAACAGGTAATCGAAAAGAAACCCCCGAAAGCGTTGTGCGTCTCCTTAATAGGTGTATCGAGGCTATGCTCCGCTTTAGGCGCGAGAAAACGACCGAATCGCACCATAATCTAATGATTATACTATTTTAGGTAGCTAAAGACGAGGAGTTATTAGGAATTCTTTGCTGGATATTTAAAAACAAGAGAGTCCTACGACATATCCGGAGGGAGAACATCCAGCCTAACGCTCCCGCCGCGTGTTCAGCGAAGTCGCCTGCACCCCCAACCGGCTGCCCTTCGATTTAACAGGAGGCGACTTGTCGAAATCACGTCAGGAACTGCTCTTTGAACACGCGTTCCTGAAGGTTTGCCTCGCGGTCGAAGAGCAACGTTATCGAAATGTCGCGCCGTACCTCGATCTCGACTGCGGTGATGTCGCGCACCTCGGTGAAGTCGGCGACCGCGCTGACCGGCCGCTTGTCGGTCTCGAGCGCGTCGATGCGAACAGCGGCGCGGTGCGACAGCAGCGCCCCGCGCCAGCGGCGGGGCCGGAACGCGCTGATCGGGGTCAGCGCCAATATTTCTGCATCCAGCGGGATGATCGGTCCGTGCGCCGCCAGATTGTAGGCGGTGCTGCCGACCGGGGTCGCGAGCAGGATGCCATCGGCCATCAACTCCTCGAGGCGAACCACCCCATCGACGCTGACTCTAAGCTTGGCGGCCTGGCGGGTTTCGCGCAGCAGCGACACCTCGTTGAACGCAATTGCGCGTTGTACTGTGCCGCCTTCCTCGGTCGCCTTCATCTCCAGCGGGTAGAAGCTCACGCGTTGCGCCGTCGCCAGCCGCTCGTGCAGGCCGTCGACTTCGTAGGGGTTCATCAGAAACCCGACGCTGCCGCGATGGATGCCGAAGATCGGCACACCCGTGCCGACGAACCGGTGCAGCGTTTCGAGCATGAACCCGTCGCCGCCCAGCGGGACGATCACCTCGGCTTCTTCCGGCTCGATCGTGCCGTAGGCTCGACGCAGTTCGGTGAGGGCCAGTTGCGCCGCCTCGGCATCGGAAGCGACGAAGGCGACGCGCGGGCTCGTCACCCGCCGGTCACGCTCATATGGCGGGCGATGGACGGCCGCTGATGGCGGCGGTCGATGATGAAATCGTGGCCTTTGGGCTTGCGGTCGATCGCCTCGCGGATCGCGCGCTCGAGCGGCTCGTCGCTTTCCGACTGGCGCACCGGGGTGCGCAGATCGGCGGCGTCCTCCTGCCCAAGGCACATATACAAGGTGCCGGTGCAGGTCAGCCGCACGCGGTTGCAGCTCTCGCAGAAATTATGGGTCAGCGGAGTGATGAAGCCGAGCCGCCGTCCGGTCTCGCGCACCGTCGCATAGCGGGCGGGGCCGCCGGTGCGGTAGTCGGTCTCGTCGAGCGTCCACCGGCGCTGCAGCCGGGCGCGTACTAGCGACAGCGGCAGATACTGGTCGAGCCGATTCTCGCCGCCGATATCGCCCATCGGCATGACCTCGATCAGCGTGAGGTCGAAGCCCTGGCCGCCGCACCACGCGACGATGTCGTCGAGCTCGTCCTCGTTGACGCCGCGCAGCGCCACAGTGTTGATCTTAACCTGGAGTCCCGCGCATTTCGCGGCGTCAAGCCCGGCGAGGACCTGGTCGAGACGGCCGCGCCGCGTGATCTCGGTGAACTTGGCCGGGTCGAGCGTGTCGAGCGAGACATTGACCCGCTTGACGCCGCACTCGCGCAGTTCGCCGGCGTAACGGGCGAGCTGGCTGCCGTTTGTCGTCAGGGTCAATTCATCGAGCGCACCCGATTCGAGGTGCCGGCCCAGCGAGCGGAACAGGGTCATGATGTCGCGCCGCACCAGCGGCTCGCCGCCGGTTAGCCGCAATTTCCGAACCCCGAGCCGGACAAAGGCGCCGCACACGCGGTCCAGCTCCTCGAGGGTCAGCAATTCCCGCTTGGGCAAAAAACTCATCTCCTCCGCCATGCAATAAACGCAGCGAAAGTCGCAGCGGTCGGTGACCGATACGCGCAGATAGGAGATGTGCCGTCCAAACGGGTCGATCATGAACTTCTCAACGCTCAGAGGGAGCGATACGTCTCGCTATATATAAGGCGCGGGAAGAGGAATGTCGCCCACGCTGCGATCATGGGTATTTCGCGTTAGGCGGTGGGCTCCGGCAGGAACCAGTCGCCGAGGATTTGATCTTCGGTATACGCGGTGGCGCGAATGCAGGCCGCGATGGCCGGATCGAGTTCGCCGTGTTTTTCGAGATCGGAGATAGCCTTTCGCGAGCCCTGACGGAGTGCCATCGCAACGGCGGCGCTCGCTTCATTTCTAAGACTCGGGCTAGCCTCTAGCAAATCTTCGATTTCGCTTCTCGCGTCGCTGACGGTTTCAAACCACCCGCGCCGTGGGCCCGCGGCGGGTGAGAACTGAAGCTTCAGAAGATGCTGGACAATGCGCCGCATTTGGCTACGAAGGCCGATTTTTTGCGAGGTGCCCAAGCTTTCGATCTCCTCCGCCAGGTTTCCCCAGTCGAGCGCTTGGTTGGAGCCGCCGCGTTCTGCCGCGCGAAGTGCCTCCGCCTGTTCCTTTGACCACGCCAGGAAGTCTTCGCTGTATAGAGTTTTAACATCCGACATCGCCGGGTCCCGTCGAGTGCGCCTGTCGCCGATATTCTACAAACAACGCGCGATGCCGGAAAGCGACGCGCGCGGCGCAGCCTATTTGTGCGTCGGGATGTCGAGCGGGGCGCAATTGGAGCGGCCCGACATCAGGCAATCTTCCATCTTCCCTTGATCACGCAGCGCGGTCATCAGCCAGTAGCCGGCGACGACGATCAGCGCGGTGATCAACAGCCCGATCAGAGCCCCGCGCCGGCTGTCGCCGCCATCGTCATCGTTCCGGTTGTCCGACATGCGCGGCACACTGCCGAGCCGCCGCGGCTTCGGCAAGGGGATCGATGCCTCTTTCCGTGCGCGGCAGACCCGCGCTAGGTTGCGACCAAGGATGAAGCGCGGGAGAGGTAAGGTGCCCGATCCGACATCGTTGAGCGTGCGTGAGGCGGCGCGGGAGATCGCGGCCCGGCGGCTTGGCGCCGAGGAATACGCCGCGGCCTGGCTCGACGTGATCGCGTCGCGAGAGATGACGGTCGGAGCTTGGCAATATCTCGACCGCGAGCAGGCCTTGGCGGCGGCGCGCCAGCGCGATCGGCAAGGCTCCGGCGGCCCGCTTCACGGCATCCCGATCGCCGTCAAGGATTTACTCGACACCGCCGACATGCCGACGACCTATGGTTCGCCGATCTACGCGAGCCATCGCCCGGCGGCGGACGCTTCTTGCGTCGCGCTGGCGCGAGCCGCCGGTGCGGTCGTGCTCGGCAAGACGGTGACCACCGAATTCGCCGCGTTCACCCCGGGCAAGACCGCGAACCCACACAACCCGGCACACACGCCCGGCGGCTCGTCTAGCGGATCGGCGGCGGCGGTCGCGGCGGGGATGGTGCCGCTTGCCTTTGGCACGCAGACCGCCGGCTCGATCATCCGGCCCGCCTGCTATTGCGGCGTCGTCGGCTACAAGCCGAGCTTCGGGTTGATCGCGCGCGCCGGGGTTAAGGCGCTCGCCGACAGCCTTGATACGATCGGCTGTATGGCGCGCAGCGTCGAAGATGCAGCGTTCTTTATCGGCGTCTTGACCGACCGCCGGGCGTTGCGCGAGGTCAGTGCCCCGCTTCCCCCGCGCTTTGGGATTTGCGCGACGCCGGTGTGGGCGGAGGCCGAACCGGCAACGGTCGCCGCGCTCGACCAGGCGCGCGCCGCGCTGCTCGCCGCGGGCGCCGAGATCGAGGACGTCGCGGTGCCGGTGGAGCATCGCGGTCTCGCCGAGGCGCAGGATAGGATCATGCGCTTCGAGATGGCTCGCTCTCTGGCCTGGGAACGGGAAGAGCATGCCGCCGAAATCTCACCGGCGCTCGCCCGGATGCTCGATGCCGGCATAACGATCGGCCCCGACGATTATGATGCGGCCAGAGCCGAAGTCGCGACGGCGCGCGCGCGGCTCGACGAGTTTTTCGGCGAGCATGCGGCGATCCTCGTGCCCGCCGCGCCAGGAGAGGCGCCGGCGGGGCTCGGCAGTACCGGGAACCCGGTCTTCAACCGGATATGGACCGCGCTCGGCGTCCCCTGCGTGACGTTGCCGGTGGGTCGCGGGAAACATGGCCTGCCGACCGGGGTCCAACTGGTCGGGCGCCTCGGCGACGATGCGCGGCTGATGGCGTCGGCCGAGTTTGCCGAGCGTGCGCTCGCCGAGGCGGCATGAAGCCGATCCGGCTGTTGGTGTTGCTGGCGGCGCTGGCAGCCGGCTGCAGTGCGCTGACGCCGTACGCCACAATGCCGCTCGAGGCCCCGAAGGGGGTCACGGATCCCGGATCGCGAGTCGCGATCTGCTACAACGCGCTCAAAACCTCGGACGATCAGGTTCGGCAGCTGGCGCAGGCGGAATGCCTGGGCGACACGGTTGCCGAGCGAGTCGACACCGATTATCGGCTCGATAATTGCGCAATGTCGGTCCCGGCCCGTGCCACGTTTGTCTGCACCCCAAAAAAATAGGCGCGACACAGCGTCAAATGGCGTAACTCTGACCATATGATATCGTTGGTCGATCCCGGCGATCATGACGGCCATGGACTTCGACAGTTTTTTCAAAGAGCGAGTTGACGCGCTTCACAGCGAGGGGCGCTACCGCGTCTTCGCCGATCTGGAGCGGCGCTGCGGGCGCTTTCCGCGCGCCTACGATCACCGCGTCGGCGTCGAAGTTACGGTGTGGTGCTCGAATGATTATCTCGGCATGGGCCAACATCCGGCGGTGCTGGCGGCGATCGAGGCTGAGATGCGCGGCACCGGCGCCGGCGCCGGCGGCACGCGCAACATTTCGGGCACCAGCCACGCCCATGTGCTGCTGGAACGCGAGCTCGCCGATTTGCATGGGCGCGAAGCGGCGCTGGTGTTCACCTCGGGGTATGTCGCCAACGACGCGGCGCTGTCGACCTTGGCCGGCAGCATGCCCGGGATGGTCGTCCTCTCCGATGCGATGAACCATGCCTCGATGATCGCCGGCATCCGCAACAGCCGAGCCGAGCGGATCATCTTCCGCCACAACGACGTCGATCACCTCGCCGAACTGCTCGCCGGATTTCCAGCCGAGCGACCGAAACTGGTGTGCTTCGAGTCGGTCTACTCGATGGACGGCGACATCGCGCCCATCGCGGCGATCTGCGACGTCGCCGACCGTTTCGGGGCGATGACCTATCTCGACGAGGTTCACGCTGTCGGACTTTACGGCGCGCATGGCGGCGGCATCGCCGAGCGCGACGGCGTCTCTGCGCGACTCACCGTGATCCAGGGCACGCTGGCGAAAGCTTTCGGGACGATGGGCGGCTATGTCGCTGGATCGGCGCTGATGGTCGATTTCCTGCGCGGCCACGCGCCGGGCTTCATCTTCACCTCATCCCTGCCGCCGCTGCTGGCCGCCGGCGCAGGCGCGGCGGTGCGGCATCTCAAGGAAAGCCAGGATGAACGCGCGCGGCACCAGGAACGGGTCGCCACGGTCAAGCGTCGGCTGGGCGAGGCGGGCTTGCCGCTGATGGCGAATGACAGCCATATCGTGCCGGTCATGGTCGGCGACGCGGCGCTGTGCAGAACCGCTTCGGATCTCCTGCTTCGGCACCACCAGATCTATGTGCAGCCGATCAACTATCCGACGGTGCCGCGCGGCACCGAGCGGCTGCGCCTGACCCCGACGCCGCTGCACAGCGACGAGGATATTGACGCGCTGGTTGAAGCCCTAGCCGATGTTTGGCAGCTCTTGCAGCTGCCCAAGGCGCGCTGAGGCGCGGTCGGCCCTCAGGGTTTGCCCGGCACGATCGCTTCGCGCGGCGGCAGGTTTCCATTCGCCAGACACTGCTTGATCTGAGCTTCGCGCTGGGCAATCGAGGCGGCGGTGTAGTCGGGAAACGCCTTTTGCGCCGCTTGCATGCAGCGGTCTGCGCTGACCCAGCGGCGCATCATCTGTAGCCCCTGTTGGGTGCCAGTCGCCATCGCGGCGACAGGCATCGCCAGCGCGATGACGAAAGCGGCAAATGCGGCGCGGCCGATCATCGGGGCTCCTTGGGCGGTCTTGGCCACCACCCCTTCGCCATACACCATACACCATACACCGATCGGGCGACGCCGACAGTTGCACTGGTCGAGAATCTGAGGCTCCATGCCGCGAATGCATCGCGGAGGGTTGGCATGCTGAAGATTTGGGGCCGCACGACCTCGTCGAATGTGCAGAAGGTGCTGTGGTGTTGCGCCGAGCTGAACATCGAATACGACCGCGTCGATCACGGCGGTCCGTTCGGCGGCAACCGCGACCCCGAATACCTCAGGCTCAATCCGAACGGGCTGGTGCCGACGGTGATCGACGGCGATCTGGTGATGTGGGAATCGAACACGATCTGCCGCTATCTCTGCGCAACGCGCAACGGCGAGAGCCTCTACCCGCGCGATGCCGCCGCGCGCACCCATGTCGAGCGGTGGATGGATTGGCAGCTCTCGGTGATCGGGCCGCCGATGGGCGGCCTGTTGCAGGGGCTCGTCCGCGCGGCGCCCGAGCAGCGCGACCCGGCGGCGATCGAGGCGGCGCGGCGGCGGGCGATCACCGTCTGGGAAATCGTCGACGACGCGGTCGCCACCCAGCCCTATCTCGGCGGCAAATCGCTGTCGCTTGCCGAGATCGTGCTCGGCACGCAGATCTATCGTTGGTTCACCTTCCCGATCGCGCGGCCGGCGCTGAAGAACCTGCACGCCTGGTACGAGCGGTTCTGCGATCGCCCGGGCTTCAAGAAAACGATCGTGATGCCAATCACGTGATGGTGAGCGGCGCGAGCGAGAATTGCTTTTGCCGCTCAGTACTTTAGTCTCACGCACGCTAAAGGCGGAGGGGGCATGAAACTGTCAACCAAATGGATCGCGCTGTCCGCGATCGTGATCGCGGGTGGCCTTTATGTCGGCGTGGCGCGCGCGGACGACGCCGCTACGCTCGACACGCGCATCGCGACGATGAAGTCGCAGGGTAAGGACATGACTGGGATCAAGGCCTATATCGACGACAAGGCCGACCTCGCATCGGCGCAAGCCGCCGGCGCCGATCTGGTGACCCAGGTCGCCAAGATCCCTGATCTGTTCCCGAAGGGAACCGGGATGACCCAATTCCCCGGCAAGTCGTATGCCAAGGATGCGGTCTGGACCGATTGGGACAAGTTCCTGGCCCAGGCCAAGACCGCCAACGACAAGGCGATGGCGCTGAACGCGGCGTTGAAGGGCGGTGACAAGGCCGCGATCACCGCTGCCTTCGGCGATATGGGCAAGAATGGTTGCGGCGCCTGCCACGAACCGTTCCGCGAAAAGAAGCCGTCTTAAGGCGTCCCCGCTAGTCGCCGCTGGCCTCGGTCTGGCGCTGGCGGCGATAGGAGCAAGGCCGGCGAACGCCGCCGACCCGGCGGTCGCGCGCGGCGCCTATCTGTCGGCCGCCGCCGGCTGCGACCAGTGCCACACCGACGCCAAGAACGGCGGCGCTCCTTATGCCGGCGGGCGTGCGATGGCGACCGAGTTCGGCACGATCGTCACTCCCAACATCACCCCCGACAAAGCGACCGGGATCGGCGGCTGGAGCCTCGGTGACTTTGTCCGCGCGATGCGGTGGGGCATCGGGCCGGATGGCACGCATTACGTTACCGCGTTTCCGTATCCGTATTTTTCGCGGCTGACCGATAGCGACCTCGCCGATCTGAAGGCGTTTCTCGACAGTGTCGCTCCGGTAACGCGCCCGGGTCTCGGCGCCGCGTCGTCGCTGGCCCTCTTGGCGCGAGCGAGGGCCGCGGTCGGCGAGGCGTTCGCCGCCAATTTCGCGGGACCATCCGCGACCCTTCCGGCGCCGCGCGATGCAGCTGTCTTGCGGGGCGCGTATCTCGCCAACTCGGCCGGCCATTGCGGCGATTGCCACACGCCTCAGTCCTGGTTCGGCGCGTCCGATTCGGGCCGGGAGTTTGCTGGATCGGCAGGTTGGTTCAATGGCAGGAAGGCGCCCAACATCACCCCCGACCCGAAAACCGGCATCGGCGGCTGGAGCGAGGAGGAAATCGCCAGTTTGCTCAAGGATGGCGGCACGCCAGACGGCGACTTCGTCGGTGGAGCGATGGCCGAGATCGTGCGCAACACCGAGCGCCTTACCGACGATGATCGTCACGCGATCGCCGCCTACCTCAAGGCGCCGCCGCCTAAGGCCTTCGGTGAAAACAAGTAATCGACCTGCTGTTTCGGCACTGGACGCTCGGTTTGCCGTTTCGCATGATGGGCGCTGGCGATAGCGGGAGTGGGCTTTGGCGCGCGCGCGATCCGAGAAGAATTTGGCCCGCTTCGACCGGATCGCGCTGGTGCTGTCGGGCGGTGGGGCGCTGGGCGCCTACCAGGCCGGCGCCTATGCGGCGCTCGAAAATGCCGGCATCCGGCCGAATTGGATCGCCGGCAGCGCGATCGGCGCGGTCAACGCGGCGATCATCGCCGGCAACCTGCCGCACGAGCGCGCCTTCCGCCTGCGCCAGTTCTGGCGCGAGTTGAGCCGCCGCGTCGCGTCCCGCACCGGGGCGGGGTTTCACCAGGAGCTGCGCGGCTTCGCCGACCGGCTCGTGGTGCAGTGGCGCAAGGGTGCCGGCCGGCCGCGCGAGACCTCTGTCATTCCATCGAGCGAATTGCGCGAGCTGATCGAGGAAGGTGTCGATTTCGACCGGGTCAACTCGGGCTCGGTGCGGGTCGTGCTCGGCGCGATCAATCTCGATACCGGGGCCGAGACGCTGTTCGACAACGACCGGCACGTGCTGACGATCGACCACGTGCTCGCCGGCACCGCCTTGCCCGGTCAGGCGCCGGTCGCGATCGACGGGCAGCTTTATGGCGGCAGCGCGGTGTCGGTCGCACCGCTGGACGATGCGCGGCCGGCCGACACGCTGTGTTTTGTGATCGATGGCTACGACCCGTTGCCCGGCCCGCGCGGCGGCGTCAGCCATTCGGCGCGCGAAATCGCGGCGCTGCGGCGCAACCACGATCTGCGCCGGATGATCGCGCTGTTGGGCGAACGCCTGCCCGCCGGGCTGCGCCGCGACCCGGAGATCAGGAAGTGCCTCGCCGAGGCGAGCGAGGCGACGATGACGATCCTGCGGCTGGTCCATGAAGGTGCCGCCGCCGACCTCGCCGTCAAGATGGCCGATTTCTCGTCGGCGGCGCTGATGCGGCGTTGGCAGGCGGGCGAGAGCGATGTCGGGACGAGCCTGACCCATCCTCTGTGGCTGGCGCCGCCGCCGCGCCGGCTCGGCGTCGTCGTCCATGAATTGCGCGGAGGCGTCGCCGCGCCGCCGCGCTAAGCTGCGCCGCCGACTTCAGGGAGGATTGCAATGCCGTTGCGCAGCAAGGTCATCA
>Ga0181521_10001514_pt1 | contig 28778 bp, 24 predicted proteins | sample PEATcosm2014_Bin_32_FD_119764 | JGI IMG/M metagenome (GOLD analysis project Ga0181521, IMG submission 119764) | Peatland microbial communities from MTU Mesocosm Facility, Houghton, MI, USA - PEATcosm2014_Bin02_60_metaG | ecosystem: Environmental > Terrestrial > Soil > Wetlands > Peat | place...
AACCAGGCGTTGATAGGTGCTCGGATGCAACTGCAGGATTCGTGGAAGCATGCCGCCCTCCTGTGGAGAGTATGGCATGTTTCGTCAGAGTATGCCCCTTTAATTATGCGCGGATGTATAGCACCGGATGGCCGATAATCTGGCCGGAGTCAGCGCTGGTCGGAACGAAATTCGACGGACAAGCCCACGCCAAATAGCAGTAGGACAATTGACCAGATGAGGAGCGCTGTGTTTACGCTTAACATCATTCACAGTATCGGGCAGTCAAAACCACGGTTCTGTGACCGAGATCACATCAGCGAGAATTCAGTAACCGGTACTTCCGTAACTTTGATGGGGCAGAGCATGAGTGCAAGATTGTTGTGCACGATCTGACCTTGTTGTGCCTCCCATTGCACAAAGGAAGCCCCGAACAGTCGGGGCTTTTTTTGTCGATTGTTGTCGCAAAATAGTCTTTTTGCACAACCAATCTCCGATGTGCGCGGGGGCCGGGGGAACGTTGATGTGGCGTGTGCAAGTGCGGAGCCTGCGTAGTGGTATCCCAGATTGCTGGCGAATACAGGCGATGGCGCAGGGCTTCCCGGATTGTATCTTCACTTATACGTGAGCGGTTACGTATTCTTCTCGGGCACTTCGTTGATTCATTGCCAGTTGGTTACAAAACCCCTTTATCGACTGGCGATCTGCATCTGTGAGTGATAGGAACTCGAAGCCGTGTTGCCGGTCAATTTGGTTGCGGACAAGCGCCAAGACCTTCAGCGGTATTGAATGGGTGGGTATCGTAAATAGCAGTTGCACGATGCTCCCGACTGAGATTGTCTCTGGTAGGGTTGCGCCAAGCCCTCCCTCTGCGATGACGAAGCAATGCCCGATATGGGTACGCTGTTGGCGATCACGAACCCGCACGGGCAAATTGGTGCGGTACCTAGCAAAGCGGCGACAGTCGGCGTATTTCGACTGTTCGCCCGTTTGGGCATTTTTAAGGACGCTCGTGGACGTGAATTGAGTGCTCATTGTTGAATGCAAGATACAGTCTGATTCAAACCGATGATGTGATTTGCATCACATTCGCAGTGACGAAGGTCACTCCTATCAGTTGGTGATCCGCAGAGAAGACATTCTCTGGGTCTTTCTGCCGGTATCGCTGTGCTTAGGGGAGAAGACGGTCTTTTACCGAGACACCGACTTGGGTGAAGATTCCAAACCGAGCGTATTCGCAGTGGATCGGGCGTGAAGAATTATTTGAACGGGAACGCGGTCGCGATCCAGACTTGCGTTATTGGGATTCGCGCGTGATGGCGATGCGCGGGTACGGGGCCAGCGTGGTGGTGATCTCACATCGCACGGTGAAAACCGGCGATGGCGCAGTTGCATCCGACCGTTAAACAAACTTGGTGCTGGGCGCTGTGCCGTTTTTGTGCCACGATTTCCGGTCGCGGCTGCCGTAGTTGCTACTGTTGCCGCCAGCCCGCGATTGATTCCACGTAAGTTGCTAAATTCACACGCTCTGTGAGGGTTTTCGGCTTACAGGTCCGGCTGTCACTGCTGTTCTCCCAGCTCTCGTTCCCTCCCTGTTTGTTTGCGCGCATCAGCTTCCGGGCCTTACCATGCCCAGCACCCGACACAAGGGAGGATCGTCGATGGCCACCATCAACGCTGATGCCGTGGGGCCCAGCCGCAGGAGCTTCCTGAAAACCGGTGTCGTAGGCGGAGTGAGTGCCGCTCTGCTGCCCGCGCTTGCCGGGGCAGCAGAAGCCGCAGCGGCGGGAGTGGTCCCAGCATTCGAGCTCGACGAGATCTCGATCTCCGACCTTCAGGATGGCATGAAGTCCGGCAAGTACTCGGCGCGCTCGATCGCGGAAAAATACCTGGCCCGGATCGAAGCGCTCGACAAACAAGGTCCCGCGATCAATTCGGTGATTGAGATCAACCCTGACGCTCTCGCCCTAGCCGACGCAATGGATAAAGAACGCGTGGCCGGCAATGTCCGCGGCCCGCTGCACGGAATACCAATCCTGATCAAAGACAACATCGATACCGCCGACAAGATGATGACGACCGCGGGTTCCTTGGCGCTGGTGGGATGGAAACCGCCGCAGGATGCGGGCGTCGTCCAGAAGCTGCGCGCAGCGGGAGCCGTGATCCTGGGCAAATCGAACCTGAGCGAGTGGGCGAACATCCGCTCCAGCCATTCCACCAGCGGCTGGAGCGCGCGCGGCGGGCTCACGCGGAATCCTTGCGCCCTCGATCGCAATGCCTGCGGCTCGAGTTCGGGCTCGGGCGCGGCGGTGGCGGCGAACCTCTGCGCGGCGGCGATCGGCACCGAGACTGATGGCTCCATCGTGTGCCCGTCGGGCGCTAATGGGATCGTCGGCATCAAGCCCACGGTCGGGCTGACAAGCCGGACGGGAATCATTCCCATTTCTCATTCGCAGGACGGCGCCGGCCCCATGGCGCGCAGCGTGCGCGACGCTGCCATTCTGCTGGGAGCGCTCACCGGCGTGGACCGCTCCGATAGCGCGACGCTGGCCAGCGAGGGCAAGGCGCTCACCGACTACACGCGTTTTCTCGATCCGGCCGGGCTGCACGGCGCCCGCATCGGCGTCGCGCGGAAGTATTTCGGGTTCAGCGAAGAAGTAGACGCCCTGATGAACCCCCTGCTCGATGAAATGAAGAAGCAGGGCGCGACGCTGGTCGATCCCGCCGATATCGAGAGCTTTGGCAAGTTCGATGAATCCGAGCTAACCGTCCTGCTTTACGAGTTGAAGGCCGATCTGAACGCATACCTCGCCCGGCTGGGGCCGAGCGCCTCCGTGCGGACGCTGAAAGACGCTATCGAATTCAACGAGAAGAACAAAGATCGCGAGATGCCCTACTTCGGCCAGGACCTCTTTATCAAGGCGGAAGCCAAGGGCCCGCTTGCGGAGAAGGAGTACCTGGAGGCGCTGGAGAAGAACCACAAGCTGGCGCGGACGGAGGGCATCGACGCGCTGATGGACAAGCACAAACTGGATGCGATCGTGGCGCCCACCGCAGGTCCGTCGTGCCTCACCGACCTGCTGAACGGCGATCACTTCACCGGTGGCAGCTCCAATGCCGCGGCGGTGGCGGGATATCCGAACATCAACGTGCCGGCGGGATTCGTCCACGGGATGCCGGTGGGAATCTCATTCTTTGGCCGGGCGTGGAGCGAGCCCACGCTGATCAAGCTGGCCTATGCCTTCGAGCAGGCGACCAGGCTACGCAAGCCGCCGCTGTTCCTGCCGACCATCTCGCTGAACCCTCGGGGGTAGCGCAGCGGTCCAGTGAACCAACGATACCGCGATTTCATGCCCGTTCCCCCCGGTTGTGCTCTAAAATAGGGAGGCAGCGGGAAGATCCCTACGTTTCGGTCACCGGCTTTAGTAGCATCCGGGCAAGCTTCCGCAAATTCCCCGCACAGGAAGATTCACACACCATGCTGATTCCGATTCTTGTCGCACTCCTGGTGGCGTTTGCGTCCATGCAAGTCTCCAGTCTTTGCACCACGATCTATCTGCACCGCACCATGGCGCACAAGGGCCTGAAGCTGCATCCGGCGATGGCCCTGCTCATGCGAATCCAGCTCTGGCTTTTCACTGGGATCTCCATGCGGGAGTGGGTAGCGGTGCATCGCAAGCACCACCACTTCACCGACGAGGAGGGCGACCCGCACAGCCCGTACCTGAAGGGCCTCCTCAAGGTGCTGCTGCTGAACGCCCACTACTATGCGCGGGAAGCCAGCAAGCCCGAGGTGGTTGAGAAATATACGCAGGACATCCCGCGGAGCCGCGCCGAGGCCGTGCTATCGCATGGCTGGATCGGGCTGGGCATCATGCTGGCGGCGTTCATGTACGGCTTTCACCTGCTGGCAAGCGGATGGGTGGGCCCGGTGCTGGGCGCGGCCACGTTCGTGGTACAGGGCGGGGCATACATCTTCAGCAACGCCGTGATCAACGGCATCTGCCATTGCGTGGGATACAGGAACTTCAACAACACCGCCACCAACCTGCGCAGCGTGGCTTGGCTGACCGGCGGCGAGGGCTTGCACAACAACCATCACCAGTATCCCGCCTCATCCAAGTTCAGCATGCGGAAGTGGGAGATCGACCCGGCATGGCCGGTGATCCGGGCACTCACCAGGCTTCACCTGGCACAGCCGCTGCCGCTGCCTCAACAAAGCTGACCTGAAGGCAAAGAAAAACGGGCGCTCGTGATGCGAGCGCCCGTTTCCATGCTGCCGGTCGAACTTACACAGGCTGTACGTTCTCCGCCTGCAGCCCTTTGGGTCCCTTAACGACGTTGAACTGAACGGTTTGGCCCTCCTGCAGGCTGCGGAATCCGCTCGCCTGAATCGCCGAGAAGTGCACGAAAACATCTTCGCCACTCTGGCGGCTGATAAAACCGAAGCCCTTAGCGTCGTTGAACCACTTGACTGTTCCTTGTTCCATTGTGTTGTAACTTTCCTTTTCTTGATTTACGCCGGAGAGAAGTCGGAAGGTACTGCAGGCAGGTACGAGCTGGTAAGCTGAAGCTGCTCACAACCGATTTCAAATCTAACGCAATTGAAGAGTATCATCTCGGGAGCTTTCCTGCCACATAAATCGGGCGGCCACCCTGACTCGCTCGTTGGGGCGAATAAGGGCACGGCCGGTGGGTAACGGTGGTACGATGGTTGCTCCTTCTGGCAGACGCTCGCTTCTCACCACTCCCTGCTTGTTGAATCGTCCGCCTCTCAGAAGACTGGGAGGTGGGGTGTGCCGGACAATTCTGTAGCGCCCTTTGTAAATCTGGATAAGAAAAAAGTCCTGCTGGCCGACAGTGTTACCAAGGCACGAAACGTCCGCGCGACGCTGATGCGGTCACGCCTGGTGGATGTAGATGTTGCCAGCAACATGTTCGAGGCGCTGGAGCTCTGGCGGACTAATATCTACAACCTGGTCCTGGTGGCGCCGCGGGAGAACCCTGGCGCCGCCCTGGAGTTCTGGCAGGAGATCAAGCGGGATAAGCCTCGCCAGCGGGTGGCGTTCTTGGTAGGTTCCCCGGCCTATGTGTCGCTCACCTGGGCGGCCGAAAGCACGTCCGCACACCCGTCGTAAGGGGTGCCACGGAGCGCACGCACGCGCACTACTGGCGGCATCCCTAGCAAGCTTCTTTTAAGTGAACCTGGTCCATGGGGACCCGCATCTCTAGACTCCGGGAGCGCCAGGACAGAGATCATGATGGACGACCACCAGAAGATGGCCTGTTGTTGCGCGTGTTGTTGTCGCGCCACGTCTTCTGGTGCGGAAAGGCCACCGGCTTAGAAATCCAGCACTAACCCGATTTCGAGCGGCCTACCACCAGAAGAGGGACTTCGGCGGTAGGCCGTTCTGCTTTCGGGCACTTTGAGGAGGAACCATGCATCGGCACATGTCGCTTCGGGCTCTGGTGGTGATTGTTCTGCTCTTCGCGGGCATCGGCGCCGCAGAAACGCCGAACCGCGTCACCATTCTCTACGACTCTTTCGGCAAGGCGCCGGGCCTGACCCTGGATTGGGGTTTCGCCGCCCTGGTCGAATATGGCGGCAAACGCATCCTGTTCGACACCGGCAACAACGCCAGGATCTTCGAACATAACGTGAAGGCGCTGGGCGTCGATCTGCGCAACATCGACTTCGTGGTCATCTCGCACCGCCACGCCGACCACACCAGCGGCATTACCTATCTGCTGACCGTCAATCCCAAGGTGAAAATCTACGTGCCCGACGAGCCCTGGGGATTGTTCGCGCGCGGGGTGAAGAACGACTTCTATCGTAAGGATCCGTCGCTGCCCGCGGAAATGCGCTACTACGGCGGCCACCCGCCGGAGATCCTGGAAGCCGGAACCCCGTGGCCGAACGGCAACTTCGTTCCCGTCAGCAGCAAGACCGAGGTGGCGCCGGGTTTGTTCATCCTTGCCGGCGTCTCCACCACCCCGGGCACGCTGGAGTTGAAGGAGCTGTCGCTGGCCATCAAGAGTCCGCAGGGAGTGATCCTGATCGTGGGCTGCTCGCATCCCGGCGTGGAGCACCTGGTGCAGGAGGCGAGCGCGATTGATCCCCACGTGCACATCCTGTTCGGCGGGCTGCACCAGATCCAGAAACCGGATCCCGAGGTTGAGCGCATCGCCACCGTGCTGCACGACCAGTACAAGCTCGATCTGGTGGCGCCGGGACACTGCACCGGCGAGCCGGAGTTCACTGCGCTCAAGAAAGCGTTCGGCGATCATTACGTATACGCGGGCGCGGGCACTGTCATCGATCTGCCGGGGACGGCGGTCAGTTCGGCATCGGCAGCCAGTAACGGCGGGCGGTAAGCACGATCAGAAAATGATCTCGGCAGAGACGCAGCATGCCGCCGCATGCTGCATCTCTGCCACTGCGTCGCTGGCACGCCCGCAGGCTACGGACTGCTCTTCGCCAGCCGCTGGCCGGCGGCGACGCTGCCCTGTTGCGCTACCTCTTCGTACACCTGCAGGATTCTCTCGACCGAGGGCTCCCACGCGAAAGCCAGCGACTGCTCGTATCCCGCGCGCTTCAAGCGCTCGCGCAGGGGCTGATCGAGCAGCACGCGATGCAGCGCGCGCATGATGTCGAAGACGTTCTCCGGGTTCACCAGCACGGCGGCGCTGCCCACCACCTCCGGCAATGACGACGTATTCGAGGTCACCACCGGAGTGCCGTGCGCCATGGCTTCCAGCGGCGGCAGGCCGAACCCCTCGTAGAGCGAGGGGAAGACGAAGATCTTGGCGATGTCATAGAAGATGCGCAGCACATCGATGGGCACGAATCCGAGGAAGCGCACATAGTTGGTCACGCCGCTGCGCACCACGGCACGGCGCAGGTCGGGATGCTGGGAGAGCTCGTCGCCGATGATGATCAGCTTCAGGTCGGGGAAACGTCCCTCCTTCTCCAGTTCGGTCCTGAGCGCCGAGAAGGCCTCGATGATGCGGATGACATTCTTGTGTGGCCGGATATTGCCGGCGTAGAGCAGGAAGGGATAGTTCACCTGGTAACGCCCGGCGATCAACTGGCGGTCGGCGTCGCTGGCGTGGCCGCGCCGGAAGCGCTCGTCGATGGCGTTGTAGATGACTTCCACGTTGCCGAGCGGGATGTGAAACAGCCGCCCAATGTCGTTGCGGGTGGAGTTCGACACCGCGAAAATGCGCTCGGCCCGGCGGAGTACCCGGCGAGTGAAATAAAACCGCAGGGAGCGCCGGGTGGCGGACTCGCCTTGCGGCGGATAGAAGTGGTCGAGCAGGTCGTGCACGGTCACGACGTAGCGACAGGGGATGTATTGTGGCGAGGAGAATAGGTGTGGGACGTGCAACACCTCGCAATGGAATTTGCGCAGGATGCTCTGGAACTCGAAGTAGTTGCGCGCTGAGGTGTCCGGCAGCGAGTAGGGCGCGTTGAGGAAGTTGGGGGGCAGATCCTCGATCTCGCGCAGCGGCTCGGCGGGCCCAATCAGCAGGTACTCGTTCTGCTGGTCGATTCGCCCCAGCATCCGCACAACGTTGCGGATGTAGGTACCCACGCCGAAGTCACGGATCCGCCGGGTATCGATGGCGACTCGCACGGCGCAAGTGTATAGCGAGGCGAGGCGGGAGCCAACATGGGCGGCGGGCCGTAGCGCCATGCAGAATTGCCCGATTCCAAATACAATGGCTGCTCAATCCCAGAATGGAGCGCATTCATGACCACACCCAGCCGCAACAGTGAGATCCGCCGCCGCCGCGCCCGCAAGGAAAAGATCGCCTTGCTGCGGAAGCGCTATGCCGCCGCCAGTTCCGAGGGCGACCGTACGCGTATCGTGGAAAAGCTCCACCGCCTGTCCCCGACGTTCTCGATGGAAGAATTCCTGAAGCCGATCGAGGCGCAGAAGGCGGCAGCGCGATAGCGCGGATTTCTGGCCGCAGGTTGCAGTTCGGTTCAAAACCTATCTGTCATCCTGAGCGAGCGCGCCTGGGTTTGGCGCGCGAGTCGAAGGACCTCTGCTCGAACGATGTTGTCGGAGCAGGGGTGCTTCGACTCGTGCGGGCAAAACCGGCCCGCACTCGCTCAGCATGACAGCGGAATGGGGATGACCACTGTTAATCTGACCTACGCCCTTGCTTCTGCCTGCGCCCGCGCGCGCCGCTCGGGGTAAAGCGGAAAGACCTCGGCCAGTTCCAGCACCTGCTTCCGTACGCGAGAGAGGACGGCGGTGTCGGTGCGGCTGTGCAGCACTTCCGAGATCCACAGCGCGATCTGCCGCATCTCGCGCTCCTTCATGCCGCGCGTGGTCAGCGCCGGGGAGCCGATACGGATGCCGCTTGGCTTCATGGGCGGGTTGGTGTCGAAGGGGATGGCATTCTTGTTGACGGTGATCCCGGCCTCGCCCAGCGCCTTCTCCGCCTCGCTGCCCAGCATACCCTTGGCGAAGACGTCCACCAGCATGAGGTGCGTGTCGGTGCCGCCGGAGATGATGCGGAAGCCCTCGGACGCGAGCGTCTCGGCCAGCACCTTGGCATTGGCCACCACCTGGCGCGCGTAGTCGCGGAACTCGGGCTGCATGGCCTCACGGAAACAGACGGCCTTGGCGGCGATCATGTGCACCAGCGGCCCGCCTTGCATGCCGGGAAACACGGTCTTATCCACCGCCTGGGCGTAGTCGGACTTGCACAGGATCATCGCCGCGCGCGGGCCGCGCAGCGTCTTGTGGGTGGTCGAGGTAACGATCTGCGCGTGCGGCACCGGCGAGGGATGCGCGCCGCCGGCGACCAGGCCGGCAAAGTGGGCCATGTCCACCAGGTAAATGGCGCCGACCTTGTCGGCGATCTGCCGCATGCGGGCGAAATCAATGGTCCGCGGATAGGCGCTGCCGCCGCCGATAATCAGCTTTGGCCGCTCCTTCTCCGCCAGCTTTTCCAGTTCGTCGTAGTCGATGGTCTCGGTCTCGCGGGTAACGCCGTAGGGCACGATGCGGTACATCTTGCCGGAGAAATTCAGTGGATGTCCGTGGCTGAGGTGGCCGCCGTGCGCCAGGTTCAGACCGAGTACGGTGTCGCCCGGCTGGATCACGGCTGCGTAGGCCGCCATGTTGGCCTGCGTGCCGGCATGCGGCTGCACGTTGGCGTGTTCGGCGCCGAAGAGCTGCTTGGCGCGATCGCGCGCCAGATTCTCGACGACGTCGGTGAACTCGCAGCCGCCATAGTAGCGCTTGCCGGGATACCCCTCCGCGTACTTGTTGGTGAACACCGACCCCATGGTTTCCAGCACCGCCTCGCTGACGAAATTCTCCGAGGCGATCAGTTCCAGGCCTTCGTGCTGGCGGCGGACTTCGTTATCGATGGCGGCAGCCGTCTCGGGGTCGGCTTCCGCGACGGGGCGGGACATCCAATCGCTGTTCTTGGTCATGACCTGTGCTCAGGCCTGATGCGCCTGCTCCTGGTGTTCGATGTCCATGATCTTCTGCACGCGGCGTTCGTGGCGGCCGCCGGCAAACGGCGTGTGCAGGAACGTCTCCACCGCCTGGATGGCCGTCCACTCGTCCAGCACGCGTGAACCCACGGTCACCACGTTGGCGTTGTTGTGCTCGCGCGCCATCTGCGCTTCGTACATGTTGGTGACGTGGGCCGCGCGAACTCCTGAAACTTTATTGGCGGCGATGGACATCCCGATGCCGCTGCCGCAGACCAGCACGCCGAGATCGGCATCTTTCCTGGCAACCTCCTCGCCGACCAGCCGGGCGAAGTCAGGGTAGTCCACCGAGTCGGTGGAATTTGTGCCTTTGTCGTGGACGTCGTTGCCTTCCTGCGCCAGCCGCTGCTTGATCTTTTCCTTCAGCTCGTAGCCGGCGTGGTCGGCGCCGATGGCGATCTTCATGGCGTTTTATTTTACGCCCTAGCCCCGCGGCGGATCGGGCTTTGTGCAAAAAAAGAAACCTGGATCATACCGGTATGGCGGGTACCGGGGGATGACCCGTCGGTACTTGTATCCGCACAACTTTCCCGCCGATAATCGGCCTTGATTCCCCTCAGGAGCACGCATGGCGACCGGCGCAGCAACCACGTTCTCGCATATCCTGTTCGACACCTCTACCTATATCGCGCATATCACCCTCAATAACCCTCCCTACAACGTGCTGACCGTGCCGCTGATGCGGGAAACGGCGGAAGCGATCGAGAGCCTGAACGGCCGCGGCGACATCAAGGCCATCCTGCTGGATTCCTCGCAGCGGACCTTCTCTGCCGGCATCGGCCTGGAAGACTCCAAGGCCGAGCGTGTGTTCTCGACGCTGGAGGCCTTCAACCGCGTGTTCGAAGCCATCCGCGAGATCTCCAAGCCACTGATTGTGGTGGTGAATGGTCCGGCGATTGGCGCCGGCTCCGAACTGGCAGCTTTCGGCGACCTGGTCATCGCTACGCCGAAGGCAAAGTTCGCACAGCCGGAGGTGAAACTGGGAGTGTTCCCACCGTTCGCCGCCGTGATGCTGCCGCAGTTGATCGGTCCGAAGAAAACCTACGAGCTGATCTTGACGGGGGAGGCCCTCTCCGCCGAAGAAGCCCTCGCGCTCGGCTTCGTCAACCGGGTGGTGCCCGAGGACAAGCTCAAGGAGACGGTCGATGAGGTGATCAACAAGATCGGCGAATTCAGCGCCCCGGTGCTGGAGATGACCAAGCGCGTGATCTCCGGGTCCCTGGGATTGCCCCTCGACAAGGCCATGCGGCAGTCCCACAGCATCTATCTGAACCAGTTGATGGACCTGGAGGACGTGCAGGAAGGCTTGCGCGCGGTGCTGGAAAAGAGAAAGCCGGTGTGGAAGAACAGGTAGTTGCGAGTCGCCAGTCGCCGGTCGCAGTTGTCCAGGAATGCACAAATAAAGCAGGCGCCACCTCCGCTGGCAACTGACTACTGGCGACTGGCTACTTCTCGAAAGCATTCTCCAAGAATCTTGCGATGTGCCACGCATCCAGGAACTTGAACGGCGTCTCGCCGCTGGTGTAGTGACCGCAGGGCAAAACAGCGACCTTGTGATCGAGGTTGCGCTGGCGGAATGCGGTGATGATCTCGCGGGAGAGTTCGGGCGGGAACGTCAGGTCGTAGGTGGCATACACGAGCAGCGACTTCTTGGGACGCGCCGCGAATTTGTCAAAATACGATGCCGGGCTGATCGCCAGCCAAGCCCTGCGCAGGCGGTCGAGGTCGATGTCGCGCTCGATGCCGGCGCGGATGTGGCGCGTCGACTGCCCGCTCCAGACCACGTCCGCAAAATAGGTGGAGGCGTGGTTGAACACGTTCACCTTCAGCCGCTGGTCGTGCGCGCTGGCGATGAACGCATAGCAGGAGCCGAGACTCGTGCCGACGATCCCCAACTGCCGGTATCCGCGCGCTTCGAGCCAATCGAGGCAGGAGCGCGTATCCGCAATCGCCTGGCGGCAGGCGTCTATGGTGCGCGCGACGTTGGAAGAGACGGCATAGTCGGCGCGCTCGATCTCCGCCGGCTTGCGCACGTCGTGGTAGGGCAGGCTCAGGCGCAGCGCGGAGACCCCCAGCCAGTTGAAAATGCGGCAGAGTCCGATGTGGCTCTCGGCATCGGCGTTCCACTGGGGCAGGACCACGACCGCCCGGCTGCCGCGCGCGGGGAACCATCGCGCCGCCACTCGATTGTTCTCCGCGTACGGAGTCTCGACCGGCGAGGTGAACCGCAGGCAGTTCCCTTCCAGGCGAAAGTCGTGCGGCGTGTCGTAGGCGAAGAAACGGCCGCTCTCGGAGACGATGCGGCGGTTCAGATCGTGGACGAAACTCTCCGCCTCCGCGCCGGCGAGGTCTCGCCATTCGCCATCCACCAGCGGCCAGCCTTCGATCCAGTCCAGCCCCCACTCGAATGGGCGCACGACACGATTGGTGTCCCGCTCGGTGAGACGGGTTTCCCAGTCGTGCATCCATTGGCGGTAGAGGTGGCGCATGGACCAATTACAACCCAGAGGACGCGGAGGTCCCACTTGCCTGATTTCCTCTGCGTCCTCGGCGCCCTCTGCGGTTTTCATTCTATTTGGTCTTAGCCGATGTAGTTGCGCGGGACGCGCTTGGAGATGTTGCAAAGGATCTCGTAGGGAATGGTGCCGGCGAGCTGTGCGTGATCGGTGGCGGTGACGGAGCAGTGCTCGCTCTGGCCGAGGATGACGACCTCCGTGCCGATCTCGGCGCCCGGGATTCCGGTGATGTCAACCAACGTGATGTCCATGGAGACGTTACCCACGATGGGCGCGTATTGATCCTGCACGATCACGCGTCCGCGCGAAGAAAGATGGCGGCTGAGCCCGTCGGCGTAACCCACGGGCAGAGCGGCGATGCGCGCCGGCGCCCGAGTGACGTACGCGCCGCTGTAGCCGATCGCCTGGCCCGCGCCGACGTCGCGCAGGGAGAAGATCCGCGTCTTCCAGGAAAGCACCGGGTGAACCGGCAGGTCGAAGGACTTGCCCGCCAGCACCGACGGCAGTTGGTAGCCATAAAGCGCGATCCCGGGGCGGACAAAATTCATCCACGCCTTGGGCCGGGTCGCGATAGCGGATGTGTTGGCGATGTGCAGATAAGCCGGCGTCAGGCCGTTCTGCTGCGTCAGCGCGGCCGCCCGCTCAAAGCGAGCCATCTGCTCGTCCACCTGCGGCGAATCGACCACCTCGGCCGAAGCCAGGTGGCTAAACAGGCCCTCAACCTTCACGTGCTTGGCGGCGCGCAGCATCGCCAGCAACTGCGGCAATTCGTCGAAGCTCGCGCCCAGGCGCGCCATGCCGGTATCGACCTTCAGGTGCACGCGAACTGCGTCTTTGCGCAGACGCTCGGCGGCCCGCTCCAGGCGCTCGATGTGCTCCCGCTGCCACACCGCGGGAGTCAGTTCGTTCTCGATCACCAGCTCTTCATCGCCGCGCCAGAAACCGGTCATCAGCAGGATGCTCCCAGCAATGCCGCCATCGCGCAGCGCCAGGCCCTCATCCGTGGAAGTGACGCCAAACCACTCTGCGCCTTCCCGCTCCAGGGCGCGCGCGCACTCCACCGTGCCGTGACCGTAGGCGTGGGCCTTGACCACGGCACACACGGTGGCAGCCGGAGCAACATGGTCGCGGACGGCGCGGAAGTTTTGGCGCAGGGTGGGCAGAGAAACCTCGGCCCAGGTAGGACGCAGATTCGCGCGCTCGACGGTCACAGCGGAGGCCGGCATCGTGAGCGATTATAAAGATAATTCACCGCCGAGACGCCGAATGCGCCGAGGTTTTCAGTTTTCCCCAAGAATGTCATTCTTCCGTCGAGCGAAGCGAGACGGGAGAATCTGACGAGAATGGTGGCATAAACGCTTTAGGTAGCGCAGGCCGTTTTGTCAGATCCTCCGGCTCGGCTTCGCCTCGCGAAAGATGACATCGTCGGAAGTACCAGGCGTGCTAGGGCAGGATCACATCACGGACAACTGCAACACATCATCCGGATGCTCGGCGCGCAGCATGTAGCGGTAGGCATGCCAGAGCGGCGGGAAATAGATCAAGCCTTGCCGCGGATCGCGGCGAAAGCGCCACAGCACACGCGGAGGAACCGGCTCGTCCCAACTGGGATGGCGATAGCGCTCCACCAGCCGGCGCCGGAGTTGGTCGGGATCGTCGGGCAGGTAGCAGGGCGGCAGCACGCACCAGGAGATCTCGAGCAGCGCGCTGAAGATGCCGCGATCGTGCAGGTCCAGGCCCGCCATCCACCGCGGCTGAAAGGGCATGAAGGGAAACACGCTCTTGGGATAATCACAGGCGATAGCTTGATAAGCCGCGCGCATTTGCAACCTCCGTCCAGTTGCCAGTTATCGGTTGCCAGTTGCCAGTTGCCAGTTCTTGCGGAATTGATGACCGTTTCAAAAAGTGTCCTTGCTCTGGCTTCCCTGACAACTAACAACTAGCAACTGACAACTGCCTTCAGAACTCGCTGCCGGGATCGGTACCGGCATCGCGTTCGTCCGCCAGGGTGTCGAATCGGGTGAAGTTCTTGCGAAACGCCAGGCGAATGGTTCCCGTGGGCCCGTTGCGTTGCTTGCCGATGATCAATTCGGCGATCCCGTCGAGATCGGGATCGTCCTTCTTGTAGTACTCCTCGCGGAACAGGAACGCCACCACGTCGGCGTCCTGCTCGATAGACCCGGATTCACGGAGATCGGAGAGCTGCGGACGATGGTCGCCGCCACGCGCTTCCGGTGCACGGCTCAATTGCGAAACCGCGATCACCGGGACATTAAGCTCTTTGGCTAGCGCCTTCAGTCCGCGCGAGATAGCCGAAACTTCCTGAGTGCGGTTCTCGAAGCGCTTGCCGCCGATGGGCGTGGCCGCCATCAGTTGCAAGTAATCGACCACGACCAGGTCCAGCGCGTTCTGTTGCTGTTGCTTGAGCCGGCGGGCCTTGGCGCGCATCTCGTGCACGCTGATGCCGGGCGTGTCGTCGATGAAGATGGGGGCTTCGCTCAGCGCGTTGAGCGCCGTGGCCAGCTTGCTGGTGTCTTCGCGCGTGACGAAGCCGCTGCTCATTTTGTAGGCATCCACGCGCGCGTGGGAGAAGAGCAGGCGCCGCAGCAACGCCTCACGCGACATTTCCAGCGAAAACACCGCCACCACCTTCTTGTCCAGCACCGCGATGTTTTCCGCGATGTTCATGGCAAACGCGGTCTTGCCCATGGACGGACGCCCGGCCACGATGATCAGGTCGGCCCTTTGCATGCCGCGCGTCTTCTCGTCGAAGACCTTGAAGTGGGTTTCGACGCCCGTGATGTGGGCGCCGGGAGAAATCAGCGCGTCCGGCGAGCCGAAGGATTCCTGAACGATCTGCGGGATGGTAAGAAACCCCCGGCCCAGGCGCTTGTCGGAGACCTGGAAGATAGCCGCTTCGGCGGCGTCGATGATCTCCTCCGCCGGGTCAGCCTGCTCCAGCGCGCTGGCAATGGCGCCGTTCGCCGCATTGATGAGCCCGCGCAGCAGCGCCTTGTCGCGCACCATGCGGACGTAGTGCTCGATCGACGGCCGGCGCGGCACGCCGTCGGTCAGCGAAGCCAGGTAGGCGACCCCGCCGATCGACTCCAGCTCCTTGTGGCGGCTGAGTTCTTCCTGCAGCGTAATGATGTCGATGGGACGCCCGGTGGCGTCCAGGTCCATCATCCGAGAGAAAACACGGCGGTGCGAGTCGAGCGAGAAGTCGTCGGGGTGCAGCGATTCCGCCGCCTGGTTGTAGCTGTGAGCATCCAGCAGGACGGCGCCGAGAATGGACCGCTCGGCGTCAATAGCGGAGGGCAAGCCCCGGTCGATGTTGTAATCAGTGGTAGCCAAGGTCCCTGAAAATGTCAGGATGGTTTTTGGAGAGTAGCTGAGCCTCCGAAGATCGTCATCCGCCGAATGTGCGAAACCCCTCTGGAAAAACATGCTGCAATCAAAAATTCGCGGAGAGAGAAATGCAGTCGCGCGTACAGCAACTTGTCTTGCATCGCGACCAGAGAGCGAAGCGCCAGCGAGCAAAACAATTGTGACACAGAAATCCTTCTAGGCAAATAAAAAGCGAATCTGGCAGGCTGGGCGGCTTTGTTCTTAATCCGCGTTGATCCGCGGCGAAGAGTCCCCAAAAAACGAAGGGCGGCTTGCGCCAGCCACGCAAGCCGCCTCGTGAAGTGTGATGTGCTAAAGGTGCGCCACGAACCTTCCGGCTCTGGCGCTGCTCCTGCCTTCCCCTCCGTTCCTCCAACCAAGTCCGGTGAGTTCGCTCACTAAGTCGGACCGGCCGACACGGTGGCGTTCTTATGGCTGAGGCCCTGTCACAAATCCCTGGGAAGGGCTCCGGACACGGCGCGCACTTGCGTGCGGGTTCTCCTCCAGCAGACGCCCAAGGCAGCGTGCGCTTTGCACATCGCACTCTGTCGTTGCACGGACTTTGCCCGAGGTGCCGCTTTGGAACAAGCCGAAAATAAATCGCACCTGTGCAGAAGCTGTGGAGTTTGTGCGTTTCTTGTGGAAAGGAAAGGAAAAGCCGGGGAAAAACTCAGCGTTTGCACCGGTTTGAGTTCAGTCTCGGGTGTGGAAAGACATATGAGACGCAGCAAGCTACCCGTCTCCTACAACCGAAAAGCCTCAATGGGAATGTCATTCTTCCGTCGAGCAAAGCGAGACGGGAGAATCTGACGACCAGATCGGCACAACCGGTATGGGTAGCGCCAGCGGTTCCTTCAGATCCTCCGCTCGCCTTCGGCTCGCGAAGGATGACACCTTCAACGACACAGATCTTCGGAGCGCGCCGGAAACGCCGCGGCGAAATAAGAAGACGGAGTCTCTCGGCGTGTTCTGCGTCTCGGCGGTTTGTTCTTATCCGTGTTGATCCGCGTGCATCCGCGGCGAAAAATCTAATCCCGCACCCCGTCCATGAAAGCGCGCAGTTTGCGGGATCTTGACGGATGACGCAGCTTACGCAGCGCCTTAGCCTCGATTTGGCGGATGCGCTCACGGGTGACGGCGAAGGATTGTCCGACTTCCTCCAGCGTGTGCTCGCTGCCGTCTTCCAGGCCGAAGCGCATCTTGATGACCTTCTCTTCGCGCGCGGTGAGGGTGCGCAGCACGTGCGCCGTCTGCTCCTTCAGGTTCACGTTGATGACGGCGTCGGCCGGCGAGACCACGGCGCGGTCCTCGATGAAGTCGCCAAGGTGAGAATCTTCTTCTTCACCGATGGGGGTCTCGAGCGAGATGGGCTCCTGCGCGATCTTGAGCACCTTGCGCACCTTGGCCACCGGGATGTCCATGCGCTTGGCGATCTCTTCCGAGGTGGGCTCGCGGCCCAGCTCCTGCACCAGTTGGCGCGAGGTGCGGATGAGCTTGTTGATGGTCTCGATCATGTGCACCGGGATGCGGATGGTGCGGGCCTGGTCGGCGATGGCGCGGGTGATGGCCTGCCGGATCCACCAGGTGGCGTATGTCGAGAACTTGTAGCCGCGGCGATACTCGAACTTGTCCACCGCCTTCATCAGGCCGATGTTGCCCTCCTGGATGAGGTCGAGGAACTGCAGCCCGCGGTTGGTGTACTTCTTGGCGATGGAGACCACCAGGCGAAGGTTGGCTTCGATGAGCTCCTTCTTGGCCTGCTCGGCGTCCATGTCGCCCTGGATGATCTCGCGCTGGGTGCGGCGCAGTTCCTGATAGCTGACGCCCGCGTCCTGCTCCAGCGTCTCCAAGTCGGCGCGGTGCTGGCGCTGGGCCTTGCGGTAATCCTTCTTCAGGTCTTCGCTGCGGGTGGCCTCGATCTTCTTCTCCAGGTTCGAGGTCTGGCGATCGAGCGCCCGCATCTGCTCGACCGTGCGGTTGACTTTGTCGATCAGCCGCTTGCGCTCGGGGTTGGTAAACCCGAGGTAGCGGATCAGGCGGGAGATCTCCACTTGCTCGCGGCCCAGGTGCCAGCGGGCGCGGCGGTAGTCGCGGGGCCGCTTCTTCTCCGACAGTTCCTTCAGCTTCTCGGCGAGCTGGACCGCCTTTTTGTAGTGCTTGCCCAGTTCCTGGATGCGCCCCGTCACTTCTTTCAGGCGATTCTGCAGGACCTCGTCGGTAAGTTCTTCCTCGTCAAAGATGACCACTTCCTTGATGGAGCGCACTCCCCGCTCCAGGTCCTCGCCGATGGCGATGATCTCGCGGATGATGATGGGCGAGCGCGAAAGCGCCTTGAGCACGCGTAACTGGCCGCGCTCGATGCGCTTGGCGATCTCCACTTCGCCCTCGCGGGTGAGCAGCGGCACCGTACCCATCTCCCGCAGGTACATGCGGACCGGATCGTTGGTCTTCTCCAGGGCGCCGGGCGTGAGGTCGAGTTCGACGTCCTCGCCCGCCTCGATCTCCTGCTCGAATTTCTTGCCCAACTCGGAGGAAGGCAGCTTGGGCTGCCCCTCGAGCACGTCAATTCCTTGCGTGCCGATCGTAGTGAGCAGGTCGTCCAGATCCTCGGGCGAGTGGACGTCGTGCGGAATGAGGTCGTTCACCTCGCTGTAGGTGAGATACCCCTTCTCCTTGCCCGCATCGATAAGCTTTTTAATGTCGTCGTATTTATCTTCTAGAGCCAATGCAATCCCTCATCAGCGCTTCCGCGCGTGGAAGCACACCTGTGCCACAAGTGTTGTGCGGCAGGAAGACGTTGCTGGAAAGCGACAATAGTAAAACCCTTTGATGTTAGCACAATCGGACACTACTTGAGATAACCGTTGAATGCTGCCGCTGATTCCCCTAGGGACAGGCACTTAAACTTTAGATGATTCAATCACTTAGATAGTTTCCAAGACTCTCGAAAAAAGTACGCCCCAAGACTCCGACGGCTCAATGGGCAGCCAGGGCGCGGTCGATCTTGAGTTTTTCCTGCACCAACTCGGCCAGGGTGGTGCCGTCGCTGCGCCGCTCGGCGTCGAGAATCCGGGTCTTTACCTGCTGCTGCTGGCGCTCGAGGTGCCGGCGGCGAAGCGCGGCAAAAGCGCCTTCGAGCAACTCCAGCGTCAGGGGCTCGTCCTCACGGAGCAGGATGGCGGCCAGCGTCCGCTGGTCGGAGTCCGAGAGCGGCAGGGACATAGGGTCTGTCAGTTCGGGGGCATCCAGGAGGGTCTGGAGCAAGGACTCGGTCGCCAACCCGAGGTGCAACGGTTCAGTCCCGAGCGTGTACTGGGCCTGGCGGCGCAGGTCGGGCAGGTGATCTTCGCCGGAACGATCGGAGATCCCCGGCTCCCCGTTCATCTCCCCGCCCGAGGCCAGCGCCCGGATGACGATGCGCTCGGCGTCGGTGATTTGCGCCTCGGCCGCGGCCTTGACGCTCGCGGAGCGGGTGGCAGCCGCATGCTTCAACTCCTGGCGCAGCACGGCCGAGTCGATGCCGAGCTTCTGGGCGATGTCGGCGGCGAGCTCGTCTCGGGCAATGCGGTGCGGCACCTGCTGGAGATGTGGCAGAAGATAATTGACGGCCCGCACCTTGCCCTCCGCGGAGCGCACCGGGAACTGCGTCCGCGCGCGCTCGATCAGGTAGTCGAAATACCTCTGCGAGCCTCCCAGCGCCTTCTTGTAAGCGTCGGCGCCCTTGCGCCGGATGAACAGGTCGGGATCGAAGCCGGCATCGAGCGTGAGCACGCGGATCTCGAAGTCTTCAGCCACCAGCATCCCCAGCGAGCGTTCCGCAGCGGCGATGCCGGCCGTATCAGGATCGAAGTTCACCACGATCTTCTTGGCGTAGCGCGCGAGCAGGCGCACCTGAGCTTCGGTAAACGCGGTCCCCGAGCTGGCGATTACATTGCGGAAGCCGGCCATGAAGACGGAGATGCAGTCCATCTGGCCTTCCACGAGAATCACGTAGCCGAGTGCGCGGATCGCTTCCCGGGCGCGGTCGAGGTTGTAGAGCACGCGCGACTTGGAATAGATGGCCGTCTCGGGCGAATTCAGGTACTTCGGCCCGGCCTTGTCGCCGGTCTCCAGCGTCCGTCCGGTGAACGCGATGACTTTGCCGGATTCGTTGCTGATGGGAAACATCACCCGGTTGCGGAATTTGGAGTAAATCGTCGTCGATAATTTTGAGTTGTCACCCTGAGCGAGCGCGCCCGTTTCCGGCGCGCGAGTCGAAGGGCCCCTATCCTGCTCTTGTTGCTTCCACGAAAACAAGCCGGAGACTTTCAAGGTCTCTTCGTCGGCCGCGCCCTTCAGGCGGTCGCGCAAGATGAAGCCCGAATCCGGAGCGAAGCCGATGCGGAAGGTCTTGAGGGCTTCGTCCGTGAGTCCGCGTCCCGCAAGATATTCGCGTGCCCGGGCGCCTTCGGGACGCCGCAACTGCTCCTCGAAGAACCCGCAGGCGCGCTCGTTCAGGTCTACCAGCACACCGCGGAGCTTGGCCTCGATCGCTTCGCCTTCGCTGGCGTATGTCTGCTTCGGCAACGGAATACCGACCTTCTGCGCCACCAGGCGTACGGCCTCGGGAAAGGTGATGTTCTCGATCTTCTGCACGAAGCTGAGCACATCACCGGAGGCCCCGCACCCAAAGCAGTGATAGAACTGCCGCGTGGCGTGCACCGAGAACGACGGCGTCTTCTCGCTGTGGAAGGGACAGAGACCGGAGAAATTCTGTGCGCCGGCTTTCTTCAGCTTGATGTAGTCGCCAATGATGCGAACGATGTCCGCCTGCTGCTTGACGGTGTACGCGAAGTCGCCGGGGTTGGCCATGGCTTGGAGCGGAGACAGATGTCCCGTGGGGATTCTCGACTAAGGATCACCAGCGCGGAATTGAAATCATTGTACCTGCTGTGGAAAAACTGTTGGAAACGCCGCTCTACCGTGGACGAGCGAGGAAAAGACAGAGAAGTTACCGCTCACTATGCTGCCTTCGCTTGTTCCTTCAGCCGCTCGATCTGCCCGGCGTGATTCGGATCGTGGATAACCATCATGCCGATCAGTTCTTCCAGCGTGACTTTGCGGCCCTTCTCGGGATGCAAGGCGCCCTTGTCCAGATCAGTGGCCTCTAACCGGCGCAGCAGGCGGACATTGGCGCAGCGTGCGGCCTGGAAGGAGGCAAGGAAGTCGGATGGCGCTCCCTCCAGGTAGCCGAGGTTGCGAGCCCAGTCGTCCTGGTCGATGGGAGCGAGGGTGGGCTCGCGGTCGGCGATCATCTGGCGCACGCGGTAACCGTAGAGAACCTCGATGTCAGCGAGGTGCCCCAGGATTTCAAGGATGCACCATTTATCCGGCGCAGGCTTGTAGCGCAGCGTGTGATCATCCACCCCCGTTGCTGCCGCGGCAACGAGCGCCGGTCCGCGCTCGATGGCGTCAATCTTTTCGCGGAGTTCGTGGTCGGTCATCGGTTTCTCCTCACACTCTAAGTTCCACCACCGTTGCCCCGGCCCCGCCTTCGTTCTGCGGCGGCTCGGAAATCGCGGCCACGTGCGGATGTTTCTCCAAGTACTGCCGCAGCGCTTTGCGCAGAATACCCATGCCGCTGCCGTGCACGATTCGAACGCGTCCGAGGCCGGCAAGGAAAGCACGGTCCAGAAATTTTTCTACCCGCGCCGTGGCCTCGTCCACGTTCTTGCCAATTACGTTGATCTCGGTGGGAGCGCTGGCGTTATCGGCCACGGAAACCGAAATCCCCTGGGCGCGGGCGGCGCGCAGCGGCGAGTCCGACGCGCGAATGATGACTTCGGCGATGTCGTCGCGCCCGACCTTCATCTTCATGGCGCCCATCTCGACCTCGAAGGTCTGATCGTCCACACGGCGCTTGATGACGGCGTTGCGGCCCAGCGACTTCAGCTTGACCGTATCGCCCTCGGAAACGTGTTTCACCTCTCCCGGTCGGGCGTTGGGGTCGCCGCGATCGGCGCCGGTCGCGTGCGCGACGACGGCGGCGTCGAACTGGTCCTTGAACTCGCGGCGCAAGCGGGAGATGCGGCGCTCGGCGTCCTTGGAGAGCTTCAGCGCCTGGGCGCGGTCCTGGATGGCGTTCACGGTCTCGCGCGCGTGGTACTCGAAGTCGCGGAAAACGGCGTCCAGCTTCTTCTCCATTTCACGCACGCGCTGCCGCTGCTCTTTCAAGCCTTCGGCTTCCAGGCGCTGGCGCTCACGCTCCAGTTCCTGCTCGCGTTGATGCAGCCGGACGCGCTCCTGCTCGGCCTGGCGCAGTTCGGCGTGCAGGCGGTCGAGGAAACGGGCGATGTCCTGGGCCTGCGAGCCGAGCGAGGCGCGGGCCGCCGAAATGATGCCGGGATTCAGGCCGAGGCGCTGCGCAATGTTAATGCCGGCCGAGGCGCCGGGCACGCCGAGCTTCAGTTCATACGTAGGTTGGAGAGTGGCCTCATCGAAGCCGACGGCGGCGTTGAGCACGCCGGGCGTGTTCGTGGCATATACCTTCAGCGAGGTATGGTGGGTGGAAATGATGCTGATGGCGCCGATCTGGCGAAAATGTTCGGCGATGGCTACGGCCAGGGCCGCGCCTTCCGCTGGGTCGGTGGCGGAGCCGAGCTCGTCCAGCAGCACCAGCGACTCGGGCGTCGCCGTGCGGGAGATGAAATCGATGTTGGTGACGTGCGCGGAGAAGGTCGAGAGGTTCTGCTCGATGGACTGGTAATCGCCTATGTCTGCCAGCACGGCATCGAACACCGGCAGCTCGGCGCGCTCGGCAGGGATCGGGATTCCGGACTGAGCCATCAGCACCAGCAGGCCGATGGTCTTGAGCGCCACCGTCTTCCCGCCGGTATTGGGGCCGCTGATGACGAGCTGATGGTTAGGCGGCTCGAGCTCGATGCTGATGGGGACGATGCTCGCGCTGCGCGCCTTCAGAGTGCGCTCAAGCGCCGGATGACGGGCGTTGCGGAGAACGAGGCGAGATGACTCCACCAACTTCGGAGCGCTGCAGTCATAGTCCGCAGCAAACCTCGCCTTCGCAAACTGCAGCTCCAGCTCGGCCAGCACAGCGGTTGCGGCCAGGATGGCGGCTGCCTGCTCGCGGATGCGTCGCGTCATCTCCAGCAGGATGCGATGGACCTCAACCTGCTCTTCCTCCAGCATCCGCACCAGCTCGTTGTTTTGCTCGATGGTCTCCAGTGGCTCGACAAACACGGTTTGACCGCTGGAACTCGCGCCGTGGACGACGCCTTGCACGCGGCGCTTCTGCTCGATCTTTACCGGGATGACGAAGCGCTCGCCGCGGATGGTGATGAGCTCGTCCTGCACCGTGCCACCCTCGGCCAGGCGCCTCAGGTAGGCGCGCAGAGACTCCTGGATCAGCCGCTTTTGGCGCTCGATCTCGCGGCGGATACGCGCCAGTTCGGGCGAGGCGCGGTCGTCGAGCGTGCCGTCCGGCAGAATCTTGTTGCGGAAGAAGCGCAATAACTCGGTGAAGTCGGCCAGCGCGGAGGAGAGTTCAGCGACAGCCGCGAACTCAAGCTTCATCTGCGACGGTGGCTGCTGCGCGATGTGCCGCCACTCATCGGCGCGGTCCACCACCAGGACGATGTCGCGGATCTCAGCGGTGTCGAGCGCCGCCCCCTCGATGTGCGCCTTTTCCACCAGTGCCGTGGGGTCCAGCAGGCCGGAGAACTCGAAGCGCGCGCCCACACGCAGATACTCGCGAATCTCCGTAGTGAGCTGCTGCTGGCGCTCGATCCAGACGCCGTCTCCCGAGGGCGCAAGCGCGGCGATCTTTGCCTGGCCGAGAGGGGAGAAGGCGTAGGCGCGGAGGATCTCCCGCATCGAGTCGAACTCAAGTGCGCGGGCGCTGGTGTGGGATAGGGGCATGGGGACGCACCATGTTACCCGAACAGAATCGCCATCCCCAGTGCTAGAATTTACCTGTTATGAGCTTTCCTACCACCCGCATGAGAAGGCTCCGGCGATCGGAGCAGATGCGTAATTTCGTACGCGAGACGCGGCTTACGCCCGACTCGTTCGTTTACCCGATGTTCGTTTGCCCTGGCGAGGGCGTGCGCAAGGAAGTGGGCTCCATGCCCGGCGTGTGCAACCTATCGGTGGACGAGGCAGTGAAGGAAGCACGCGAACTCCATTCGCTCGGCGTACCCTCCACCATGCTGTTCGGCCTGCCGGAATCAAAGGATGAAGTCGCCACCGGCGCTTGGGCGGACGACGGCATCGTGCAGCGCGCAACCCGAGCCATCAAGAGCGAAGTCCCGGACCTGCTGGTGATGGGCGACGTTTGCCTGTGCGAGTACATGTCGCACGGACATTGCGGGATCGTGCGCCAGACGACCACGCCGCGATCTCTCGGCGCGCGCGCCGCGACCAAGACAATGGTCGTCGAGAAGAAGGACTTGCCGCAGACCATTCACAAGATGGCAACCGCAACCGCCGACGAGTATGAGATCGTCAACGACGCCACGCTCGATCTCCTGGCCAAGACCGCAGTCTCGCAGGCGCGCGCGGGCATGGACATCATCGCGCCCTCGGACATGATGGACGGGCGCGTCGCCGCCATTCGCAAAGGGCTCGACGAGGCTGGGTTCACCAACACTCCCATCCTTTCTTATGCGGCAAAGTTCGCGTCGGCGTTTTACGGGCCTTTCCGCGAGGCGGCGGATTCGGCGCCGCAGTTCGGCGATCGCCGCTCCTACCAGATGGACGGCGCCAACCTGCGCGAGGCCATGCGCGAGATCGAGCTCGACCTGGAAGAGGGCGCCGACATGATTATGGTCAAGCCCGCCATGCCTTATCTGGACGTGATCCACGCCGCGCACGAGCGATTTGAAGTCCCGCTGGCGGCATATCAGGTCTCGGGCGAGTACGCCATGATCATGGCCGCGGCGCGCAACGGCTGGATCGATCGCGAGCGCATCATGATGGAATCGCTGACCTCGATCCGGCGCGCCGGGGCGTCGATTATCCTGACGTACTTCTCGAAGGACGCAGCGCGCATTCTCGCGTAACCTCTTTCGCCGCGGATGAACGCGGATTTACGCGGATTCGGAACAACTGAAAGTCCTCCGCGTCCTCTGCGGTTTGGTTTTTTCCCGCGTTCACCCGCGTGTATCCGCGGCGATGAAGTTTCTTGGCCTGTCGTACAATCATTGATTAGTCACCCGTCGGAATGCGCACCAGAGGAGCACAACCTTGGCTGAGACCATCTACGACGTGGCCATCATCGGGTCCGGGCCGGGCGGTTACACCGCTGCCATCCGCGCCGGACAACTGGGCCTGAAGCCCTGCCTGATCGAAAAGAACGAGAAGCTGGGCGGCACCTGCCTGCAGGTGGGCTGCATCCCCACCAAGGCGCTGCTGTTCAACGCCGAGATCTATGACCACATGAAGGCGGGCAAGGACTTTGGTATCGAGGGTCTGGACGGCGCCAAGCTGAACTGGACCACCATCCAGGACCGCAAGAACAAGGTCGTCCAGAAACACACCAAGGGCCTCGAGTTCCTGATGCGCAAAAATAAGGTGGAGGTCGTGAAGGGATACGGCCGGCTGACCGGGCCGCGCAAAGACGGCGTGCTCACGGTTGAAGTGCAGGGTGGATCGAGCATCAAGGCAAAGAATGTGATCCTCGCCACCGGCTCCGAAGCAAAGATGCTGCCGGGACTGGAGCCGGATGATCGCCTGCTGACCAACATCGAGATCCTCAGTCTCAAGGCAATCCCAAAATCCCTGGTGGTAGTGGGCGCCGGCGCTGTGGGAGTGGAGTTCGCTTCCATCTACAAATCATTCGACTGCGATGTGACCATTCTCGAAATGCTGCCGCGCCTGGTGCCGCTCGAGGACGAGGAGATCTCGAAGGAGTTGATGCGCTCCTACAACAAGCGGGGCATCAAGTCATTCGTCGGGACCAAACTCGACAAAGTCGAGAAGACGAAGACTGGGATCGCGGCGACCTTTACCCCGCCGGACGGAAAGCAGCAGAGGCTCGAAGCCGAGAAGATCCTGATTGCCGTGGGCCGCGCGCCGAACACGGCGAGTGTCGGCCTGGAGAAAACAAAGATCAAGCCCGAGCGCGGATTCGTCCATACCGATGGATGGATGGAGACGGAGGAGCCTGGCATCTACGCCGTCGGCGATATTATCGCCGGATTCCCGCAGCTCGCCCACGTGGCGTTCATGCAGGGGATGGTGGCTGTGGCGCACATTGCCGGCAAACCGGCGCGACCTCTCAATCGCAACCGGATTCCCAACTGCACCTACTGCGAACCGCAGATTTCGAGCGTCGGCATGACCGAGGCGGCGGCGCGGCAAGCCGGCCGCGAGTTGAAAATTGGCAAGTTTCCCTTCTCGGCGAATTCGAAGGCAAGCATCGTCGGCTCGCACGAAGGCTTTGTGAAAGTAGTGGCGGATGCGAAGTACGGCGAGGTGCTGGGCATTCACATCATCGGTCCGCAGGCAACGGAGATGATTGCGGAAGCGGTCGTGGCCCTGGAGATGGAGGCGACGGTTGACGACCTGATGTTCACCATCCACCCGCACCCGACGCTCAGCGAAGCCATGTTCGACGGCATCGAGAGCGTGTACGGGCTGTCGATAAATACTTAGGTCGGCCACGGATTTACACGGATGAACCAGTTTTGATCCGTTTCATCCGTGAGAATCCGTGGCGTTTTTCATGATCTCCGTCATCCAACTCGGCCGCGTCGATTATGCCACCGCCCTCAAGCTGCAGCAGACGGTGGTCGAGTTGCGTAAGGCCGGGCAGGTCGGCGATACGCTGCTGCTGCTCGAGCACCCGCCGGTCATCACGCTCGGCCGCAATGCGAAACGCGCGAATGTGCTCGTTTCTGAAGATCAGCTCTCGCAGTCGGGCGTGGAGATCTTCGAGTGCGACCGCGGCGGCGACGTGACTTATCACGGGCCGGGGCAGCTCGTCGGCTATCCCATCTTCGACCTGCGTGGGTTCACCCCGCGCATCGGGGCGGTGGATTTTGTGCGCAAGCTGGAAGAGGTGCTGATCAGAAGTTGTGCCGATTTCGGCGTGGCCACGCGCCGTGTTCCCGGCATGACCGGCGTGTGGTCGCTGCGCAATGAAGCCAAAGTCGCCGCCATCGGCATACACATCTCGCGCGGCGTGACTTCGCACGGCTTTGCCCTGAACGTCTCGACCGACCTCGGCCATTTCAAGCTCATCATTCCCTGCGGGATCGGCAACAAGCCGGTGACTGCGCTCGATTGCGCGCTGGGCGACGCCTACCCGGGAATCGCGGTCGTGCCGCTTACGCTCGAGGAAGTCTCTCAGTCGGTGGTACGCAATTTCGGCCGCGTGTTCGAGAGCCAGATTCTTTGGGTGGACACCCTGGATGCGCTTCTGGGCCGCACCGTTGGCGTCCCCATGAAGTTGCCGGAGAACCTCCGTGAACTGGGCGACGATGAGACTTTCTCGGCGTAGACCCACAATCAAGAATCTCGTGGGGTAGAATTGCCTTCCTGATGAAGAAGAAGCCGTCGCACAAGAAGCGTCCCGCCGCCGCGTCCGGCAAGCGTGCGCCGGCTGCCAACGCTTACGGCATCGTCGACTACCGGCTGGAGAAACCGGACTACCGCGTGGTTGAGGTCACGCGCAACGGCGAGGTCGCCTACGAAGTGCGCGGCGACCTGAGCGCGCCCGTCCCGCCGATCCGCGAGTCGAGATACCTCACGCCCAAGCAGCACGTCGAGATCTACCGCTGGATGCTGCTCAACCGGCGCATGGAAGCGGCGCTCGAGAACCTCTACAAGCAGGGCAAGGTGGTGGGGGGCGTGTACTTCGGGTTGGGGCAGGAAGGGTGCTCGTGCGCCTCGGCCTGCGCGCTGGGCAAGGAAGACTGGCTGGCGCCGATGATCCGCAACCAGGGGTCGCTCCTGGTCAGGGGCTTCTCGGCGCGCGACATCATGATGCAGTACATGGCCAAGGCAGGCTCGCCCACTAAAGGCCGCGACGCCTCTTCGCATTTCGGCGACATCTATGAACGCAACGTGGCCGCGCCCATCTCCATGCTGGGCGATCTGATCGGCGTGATGGCCGGCGTGGCGCTGGGCGCGCGCTACCAGGGGCGCGACATCGCCTGCATGACCTACATCGGCGACGGCGGGCAGTCCACCGGCATTTTCCACGAGTCGCTGAACTTCGCTGCGGTGCAGAAGCTGGGGCTGGTGCTGATCGTCGAAAACAACCTGTGGGGATACTCCACACCGGCCGAGCACCAGTTCGCGATCAAAGACCTGGCCCAGCGGGCGATCGCCTACGGCATTCCTGGCGTGATCGTGGACGGCACCGATGCGTGCCAGGTGTATGACGCGTCGCACGAAGCCTGCGAGCGTGGCCGTCGCGGGGAAGGCCCGACGCTGATTGAAGCCAAGATGATGCGCATGAAGGGCCACGCCATTCACGATGCCGCGCAGTACGTCCCGCGTCCGCTGTTTGAGTATTGGCAGAAGCGAGACCCGATCGCCCGCTTCGAGGATTACCTGGTCAGGGTTAAGAAGTGGCTTACGCCGGCGGAGAACCAGGCGCTGATCGACGGCGTGGAGAAACAACTCGAGGCCGACCGCAATTTCGCCGAAGCTTCACCCATGCCGGCGCCGGAAGCCGCTGCCGGCGGTGTGTATTGTGACGGAACGTGCCATGAGATCAAGCCGAAGTACGGGCTGAAGGAGCCGAAAGCGAAAGCCGCGGCGGCGAAACTGAAGGAGAGCGAGGCGGCAGTGCATTTGAGGTAGGGCCTTACCTATAAACTTCACGGCGGTGGCCGATGCGAATCACCAAAATGGTGACTTCCTGATGCAAGATGTCATACACAATACGGTAGTCGCCGACGCGCACGCGGTAACCGGGCTCGCCATGCAGTTTCTCGGTACCCGGCAGGTGCGGGTTCTCGGCGAGTTGGTCGAGTTTGGAAAGGATGCGGCCTTGCAGTTCACGGGGGAGTCTTCCCAACGTGCGGTCGGCAGACGGCCTCAAACGAACCGTATAGCCCATGGCTTGGCTCAGAACCCAAGCTTCTTCTTCACGGCCTCAAGCGGGATACTGCCCTTCTCCTTGCGCGCCTTGCGCGCAAGGCGGACATCGATTTCGTTCTCGCGCTCTTCGATCATGCGTTCGAGAAAGTCATACTCCTCGATGGGAATTACGGCAGCGACCGGCTTCTTACGGCGCTGCAGCACAAACCGTTCTCCCCGGTACGCGGTACGGTTGATAAGTTCGGCAAACTGCTGGCGGGCTGCACTCGTCGAAAGACGCTTGGCATTCATGTACGTATTGTACCATTTGTACAATTTGTAACAATATG
>Ga0181521_10001516_pt1 | contig 28763 bp, 28 predicted proteins | sample PEATcosm2014_Bin_32_FD_119764 | JGI IMG/M metagenome (GOLD analysis project Ga0181521, IMG submission 119764) | Peatland microbial communities from MTU Mesocosm Facility, Houghton, MI, USA - PEATcosm2014_Bin02_60_metaG | ecosystem: Environmental > Terrestrial > Soil > Wetlands > Peat | place...
CAGTTCTATCCGGCCATGCTGCAGGAGATCGAATCGGCCCGCATGTCCATCACCATGGAGCAATACATTTTCTGGGACGGTCGGGTGGGGCGGCGATTCGCGGAAGCATTCGCGCAGAAGGCGCGCAGCGGAATCCCCGTGAAACTCCTGCTGGACGCCATCGGGTCGTCGACCCTCGGCTCGGACATTTTCAAAATCCTGGAGGCGGGCGGCTGCCAACTGGCCTGGTTCCGGCCCATTAAGTGGTACACGCTGCACCGCGCCAATCGCCGGAACCACCGGAAATCTCTGATCGTCGATGGCCGGGTGGCTTTCACCGGCGGCGCCGGCATCGCGGATCACTGGCTGGGGGCCGCCGAAAATCCGGACCAGTGGCGGGACAGCGAGATTCGCGTCGAAGGGCCTGCCGCTGCATGGCAACAAGGCGGTTTCGCGCAGAACTGGCTGATCACCACGGGAGAAATTCTGCATGGCCACGAATTCTTCCCCGAACCCTGCCCGGCCGGAGACGTCGCGGTGCAAACCATCCTCAGTTCACCGTCGCTCGGCGCGGGCGCGGCCGGCACCATGTACCTGATCGCGCTGCCCTGCGCCAAACGCTACATCTACATCGCCAATCCCTACTTCATTCCGGATTCCCGCGTGGTCGATGTGCTCGCCCGGGCATGCCTGCGGGGAGTTACCGTAAGGCTGATGCTGGCGGGCAAACACAACGACACCTAGCGGGCGCGCCAAAACAGCCTGCGGCACTATGGAAAACTGCTGGCCGCCGGCGTCGAGATATACGAATACCAGCCCACCATGCTCCATCAGAAGACCATGATCGTGGACGGCGTATGGGCCACCGTAGGCACGGCGAATTTCGACAATCGCTCGTTCGCTTTAAACGAAGAAGCCAATATTTGTTTTCACGATGCAGCGCTGATAGAGCAGCTCCGGGCGGTCTTTTTCGCCGACCTCGCGCGCCGCGAACGGATCCAGCTCTCGCAGTGGAAAAAGCGCGGCGCAGGGCAGCGGGCCATGGAAATGCTGGCGTCGCTGATCGAGGATCAGGTGTAGCCGTGGACCGCTTCCGGGTTGCCACCTACAATATTCACAAGGGCCTCGGCCTGGATGGCCGGGTTCGCATCGAACGCATCGCCGGCGTCCTCGAAGAAATCGGCGCCGATATTGTCGCGCTGCAGGAGGTGGTCAGCCACGAGGGCCTGTCCATTGAGGAGCACCAGGCCAGCTACCTGGCGGACCGTTTCGGATACTTTTACGCCATTGGAGAAACCCGCAAACATCGCGGCGGCGTGTATGGCAATGTCACGCTCAGCCGCTGGCCATTCGAACGCGTCCGCCGCGTGGATCTTACGGTTCCCGGCCGGGAAGAACGCGAGGCTCTGCGCACCGACATCCGCGTAGGCCCGCATCTGGTGCACGTTTTTAACGTGCATCTCGGAACGGCGCACGGCGAGCGGCGGGCCCAGGCGGTCCTCCTGATGGATGAACGCCTCCTCAAGGCGGCGGACATATCCGGTCCGCGCATCATCCTGGGCGACTTCAACGAATGGACCCACGGCCTCGTCACGCGCACGCTCTCCGCGGAGTTCCATCTCAACGATTTGCGGGCGCATGTGCGGCGGACTCGCGCGTATCCGGCAATCGCGCCCTTCCTCAATCTGGATCACATCTATTTCGACCCTCAGGTTAAGGTCTGCCAGGCGCTCTTTCAGAGAAACCGGCGCGCCCTCATGGCTTCCGATCACCTGCCCTTGATCGCGGACCTGGCGATCGAAGAACCTTGAATGAAAGCGCACGAATCAACCTCTTCCTTCGATCTTACTGCTGTCGGTTTCAGAGCGCCGCCAGGTGCCTTGATACGAAGCAACACTTGCCGGTGGACACCATAGCGGGGAACCTTCTTTAGATAGTCTTGAATCGCGGAGCCGACGTCATTGGCCAATGGTCCGCATTCCGGAAGAAAGCGCGCGAGCACAAGAACGCTACCAGCTTCCTCGGGAAATCTCCGGCGAAAACGGTGATGGCAAGCGTCCAGGTGTCGCTGCGCGAGTTCGTCAATCCGGCGAACTCCTCGCCGCTTCAGGTACTCGGCAACCTGGGCGGCCATCCTCAACTCGTATCGGGTAGAACGCCACGTATACTGCTGTCGGCGCAGCCAGTCGACATAACCATCCATCAACGGGCCCAAAACCGGCAGCGTTGCGTACCGTTGGAGCCCCTGGGGAAAAATCTCGGCAATCATCTAAGACTCCTATGAGAAATGGGCGCCGGCATTCCCGCCAGCGCTGGCTTTGATGCTACCGATTAATGTGAAGTGTTTTTTGCCGAACCCTCGCTTTGCCACTCCCCAGACGAGCGACTGCACATTACTGGAATCTCAACATAAGTCATAGACTAAGATGCGGATCGAAGTTCCCCGCCGGCTACGAAATACGAACAGGCTGCCCGAGAAGGGGTCGGCCGCCGACTCCCACAACGTGCGGCTCGGTGCGGCCAGGTCAGGCGCCGTGGCGCCCTTCCACTGGATACGGATCTTGCCCCGTGGTCCTTCTAACTCGATCAAGCACTGCGACAGAGCGACCGCCGTAGATGGCATCAGTTCCAAGAATGTTGCCGGTGTCGCCGCCGGGCGCGCGCTGCCAGGCGCGGATTCCACCATCCGCTTGAGCTTGGCGTACTCCAGGCGCAAAACCTTGGCGGTTTGCAACACACCATGCTCCCGAGCTACCGCCCACAACCTTGCTGGAATCGGCAATCGCCCCCGATGGGAACTGCGCCGGCGCTCGAAGCGCCGATAAACTCTCTGCATGCCCTCCGGCACGTCACCTTGCGCTTTGACGGCCATCGTCGGTCCTCCTTGCCCCTGCCGGGTGTAAGACCGGCGTTACCAGCTACTGCCGGCGGGAGTCATGCAGGCTTGCAGAAAACTCACCTCCACAGCGCGCACTGAAGTCGTAAGCCAATTTTGTCTGCGATGAAGGGGAGTTTAAGAATAAGAGTCTCGGCTATCTGGCAAATGGCTGGACCATCGGCGGCCAGATCGTGGCGCAAAGCGGCCAACCGTACAGCGTGTACGATTACAGCGGTTCGGTGGGAAGCCTGTATTTCGGCACCGACGACGAGCTCACGAATCCCATCATCCCGTTGAAAGCCGGGGTCACGGCGCAACAAGCCCAGTTACAGGGAACCCTGGGGGTGAACGCGGGCAAACCCGTGCTGACTCGACCGATTTCGCGCCCCAGTTTGTGGCTCCGGGAACCAGCGGCGTGCCTCCTTGTGATGCCCCCGGTTGCGATCCCTATGAATCGCTTGAACTTCGACGCGTTCAACGTCTTCAATCACCCGGATTTCGACGCGCCCAACAACGACGTGGTGTTCTTTGCCGGCTACGAACCCCCGCCCGTGTATCCACCCGAGGGCAGCCTGGGATACATTCAGCACACCGTGGGAAGCCCGCGGTTCCTTGCAGGCGCAGTTGCACTTCTCGTTCTGAGGTTGTAGGGCGGACCGGGGTGCCCCGGGGCCATCCGCGGGCCGACGCCCTCGTCGGCCTGCTCGCCTTTGGAAGATGCTGGTATCGTTGCCCCGGTAGCGGGACGAGGGCGGCCCGCGCGGACCGGGGGTCCGCCCTACAATTCGCGGCACGTTGCGAACGTGCGCTATAGCCCGGAAGCGGGAGACTAAAGTCCCCGGAAGGAACCGCCGATCTTCCTGCTGTATGCGAATTTGGCGGATGCGGGCCAGCGCGAAGTTGACGGCGGGCTTTGGCGTGTTGCTGCTGGTGGCTCTCGGCATGGGATACTACTGCGTAGTCGCCATTGGCAGCCTGGGCCAGTCTCTGGTGGCAGCCACGGATTTTACCGCGAAAAAGATGCAAATCGCCGGCGAGATGCGCGCCGGTTTCCAGCAGATGCGCGCCGAGGCTGCCAAGACCGACGTGTCGCTGACTGCCGCACTGGCGAAAAACCTCGATTCCAAAGCGGGGACGGAGTGCGCCGCCTGTCACTCCGCGGACAGCATTGCCGGCCAGATGTCCCGATTTGACGCGGCTGGCGCCGCGGTTGCGCAATCCGTGGGAACCATGCGGCCGCTGGTTTTTACGGGAGAGGAACGCGCGCGCCTGGACGTGGTGGATGCGGGCGCCAGCCAGTGGCGCCGCCTTTACAACCAGTATTTCGCTCTCGCCAGGCGCGGCAGTTTCTCGCAGGCGCATGGATCATGCTGGGCAAGATCGATCCCCTGATCGAGGAATTGAACCAGGCGGCCGATGCCATCGCCGCCGCCCAGCGCTCGGTTCTCGCGGCGGCGGCCCAACAGGCGCGCGTCACCGTCGCCCGCAGCCGCGCGGTGGCGTTCGGCTTAATCGCGTTCTGTCTCCTGGCGGGCGCCAGATTGTTCGCCATGGTCCGGGGCATCTGCCGGGTGCTGCGGCAATTGGCGGGCGAGATGACTGCCGCAACGGAGCATGTCGCGGGAGCCGTGCGGCAGATTGCCTCGTCCAGCCAAACCCTGGCCGCCGGCGCCTCCCAGCAGGCGGCGTCTCTCGAACAGACCTCTGGCTCGAGCGAGGGAATTCGAGCCATGGCGCACGGCAATGCGGCAAACGCTCAAGCCGCCAACCGGATCACCGCCGACGCCGATGCCGGGATGTCCGCCGCCACGCGGAAAATGCAGGAACTGGCCGCTTCCATGGAGGCCATCCACGCCGCCGGCGCCCAGATCGGAAGAATTCTCAAAACCATCGATGCCATTGCATTCCAGACCAACATTCTGGCCCTGAATGCGGCCGTCGAGGCCGCCAGAGCCGGCGACGCCGGCAGCGGATTCGCGGTGGTGGCCGGAGAGGTTCGCGACCTGGCCCAACGCAGCGCCCAGGCTGCGCGCGAAACCGCCGAGCTCATCGACGGTTCCCTGGCCGCCGCCGACCTGGGACGCCAAAAGGTTGCGGACGCCGCCGCCGCGATGCGCGCCGTGGCCGGCCAGGTGGCGGAGTTGCGGGGGATCGTCGCGCAGGTGGACGGCGCCAGCGAAAAGCAGGCTGCGGGCCTCGCACAGATGGCCGAAGCGCTCACCCAAATCAGCCGCGTAACGGATGCCTCCGCCGCCAGCGCCGAGCAGAACGCGGCCTCTGGAATGGAATTGGATTCTCAAACCATAACCCTGAAAAGTGTGGCTGGCCGCCTCACCGCGCTGGTGTGAAGGTGCCGCCGGGCCCGCGCATGCTAAACTGGTTTCGTCGCGGAGAGGTGGCAGAGTGGTCGATTGCGGCGGTCTCGAAAACCGTTGAACCTTTACGGGTTCCGGGAGTTCGAATCTCCCCCTCTCCGCCAGCTATCAAAATTCGGGCCGGTGAGATCGAAGTCCGTGGAATTTCTATCGCTTCCGGAGTTCGAAAGTCTTAATTCTTCAAATGGCTCCCGGAGCGACATCCGCAACTCGCCCTCTTTCCAGGACGCATCCTTCAGCACGAGGTGCAACAGTTTGCGCTGTTCCGCCCCGACTTGCTCCACGAACAGATCGGCTGCCCTGCCCGTCACTGCCGTCGGATCGACCGTTTCGCTCGCGGCGGGAAGCAGCATCGCCTCGGCGGTCCGGATCTTCTGCCGGGCCTGGTCCTGTTGTTCGCAAATTGCGCCAGCCTTCTGATCATAGGTAGCCGTGTCAATTCGCCCGTCGAGTCGATCGTCGTATCGCACGTCCATGCGGGCCTGAAGACGTTCCAACTCCATCTGGTGACGCCGCACTGCTTGCGCCCGCACAGCCTGCGCGGTTTGATCGCATGCGACCAATTTCGACTGCAACCATCTCAGAACCGCAGGGGGGACCACCAAGCCGCGCAAAACAGCCGCAAACTGTTGCTCCATGATTTCTTCCCGCGTATAAGGCTTTGGACACTTCCCACGGTATCCCGTGCCGTGGTAGTACACGTACCGGCCCTTCTTGACTTCGGCCACCAGGGAACACCCGCAGTGTCCACAGCGGACCATGCCCGAGTAGACGAAATCATGCGTCACCTTGCGGTGCTTCTTCACATGTCGCCCGTCCAGGATTTCTTGCGCGGCGGATATACACTCTCGACCAAGTGTCGCCGTAGAACTTCGTGGGGGCAGGCTTTGTTTCCTGAACGGGAGCTTCCGAGATTGATGTACCACGCGACGAAATCGCCGAAAACGGTCCACAGCGCGCAGGAAGAAGCCGATCTGGGGCCGGAGCCACCCGACGGCATTCTATCTCGGCGGTGAGCATGAGACAGCAGCCCTGTCACCAAACGCAGGTTGACAAGATCGCGGGAGGCACTTACTTCGACCTGGGCCGAAGCGCGGTTGCGCGTCCCGGCTCACAGTGGCCTCTGGTGCTGGCGTGCCTTTGGGCAGCGCCGTTTGGAAGGCCGGTTTGATACAATCGGCAACCATGGCAAGGCAAAAATCGTTTTCGCCGTTCTCAGTTCTGGCGTTCCTGCTGGCTGTTGCCGCCCCCCAACTCTGGCCGCAATCCACGCCACTTCCCACCACCTACACTGTCACGCAAGTCAGTTCGATGATGGGCCCCGCGGTCACCGAGACCGTTTATCGCAGCGGGTCGAAAGCTCTGGTCGACATGACCATGCCTCCCAGCCACGACATACCCAAGGGTTATCACACTCGCGCCCTATACGATCTGCAGGCTAACACCAGCTTTGACTGGGACCTTAACCAAACACCGATGCCCTGCATAGCCGGCACCTTTTCCGGAGCCTGGGGCGACCCCTTCGCCGACTCCATCGCGGAGATGGCGGACTTGGTGAAGCAAAATCCCAAGCAAGTGGGCACGGAGACCGTCAACGGAATTGCCACGAACATTTTCGAAATCGAGCAGCCCACGAAGGCCAGGATTTGGTTGGACACCAAATACGGCGAGGCCGTCAAAATGCAGATCGCTCAACCCGGCGAGCAGCCTGAAATCACTTCTGAAATCAAGCAGATCAGCTTCGCCGCGCCTCCCGCTTCCCTCTTCGTTTTACCGGCGGATTGCGCCGCCGCGGCAGCCGCCCCGAGAGTACCCACGGAATCGGAACGTATCGCGGCGGAGACTGGCGGCAATGCGGCCGACTTCGCCAACGCCCTTTACCCTCCAGGTTCGGACAACTCGTGTACCGTTCTGTACCGCGTCGGCCGCGCCGGATCGATGGAGCCCATCGCCAGTGGTTTCCAGGTCGCCGTGGACACCACGTTTGACCCCCAACACCCGCCCAGTTACACGACGGGAGCTGGCGCCCACGCCACCTTTTCGGGCGGAGGAATTCACGATGTAACCGCGCAAATGCAAAATGGCGTTTTGCGCATCGACAACGCGCCGAAAGTGTTCTATTTGGATACCTACTTCGGAACTGCCGGCGACAGTTCGGCGCTGATTTACCGGCATTGCTTTGCGCCACAGACGGTACTGCTGAAAGTCGTAGAAAATCCCGCTAAGACCTCCGACGGCGGCGACTGGCTCTATGTCAAGTCGGGCAAGTACGCCACGGTCAACCCGCCGCGCTGACGACGCCGCGTTCCCCGCACGGATAAGGCGGCTGGCCCAAGAAATCGCGTAACACGGGGTCCCGCAGCTCGTACCGGCCGCACGGAAATTGACCGTGGTTCCCGCCGCAACCGCCTTGACCGAAGCTCACTTCACTGGTGACTTCGACCGCGTGAACTCGTACTCCAGGTACAGGAACGGGTAATTGAAATCCTTGCCGGGAGTCGCACGGTTCAGAAATGCGCCGGGGAGAAACCGTGCGTACCCGAAACCGAGCTTGATCGCTTCCCTCCAATCCCATTCGGCCCACGCATCCACTTCCTGGCCGACGTGACGCCCGTCGGAACCGGTGGCCGATTGAGCCACCAAAGCCCCGCTCGAAGCGTAGAGCGCATCGCGGGCGCTGGCCAGCCAGAAATTCTCGTAGGTTTCCGTGAACTTCCACTGCCATCTCACGCTCTCAGAGATTCCCGCGCGCACCTGTTCAATGTTGCGCCAGCCCACCTGATCGGCGAAACCCAGCTTGTCGTGGCTCGAAGGATAGAGCTGGTCGAAAGTGCTCCACGTTTTGCCCGTCGGATCCTTGGTGCCGGAGGCGTAATTGGCTTCCACAAATGGTCGGGGCTTGAGTCGCGCTTCCAGCGGCCTGGCCACGTTCCAGTGGCCCGCCCAGGAATCGATGGAATCCGGCCCGAGCGTGCCGGCTTGCCGGTCCATCTCCACGTCGTACTCCAGCGCGCCGGGCAGCTTGCCCACCACACGCGCGCCCACCGTCACTTCGTTCAGCGCGCCGCGGCCGGCATTTTCGTTCAACCGGATGTTGCCGGGCGCCACGCGCCAGAATACGTATGGTTCCAAGGTGGCGCGCGGAATCACGCGGCTCAGACTGGCATAGGCCCCGTGCAGATCGTTCCCCTCAATGTGATGACTGATCACGCCGTCGCGCGCCACGATTACCGATGACGCAAACAGGCTCAGCCGAAACCAGGAGTGGTGCAGGTTGAGCCGGACCAGGTCGAACGTCCGGCCCATGTTGAGCCAGTTTGAGGGGCCAATCAGCCGCTCTTCTCCCAACGAGAGCACTTCCCGCCCGCCCACGATATCGAACCAGCCGTCTGAAGCCCTACCCAACTGCACGTACGCTTGCCGGATGTCCCAGGTGTCCTGGTACGGCGGCGTCGAGGGCACGTTCTGATTGAAAAAGACCCGCGAGTCTTGCGTTTCGCCTACGAACTGTAGCCAATGTGTGGGTTGAATGACGAGCATCACCCGTAACTGGCTGAGATCGTGGTTATCATTTTTGGGTTTGAAACTGATGCCGCCATCCCGTTCGGCGCGGTTGCGATACGCGCCGTCAAAGCGCAGCCACGCGGGCAGTTCCTGGTCCAAGTCGGCGGTGGGAACCACCCAGGCGGGTTGCGCTGCGCCGGTAGTTTGCGCATTCAGGCACACCGCGATGCCCGTAAGAAGCATCACCCCGATCGCGAGGCGGAGCATATGCTGCGCAGTTTAACATCGGGTGGACGAGCGCGCGGCTGAAAGAGGCTGACTGCGCAGATCATCGCATAAGGCGGCGCCGGGAGGCCTGCTCCGAAGCGCTGTCCCGCGGTTCACTGGCCTGTGTCGGCTGCGCGTGGAGACTGCCGTCTCCGGCAACGGCTACCACTGAGGCGCGGTGACTGCCACCGGCTGGACGGAGGGGTAGACTTGAAAAGGAAACCGGCGCGGCGCGATCGCTCTTGCCACGCCGGTGCAGCGCTCGAAAGGAAGCCATGAGAATTCCGATTCTGCCATCGCTCGTCAACTTGCCGGTCCTATGCGTGTTATGCCTCGCGGGGGGCGGTGCTGCCTTGTGGGCGGCGGACACGCCTGCCAGCGCCTTGCTGGTGCTTGAAAAAGCCCAAAACACACTGGTAATCGTCGATCCGGCTAGCCTGACGATCGTGGCGCGCGTGCCGGTGGGCAATGATCCCCACGAAGTGGCCGTATCGGATGACGGAAGAACCGCCTACGTTTCGAATTATGGCGGCCCAGGAGGTTACAACACCATCGCGGTGGTCGATCTTGTCGCGCAGAAAGCGCTGGCCCCGATTGACCTGGGCGCGTTGCGCGCGCCGCACGGGTTGGCGTTCGTCGGCGGCAAACTGTACTTCACCGCGGAGGGAGCCAAAGTGGTTGGCCGTTACGACCCGTCCACACAGAAGGTCGACTGGGTGGTGGGCACAGGCCAGAACCGCACCCACATGGTGGCCGTTTCGAAGGACCTCAAAACCATCTTCACGTCCAACGTCAGCTCGTCGACTATCAGCATCATCGAGCAGGTCGCGGCGCAGGGACCGGGGCCCGGACGTGGCCGGGGCGGTCCTCCGCCGGGCGGACGGAGCCAGGGCGCGCCCCGTGGCGGAGGGGGACCTGGCGGGCCTCCACCAGGCGGCCGTGGCGGCCCGGATTGGAATGTCACTGATATTCCGGTTGGCCGGGGATCTGAGGGATTCGACGTCACTCCCGACGGTAAGGAGTTATGGGTGGCCAACGCGCAGGATGGCACCATCTCGGTCATCGATGTCGCCGGCAAGAAGGTGATCCAGACGATCCCGTCCACCGGAGCCGCCAACCGTCTGAAGATCACGCCTGACGGCAAGTACGCTTTCGTATCGGATATGGGCGGCAATGACTTGTTGGTGGTCGGCGTGGCCGCACGCAAGGAGTACAAAAGGATCACGCTGCCGGCCAGCTCGGAAGGCCTGCTGATGGAGCCCGATGGTCTGCGCGCCTACACCACGCTGAATACGCGCGATTCGGTTGCGGTGATCGACCTGAAGAGTATGACGATGATCGGCGAGGTCAAGACGGGCAGGGGGCCGGACGGCCTGGCGTGGGCCGCGCGGCAGTAAGCGGGCGCGGTGTTCTGCGACGTAGGAATTGCCAGCCGGGTCTACAGATACTGCCTCGGGGACATGCATTGATAGCGGGCCCGCGTCTTTCCCCGCCTCTGGAAATGGCGCGTTGTGCAGCCTCACCCGCGAGGAAAGTTCGCAACGCATACAGGGTGGCCCGCCATTTTTCCAGCCCTTACCCCTCGGGAATCGCGCGCCGGAATTGCTCCGGCTGGGCTCCCGCGGCCACTACTACGATTCGCTCGCCCCGGCGCGTGGCAAACTCGATGAGCGATCCTGCCAGCGTCTCCGCCGGTTTTCCGTCGCGATAGAGCGCCGCCCCTCCGCCGAATGGGTTGCGCATTTTGCAGTGCGCGCCGGCTTGCGATTCCAGTTCGATAAATTCCACCGCGCCGTTGCGCATCGAAGACGTCACCAGGAACCCGCCCCGCGCCAGCAGCGTGTACCGCGCGTTCCATTCCTTGGGCCAGGCCGGAAAAACGTGCAGGATGGGGTCCTCGCCGGGAGCCGGGGGGTTGCTCTGCACCAGCGCCAGGTGAAGGGCTTGGGCGGCGCGGCCCAGCCGCTCGGCGTCCAGCGCCTGCGGTCCTTCCCGCAGCATCATGCGATTGGCCAGCACGCCGCCGCTCTTGTAGGCCGCCGGCCGCTCCGCCACCAGCGCCCGCACCTGGTTCGGCAACAGCACCCGCACAGCGTCGGCGCGCCCCAGAGACGCCGCCGCAATCGCCATTTTGGAAAGCACCTGGACCGGGGTATCCGCCCGCAGCCCATTGCGCAGCATCTGGTCGAAGGTGGCGCCGGCAACCGCCAGCGTCTCGCGGTCGCGCGCTTCCACATTGCACAGATCGAAGAACCACATGGGCAGGCTGTTGGCATCCGGGGTGGTGCCGCCTCCCGGTTTCACGCACGGCTTCAATCCGCGCACGAAAACCCGCGGCCCGGCATAATTCGCCGCCACCAGCGCTTCGGGGTCGCTACTGGTGGGCAGGGGCGCCAGGCGATCCAGAAATTCGCGCCACACCGGCTGCATCTCCCCTTCGGCGTTCAGAATCGCCGCCGCGCGCAGCAGCGCGGCCGTGACGCCCCGCATGGCCGAAAGGTCTTCATCCGTGTCGCGCGCGCCGTAGACGCTTTCGTTGCTGTTGGCCCAGTGGATGTGATACTTCCCGTCGGCGCCCTTCTTCACATTGGGATGGTTGCGATAGAACTCCACCGCGCCGCGCAACATCGGGTACGCGCGCGCCCGCAGCCACTCCGCGTCCAGCGTGAACTCGTATCGCCGCCAGTAGAGATACGCCACCTTGGCGGTGGTTCCAAAATTATGATTCACCGCGCCGTACGGCCCGAAGCCGCGCTCGGTAATCGCGTAGCGCCCGTTCACCCAGTTGGCCGCCTGGATCCAGTTCCAGCGGCTGGAGTGCGGATGCTTGGTCTGCGCGAATTCCATGAATTCCCGCGACCGCTGCTCCCACGGCTTGCGCAGCAGATACAGGTCGCGCATCTCGGCCGCAATCGGGTCCGGCAATTTTTCCAGGCCGTCGAAATACACGGTCTCGGGAATGTACATGCCCTGGCTGCCCCACTCCTGGCGCGCGGCCGTCGAGCAGGCGTCCAGCATCCCCGAATACATGGCGAACATGGGGTCCATGAGCTCGAAGCGGTTGGCCTCCGGCAGCCCTTCGTAGTAACAGCTCAGGTTGGCGAACCAATGCTGCGCGCCCCAGGAGCGCAAATCGCCGCCCGTGTTCCACAGCATGCCGTTGAACTTGGCGGGAAACCTGCCGCGCGACGACGCGCCCATCAAATACAAAAAGTAATGGTAATTCCGCTGCACGTAATCGGCCGCGCCGTCTTCGCTGTGCAGCGCAACGTAACTGCGCGCCCAGAAGTTGTGCCACCAGCCGCGCGTCTCGCGCTCCACGGCATCCAACCCGCTGGCCAGCGCGGCATCGAGTTGCCGGAAAGCCGCCGCGGCCACATCCTCGTTGGCGTCGAACGTGGCGGCCGAAGCGATCAGAATCGTAAACGGCCCGGCGCCATTCGCCGCCAGGCTGACGTCCGTTTCGTTGACGATGCGCGCCTCGCCGCGCCGTCCCTGAATGGCCACCGCGACCGCCGACTTCGAGCAGTAGGTTCCTTCGCGGAATTCCTGCGTCAGCGCGATGCGGTCCTCGCGCGCGATCAGGCGCGATGCCGCCGTGTGGCTGCGCTGCGGCACGGTCGCAATGTGATCGCGCGCCATAGTCTCCAGTTGCGCGCCGAAGTACTTGGTCTCGTAACGCAGCATGCGCAGCACCGCCGTGACCGGCAGATCCCCCTGGCTGGGCCGCCAGTCGCGCACCGCGATCGCCATCACATCCTGCGCCGGCCACGCCAATACGCGCGCCGCCAGACCGGCCGTTTCCACGCTCAGGACGCCATCGTAAACCGCCAGCCGCTGGGTGAATTTCGGCCCCGCAAATGGCTGCCCGCCAAACTCGATGTCCAGGTATGCGCAGCCGCCGCAATAATCGTCGTGCCGCTCGAAGAAGCTGTTGGTGGCGCAATTGTTGGCGTACACGTCCACCCGGTTGATTTGCATGCGGAGCTGCCCGGGCGTGGTCCACACCAGCGTTCCCATCCGCCCGTTGCCTACCGGGATGCCTTCTTCGCTGCGCGGCGCGGGCGCTGCATAAATCAGGTCGGAAGGCGAAATCAGCTTGCGGAAATCGATCGCGGTCAATTGCGATGGCGACTCCGGCAACTGTTCCGAAGCCGCTTGCGGCCCGGCCGCCAGCGCGCTCGACGCCACGCTTGCCGCGGCCAGAAACGCGCGCCAGGAACAACCCGCATCGTCTGTCATACTCACCTCGCCAGGCCGCCGTTTTCCGGCACGCCCTTTTCGTCCAGTAACTGGGTCGAGCTGGCCGGCCCCAAAGTCTTCCAGTCCCGCAGCGCCCATACCACTTGTTTGCCGGGAGTCACTTCGATCAACTGCACCGTCTTCGGCCACTCCTCGATCGGCAGGCTGCCCGCCCAGTTATTGATCAGCGTGTTGCCGTTGGCCAGGCGCGAAACTTCCTGCACCGTGTAAAGCGGTATCCCCGGCAGGTCGCTTTTGTTCACTTCCCACACCGTTTCCCCTTTGGGGTTCACCTCGCGCACATAGCCGTTCTGGTTGCCGCTGATCAGCGTGTTCCCGTTGGGCAATCGCACCGCCGCCCAGGCCGAGGGCGCGGCCACGCTCCAGATGGCTTTCCCGTCCGGCGCGTATTCCACCACCTTGTTCAGATCCATGTGCGCCACCAGAAACGTTCCCGCTTGGGTCATGCGCACATGGCGGAACTGGCCGTGGGGACTCGTGGGCACGCGCGTTTCCAGCGTCAGCTCCTTTTCGACTTCGCCGGTCGCCTTCACCATGATCATGAGCTTGGCCGGGTCGCCGTTGCGCATCATCAGCACGCGGTCGCTGCCGATTGGGTACGCCGTGTGGATCTCCGTTTTGGGAGGCGCATCGTAGTTCCAGACAATCTTCTTATCGGGCGTCACTTCGCTCGCGCCCAGGCGCCGCGAAAACACGATGTTGCCATTGGAAAGCATGGTGCAATCGCCAAACTCCTGGCTGGCCGGAATCGCATACGACCAGGTAACTTTGCCCTCGCGGACGATAAACATCGTCTGCTCGGTATGTCCCCGCTCCTGCCATTCGCCGCAATAAAGGAAGGGGTGTTGCGCCAGGCCGCGCCCCGGCAGCGCGGGCTGCGCGCACAGCGGCAGCGCCAGCGCCAACCCGCTCACCAACTTCAACGGATTCCGTCCAGCCATGCTTCCACCTTCTCCGCCCACAGTTTCCCGTGCGCCTGCAAACCCTGTGCGCTCATGTGGACTCCGGTCCCGTGATCTTGCCGGGCCTCGCCCGTGAGCGCTTCCGTGTCCGGCCCCTCCAGCGCCACTCCCTCCTTCCACAACGCCGCCTGCGCCGCCCGAATTTTGACGTTCCAGGCGGGACAAGCATCACTTCTCAACCGCCCCAACGGCGGCTTCCAGCCGGGCTGCGCGCGGCCGGCAAGCCGACGCCGGCCAAAGCCTCATCAGTTACTCTGCGTCTCCAGCACCAGCACGGTGGCGATCGGCGCCGGCGCCTGGTCGGGCAATGCCACCGTAACCTTCGCGCCATCCTGGGTCGTCTTCAGCGGCCGGTGCGAAGCGTCCGCCAGCATGTACGCCTTGGTTACCTTGGCGCTTACTTTGTTCAGTTCGAAACTACCGCTCGGCCATTTGAAGAAGGTGATATACAACTTACCCGGCTTGGTCGTGCAGCGCCAGTCGGTCGCGATCTTGAAGCCGGGGCGCCCATTCTTGTCGTGCGTGGTGGGGTCCGGGGTGCCCAGTTCGTCGCCGAACGGCGTGGGGCCCGCGCCGTAAACCGCGTCTCCATTCACCTTCAACCAGCGCCCCACGGCCCGCAAATTGTCCTGGCTGGCCTGCGGAATCACCCCTTCGGCCGTCGGGCCGACGTTCAACAGATAGTTTCCGCCCTTGCTGGCAATGTCCACCAGCTTGAAGGTAATCTCTTCTGGGCTCTTCCAATCCGTATCGTCTTTCTTGAATCCCCAGGTGTGATTGATGGTCGCGGGTACTTCCCAATCGCCTTCCACCACGCTATTGGGAATCGAATTATCGCCCATTGACCGGTAATCGCCGGGAACGCCCAGGCGCCCGTCGATCAGCGTCCACGGCTGCAGCGTGTGCACGATCTCCACAAAGCGCGGGCCGCGGTCGCCCGTCATCATGCGCGCCGTATCGAACCAGATCAGGCACACCGGACCGTAGTTGGTCAGCAGTTCCCTCACCTGCGGTTCGGCTTTGCCGCGCAGGTACTGGTCGTAGTCTTTCTTATCGTCCGGCCCGAAATCCCAGGTATTGCCCGCGCCGTTGGGTTCGTGCCAGTCCTGCGACTGCGAATAGTAAAACCCGAACCTGATGTTATGCCGCGCGCACGCCGCCGCCAGTTCCTTCAACGGGTCGCGATGGAACGGGGTCGCGTCGTACACGTTGTACTTGCTCACCGCCGAGTGAAACATGGCGAACCCATCGTGATGTTTGCTGGTAATCACGATGTACTTCATTCCGGCGTCCTGCGCCATTTGCACCCACTCTTCGGCGTTGAACTTCACGGGGTTGAACTGCTCCGCCAGTTTCTCGTACTCGGTCACGGGAATCTTGGCGCGGTTCATGATCCATTCCCCGATGCCGGGGATCGGCTGGCCTTTCCATTCCCCGGCGGGAATCGCATACAGCCCCCAATGGATGAACAGACCGAATTTGGCCTGCCGGAACCATTGCATCTTTTCGTCTTGCGTCGCGGGCGCCTTCTGGGCCGGCTGCGCGGACGCGGCCGCCGCCAGAACCAGGGCGGCCGCGGTCATTTTCGATAACGTTAAACACTGGCGAAAACAGCCGTTCATGGAAATCTCCGATCCCATCCATTGGAGCACAAATTCGCTCCGCCGGTTGAAACCCCCGCCGCTCCCTGGAAAAAAGCGGAAATGTTGGGCCCTTCGGTCCGCTTGCCGTCGTCGGGCGAACCCGGGCGCCGCAGCGCCAGGTGGCGCACGCACTCCTGCGGCGCACTCCTGCGTGCCCCTTCGCCACTCCTGGCGATGCGCTCCGCCGCGCCGCCACGGCGCCGGTGCCTGTGAAAATAAAAAAGGCCGGGCGCCCGCGACGGCAACCCGGCCTCCGAAGTTACTTCAGTCAAACTTACTTGGTTTGCACCGTGACGCCGGTTTGCGTCGCATTGCTGCCGACGTTGATGACCACCGGCTGCGCAGCGGGTGTCAGGCCGGCCGGAATTTCCAGGTTCACCTGCATCACGCCGCTGACGTCGCCGGGAGCTTCGCCCGCGAAATCGATCTTGGCCGCCACTCCCCCCACCGTCGCCGTCACCTGCAGCAACGGAATGGGCAGTTGCGCGGGGTTGCAGGCCTGGCCGGCGGGGCAGTTCACGCTGCCGGTGATACCCGCGGGGCTGGTCTCTCCTTCGCCGGTCATGTAGATGGATACCACCGTACCGGCGGCAGCCCCGTTATTGGGGCCATTTACCGAGTAGTCCTGGTTGAGAATCGCGCCCGGACCGGAGCCCTGTTGGTTGAGCGTGAAGATGCCGGGCACGGCCGCGGTGACGGTGTAAGTGAGGGCATTGGAAACCACCCCCTGGTACTTCACCGTAATCGCGGTGGATGGGCGCCCCGCCACTTCGTACGGCACGAAAACGGCCGTCTGCGTGGAAGTGGCGTAGTAAATCGGCGCCGCGGTGTTATCGAAGAACACCTGCGTGCCGCCCACCGTGGTGGACAGCGAATTGCCGCTCACCGTGCCATACGCGGTGGCGGCCGGGCCGACACCCGTTCCGCCGATGATCACCAGCTCGCCGGGCGAGATGGCGTTCGAGATATAACTGGCCGCGTTGGCGACCTTGACGAACACCGGCGCGGGAATGGCCACCACCGAGAGGTTCACCGTGACGGTCAAGGGTTGCAGGAAGTTCGGCGAACTCACCGTGATGGTGCCGGTATAGTTGCCGGCCTCGCCGGCGGGGTTCAACGCGGCGAGATTCACCGCAACGTTGAGGGTGGTCGGGGTGGCGCTCGCGGTCCCACTGGCGGGAGTCACGCTCAGCCAACCGGCGCCATCCTTGGTGGATGCGGCCGCGGTGAAAGGCGCGCTGCCGCTGGAGGTCAATTGAAGCTGCTGCGCGGCGGGAGCGGTGGCGCCAATGACCGCGCTGAACGTCAACGGGCCGGCCGGAGTCAGGGTCGCGGTTTGCGGCGCCACCACGTTCAGGGTTACCGGAATGTTGATGGGGCTGCCATTCACATTCGAGGCGCTGATCGTGACGGTCCCGGAGTATTGGCCGGCCGGCAGCGTTCCGGCGCTGGCGGAAACCTGTACCGTCCCCGGAGTGCTGCCGCTGGTGGGAGTCGCGGTTAGCCATGTGCCGCCGTTGGTCGCGCTTGCGCTCACGGTGAAGTTGATGGCGGCTGGCGTGCCGGTGACATTGATGGTCTGCGCCGCCGGCGCGGGCCCGCCGGCCGTCTGCGTAAACGTCAGCGACGTGGGAGCGGCCGCGATGGTTCCGGCGGTCACGTTTAACGTAACGTTCAAAGTGACGGTGGCCGCGTTGGGCGAGGTAATCGTGATGGTGCCCCCGTAATTGCCGGGGCTGAGCGTCCCGGCATTGACGCTCACGGTCAATGCCGTTCCGGTAATGCCGCTGGTGGGAGTCACCGAGAGCCAGTTCAGCGAAGTGTTGGTGGCCGCCACCGCGGTGAAGTTGAGAGGCGCGCCGTTATTGCTGGATACCTGCACGGTCTGGTTGGCGGGCGCGGGACCTCCCGAAACCTGGGCGAACGTCAATGCCGTCGGGCTGAGCTCGAGCGTGCCGGCGGTCACCTGGAAGGTCACCGGAATCACCATGGGGTTGGCGGCCGTGGCATTGGCCACCGCCGTTCCGCCCGGTCCGCTTGCGGTAATCGAAATGGTGCCCGTATAAGTGCCGGGCGAGAGCAGGCCGGGCAGCACCGAAATGGTCACGGTATTGACGCCGGGCGCCGTGCTGCCGCTTTGCGGCGCGACGAACAGCCAGTTGCTGCCGCCGCTGGCCGCAGTGAACGAAACGCTGTAAGTCAGAGCCGTGGCGGGGGTGGAACTGAGCAGCGTGATGTTCTGCGCGGTGGGCGAGCTGCCGTTGACCTGCGCCGTGAAGGAAGGCTGCGAAGGCGGATTGCCCGGCAGGGTCGCGACCAGCAGCGGACTATTGCTCACGTACAGCGTCACCGGAATCGTCAACGGGCTGTTGATGGCCGCATTGCCGGTGGCGGGATTGGTCGCGGTAAGGATGACGTTTCCGGTGTAAGTGCCGCTCGTAAGACTGCCGGGAACCACCGTGACGATCAGGTTGCCGCTGGTCGAGCCGCTCGTCGAGCCGCTCAGCACCAGCCAGGAACCGGCGCCGCTGGTTAGGGTGACCGTAGCGGCATAGTTGAGCGTCGCCCCGTTGCTGCTGGAAACTACCAGCGTCTGGGAAGTCTGCGAGGCCGCCACCGGCGTCTGGCCGATCTGGTCGGCGAACGCTAGCGCGTTGTTGTTGGTGACGATGGCGGGGTCGTTGGCTACCGTCAGATTCACCGTGACGGTTTGCGGCGCGTTGCCAGCCCCGGTGCCCGTGATGGTGATGGTGCCGGAATATTTGCCGGGCGAAAGGCTCGATCCGTTCACCGCAACGGAAAGCGTCATTCCGGTGGTGAGTTGCGCCAACGTGACGCCGCTGGGAGGGGTCACCGCGATCCAGCTCGTGGCGTTGCTCGAAATCGAAACGCCAATAGGCATCTGTCCCGTGGCGGCGGTAGGCGCGACAGCCGTCGAGGTCGTAGTCACCGTCTGCGCGGGCGGCGGAGTGCCGTCCAATTCGTATACGAAGTTCAGCGCGGGGCTGGACACGCTGAGGAGCGGCGAACTGGAAACCAGCAGGTTCACCCCGATGGACTGCTGCGTCTGGGCGGTGCCGGAGGTGAACAGAGTCAGCGTGCCGGGCCAACTGCCGGCCGGCAGGTTGGCGGTGGTGTCGTAGCTGATGATCACCTGGGTGCTGCCGTTGGCGGGGATCTGCCCGCTGGCGGGATTGATCAGAATCCAGTTTCGCCCCGCGGGATTGTTCCCCACCGAGGCCGATAACCCGAAATTCACGGCCTGGGAAGAGTTGGTACTCAGGGTCAGGGTTTGCTGAGCCAGGTTATTGGCGCCGCCAATCTGATAGTTCAATTGCAGCGAGGTGGCCCCTACGGTCACGGTGGGCGCCGCGGTCACGTTCAACGTAACCGGAACGGTCACCGCTACGTTGCCGCTGGCCCCGGTGGGCGTGATGGTAATGATTCCGTTGTAAGTGCCGGCCGCCAGGGTGGGAGTGACGTTGGGATCGAGCAGCGCCGTCACCGCGCCCGGCGAGACGCCGCTGGCCGGAGTGATATCCAGCCAATTGCCCCCCGACGTGGTGGCCGCCGCGGCGGAGAAAGTGCTGCTGGCGCCCGTCAGCGTGATGCTTTGCGCCCCCGGAAGACTGCTTCCAATTTGATAGGCGAACGTAAGCGAGGTCGGGTAGACTCCTATGGTGCTCACCGTAAAAACGACGCTGATTGCCACCGAAGAACTGCCCGACAGAGTAGTGACCAGCACCTGGCCGTCATAAGTTCCCGCGGCCAGACTTGTGGGGTCCGCGGTAACCGTCAGGGCGGAAGGAGTGGTGCCGTTGGTTCCCAGCGCGGGAGTAGGGTTACTCGCGTTGCTGACCTTCAGCCACTGCGTCTGCGAGGCGGTTTGTTCGGTGACCGAAGCGATATAGAAGACCGAAGCGCCGCCGGACGCGGTAAGATTCACCGTTTCCGGAACGGCCTGCCCGCCGAACTGCGCGGAAAAAGTAAGTGCGGTTTTATCGGCAGCCAGGGTCTGCGCATGCAGGCCGGCCGCGGCCAGCGCAAACACCAGGCACATTAAGATTGAATTAACTTTTTTCGACATACAAGCTCCAAGGCACACCCAAACGGACACGCCTCCAGTTACCCAGCGTTGCACGGGCCGTGCCATGCGAAGTTGGCCTAAAAACATAGTGTGCCGATTATGTGTTAGATACAAGAGAAATCGTCACTTACACGGAATCGGTGGGTCCGCCGGCGGGCGCCGCGAGAGCCTGACGCGGAGCGGCGTGACACACCCGGTGTAGCGCGCCGACCCGTTACGCGGGCACGCGGACGCCATACAGGCCGCGCCGCGAAATGTACTCGAAAACACCGGCGGGCAGTCCCGCCGGACGTTCGCCCGCGGCCAGCGCCCGGCGAATTTCCGAAGACGAAACCGCCAGCTCCAAGGTATCCAGCCGTTCCAGCCGTACCCCTTCGGGCACGTCGTAGACATGGCCGGGACGGCTCACCACCAGGAAGCGCACGGCCCGCGCCACGTCCCGCCAGCGGTGCCAGGTGCGCAGCTCGGCGAAAGCGTCGGCGCCCATCAGAAAGAACAACTCGTCGCCGTCCTGAAGCTGCGGCCGCAGCTTCTCGATGGTGTCGATGGAATAGCTGCGGGTGGTTCCTTCCTCCAGGCGCGAAACCGCAAAGCGCGCGTCGGCCGCGCAGGCCAGCTCCGCCATCCGTACCCGGTGGTCATACGCCGCGTGGGCGCCGCCGGCTTTATGCGGCGGCCGGACCGCCGGCACGAACAGCACGCCATCCAGTTCGAAGCGGCCGGCGGCGGCGCGGGCTACCGCCAGGTGAGCGTCATGGATGGGGTCGAACGTGCCGCCGAAAATAGCCAGCTTCATGGGCGCGCGGGCGCGTCAGCTTCGTTCGATCTTCACGGAATTGACGCGCACTTCCTTCAGGGGCCGGTCCTGCGCCCCGCGCGGAACTTCGGAAATCTTCTTCACCACGTCGAAGCCTTCGGTCACTTCGCCGAAGATCGTGTGCTTGTTGTCCAGCCATGGAGTGGCCGCCACGGTGACGAAAAACTGGCTGCCGTTGGTGTGCGGACCGGCATTCGCCATGGAGAGCAACCCCGGCTTGGAGTGTTTGAGCTCTTTGTGAAATTCGTCGGCGAACTTATAGCCCGGTCCGCCGCGTCCGGTGCCTTCGGGATCGCCGCCCTGAATCATAAAATCGGGAATGACGCGGTGAAAAACCGTGCCGTCGTAGAACGGCTTGCCGGTTTTCGCGCCTTCGGCCAGGGTGACGAAGTTTTCCACTGTCTGGGGCGCTTTGTCCGCGAACAGCTTCACCTTGAACTTGCCTTCGGTGGTGTCGAATGCCGCAAAAATCTCGTTAGACATTACTCTCGATTGTAACAGCGTCTCGTCGCCAAAGAGCGCATGTTAAACTGAACAAACGGGGTTCAAGGAGCCCTGCCAGCGCGCGCCCCCATGCCTCCGGTTTTGGGCGTACGCGACGTTCACCGTCATGAAATCCGCGATCGGGGGTCTGGCATGGGGCCGGATAACCCCGCCCATCTGACGCTCGAGGAGCACCAGCAGCTAGGCCGCGAACTTCGCGCCACCCACGCCCGTTTGCTGGAGTTGTCCAAACTCGCGGCGAGCGTCTACGGGCAGCATAACTTCGCGGCTGCCGCTTTTCAGAAATCGGCCGACGCGTTGGAGCGGCTGCTAGCCGATTTGCAGGCGCAGGCGGTGCGCGACCTGCCGGGTTTCCATCTGGACGGCATCTACCGGTAAAGCACGCCGGTGGCGCACGTTCTCAACGTACTGCGTCGACCCTCGTGTCGACGCGCTTTGACCGCGACATCCCCCCGTTTAGGGGCATGTGGAACATTCCCACAAAAGACCCCAAAATGTCCGATTATCCTGGTTAATTCCCGCGTTATACTGAAACTTCAGAGGGATGAGATGAAACGCTACGGTAAATTTGCCGCGCTGATCGCCATCGTGGTCGGAGTTCTGATCTGGCTGGCCTCGGCGGGCATGTCGGAAAGCAAGACCTACTATAAGAGCGTCGCCGAAATCGGGCAGATGGGCGACAAGGCGTATGGGATGCGAATGCGGGTCGGGGGGGACGTCGAAAACGGGTCCATCAGGCGGGTGGGCAACCAGGTACAGTTCACGCTCGTCCAGGAAGACAAGAAGCTCAAAGTGGCCTACACCGGGAGCGACCCCTTGCCGGACACGTTCAAAGACGGCGCCCAGGCTTTGGCGGACGGCAAACTCGACAAGGACGGCACATTTAAAGCTGCAAGAATAACCGCCAAGTGTGCGTCCAAGTATGAGGCGAAACCGGGCCAACTGGCTCCCGGGCAAACCCCGGCGAATATCAACACCGGCAAAAGAAGCAGCATCTAATTCCGGACGGTGGGCGCTTCCGCCCGTGTCCGTAGAGGGGTGAAATGGAAAATCTGGGTTCGCTGGCTATCCTGCTGGCCTTTTGCGTGGCCATATACGCTGTGCTCGCCAGCGTCGTGGGACGCATCAAACGCAAGCCGTTTCTGATCGTTAGCGGGGAACGGGCGGTCTACGCGGTGTGGGCGCTCGTCACGCTCGCCTCGGGCATCCTGGTCTACTCCTTAATGACCGGCGATTTCCGCTTCGCCTACGTGGCCGAGCATTCCAACCGCACCATGCCCATGCTTTACAAATTCGCGGCATGGTGGGGCGGACAGGAAGGCTCGCTGCTGTTCTGGAGCTGGCTGCTTTCCACCTACGCCGCGGTTGTGGTCTTCACCAACCGCCGCAAGCATCGCGACATGATGCCGTACGTCATCGGGGTGATCGCCACCGTCCAGACCTTCTTCCTGATCCTGAATAACTTCGTCGCCAACGCCTTCCAGATGCTGGCGACGGATAAGCTGATCGTCGCGGTCCCCGATGGCAACGGGCTCAGCCCGCTGCTGCAATACCCGGCCATGGCCATTCATCCGCCCATGTTGTACCTGGGCTACGTGGGTTTCACCATCCCGTTCGCCTTCGCCATCGGCTCGTTGATCACGCGCCAGCCCGGCGATGCCTGGATCCATACCACGCGCCGCTGGACGCTCGTCACCTGGCTGTTCCAAGGCTGCGGCGTCATGCTGGGCGCCGCGTGGGCGTACCACGTGCTCGGCTGGGGCGGCTACTGGGGCTGGGATCCGGTCGAGAACGCTTCCCTGCTCCCCTGGCTCAGCGGCACGGCGTTTTTGCACTCCGTCATGATGCAGGAAAAGAAGGGCATGATGAAGGTGTGGAATATGGTGCTGGTCTCCACCACCTTCTTCTTGTGCATCCTGGGAACGTTCCTGACGCGCAGTGGGGTGGTGCAATCGGTGCACGCGTTCGCGCGCTCGGAAATCGGAAAGTATTTCGTCTCCTTCATGGCGATCGGAATCGCCGCCACCATTTACCTGATTCTGGACCGGCTGGATTATCTGAAGAGCGAATCCGAGCTGGAATCCGTCATCTCGCGCGAATCCAGTTTCCTGTTTAACAACCTCATCCTGCTGGCAAGCTGTTTCGCGGTGCTGTGGGGCACGTTGTTCCCGGTAATTTCCGAAGCCGTTTCGGGCGACAAGATTTCCCTGGATGCCGATTGGTACAACCGGCTGATGGTGCCCATCGGCCTGTTTCTGCTGTTCCTCACCGGGGTGGGGCCGCTGTTCGCCTGGCGGCGCACGTCCATCGAGAGCCTGCGGCGCAATTTCCAATGGCCGGGAGTCGCGTCCCTGGCGCTGGTGGCCGCGCTCGTAGGCGCCGGCATGCGCAACTTCTACGCGCTGATCTCCTTCGGCTTCTGCCTGTTCGTGGCGCTCACCATCATGATCGAATTCTACAAAGGCGCGCGCTCCATCGCCGCCAAAAATTCCATGAACCTGCTGCGCGCCACCGTCGAGCTCACCCATCGCAACACGCGGCGCTACGGCGGCTACCTGGTGCACATGGGAATCGTGCTCATGTTCATCGGGTTCACCGGCCACGCCTTCAACAAATCCGAAGTGAAGGAGCTCAACGTCGGCGACACCATGCACGTAGGCGCTTACACCCTCCGCATGACCAACATGAAGCAGGGCGAGAGCGAAGACCACAACTATAACTGGTCCCGCGCCTACATCGACGTCATCAAACACGGCGAGGTAATCGGCACCCTGGAGCCGGAGAAGCGATTCTACACCGCCAGCCGCCAGGGCACCAGCGAAGTCGGACTGCGCGCCCGCCTCAACGAAGATCTGTATCTGAACTTCGGCGGCATGAGCGACGATAACCAGCGCGCCGTGATCCAGGCTTATGTCTTTCCGCTGGTGAGCTGGATCTGGATCGGCGGCCTGGTGCTGATCGGCGGCACGCTCGTCTGCCTGGTGCCGAGCAAGATCAAAATGCAGTACGCGCGCACGGAAGTGATCGGGATTACGAAGAAGCATGCAACGGTTCAAAATTAGTTTGCTGGCCGCGCTGCTGGCTGCCGCGGCGCTGGCGCAGACGGCGGCGGAAAAGCCCAGCGTGGATGTGCGGCGCGTGGCGCAGCGCCTGCAATGCCAGTGCGGATGCAAGGATTCGGTGGCCACCTGCAGCATGCTCGAGTGCGGCTTTTCCAAGCCCGCCAAGGAGCGCATCGCCAAAATGCAGGCCTTGGGAATGAGCGACGACCAGATTATCCAGGCCTTCGTCCGCGATTACGGCCCGGGCGTTTATCTGGCGCCGCCCAGCCCGTTTGGATGGATCGTGCCCTATGTGGGGGTGGGCTTCGGCCTGGTGGTGATCTGGCTGTTCGTCAAGCGCTACCGCAAGCCCCGGCCGCTGGCCGAAATCGGCCCGCTCGAAGTGGACGACCCCGCGCTGGAGAAATACAAGGAACAGATCGAAAAAGATCTGGCCGACATGGATTCCCAGTGATTATCGTTCTCACCTGTATCGTCGCGATCGCCGTTATCGCCTTCGTCCTGGGCGTCAGGCCCAAGGACATTCCCGCCCCCGAACCCGTATCTCCCTTCGCCCACCTGGATGAGCGCAAGGCCGCGATTTACGAAAATCTCCGCGACCTGCAGTTCGAATACCGCGTCGGTAAGCTCTCCGACGCGGATTATCAGAGCACCAAAAAGGATCTGCAAAGGGAGTTGGCCGGAGTCCTGGCCGAAGTCGACCGCCTCAAAGCGGAACTGCTGGCAACCACCCCCGCGCCGAAGGCCAAAGCCAGCCGGGACGCCCCACCGAGCCGCGACCGTAAGGCAGCGGTCCCCACCCCCGCCGGCTTCACCTGCGACGCCTGTGGCGCCACCTTCAAAGACCCCCTCAAATTCTGCGGCGAGTGCGGCAAGCCAATGAAAGTAGGGCAGTTATGAGGCTCCTCCTGAAAATTGGCTTGGTTCCGCTCTTCTTGTGCGCGGCGCAAGCCGCCGTCACCGGAACGGTCACCAACGGCACCACCGGCAAGCCCCAGGCGGCGACCACCGTCACTTTGTATAAGTTCGGGCAAGGCGGTATGGAGCCGGTCGATAAGACCACCACCGACGCGCAAGGCAACTTCGCGATCGACCAGGACACCACCGGCACGCCCGGCCCCTCCATGATTCGCGTGGAAATCGACAACGTCACCTACAACCACATCATGCCGCCGGGCACTCCCACTACCGGCATCCACATGAGCGTCTACAACGCCTCCCCGCAGCCCGGCGCCGCCAAGGTCAGCAAGCACATGCTGCTCTTCGAGCCCGCCAATGGCCAGATGGTGGTCAACGAAACCATCCTCTACCAGAACGATGGCAAGACCACCTGGAGCGATCCCAGGAACGGCACCCTGCGCTTTTATCTGCCGGCGGCGGCCAACGGCCAGGTGGATGTGAAGGCGACCGCGCCCGATGGCATGCCCGTTCCCGTCCCCACCGGCAAAACTGCCCAGCCCAACGTTTTTGACGGCAAGTTCGAGATCAAGCCCGGGGAAACGCGCTTCGACCTGACTTATACGGTGCCATATACCGAAGGCGCGGCGTATTCCGGCAAAGTGGTCACCGACGACGAGAACACCTATTTGATCACCCCGGCGGGCGTCACCATGAAGGCCGCCGGCGTCACCGATCTGGGGACGGAGCCGCGCACGCAGGCCCATATTTACGGGCTGCCGGGCCACAGCTACAAAATCGAACTGACGGGAACGGAAGCCGCGGCCCCCGACCAGCCCGCCGCCGACGCCGATAACAGCGGCCCGCAGATCGAGCAGATCATGCCGCGCGTGTATGGCAAGGCGCTATGGATCATCGGGCTGGTGCTGGGGATTCTGGCGCTGGGTTTCGCCATTCTCTACCGCGCGAGCCCGGCCGGTAAGGAGAGCCGCTAGAATGGGGCGCACGCACTCGTGCGGGGGCGCCCTCCGGGCCCGCCGGCGCTCGTGCCGGCGTAGCGCGTCGAGAAGAGTGCCGGCGCGGCACGCAAAAGTGCGTGCGCCACGGACGCCTGTATGAACGCCGTCGCGGTGGATGGCGTCTGGAAGTTCTATGGCGACTTCCCGGCCCTGCGCAACATCCGCCTGGAAGCTCCCGAAGGCGGCTGCCTGGCCTTGATCGGGCGCAATGGCGCGGGCAAGACCACGCTCCTCCGCACCATCGCCGGCTTCTCGCGGCCCGGCAAAGGGCGCATCGAAATCTTCGGCAAGGAGCCGCGCGATATCCAAGCGCGCCGCCGCATGGGCTACATCGGCCACGGCATTTCCGTGTACGACGAGCTGTCCGCCCTGGAAAACCTCACGCTCTACGGCAAGCTCTACAGCCTGCCGGATCCGCACCGCGCGGCGCTGGAGTGGCTGGAGCGCACCGGCCTGGCGCGCGTGGCCCATGGCCTGGTGCGCGAATTTTCACGCGGCATGCGGCAGCGCCTGGCCGTGGCGCGCGCCTTTCTGCATGAGCCCAGCGTGCTGCTGCTGGACGAACCGTTCACGGCGCTGGACGATCGCGCCATCGCCGTCCTGCAAAGCCTGCTTCGCGACGGCCTCGCGCAAGGCAAAACCATCGTCATGTCCACCCACCAGTTGCGGGAAGCCCTCGAGCTTGCCACGCACGTCGCGCTGCTCAATCGCGGACAGGTGGCCTTTCTTGGGCCCTGCACGCCGGAAATGGTTTCCGACCCCGGGTACGTGTACGCGCGATACGGTGAGGGTGGATGAGGTTCGCGCGCCTGGTGTGGGTGGTCACGGTGAAAGATCTGCGCGCCGAGCTGCGCACCAAGGAGGCCATCAACGCCTCGCTCGGGTTCGCGCTGGTGATCCTGATTCTCTTCAGCTTCGCCTTCGAGCGCTCCATCGAAGGCGTGCGCGAAATCTCGGGCGGCCTGTTGTGGATCGTCTTCGCTTTCGCCGGCACGCTGATTCTGAACCGCAGCTTCGCGCGCGAACTGCCCAACGATTGCCTGGACGCGCTGATCGCCGCGCCCATCCCCGGCTCGGCCCTGTTCCTCGGCAAGGCCTTCGCCAACTTCGTGCTGGTGCTGGCGGTGGAGCTGGTCTCGCTCCCCATCTTCGGCATTTTTTACAACGTGCAATGGACCCAGCAGTTGCCCGAGCTCATGCTGGTGCTGCTCCTGGGAACCTGGGGGCTGACGGTGATCGGCACCATCTTCAGCGCGCTCACCGTGAACATCCGGCTGCGGGAAGTCATGCTGCCCATGCTGACGTATCCCATCATGGTTCCGGCGCTTTTGGGCGCCATGCAGTTGACCAGCGCGCTGGTGGCCGGCACGCCCATCGGCCCGGATACCAGCTCCTGGCTGAAGATGCTGATTGGTTTCGATTTGATTTACACCGCGGTTTCGCTGGTGCTGGTGGAAACGGTTTTGGTAGGGTAATTCTATGCGCGACAAGATTCTGTACGGTATCGGCGCCATCGCCCTGGCGATTATAGTGCGCAACCTGCTGGTCATGACCACGCTTCCCGAAGAGGCGCAGCAGGGCGCCATCTTCAAGATCATTTTCTTCCACGTGCCGGTGGCCATGACGGCCATGATGTGCGCCGCCGCCGCGCTGATCGCCAGCGTGCTGTTTCTGATTACCAGGAACTTCAAATACGACTCGCTGGCCGTTTCGGTCACGGAAGTCGGCCTCGCGTTTCTGGCGGCCAACCTGGTCACCGGCTCCATTTGGGGCCGCGTGATCTGGGGCGTGTGGTGGGTGTGGGACGCGCGCCTCACCTCGGCGCTCATCTGCTGGCTGCTGTATGCCGGCTACCTGATGCTGCGCCACGCCATCGAAGAGCCCACCCAGCGCGCCACTTTCGCGGCGGTGTTCTCCATTTTCGCTTTCATAGACGTCCCCATCGTGTTCTTCTCCATCAAGTGGTGGAGGACGCAGCATCCGCAGCCGGTCTTCTGGGGCGGCGGAAGTTTTCCGCCCGATTGGTTCGCCGTCTTTATGTGGAACTGGCTGGCCATGGTGCTGCTGGGCATCTTGCTGACGGCCGTGCGGCTGCGCCAGGAAAACGCCCAGCGTGAAATCGATTCGCTGCGCCGCATGGCGCATGCACTGTGAGGAACGTATGCATCTGAACGCCATCCCCCTGTTATTCCTGCAATCCGCCGAAGATGTGCAAATGGAGATCCAGCGGCTGCGCCATAACTACGATTTTCTGAGTTACGGGCTGATCGCCGCCTGGGCCATCCTGGCGATCTACGTGCTCATGCTGGTCAGCCGCGAGCGTAAGCTCAAGCGCGAGATCGGCAGCCTGAAAGCCATGCTCGAAGAGCGCCAACGGTAGCATAGTGGGGGTCGCGGTAGGGACAGCGGTTGCCCACTGCCCCCCGCACAGACCCGTGCTGGCGCTCCTAACGCACACGGTTCCTACCTCGGATATGGGGATGGTTAGCGTCAAAGCGCGCGTCCG
>Ga0181521_10001522_pt1 | contig 28732 bp, 32 predicted proteins | sample PEATcosm2014_Bin_32_FD_119764 | JGI IMG/M metagenome (GOLD analysis project Ga0181521, IMG submission 119764) | Peatland microbial communities from MTU Mesocosm Facility, Houghton, MI, USA - PEATcosm2014_Bin02_60_metaG | ecosystem: Environmental > Terrestrial > Soil > Wetlands > Peat | place...
CCCAGTTTGGAAGAGAGCGCGGGGTTGGTGGTGAGCGGCAGGAAACAGGCGGCGGCGGAGATGCGGTCCTTCTGCACGATGACCGCGCCATCGTGCAGCGGAAGGCCGGGCTGGAAGATGGAAAGCAAGAGGTCGCGGGAGATGCGCGCGTCCAGCCGCACGCCGCTTTCGACGAAGGTGCGCAGCCCGATATCGCGTTCCAGAACGATGAGGGCGCCGATTTTCTGCGCGGCCAGTTGCTCCATCGCCAGCATGATTTCGCTGACCGATTCCGGACCGCGGAAGCCGCCGCCCATCAGGCCGAGCCAGCGTTTGCGGCCGATGCGCGCCAGCGTGCGGCGAATTTCCGACTGAAACAGCACAATGACGGCGATCCCTAAATACGGAACGATGGTGGACAGCAGGGAACGCAGAGCTTCCAGGCCGGTCCAGAGGGCGATGCCATAGAGCGAAACCATCACCAGGATGCCCAGCAGAATGTGGCCGGCGCGCGTCCCGCGCACCACCATCAGACATTGGTAGACAAGGAACGCCACCGCCAGGATATCGACGATCCCGGTGAGGTCCAGAGTCGGCAGCGATGGCATGAGTCTTGACATGGAACGGATCTCTGGCGCAAAATCCCGCCCAGCACTTCATCTTAACGTAGGCTGCGGGGCAGGATCAGTCGTAGGGTATCGTTGCCCCGGTTACCCCGTTCACCGGCGCTCCCGCCGGCCCGGCGGGTTGCCAGCCGAACTGCCAACCCGCCCCCCAGGCCGCTGGCCGGTTGGCATCCGCCATTCGCCGAAAAGGGAGTGAATGGCGATTCCGTCTGGGGTAGTCTGGGGCCATGGATCCGCAAGAAAAGTTTAATCCGGCCGCCGGCCGGCATTCCAACCCCGCCGAGAGAATGATTCCGGCGCTGGTGCTGATCGCCGTCGGCGCCCTCTTCTTTCTGAGCAACCTGCATATCATTTACTTCCAGGACATCTGGCGGTTCTGGCCGGTGGTTCTGATCGCCGTGGGGCTGGCCAAGCTGGTGGATTCGGCGGACGGCGGCAGCGTCGCCTGCGGCGTAATTCTGCTGGCCGTGGGCGGGCTGTTTCTGGCGGGAAACTTCGGCTATCTGTACCTGACCTGGCGCACGTTCTGGCCGCTGATTCTAATCGGGCTGGGCCTTTTGATGCTGTTCGACAGGACCACCCTGCTCACGGGCTACCGGTGCAAGTGGCAGCGCGCCTACACGGCGGGATTCATGCGCGAATCGGCGGTGTTCGGCGGCGGAAAAAGGCAGTTGGGGCACCAGGATTTTCAGGGCGGCAAAATGGACGCGGTATTCGGCGGGTTCGAGATCGACCTGCGGGACGCCTTCATGACGGCCGATTCGGTGGTGCTGGAAATCAACGCGGTATTCGGCGGCGCGGAGGTGAAAATTCCGCGCACGTGGATGGCGGTGGTGCAGGGGACGGGCGTGTTCGGGGCGTTCACGGACTCTTCGACGCCCCCTCATCCCGCGGAAGTGCCCAATCCGAAGCGGCTGATCGTGCGCGGGTCGGCGGTGTTCGGCGGCGTGGAAGTCAAGAACTGAGGGGCCATGCATCCCCTTTTGGCATCGCGGCGGCGCTGGCTGCTGTATGTGCTGGCCTGGCTGCCGCTGTTCGCGCTGCTGGCGGTGGTGGCGCGGACGGCTTCGGGAATGAGTTGGCGCGCGGCGGCGGGTGTGCTGGCGCCCGCGTGCGCGCTGTACTCCTTCGCCTGCCTCTCGCCGTGGTACATCTGCCGGGCGCTGCCGTTGAGCGTGCATCACCTGGCCAACCTGGCGGGGACGTGGACGGCGGCGGCCGTCGCCGGCAGCCTGGTGTTTGTGGGGAGCGCGCAGATGTGCGCGGTGGCGATCGGGGCGGACCGCCAGTTGGGCGCGGCGCTGCCCCTGCTGTTCGGCATGGGGATACTGGTGTACCTGTTCGCCGCCGGGCTGCACTACGCGGGAATCGCGGCCGAACAGTCGCGCGAGGCGGAGCGCCGGGTGACGGAAGCGCGGGCGCTGGCGCGCGAGGCGCAACTGCGCGCGCTGAAGATGCAGATCAATCCGCATTTCCTGTTTAACAGCCTGCATTCGATTGCCGCGCTGGCCACCGGGGATGGGGCGCGCGCCAGAGAGATGTGCGTGCGGCTGGCGGATTTTCTGCGCAGCAGCTTGGGAATGGGCGAGCGCGAGAGCATTCCGCTGCGCGAGGAGCTGGCGCTGGCGCGGAGCTATCTGGAAGTGGAGCAGGTGCGGTTCGGCGAGCGGCTGCGCGTGGAAGAGAAGATCGCCGCGGAATGCGAGGATTGCGCGGTGCCGGCGCTTTTGCTGCAGCCGCTGGTGGAGAACGCGGTGAAGCACGGGATTGCGGGACTGACGGGCGGCGGCGCGATCCGGCTTTCGGCGGCCCGCTATGGCGGCATGGTGGCGATCACCCTGGAGAACGGGTTCGATGCGGAAACCCCGGCGGCGCGCGGCAACGGGGTGGGCCTGGCGAATGTGCGGCGGCGCCTGGAGGCGCGCTACGGGGAGCAGGCGGCGTGCGACGCGGGCGCGGTGGAGGATGTCTTTCGCGTAGTGCTGCGGTTTCCGTGCGAAAGGGAAGGGTAGGTAGGCGGGACAGGCGGGCCGGGCCGGGACAGGCCGGGAGGCCCTTCCTACTCGCGGCCCGCGTATAACTCGTCGATGTGTTCTTTGAAGTTCTCCATGGCGCGCGTGCGCCGCACTTTCATGGTCGCGGTCAACTCGCCGCGCTCGATCGAGAAATCGCGCGGCAGGATGCGGTACCGGCGAACCTGTTCGAAGGGGGCGAGCTGCCGATTGATGCGCGCGACGATCTTGCGAAGCTCGCCCGTAACGCTGGGCGCTTCCACCATTTCGGCGGCCGGGCGGCCCATCCACTCGTCCATCCCCTTGAGGGCTTCGGCGGCGGCCGGGTTGATGGTGAATAACGCGGTCAGGTAAGGAAGGCGGTCGCCAATCAGCAGAACCTGGCTGATGAGCGGCTCCATCTTGAAGAGGTTCTCGATGCGCGAAGGGTAAATCTTCTTGCCGGTGGAAGAAACGATCAATTCCTTCTTGCGGCCGGTAATGAAGAGGTAGCCATCGCTATCCTGGTGGGCGATGTCGCCGGTGTGCAGCCAGCCGCCGCGCAGCACTTCCTCCGTGGCCGCCGGGTCGTTCAGGTAGCCGGAAAACAGGCAGGGGCTGCGCACCAGCAGCTCGCCGTCTTCGGAAATGCGCACCTCGATTCCGGGAAGCGGCTTCCCGATGCTGCCGGGCTTGGGGCGCTCCACCGGGTTCAGCGTCACCACGCCGCCTTCGGTCAACCCATAGCCTTCAATCAGGGGCATGCCGATGGCATCGTAAAACTCGGCGAGGTCTTTGCTGAGGGGCGCCGCTCCGGAAGCGGCCACGCGGATGCGGCCCCCGAGGCGCGCGCGCACCTTGGAAAACAACAGCGCGTCGGCGATCTTCAGGGGCGCCCGCAGGCGCAGCGGGACGGGCTTGCCGGCGCGGCGGTAGCGCGCGGCGGCCAGCGCCAGGCCGAGCGCTCCGTAGAATGCCTTGCGCGCCGGCGCGGGCCGCTTGCGCAGCTCCGTGCAAATGGTGGAATAAATGCGCTCCCACATGCGCGGCGGCGCCAGCAGGATGGTGGGCCGCACCGTGCGGATATCCTGCGGGAGCTTCAGCAGGCTTTCGAAAAAGGTGACCGCCATGCCGAGGCGCAGCGGCAAAAACTCCATGACCACGCGCTGCGCGATATGCGCCGAGGGCAGATACGCCACCGTCGAATCGCGCGGGCCGATGGGCAAAACGGCGGGTCCCATATCGATGTTGGCGACAATCGCCTGGTGGGTTACCAGCGCCGTCTTGGGTTCGCCCGTGGCGCCGCTGGTGAGATAGAGCACGGCCGGGTCGAAGGGCGAGACTTCGGCGCGCAGCCGCGGCAGCAGGTCCGCGTCTTCCTGCATCGCCTCGCGGCCCAGCGCGCGCAGAGCATCCAGGGTCAGCGCCCCTTCGGCTTCGCCGGTGAAGAGAATCCAATGGGGCAGGCCCGCGCCGCGCAGGTTTTCCAGGGTTTTCGGATCTTCTACGAAGGCCGCGCGGGCGCCCGTCGACCGCAGGGTCCGGACCAGGTCCGCGGGCGGATAGCTGGGATAGAGGGCCGCCGCGATGGAGCCGGCCGTGAGGATGCCCAGGTCGGCCAGATAAAACTGCAGGCGCGTTTCCGAATCCAGCGCGACGATCTCGCCTTTCCCGATTCCCAGGGAACGCAGGCCGGCGGCGATCTCCTCAGCCGCCTCCTGGTACTGCTTCCAGGAGTAGACCAGATAGCCGCCCTGGCCATCGGGCTGGCGCAGCGCGGGAGCGTCGCCATAAGTGCGCGCGGCTTCTTGCAGAACCTGATAAAGGGTCCGGGGGCTCACTCCTGCAATTGTGGCATAGCGCGGCGGCTGGCGAAAACGCCGCGCGCCAGACGGGCCGGGAGGCTGGTCCAAGATAGGCCGGAAGGCTGGTCCCGCCTACACGCTGACTACCGGGCAAGGCGATTCGCGAATGATGGCGTAGGCATTGGTGCGCAGCCGTCCGAAGACGCCCGCCGCGGAGCCGCGCCCGATCACTGCGAGGTCCGGATGCACCTTGGCGGCGGCCGCGCAAATCACCTGGGCGGGCTCGCCGCGCTCGACGATGATGCGCGCGGCCTTCGCGCCGGTGGCCTGTTGTAAGCGATCGAGCTCTTCCTCGACGGCTTCCCGCACCTGCCGCCGCCAGGCCGCTTCGGCGACGTCGCCGGTATCGGGAACGGCCGTGGTGGCGTGCAGCAGCGTCAGTTCGGCGTCGAATTCCCGCTGCAGCCAGCCCGCCCAGGCGACCGCCTTTTCGCTCTGCGGCCCCAGATCCACCGCGCACAGGATGCTGCGGAAGGGAAGCGCGGCGGCGGGCGGAGCGGACTCCAGATGCACCCCCGTCCAAACCGGGCAGTCGGCGTCATGTAAAACTTTGGCGGTGTTGGAGCCCAGAATAAAACGGCGGAATGGACCGTAGCCGTGAGTGGGCATAATGATCAGGTCGACTGCCTCGTCGTGGGCGAACGCCACGATTTTGGTGGCGGGATCGCCCTCGTGCACGACGCGGCGGACATTGGCGCCGGCCAGCTCGTCGGCCAGAAAACGATCCAGCTCGCGCGCGACTTTGGAACCCTGGTCGCGGTACAGATCGTCGAGCATCACGCCGCCGAATTCGACAGGCGCGAAAGAGGGCTGCGGCAGCGGCAGCACGTGCAACAAAATGAGCTCCGATTGAAAGTGGGCGGCTAGCGACTTGGCGTAACGCGCGGCGCCGGCCGCGCGCTCGGAGAAGTCGACCGGAAGCAGGATCTTGGAAAGCGATCGCACGGCGCCTCCTGGCAGGGTGCGAGGCAACTCGAAGCCTCACCCCTGTAAATAGGATAATCCGATTCCAAACGCAGGACGCCTGGCAGGCGAGAGAAAACCCCTGCCCTGCTCACCGGCCCCGGTCCAGCTTGAGAAGAGCGTCGGCCATGTGATTCACGGCGTGCTCCTCCGCGCGCCGATTGGCGCCAGTGCGGCTCAGAGGCGCCAACACGGGGGAGAGCCCCAGGTGGTTCAACTCCCATTCCTCACCATTGGGGGCTATCCGGCGTGGTCGAGCGGCTGCCAGGGTGTGACAGGGTTTTTGGCGGCCGATTCGGTCAGATACAGAAGCGCCTGGCGGGCGAGTTCGGCCACGGTGGGATCGGAGTGGCGGAGCAGCGCCAACAGGATGCGGATCCAGCGAAGTTCGCCGGGGTCGATACCGATCATGGCAAGATCCTTGGGCAGAAACACCGCCTTTCATAATCCATTTCGGCGGGGGCGGGCAAATCTTGAAGGGCGCCCGCGGCCGGCGGAATCGCCCAATCCGGCCGATAAGCATCAACGGGGAAGGATTCCCTTTGAAGGAGCCGTTATGGACATCAGCGGAGTGAATCGCGCCGTCCCAGCAGCCGCCATCGCAGATACGCCGGTGCCGGTCGAAAACAACGCGGAGAGGCGAGACGTGGTGCAGGCCGTCAAAGCAGTCAACGGAACGGAAATGTTCGGCTCGGAGAACGAGCTTCGTTTTCAAAAAGATCCGCAGTCGCAACGCATGGTGGTGCGGGTCGTGAATAAGAAGACCAATGAAGTGGTTTCGCAGATTCCGCCGGAATACGTGCTCAACCTGGCGGCCGATCTGAAGCAATCGTAAGCCGCGAAAATCGATCCGGAAATTCCCGGAAATGCCGATAAAGATTGGCGGGAGAACAGAATGACGCAAACCGCGCAGGACGCTTACCTGGAAAGTCGGGTCTATGCCGCCGATCCTATCGAACTGGTTCGCTTGCTGTATCAAGGCTGTCTGGCTGCGGTGCGGGAAGCGCGCCGGCTGCTGGCCGCCGGGGAGATTGCGGCGCGCGTCCGCTCCATCTCGAAGGGCTGCGCAATTCTGACCGAGCTGATCGTATCCCTGGACCGGGAACGCGGCGGCGAGATCGCTCTCCGCCTGGCCGCGCTTTACGATTACATGCAGCGCAAGCTGATCGAGGCCAATTTCCAGCAGGCCGACGAACCGCTGGCCGAAGTCCTGGGATTACTGGCAACCCTCGCCGATGCCTGGGACGGAATTCAGGCGCAGGCGCAACCGGCGCATTCCGCCGGCGCTGCCTGGGCGCCGGCGGCTCAGGAACCGGCGGCCGCCTATAGCGCACAGGGCTGGAGTTTCTGAGGGCCGGCGGCAGCGCCAGAGGCCAACCAGAGCGGGCCACCGATGCGCACCGATAAAACCTAGCCAAGGGTTCCGCCCTTGAAGTCCCTGCGGGATGTGGGAGTCAGAACGTAAGACTCGGCAATCGGGGAATCAATGGCTTACCGGAAGTCTGAACAGCTAAGCAGCTAAGACGCGTGGAGAAATGTTGAAGTATTCCGGTTTACGATCTTCCATCTAAGAATCCAAGACATGGGTTTTGATGTTATCTGTGTTATCGCTGTTCATCGGCGGCTGATGGACCCGGCGCGCTGGCGGATTGCAGGCCCTTGGCGATCAGCCCGGCCAATCCGATGCCGCCGTTTTTGGCGATTGCGCTGGCCAACTGCTGCTCGGCCAGACCGGTGGCGCACGCGCTGGAGGAATCTTCGCCCGAACCGAGCCAGCCGCCGCTTTCGCTGGCGGTGGAAAGAATCTGGTTGAGCAGCAGCGCCTCGAACTGCTGCGCCGCTTCGCGAATCTTAGCCGGATCGGCGGCCGGGGAGATTTTGGCGGGAAGCGCGCCGCCGCTCAGCGCGGCGCTGCTCAGCATGTCTGGAATGGCCAGATGGTCCATCAAATGACCTCGATTTCCGCCTCCAGCGCGCCGGCGCTGTGCAGGCTTTGCAGAATCGCGATAACGTCGCGCGGCGTGGAACCGATGGCCGCCAGCGCGCGCACCAGCTCTTCCACCGTGGCGCCTTGCCGCAACACCACGTTGCGCGCCTTCTCTTCTTTCACCCCGGTGGTGGTTTGCGGCACCGTTTGGGTGTTGCCCGAGGAGAGCGGCGCGGGCTGCGAGACGGCGTAGCTGGTCTGGATCTCCACGCTCAGCGTGCCGTGCAGAATGGCGACCGGAGCGATGCGCACGTCCTTGCCGAGCACGATGGTCCCGGTGCGTTCGTTGATGACCACGCGCGCGCGCTGGTCCGCTTCCACCGTCAGATTTTCCAGTTCGGAAATAAACTCGGTTCCGCGGGAGGCGAATTCGGGAGGAATCGCGACACTTACCAGGCCGGCGTTTTCGGCGCGGGCCAGCGGCGATGCGGCGGCGCCGAAGTGTTTGTTGATGGCTTCGGCGATGCGCGCCGAAGTGGTGAAATCGGACTGCTGCAATTGCAGACGCACCACCGCCCGGGGAACGGGGGAGGGCGACGCGCGCTCCACGATGGCGGCGCCGGGGGCGCGCCCCACGGTAGGATGATTGAGGGTTTTGCTGGCGCCGCCGCGCCCCGCCGCGAAGCCCCCCGTGACCACCGGCCCCTGCGCCACGGCATAAACCTGCCCATCGGCGCCGCGCAGCGAAGTCAGAATGAGGATGCCGCCTTGCAGGTTGCCGGCATCCCCGATGGCCGCCACCGTGCCATCGATGCGCATGCCCGGCTGAGCGTAGGCCGGCAGCGTCGCCGTCACCATCACGGCGGCGGTGTTCTTGACGCGAATCGCCCCCGGCGCCACCACCACCCCCATGCGCTCCAGGATGTTGGTCAGGCTCTGGTTGGAAAAGACGGTCTGCTGGGTGTCGCCGGTGCCCGCCAGGCCGACCACAATCCCGTAGCCCACCAGTTGGTTCTCGCGCACCCCTTCGACCGAAACCAGGTCCTTCAGGCGCGCGCCCGGCGCACGGGCGGTAAGTAACGCCAGCAGGCAGCCGGCCCCGATCCAGGTCCGCATATCAAAATGGCAGGAGGCCCAAGATCAGCCGGTACAGAAAGAACGGCCGTTTGATGGCGTCGCCCACCACCCCCTTCCCGTTCACCCGCAGCTCCAGTTGGGCCACGCGCGTGGACTGCACGCTGTTGGTGAAATCGATGTCGCTCGGGCGCACCACTCCGCGCACCGTGATGGTCTGCTTCTCGGAGTTGATCTGGATGTCCTTGGACGCCTCCACCACCAGGCCGCCGTTGGGCAGTACGTGCGTGACGCGCGCGGTGAGCGTGGTGCTGATGGTAGTGGTGCGGCTGGTGGTGCCCTGCCCGTTGAGCTGCGTATTGCCGGAAGTGTTGGCCAGATTGGCCAGCGCGCTGGTGGCCTTGGGCAGCCCCGCCAGAGCCGTGACGGAACTGGCGGTGCTGGATTGCCGCTGGGTTTTGGTGGTGCCGGTGCTCACAGCCGACGCCTGTTCCGCCACCACGATGGTGAGGACGTCGTCCACCTGGCTGGCCCGCACGTCGCGCGCGGCGTCGGCCATGCGGGAGCCGGTCACCCAGATCGAACCGGGAGTGGAGGGCGCGGCTTCCGCCGAACGCGCCTTGGATTCCTCCACGTAACGGTCTAACGCGGTTTTGGCCGGAGGGGCGGTCTTCTTGCCCGCGCCGGAGGCGCCCGTGGCGGCCAGCGGGACGAGCAGCAAATACAGGAGTGTTCTCTTCATGGATTCACCTGGGCGGACGGAGCGCCTTCCGGAACCACCCGCACTTTGCCTGGGGCCTCCACCAGCGCGCGGAACTGTTTCTGCGAAAGCGGGTTCCTCACCAGCACCGTCTGCCCCACCGCACCGGAAGTCTCGGCCCGCGCTTCGAAATCCAGATACGCGGCGCCGCTGCGCACTTCCACCCGCACGGTGTCGCCGCGCAGAACCTCTTTGACGTTTTCGAGCAGCGCGGCGCGGATCTCCGCGCCGGCGCGAATCGCCACGCGCGGGCATTTCCCCGCCACCTCTTCGATGGAGCGCGCGAAGACCCCGGGCGCCGCCAGGCCGTCGCGCATCTGAACCAGCAGTTGGCCGGCGGCAATCGGCCGCCCGGCTTCCAGGTCCCCCACCGCCAGCACGCGCGGCGCGCTCTCCAGGACGATCACCCGCGCCCAGATGGTAAAGCGGCTGTTATCGCCAAATCGCACACTGCCCGTCCAGAGGGATTCCGGCGCCGCGTAATGCAGGCCGGAGAGCGGAAACTCGATTTCGCCGGCCGGCGCGGGCTGGCGGCTGAACTCGACAATGTGCAGACGCGCGTCCGGCAACTGGCGGCGCATCGCCTCCAGCAGGCGGGCCGGATCGAGCGGCGCGACGGGGCGTTGCACGCAGATGTCGCTTTGCGGAAACCCCGCGATTCCCAGGCGCTTGGCCAGGGCGCGCAACTCGGCGATGTGAAAGGTGCGCACCACCCCGGGGGCGGGAGCCGCGCCCAGCGGCGTCTCGGCCGGCACGCCCGCGAGTTCGGGGAAGGACGGCGCCAGGTCCCCGGCCAGAATCCGGTTCGAGCCGGGGGCCACGCCCAGGCAGCCGGCCAGCGCCATGGAAGCCAGCAGCATCATCGGCTTAGATTATTCACTTGCTGGTACATATTGTCGGCCGCCGTGACCACTTTGGAATTGGCTTCGTAGCCGCGCTGCGCCTCGATCATGTTCACGAATTCGTCCACGATCGACACATTGGACTGCTCCACATAGCCCTGCAGGAGCGACCCCATGCCTTCCGGTCCGCCGGGGTTCCCGATGGTGGCATCCCCGGAAGCTTCGGTGGGGGTGTAGAGCCCGTTCCCCAGACTGTTGAGGCCCGCGGGGTTCTGGAAGTTGGCCAACTGGATCTGCCCGGCCTGCTGCGCCGCCGTCTGGTTGGGGATGGTGTAGCTTACGGTGCCATCGGCCGCGATGGTGACCCCCTGGGCGGTGGGCGGGATGGTGATCTGCGGCTGCACCATGTTGCCGTTAGCCGTGACCAGATTGCCATTGCGGTCGAGCTGAAACTGCCCGGCGCGCGTGTAGGCTAGCTCGCCGTTGGCCTGCTGGATCTGAAAAAAGCCGTTCCCCTGGATGACTACATCCAGCGGGTTGTCGGTTTCCGCGAAAGCGCCTTGCGTGAACACGATTTCGTTGGAAACCGGGCGCGTCCCGAGACCGACCTGCAATCCGGCGGGAATAATGGTTTGCTGCCCCGCCGCCGCGCCGGGCTGCAGAACGCTCTGGTACATGAGGTCCTGAAACTGCGCGCGGCGCGACTTGTATCCCACCGTATTGGCGTTGGCCAGATTGTTGGCGATATTGTCGATGTTCATTTCCTGCGCCCGCATGCCGCTGGCGGCGCTGTACATGGCTCGAAGCATGGATCCTCCGCTTAACCGACTTTGGCCACCTGCTCGATGGCCTGTTTGCTCATATCGGCGCCCAGCGAAGCCGCCTTTTGCAGCATTTCGAACTGGCGCATAATACCGACCAGCCTCACGGCCGCTTCGGCGGTCCCGCTATTAGAGGCTTCCAACTGGCCCTGCTGAACCGTAGTTCCGCTGACGGCGGCGGGCTGCTGGGAGGGATTGGCGCGAAAGTACGTATTTCCCTGTTTCACCAGCCCGCTCGGGTCGGTGAAATCCACGACTTCGAGCTGGCCCACGGCATTGCCGTTCTGGCTGACCGTGCCGTCCGCGGCAATCTCGACGGGCGTGGAACTCTGTACCGTGATGGCCGCGCCGGCGGCGCCCCGTACCGCGTAGCCGTCGGCGGTCACCAGCCGGCCGTCGGGCGCCGCGCGAAGACTGCCGTTGCGCGTATAGAGAGGGCCGCTGGGCCCCTCGACCGCCAGGAATCCCTTGCCGGACAGGGCTACGTCCAACGGATTGCCGGTGGACTCGATGACTCCTTGCGACAGATCGGTCCAAGGCCGCTCGACTACCGGCATGGCGCCCGCGCCGGCGCCTTCGGGATCCGCTTCCGCCGCCGAAGAAACATAGAGACCGTAGAACTCGCGATCCGCCTTGTAGCCGCCGGTAGAGGCATTGGCGACGTTATTGGCCAGCAGGTCGAGCGACTCCATACGGGCGCGCATGCCACTGGCTGCGATAGCGGTCATCGAATCCATTGCGAAAGGGCGAGGAGCACGCGGCGGGCCAACCAGATAAGAAGGTACAAAACCCTCAAAATAAGCGGGCTGCGACCGATGAGCGGAGAGGGAAGCGCTAGCGGCGCGCCATAATTTTGCCGCGAGTGCGCGGCGCGCCAATATCCTGGCGCAGCCCTCTCTTTAAAGTCTTGAAAATGCGCCCCGCCGCTTTGGAGTCCGATCTGCACAACCGGCGGCGTGCACGCCGTCGCATCCCTGCTCTCCTCCTTGCTCGCGCCCCCGTCGCCGGCGCCGCCGCCACCGCCGCCCGAAGCGGCCAAAACGGAGGTGCCCGGCGGAGCGGGGCCGTTCGCGTCCGCGTTGGGGAATGCAGCGCGCTTTTCCGGTGTGTTGCATTTTCTCCTCGGCCCGGAGATCGCACCGGCTGTGAAGGATGCCCGAGACGGCAACGCGCCGCACTCTCCGCGCGCTCTTTCCGCAGCGACGGCGCGAGCCCATGCGAAGGAGGCGCAGGAGGCCGGTGCTTCTCTCCGCCCCTCGGTCTTCTCCGCGTCGCCGGAGGCCAATCCGGCGCGCAGCGCGCCGCCCATCTTACCCGTGCGCCTGGATCCACCGGCCGCTCCCGCGGCAGCCGAGGAAGCTGTGCCGGAGCGTGCCGCGCCAGCCGCGCCACCGGCGAACAGGCCCGCGCCGCTCGCTCCGCTGTACCTGGCGGGCCAGGCGGCGGCCTTCCCTCATCCGCCGGCTCCCTCCCGTCTCCCGGCGGGGATTGCGCCCGCTGGCGGCGCCGAAGGAACGGATACCGCGCCACCGGCGGCGGCTGAGCCGTCCGCACCGCTCGCCGCGTCTTCCCCCGGCGGGGAGGTGTCCGGCGCGGCGTCCTGGCCGCTTGCGGAAAACGCGCCGCGGAGGGCTGGCAACCCGCCGCAACCTTCTACTGCCCCTTCGCCGGAACCGGCCATGCCCTCCGATCGCACGCCCATCGGGTCCGCCCTTCCCCACGCTCCGGCCGCCCTTCCGCAAACTCGCCGCTTGCGCCCAGTCGGGTCCACCGCCCAACCGCTCGGCGGCATACCCCCCACTCCCACTCCATCTCATTTGCCGTCGCCCGCAGTGGATTTCCTGGCGCCCGCGATGCGAAACGATCCCTCCCCGGGCGCAACGTACGCCGCCCCTCCGCCGGCCACTGCCCCCGCCCTTCCCGCACCCCCGGCAGAGCACGCGCTTCCGTCCTTTTCCGGCCAGCCGCTTCCCCTGACACAAAGCGCCGATGGCCTACCAGCGGCCGATGCGGGAGAACTGGCCTTCGCGGCCCATCTCACGCCTGCCGTCCCGCCTTCCCCGGGTGGAAACGCCCTGGCCAACCCGATCCGCCCCGCACCGCCGGCTGGCAGCGCCGCGGCGGAGCCATGCGAGCCGCGCATCGCGGGGGCCGCGCCGCCGGCGGGTTCTTACGCAGGCGCCGGTTCCCCCCGCGCGGACTCCCGTACGACCGAAGCTGCCGCACAGATCCACGTTCCCGCGGGCAGCGGCTGGGCGCCATTTTCCGCGGCCCTCCCCGTCAACGGGCTAATCTCCCGCTTGGCCGCAGACGCTGCCGCGCTCTCCGCGGCGTCTGGCGCAACGGAGGCTGCCCCCGTTCCGGTGAATCCCGATGCTCGGCCACAGTTGAGCCCACCTGCTGGCGCAGCGCAGCCCGCCCTCGTTCTGGCGAATTCCGATGCGCGGCCACAGTTGAGCCCACCTGCTGGCGCAGCGCAGCCCGCCCCCGTTCCGGTGAATCCCGATGCTCGGCTGCAGCCGCAACCACCCGCAGATGCCGCTGCGCTCTCCATGGGCCCTGCCACAGCGCAGCCTGCCCCCGTTCCGGCGAATTCCGATGCGCGGCTGCAGCCGCAACCACCCGCAGATGCCGCCGCGCTCTGCATGGGCTCTGGCACAGCGCAGCCCGCCCCCGTTCCGGGGAATCCCGAGGCGGGGCCGCAGGCGCGCCCACCCGCTGGCGCTGCCGCGCTCTCCATCCCGGCCAGTCCCGTCGCGACGCTGCGACCGCCGGCTGAAACCCGCGCCAATCCACAGTCCCTCGATCCTCACCCGGTGGAGAACACCGTGCCCGGCACCGCCAGCGCCTCGCCGCCCGCGCATGCGATCCCCGCAGACCCGGCCCCGCAGCGTTCCGCCGATGGCGGCCCAAGCTCGCTCCTCGAGGCCGGAAAACGCGCCGCGGACTCCGCCTCCGCGGCGCGCAAAACGGCGGTCCCGGCGGATGCCGCATCCGCCGCGGCCGGCGCACCGTCAATTCCCCTAACGAGTCCCTTGCCCGGCCCGCACGCCGGGTGGGCAGCCGCCGACCCGCCGGAAACCGCCGCGGGCGCGGCCGGCGCGCCGCCGCCCCGGCCGGCAGTTGCGGTTCCCGCCGAGCGGGATTCCACTGCGCCGCCGGCGTCCGCGTCCGGCAACATCCAGGTGGAATTGACGGACGGCGGCCAGCGCGTGCAACTGCGCGTCGAGGACCGTGGCGGGGACGTGCGCGTGGCCGTCCACACGGCCGACCCGCGCCTGGCGGGAGCTTTGCGGGAAGACCTGCCGGCGTTGGCCGCGAGACTGGAGCAAAGCGGCTTCCACACCGAAACCTGGCACGGCGGCGGAGCACCCGCCAGCGGCGGCCAGCGGCTGGCGGAGACGGCCGCGCGCTCCGCCGGCCAGCCCTCTCAAGAGCAGTCCAATCCCCAGCGCCAAGGCCAGCAACAGGAGCCGCGGCAGGGCAAACCCAGACCACTCGAAAACCCACCCGACGGTAAATCGGATCGAAAGGATTTCACATGGCTATTCACCTCCATAACGTAAGCATCGCCCCGCGCACCAACCTCCCCACGGAGCCGGTGGTCCCGCGCACCGGCAAAACGACTTCGCCCGGCGCCACCGGCGCCGGCGGCAATTCCACCAGCGCGCCGGCCGCCGCGGACGCGGCCGCCAGCACGCCTTCGTTTTACTCCATGTTCCCCGTGTACCAGGATTCGCCCGAAACCGCGCCGGCCGCCCCTCCGCAGGCGCCTCCCACCGCGCAATCGGTTTTCGGCGCCAACCCCTGGTTGACGAACCCCACCGGCAACAATCCCGACGGCACCAGTTACGGCTTCAACCCGCTGTATTTCGCCACCCCGCAGACCGCCGCCCAGGTGGCCCAAATGGTGGGCGGGCAGGTGGTTTCGGAGAACGCCATTTGCAGCGTGCAGGGAGCCTTTTCGCAGAACCAGCCCAACCTGATGGTGCAACTGCCCGATGGCGGGCTCATCAACCCCGGGCTGGTGGCGTCGTTCTACACCCACGGCTATCCGCAGTCCATGGTGGATCAGATGGTCGCCAGCGAAGTCGCCGGAGCGACGACTTAGGAGAACCAACGCATGTCACCCATCGGCAACGCCACTCCCCCTTCGAGCACGGCCTCCACCACCACGGCGACCCAGCCCGTCACCGAAACCATGTTCCTGCAGCTATTGGTGGCGCAACTGGAGAACCAGGATCCCATGAACCCCGCCGACAGCACGCAGTTCGTGACGCAGTTGGCCCAATTCCAGCAACTGGAGCAGTCCACCAATACCGGCCAGGACGTGAGCAGCATCCTCACCGATCTCAACACGCTTGTGGCTGCCGCGACCGGCAGTCAAACCCCAACCACGCAATCGTAAACGGAGAATTCCATGTTCACTTCTTTTTCCACCGCACTGTCCGCCTTGAGCGCGGATTCCACCGCCATAGACGTGGTGGGCAATAACCTGGCCAACCTCAACACGCCGGGTTTCAAAGCCAGCGAGGTCTGCTTCCGCGACCTGGTCACCGAATCGCTGGGCGCCGGCCTGGGCGAAACCCAGGTCGGGTTTGGAACCGGCACGCCGCTCACCGTCCGCGAATTCAGCCAGGGCGCCATTCAGACCAGTTCCGGGGTATTGGACGCCGCCATTCAGGGAGACGGTTTCTTCGTGGTGCAGGACAGCTCCGGCAACACCCTGTATACCCGCGCCGGCGATTTCCAGACCGACAGTTCCGGCAACCTGCTGACCGATACGGGCGACGCCGTGCAGGGCTGGACTACCATCGATCCCACCACCGGCTCGGTGGATACCAACGGGCCGATCGGCAACATCGTGGTCCCGGTGGGCACGCTCAAGGCGCCCACCGCAACCACCAGCATCACCGCCGAGCTGAACCTCGATTCCGCCTCCACGGCGGATAGCACGAGCGACTTCAGCACGCCGATTACGGTTTACGACAGCCTGGGCACTTCGCACGTGTTGACGCTCAACTTTCAGAACACCGGCGCCAATCAGTGGAGCTACCAGATCACCGTTCCGGGCGCCGACGTCAGCGGCGGAACCAGCGGCACGCCGTTCGATATTTCGGGGGCCAGCGGCACCCTCAGCTTCGATACCAACGGAGATCTGACCAGTCCGGCGGCGGGCAGCCCCATCAGCTTCACGATACCCGGCTTGAGCGACGGGGCTTCCGACATGAACATCAGTTGGAACCCCTACAACAGCGACGGCAGCGGGCAGATCACGCAATTCGGACAGCCCTCGGCGTCCTCGGCCAGTTCGCAAAACGGTTCGGCGGCGGCGCAGCTCGATACCGTCGGCCTGGGCAATAACGGCCAGGTGCTGGCGGAATACAGCGATGGCTCCCAGGTGGTGGTGGGGCAGGTGGCGCTGGCCTCCATTCGCAATCCGTCCAGCCTGATCGCCGCCGGCAACAATAACTTCCAGGCCAGCTCCCTGACGGCCAATCCCGCCATCGGAGTGCCCGGAACGGGCGGCCGGGGAACCGTGCAGGGGGGCTCGATCGAGGCCTCCACGGTGGATATCGCCACCGAGTTCACCAACCTGATCGTCTATCAGCGGGCCTACGAAGCCAACGCGCACGTAGTCACCACGGCTGATCAATTAAGCCAGGACACTATCAACTTAATTCACTAAACCGCCGATGAATCCCCAGGAAGAGATTGCCCCGCTGGGCGACGTCCCGGTGGAAATCGAAGTGGAGCTCGACCGGCGCATCATGAATACGCGCGAGATCCTGCGGCTCGACGAGGGCAGCTTGATCGGCACCACGCGCTCGGCCGGAGAAAACATCGATATCTACATTGGAGGCGTGCTGTTCGGCTCCGGTGAAATCGTGGTCATCGAAAACACGCTGGGCGTGCGCATCACGGACTTCCGGGACGATTGAGGACGGACAATGGAAGCTTTGCGACAGATCGGGGCGGTGGCCGGGGTGCTGCTGCTGTTGGGCGCCACCCTGTGGTGGCTGCGGCGCGGCACGGGCGGCCTCGCCTTGGGCCGGCACGCCGCAACCCGGCGGCTGGAGAGCCTGGAGCGGATCGCGTTGGGACCGCACGAGACCCTTCACCTGGTGCGCGTAGGCGACCTGGCGCTGGTGGTGGCCTCCTCCCCCGCCGGCTGTGCGCTGTTGCGCAGCCTTCCCTGGCGGCGGCTGGAAGGCCGGCGCGAGGTCCAGCCATGAAGGCGCTGCTGGCGGCGGGAGCGTGGGGGGCGGGCCGCGCGTCGGGAGCCGAACCGCTTTCCCTGCTGGGCGTATCGGCGGGAAAGGGCGGAACCACCCTCAGCGCGCCCATGCAGATCATCATCCTGCTCACGTTGATGACGCTCTTGCCGGCCGCGGTCATGTGCATCACGCCCTTCCTGCGCATCACGGTGGTGCTGCATTTCCTGCGCCAGGCGCTGGGGACGCAGACCGCTCCCTCCAACCAGGTGCTGCTGGGGCTGGCGCTGTTTTTGACCATGGTGATCATGCAGCCGGTGGCGGCCGACATGTATCGCCAGGGCTGGGAACCCATGGAAGCGGGCCGCTTGACGCCCCAGCAGGCCATGGATGCGGGCGTGCAGCCTCTGCGCGCGTTCCTGGTGCGTTTCGCGCGCGAAAAAGACATCCGCCTGTTTGTGCAACTGGCGCGCCAGCCGGCTCCCCGCTCGCCCGCCGATCTGGACCTCGAGGTCCTGATCCCCGCCTACATTCTCTCCGAGCTGAAAACCGGGTTCCAGATCGGCGCGGTGTTGTTCCTGCCGTTCCTGGTGATCGATCTGGTGGTGGCGTCGGTGACCCTTTCGGTGGGGATGATGCAATTGCCTCCGGTGATGGTCTCGGCTCCCTTCAAAGTGCTGCTGTTCGTCCTGGTGGACGGCTGGAATCTGGTGGTGGGCTCGCTAATGAAGAGTTTTTACCAATGACCCCGGAAGGGGTAGTCGAAATCCTGCGGCAGGTGCTTCTGCAAGCCTTCTGGCTGGCCGCGCCGCTGCTGGCCATCGGGTTTGCCGCGGGCATCCTGGTGAGCCTGGTGCAGATTGCCACGTCCATGCAGGACAACGCCTTCAGCACCATTCCGCGGCTGCTGGCGTTTCTCACCGGGATCGTGTTGCTGATGCCCTGGATGCTGCAAAGGATGGTGTCCTACACCGCCGCGCTGTTGGGAGACCTGGGGCGGTATGCCCGTTAACGTCACATTTTCGGCGGGCGCCCTGTACGGTTTCCTGCTGGTGCTGGCGCGCGTTTCGGGAGCCTTCGTTTTCGTTCCGCTGCCGGGCTTCAGCGCCGCCCCCGGCGCGGCGCGCATCGCTCTCGCGCTGGGTTTTACGCTGGTCCTGCGATCGTACTGGCCGGTGATGGATGGGGCCGCCACGCCCTCCCGCCTGGCTCTCTGGGCGGCCGCCGAAGCGGCCGTGGGAATCGTCATCGGAATCGCGGTCGCCATGGTAATCGAAGCCTTCACGCTGGCGGCGCAGATCCTGGGGCTGCAAGCGGGCTACGGCTACGCTTCCATGGTGGACCCCAACACGCAAGCCGACGCCGGCATCCTGCTGGTGCTGGCGCAGTTGATCGCGGGCCTGCTGTTCTTCGCCCTGGGGCTGGATCGGGAAGTCCTGCGGCTCTTCGCCCGCAGCTTCGAACGCGTGCCGGCGGGGGCTTACGCATTCGGCCCGGCATCCGCGCAAGCCATGATCCGCCTGGGAGGCATCCTGTTGTCGGTGGGAGTGCGCATCGCTCTTCCGGTGATTGCGCTGTTGCTGTTGCTGGATGTGGCCCTCGCCTTGGTGGGACGCTTGAACCAGCAGTTGCATCTCATCTCGCTGGCCTTTCCCGCCAAGATGCTGATGGCGCTGCTGGTCCTGATCTGGATCGCCCCGCTGCTGCCCGCCATGCTGCGCGCGTTCAGCCGGCAGGCCTGGACGGCCGCCAGCCGGGTGCTGGGGTTATGAGGCGCCATGGCCGACCAGAGCAAGAGCGAGCAGCCCACCCAGCGGCGGCTGGACAAGGCGCGCGAGGAAGGGCAATTCGCCTCGGCGCGGGAATTCGTGGCGGCCTTGCAGTTCATGGTCTTCCTGGGGCTGCTGGGCGCGGGCGGCGCCGCCTGGCTGGCGCGCTTGCGCGCGACCACGCGCTCTCTCCTCGAGCTGGCATTCGCGGGAAGCTTGACGGCGCAGGATCTGACGGCCGTCGCCTGGCGGCTGTACCGCGAGCAGTTCCTGCCCCTGATCCTGGGCGGCCTGGGGGTAGCCGCCGCCACTCTGCTGATCCGCCTGGTGACCACGCGCTTCGGACTCAGCTTGGGCAAGCTGGCGCCGGACGCGGCGCGTTTCAATCCGCTGACGCGCCTCAAACAACTGCCCCGCCAGAACCTTCCGTCGCTGGCGCAGGCGGCCATTCTGCTGCCGGTCTTTCTCTGGGCGGTCTACGTGGTGGTGCGCGACAAGCTGGAGGCGCTGGTCGAGCTGCCGCTGGCGGGCACCGCCGCCGGGTGCGCCTTCATCGGCGCCTCCCTGATGGAGCTGTTCTGGAAAGCCGCCGGGGTCTTCCTGGTGTTCGGCGCGGTGGACCTGGTGCGGCAGATGCGCCGTCACCGGCAGGACCTGCGCATGAGCAAACAGGAATTGCGCGACGAGCTGAAAGATATCGAAGGCAACCCGCAAATGAAGCAGCGCATCCGCCGTCTGCAGCGAGACCGCGCGCGGCGCCACATGATGAAGGAGGTCCCCAAGGCGACCGCCGTGATCGTCAACCCCACGCACTTCGCGGTGGCCATCCGCTACCAGGTGGAGGGCATGGCCGCGCCCCTGGTGGTGGCCAAGGGCAAGAACTACCTGGCCCTGCGCATCCGCGAGAAGGCCCTCGAGCACCAGGTGCCGATCGTGGAAAATCCGCCGCTGGCGCAGGCCTTATACCAGTCCGTGGAGGTGGGGCAGGAGATCCCGCCGCACCTGTATCGCGCGGTGGCCGAGATCCTGGCCTACATTTTCAAGCTGATGCACGGCAAGCTGCCGGGATAGCCCTATGACTCCCGCCAGATCCATAGCTCCGGCCGGGCCCTCTTGGACGCGGGCCATTCCGCTCAGTCTGCTGCGCGAGATGGCTGTCCCCATCGCCGTGCTGGGGATCGTGATGGCCCTCATCACCCCCCTGCCCGGCTTCGTCCTGGATGTGCTGATCGTCAGCGACATTCTGCTCTCCGTCACGGTGCTGATGGTTTCCCTTTACCTGATCCGCCCGGTCGAGTTCACCGCCTTTCCCAGCACCCTGCTGCTGTTGACCTTGTTCCGCCTGGCGTTGAACATCTCCTCTTCGCGGCTGATTCTGCTCAACGGCAACACCGGCACCACGGCCGCCGGAGAGGTCATCGGGGCCTTCGGCAGCTTCGTGGTGGGGGGCAACTACGTCATTGGGGCGGTCATTTTCCTGGTGTTGATCGCCATCCAGTACGTGGTCATCAACCATGGCGCGGTGCGCATCTCGGAAGTCACCGCGCGCTTCACCCTGGACGCTCTGCCGGGCAAGCAGATGGCCATCGATTCGGATCTCAATAGCGGGCTGATCGACGAAGCCGAGGCCAAGCGGCGGCGCAAGCAGCTTTCCACGGAAGCCGAATTCTACGGCGCCATGGATGGAGCCTCGCGCTTCACGCAGCGCGACGCGGTCGCCAGCATTCTCATCACCGGAATCAACATCGTGGCGGGATTTCTGATCGGCGTTCTGCAGCACGGCATGGACTTTCGCAGGGCCCTGGAAACCTATACCGTGCTGACCATCGGGGACGGCCTGGTGACGGTGATTCCGGCGCTCATGATCTCCATTTCAGGCGGTCTCATCGTGACGCGCGCCAGCAGCGATGCGCGGCTGGGCGCCGAATTCGGGCGGCAGATTTTCGGCAACTCGCAGCCCCTGCTGCTGGCGGCGGGGGTTCTGGTGGCGCTGGGGGCGCTGCCCTCCATGCCCGTGCTGCCGTTCCTCCTGCTGGGCGGCGCGACCGGCGCGGTGGGATGGAGGATGCGGCGCAAGGAGGTCGGCCAGGCGGCCGCGCCCCCTCCCGAAAGCAAACCCTCCGCCAGGGAAAACGTGGAATCCATGCTGCGCGTCGAACCCCTGGCCATCGAGGTGGGTCTGGGGCTGGTCACGCTGGTCGAGGGCGGCCAGGAATCCCCGCTGCTGCGGCGCATTTCCGCCATCCGCAAGCAGCTCGCCGGCGACCTGGGATACATCCTGCCGCCGGTGCGCGTCACCGACAATCTTTCGCTGCGCAGCCGCGAATACGTCATCTCGCTCAAGGGCGTGGAGATCTCCCGCTACGAGCTGCCGCAAGGCTGCGAGCTGGCGATTTCGACCGGCGAGGCCGCCGCGCGGCTGGAGGGCCAGGCCACGCGCGAGCCCGCGTTTGGAATCGCGGCTCTGTGGATACCCGCCAATCGCGCCGCCCAGGCGCGCAATTCCGGCTACACGGTGGTGGACGGGGTGAGCGTGCTCGGCACGCACCTGGCGGAATTGATTCGCCGCCACGCGCACGAGCTTTTCTCGCGGCAGGACGCCAAACGCCTGCTGGACCGCGTGGCTGTCGAGAACCCCAAGGCGGTGGAGGACCTGGTCCCCAAGCTTCTGCCCCTGGCGGCGGTGCAGCGCGTGTTGCAAAACCTGCTGCGCGAACGGGTATCCATCCGCGACGCGGTTTCGATTCTGGAGGCGCTGGGCGAAGCCGCCGCCGTGACGCGCAACCCGGTGCTGCTTACCGAATACGCCCGCCAGGCCATCCGCCGCGCGGTGGTAAAGCCATACCTGAACCGCGCCGGCGAACTGCCGGCCTGGTTCCTCGATCCGGCTCTCGAGCAGGCCGTGGAGGCCGCCGTCGAGCATGGCGAGCAGAACAGCCACCTGTCGCTCGCGCCGCAGGCGATCCGCGATATTTTGAACCGCATCGCCGCGCGCGTAATCTCTCCGGAGGCCGCCGTGGCAGCCATCACCACCACGGGGGCGCGCTATTTCCTGCGCCAGATGATCGAGCCCTCGCTGCCCAATCTCTTTTTTGTGGCGCACAACGAAGTGCCGCCGGGCCTGCGCGTGCAACCCCTGGGGACGATCCAGTGACGCTAACTTTTGGGCCTGGCCGCTCTATCGCCGGGGGCGCGTTCCGCCGATATTTCCATAGCGCCCGGAAAGCCGCTGGGGAAGGCGGGCGCGGCACAACGCGAAAGACGCATCGCTATGACGATTAAATCCTATTTCGCCCCCACGGTGGAGGAAGCCATGGCGGCGGCGCGCGGCGAGCTGGGGCCCGACGCCATGCTGGTCAACAGCCGCAAATCCGCCCCCGAGGCGCGCCACCTGGGCGAATACGAGGTCATCTTCGCCACCGATTTCCCGCCCGCGGGAGACCGCGGCCCGGCTGGCCCCCCGGCGCCGCCCTATGCGGCGCCCGCATTTCCCGCGGATCGCCTCACGGCCGAAGTGGCCGAGCTCAAAAAAGAACTGGAAGGAATGCGCCGCGTGCTCACGCGTTCCGCTTTCCCGGCGCCCCGCTGGCTGGGCGGCTCGCCCAACGCCGATGCCTATGCCGCGCTGACCGCGGCCGAAATCAACCCCGAGCTGGCGCGCGATATCGTCGAGAGCGCCGAAGCCCGCGCCATACCCGCGCGTTCGCCCCTTTCCCGCGCCGCCCAACGGCTGGACGGCGCGTCTTTCCAGCGCGCCCTGGCCGAAGAGTTGGAATCCCGCTGCGCCGTGCAACCGCTCCTCGGAACCGGCCCATCGGCGCCGCGCATCGCCGCCCTGGTGGGTCCCGCCGGGTCCGGCAAGACCACCACCCTGGTGAAGCTGGCGGTGCATTACGGCTTGGCCGCCCGCCGGCCGGTATTACTCCTCTCCATGGACACCTACCGGGTAGCGGCGGCCGCGCAACTGCGGTCTTACGCCGCCATCCTGGGGGTGGGCTTCGGGGTGCTCGAAACCGTCACCTCGCTGGCTCAGGCAATCGAGGAAAACCAAGGCAAGGATCTGATCCTGATCGATACGCCGGGGCTGGGGTTCGGCGACATGGACGATGGCGCGGCTTTGGCCCAATTCCTCAGCACCCGCGCCGATATCGATACGCAACTGGTATTGCCGGCTTCCCTGAAAGCCGCCGATCTGACGCGCGTCGTCGATATCTTCCATCCATTCCGGGCAGGGCGGCTGCTCTTTACCAAACTGGATGAGACTTCTTCGTTCGGACCCATCTTGAACGAGGCGGTCCGCACCGGCAAGCCTCTTTCGTTCTTCACCGCGGGACAGCGCATTCCCGAAGACTTGCAGGCCGCCACAAGCGCCCGTCTCACGGAACTGGTTCTCACGGCTTCCCTGGGGAGGGCCAGGCCGGCGGCCTGACGGCGCCGGAAAGCAGGAAAGCACATGAACTCGTACGCGGTTTCCGGCAGCATCGACGAGAGCGAGCGCGAACGGCTCATCCTGGAGCACCTGCCCCAGGTGCGTCTGATCGCGCGCAGAATTCAGGAGCGTTTGCCCGAAAACATCAGTCTGGAGGATCTCGTTTCCACCGGAGTGATCGGGTTGATTTCGGCCATCGATAACTTCGACCCCTCGCACAACGTCAAGCTGAAGACGTACGCCGAGTACAAAATACGCGGCGCCATTCTGGACAGCTTGCGGGGTCTCGATTGGGCGCCGCGCCAGAAGCGCCGCAAGGCCAAACAGATCGAAAGCGCCATCGCGCGGGCCGAGCAACGGCTGCAGCGCGGCCCGGGCGAGGAAGAGATCGCCGCCCAGTTGGAGATCTCCATCGACGAGTACCACGAGTGGCTGGTGGAAGTGCGCGGGTTAAATATCGGCAGCCTGGAATATACGGCCGGCGATTCCAGTAAAGACCTGTTGCATTTCATCCCCGACGTCAGCGAGAAGCTTCCCTCGACGCTGCTGGAAAAGGCGGAGCTGGAGCGTCTGCTGGCGCAGGGGATCGACGGCATTCCGGAGATCGAACGCACCGTGCTGAGCCTCTACTATCAGGAAGACCTGACGCTGCGGGAGATCGCCCAGGTGGTCAACTTGCACGAATCGCGGATCTCGCAATTGAAATCGCAGGCGATCCTGCGCCTGCGCACCCGCCTGGCGCAGCAGTGGCCGGCTTCGCGCGGCATGGTGATGGCATGAGCCAGCCGGCCCCGCAGCTTCGCCTGGAGTCTGTCGAAAGCGCGCGCGCCGTGCTGGCCCAGTGGACCGGGAGTCTCGCCCAGGTGCTCGAGTCCATGACCGACCAGCGCCCCCGGACCGAGTGGCAGGCGCGGCAGGGCGCGGCCGCCGATATGGCCCCTCCGGAGGCCCAGATTCTGTGGTGGCAGCAACCATTTCAGATCGCTCCCGGCGCCGTGGTTTGGGTGGGGGCGCCTAAGGCGCTTTGGGAGCACTGCGGGACGCTGACGCTCAAAGCCGCCGGTCTGGACACGGTCGATCCGGGCGAAGCCCAAAACACATGGTTCGAGATTCTGGGACAGTCCCTGGGGGTCATGGCCCGCTCCATCGCGGCGGCGACCGGCACGGAGGTGACCTGCGAGCCGGGCGCGGAGGCTTCTCCCGATCCCGCCGTGCAGGAATGGGCCTCGGTTTCAGTCGCGTTTCCGGACACTTCCCTGCCGCCGCTGCTGGCGGCTTTCAGCCCGCGGCTGCTGGAGATTCTGGCCGCTCCCCCGGCGCGTCTGGAACCGGCCCAGCAAGCTCCTGCCGGCGGCCAGGGCGCCTCCGCGGGGGAGCCTCCGCAGGCTTCCCGCACCATGGAACTGCTGCTGGAAGTCGATCTTCCCATCACCATCTCTTTCGGAAAGGCGCAGCTTCCCATGAAAGACGTCTTGAAATTGACCACCGGGAGCATCGTCGAACTCAACCGCGGGATCAACGATCCGGTGGAGGTGCTGGTCAATCGGTGCCTGATCGCCCGCGGCGAGGTGGTGGTGGTGGAGGGGAACTACGGGGTGCGCATCCAGGAAATCGCCAGCCGTCAGGACCGCCTGAGGAGCATTCGATGAACCCGCTAGCGGGGGTGGTGGCGGCGGTTGCCGCCATCGCGCTGGCCGCCGTCGCCTTGGGACTGCTGGCTCTGTTCCAAACCCGCGTTCCCGCGGGCGGCGCCGGGGACCTTTTGGAAGCCGCCCGCGCCCAGTTCCAGGCCGAAATTTCGGTTTTGCGATCGGCCCTGGAAGCTTGCTCGACCCAGATCCGCGAACTGCAGGAGCAGCGCGCCGCCAATCTTCCGGGAGTTGCGCCCAAAGCCGCCCTCAATCTCGGCAAACGCTCGCAGGCGATTCGCATGCACCGCCGCGGCGATCCTCCCGAGCTGATCGCCGCCGCGCTGGAAATTCCGCGCCAGGAAGTCGACCTCCTGCTCAAGGTTCATCGCATCGTGATCGGCAGTCTGGGAAGCTGAGTCCAGCCTCGCCTGAGGCGCGCTTCCACACCGCGGCGCCAGCCCGCGCCGGTTCCTCTCCACGCCCCGCCTGTCGCGGGCGGCCGTCCTGGTTCCCGCCCCGCCTGTTCTGGTTCGCCTGGCCCCATGCGGACCGCCCGCCCTGGCGCGGACCGGCGCAGACCGGCACGCTCCCGCCCGCCTTCGCTCCTCTCAGCGCCTCGCCCGCTGCTCGCCCGCCGCACTCCCCGCCCCCCGCGCCGCTGCTTTCTGCCTTTTATTCGCGGCCTTTCCTTTATTCGGCTGCCTGTGCCCGATAATGGTAAATAGCTATGACCGTCGAAATCGAAGGCGTTGCGTTGCACCTGGCTCATCCCGACGAGCTGACGGTCCAGTGGGTGGGACAGGACGAACTCATGCGCCAGCTTCTGGCCGCCTGGATGGTGGTCAACGAGCAGGACCTGCCTATGAATCCCCGGCTGCTCGGCAAGCCCGGCGTCGGCAAAACCACCCTCGCCTACGCCGCCGGCCGCAGAATGGGCCGCGACGTATACATTCTGCAAGCCACCATGGACACGCGTCCCGAAGACCTGCTGGTCACCCCCGTTGTCGAGGGCGCGGGAAGCCTGCGCTACGTGGCATCCCCCCTGGTCACGGCGATGATCCGCGGCGGAATCGCCATTCTCGACGAGGGCAACCGCATGAGCGAGAAAAGCTGGGCCAGCCTGGCGCCCCTGCTGGATAACCGCCGCTACGTCGAATCCATCGTGGCCGGCATCAAAATCAAGGCCCACCCGCACTTCCGCATGGTCGCCACCATGAACGACGACGCTTCCACCTTCGAGCTGCCGGAGTACATTCATTCGCGCCTGCAGCCGCAGATCTTCATCGATTTTCCGGAACGCGACGAAGAGTACCACATCCTGAAGGAGAACCTGCCCTTCGCCGAAGAAAAAATCCTTGCCTACGTCACCGACTTCCTGCAGATGGCCCACGCCGCCGACGAGCGCTATACCGTGCGCGACGGCATCAACGTGGCGCGCTTCGCCATCAAGCTGAAAAGCCTGGCCACCCAGCGGACCCACGAAACTCACGCGCTGGAAATCGCCGTGGTGCAGGTGTTGGGGGAAGAAGCCCTGCGTTATGCCCGGGGAAATCGATCCAGCGCTTCCTGATTTCGGCAGCCTGCGGCGCGGCCGCTTCACCTATCTTCCGGTGGCGCCCGGCCGCCTGGAGTTCGCCCTCGAAGTGCGCCAGGCCATCCTGCGCGACCGCCCCGAGGTGGTGGCGCTGGAACTCCCCGTCACCTTGCAGCAGGCCTGGCTGCGCGGCGCCGCGCGCCTGCCCGAAATGTCGATGATCTTCTATCCCGACGAGAGCACCGCGGGCGACCAGGCCATTTACATTCCCATCGAACCCGCCGACCCGTTTACCGAGGCCATCCGCACGGCGGCCGAAATCGGCGCCGAGATTCTCTTTGCCGACCCCGACGCCGGCGAGCGTCCCCACCTGAAGGACGCCTATCCCGATTCCTACTCGATCCGCCACATCGGCCTGGCGCGTTACGTGGAAGCGTACCGCGTGTACCCGCAGGCGCGCTCCGCGGAACTGTCGCGGCACGCCGCCGGGATCGCCTGGAAACTGCAAGGCGCCGATCCGCTGGCGCGCGTCCTGGTGGTGGTTTCGCTGAACCTGCTCGACCCTCTGCTGGACGCCATGGAGGAGCCCCAGGCGCAGCCCCTGGCGCGAATCCGCCGCGAGGGCATCGAACTGCTGAATCCGCATCCCGATTCGCTGGCCGAGATCACGATCGAATACCCGCTTCTGCAGTGGCGCTACGAACAGTTCCGGCCGCTCATGGCGGATGCCAACCTGGTGGACCGGCGGCACGCGCAACTGGCGGTCTTCCGCGACGCCGAAAAGGAGTACGAAGCCAGCACCGGCGAGCGCGTCGCCCACTGGCAGCGGCGACTTCTGGCGCGCTACTCGCGCAACCTCGCTCTGGCCGCCAACCAGTTGTCCGCCGGTATTTTCGACCTCACCGTGGCGGCGCGCGGGGTGGCCGACGACAATTACGCCTGGGACGTCTGGGAAGCGGCCGGCCGCTATCCGCCCCAAAAAGACGCTGCCGATCTTCTCACCGTGCGCATCTCCGGCGAAGAGATGTGGCGCGACACGCGGCGCATTCGCCTGCGCCGCCGTCTCCCCAGCACCAAGCGCCGCCTGCGGCCCTTCGGATTGAAGCCGCGCAAGAAGGAAAAGTTTCCCGGCGAATGGGCCAGTCAAATCAACGGCGCCGGCATCTGTTCCTACCCGCCCGAAGACCTCGTGGTCGAGGATTACGGCCGGTTTCTCAAACGGAAAGGGAAAAGCATCCTTTCCGAGGAGCGCGTCCGCGTGGAGCCTTTCACAACTTCGATTCTGGACGGCATCGATATCCGCGAGACCATCCGCAAATGGTACGAGCGCCGCATCTATGTCCGCCAGTTCCAGAAGATCCAAGGCGAGGTCGGCTCGATCGTCGTGATTTTCGACGAAGACCGCGATAACCGTTACTCCTACACGACTACCTGGCTGGGCGAAAACCAGAACGAATCGGACATGGCCTTCTACTCGACCTTCCCGTTCGATCATCTGGTTGGCCCGGGAATCGGCCGCGCCGAATACGGCGGCTTCCTCATGAGCCTGCCGCCGCGGCGCATGTACGATGTGTGGCAGGATGCCGATTACGAATTCGCCGAATCCAAAAGCGAGCGCCTCCTGCTGGCCGCCATGGACTACTCCCTGCACCGCTACGTGGTTTACGTCGCGGCCCGCCCTCCGCGGACCATTTTCAAAACCATCGCCTCCCGCGTAGGCCGCACCATCGTGTACATCCCCATCGGTCAGTTGTCGCCGGTTTCTCTCAAGAAAATCCGCGTGGTTCACGTGCTGGACGGCTATGACAAGCGCGTCCTCGCCAAGGACTATCTCTGGTAGGCGCCGTCCACCGCTGACTGTCGCTGGAGTCCATCCCGAAAATATACGTCACCGCATGGCGATGCGGCCCGCGCCGGTTGGAGAGGAAGGTCCTGACGCCCAACGACTTCCCTTCTCCGGCCGAACTTGAGCAGCGCCTGCCTGCCTTCCAGATCCGCTATGAGCGGACGGCATCGCCTTTTCACGCCCTTCTGGCCGAGATCGGCGGCTAACGGCTGGCGCCGGCAGCCTGACCGGAATACGTCGCCGCAATTCCGAACGTGAATCCCAGCCAAAGATATTTGAAATTTTCAGATCGGCCCGCGAAGATGGCCGTGTCGGTGCGGCGGGATGGTTCCGCGGTCCGTTTTATGGACTGAACCCCTAAAGTGAGACACTCCGAATAGACGCACTTTGCATTGAATGGAGTGCGAAAAATGGCGAAGAAGGCAAAGTGGCGTCGGCACACCCTGGAATTTAAGCGGCA
>Ga0181521_10001524_pt1 | contig 28728 bp, 30 predicted proteins | sample PEATcosm2014_Bin_32_FD_119764 | JGI IMG/M metagenome (GOLD analysis project Ga0181521, IMG submission 119764) | Peatland microbial communities from MTU Mesocosm Facility, Houghton, MI, USA - PEATcosm2014_Bin02_60_metaG | ecosystem: Environmental > Terrestrial > Soil > Wetlands > Peat | place...
ACGGAGACCTAGTAACCTCAACCAGCGAAACATTCCAAGCCGTGGTAGGAAACCAACAAATCGCCACTACAACAGTAACCCAAGCATACCCATACCCGTACCAACCCCCCCTACCAACCCCCTATGCATATCAAACTCCGTACCCAAACCAAACTTCGTATCCATACCAGACTTCATACCCATACCCGGCTCCGTCATACCAGCAGCCCTTACAATCGCATCCGTACAGACACCAGAATAGATCCTTACTTGGTTACGTTGCAATCGCAGCAATACTGGCGGCCGTCGTGATCGCGACAGCAGGTCTGGTTGTGTACGGACGAAGACAACAACCTCCTCCAGTAACTTGGGTTCCAGCTCCTCCGCCACCTCGTTAGACTTAGAAAACGAAGTAACCGATAATCCCCATTTTTTAACTACCCCTCAAACCCGGTTAGAATCGATAACGGAGAAAGCAATACGTGTTCAATCGCAAGACAAGTGTTATTCGTCGTCAAACGTGTTCGCGACTAATATTTCGCTGGAGTAAGCCTTCATGTGAATGCCAAAGTCGGATTAGCTTGTGGAAGACAACGCCACAATCATCCACTGCACGAACAGTGGCGCGGTGTCGTCTTCCCGGGCCAGCAGGAAGCAACCTCAGGCTGTCTTCAAGATTTGGACAGTCGGTTTCAAGCCGAGTCCAAAGACGGGTCGACCGTTGGAGTATCCGGGCTTTAGACTTGTCTTCCGCGGGCTCAGTGATAACTCATTGGAAAAGGGACCCCCATGGGCTCAGAGAGGAGTCCATATGAAAATTGTGGTGGGGCGGGAGGGAATATCATGACATTGTTCTGTCATTTTGAACCCTCGATCACCGGTGTTCCCGCCGTTCCGTTGTGGTCCCGAGACCGGTTTGAAGGCGAATCGTCTTCGCTATCTTAGACCAAGTTGTCCCCACGAGGGGTCGACTCGCGGCCTGGACCACCGCCCCTGATTCCCTAGGGCACACTCACTCGCTTAAATGCTTCACAGCCGAATCTTCGGCTTGACCGGTACGATCTCGGACGCCGCCGCACGTTTTTTCTGCAGGTAAGTTAGGTACTCGAACGCGATCAGGGCAGAATTGCGAACATCTTCATCCTCATCTTTGATAGCTGCTTTTAGGTCAGGAACAACCAATTCATCTCCGATCGAACTTAAAGCAACAGCTGACTCATGCCTAACAATTGGGCTCTTATCATGAAGCATCGCATCCACCAAGCTGGATACCGCAGAACGATAACCTAATTGGCCAAGAGTGAAGGCGGCCTCATGTCGGGTCAGCGGGCTTTCGCCTCCCTTCAGAACCTTACACAGAGGACCGACCATCTCCTCGTTTCCAATGTGTTCGAGCATGCAGACTGAATGCACCCGAAGGAGGAGTGGGTAATCCTTCGATCTTTCGAGAAAGGTTTTGAAGAATTGGAGATCTTTTCTTTCGAAAGCTTCTTCCAATTCCCCCAAGACATCATAATCGTCCTTTTCCATGTTTGCATGGTTCAAGATTAAATCAGCTCAGTTCATTACGACGTCCTCGTGGCAGGAATGTAAAATAAAGATTATCAGGTGACTCGAATCGCTTTGTAATGTCTGGAACTACAGTTTTTTAAACATAAGAGTACGATAGAGCAATACACTTGCTTTCTTGGCGGTAAGAGAGTTGCTTCGGTCATCGGAGAGGGTCGGCGCCGGAATCTTCGACGCAGCATCAGCTCCTGTCAGACTACAAATTTTACGACTACTCTCTACGAAAGGCCCGCTTCAATATACGGAACTAATGTTCCAGCTAAAATTAGACCCAGTTCGTGACGCAGGAAAATTCGTCTATCACCTGAAAAGCCTAACCGATACGGGACTTGTTACGCTCGACAAGAAGACGAAGCGGTACGGAATCACAGAACTAGGATCGATGATCGTCTCGTTTGCACGTGACCTAGATGAGTATGTTAACGTAAAACGGGGGAAGTTGTATGTCAGAACATCCAGACTTGCGATAGAGGAATTCCACCGCAACAAGATAGCCCGATCCCTTATCGTCGAAGCTGGGGTCCCGCAAGAGATGGCAGATGAAATTGCTGCGGAAGCCGAGGATAGGTTGGTCAGGCTCAAGACACTGTACCTGACTGCGCCGCTAATACGTGAGTTCGTCAATGCAATTCTCATCGAAAAGAAACTTGAGGAATACCGTCACAAGCTTACAAGGCTCGGCATGCCCGTTCACGATGTAGCTCTACTCATTAAGAGCGCTGGCGAGAAGGGGCTAGACGCAGATTATGTTAACCACATCTCTTCGAAGTCTGTTCTTTCGGAATATGTTCTGTTAAACTGTCTGCCACACAAGTTAGCGGACGCACACCTTTCAGGAGCAATCCATATCGCGAACCTCGAAAGTTGGATCCTTACGCCCAACGAAGTCATCCACGATTTACGATATTTCCTGAAACATGCCGTATTCGGTACACCCGTTCCAGACACGCTTGAAGCGGCGCTTGGTTTGCTCAATCAGGTGTTGGCTGTAAGTGCTGCCGAAGCCTCGGGCGAACAGACGGTTGACTTCTTCAACATCTTCCTCGCACCGTTCGCACGTGGAATGAAAGCTGAAAATATTGCAAGAGTGCTATACTACTTTTTCACCTCCATCCGCAGAGAGATGCCGCCCAGCAATCCTCAAACAGGCATCTCAATCGCGGTAGAGCTCACAATCCCGGAGTTCCTTGCGCAGGAGGAAGCGATAGGTCCGAACGGCAAGACGTCAGGTAAGTACGGCGACTTTTCCGAAGAAGCGCTTCTCATTGCGGAATCGACGATCGAAGCATTTCGAAGGATATCCTCTGGAAGACCACCAGTCACTCCCCACCTTCTTGTAAAAATCCGGCCTAAAGCCTTACTCAGTGATAGAACGCGAAAGATCTTGGAAAGAGCCCACGAATTGGCAACTCAAAGGAGCATCCCCTTCTTCGAACTTCTTGGAGATGAAGAAAAAAGCAGTTACTCAGCTACGGGGTTAAGGCTGGGAGACGAATGGACGGGACACTGGGACGCTGACTGCCTGAGAACTGGCAGTATGGACACAATATTCCTCAATCTACCCCGTATAGCATTCGAAGCGAAGAAGAATGACGACAGATTCCTCGCTCTTCTGCGAGAGACAATCACTCTGACGGTTGAGGGATTCAAGGCAAAGAAGAGATTCATGAACGAGAGGCTCAAGCAACCACTACTCCCGATCCTCTCAGGCAACAGCACAGCTGGGCCGTACTTCTATGAAAAGAACGCTTCGTACAATCTCGCCTTCGTTGGCCTCAGCGAGGCACTTGAGGCTCACACTGGAACTAAAGCAGACAAAACCGCTGCAGACTTCGGACTGAAGTTACTTCAAGATACTTCAAAACATTTGAAGACAGCTTCTCAGGAAGGGGAAATGAGATTGACAATTTCGCAACGCCCTGCAGATGAGGCGGTTGAGAGACTAGCGGAATTGGATGTTCAACAATTTGGAAGGTCGGTAATGGTACCAGATAGTGGAAGAGGTCCCGTCTATTACACGGACATACCAACCTTACCCCTTTCAATGAAGGCGCCTCTCGAGAGCCGAATCACGATTGAATCCAAGTTTCAATCCGCGATGCCAGGGGGACACCTAAACGTGATCTGTATTTCTGGCGACTCTCGACCGATCGAACTCTTGAAGCTCACAGAAAGAGCACTGCGCTCCGGCTGCAAATTCCTCACGTATTCCTCAAACTACTCCTCGTGCAATATGTGCGGCCGAACGGAGCTTGGAATCACTCCCAAGTGCACTCAATGCGGCTCCGATAGGCTAACATACATTGGAAGGCCCTCCTATGGCCTTCTTCCCTTCAGCCTCTGGCCTGATGCTAAGAGGAAGAGTGTTGAAGAAAGAGTCATTTACACGGTGAGCAGTTCAGATATGGAAGCTTAGCTGATGTAATGCTGGCTGTTCCTTTCCAGGTCAGGAACCATTTCAAAGTCCGGTGCCGCGTTCGGACTGTCTTCCGGTACAATGTTAGGCAAAATAAAACTCGGACCCTTCGAAGCAATCTGTGTCGCAGGGTGCCCTGGTCCAAATGCGTCTAAGGAAACGTCATAGACGAGTTTTCTTACCTCCCCTTCCTCTACATAACCCAGTGCATGCAAATACTCGTGAAGAAGAATCGAGTAGACGTATGAATTTATTTCGCGCAGCGACCGGGCGCCGTGGGTTATCATGTCCAATGTTGTTCTGTTCATGACGATCCCATTAGTACCCATTGTGTGGAACGCACCAATATGATTGGGCAATTTCGCCAAGTAAAGCATCAGCCCAGCCCTACGTCTCCCCAATGAGTGTTCAGCTGATTTCTTTACTAACTCGAAAACGTCGCCGAAGTCTTGGCACTGGTCTAAGCGTTCGATGTTTGTGTTCACTTCAGCTTCCTCACTTAGTCTTCCTCTTTGGCCGCTTTTTCAAGCAGGTCCTGCACCTTCTCAACAAACGCGAGATACTCGCCCAAGATTGTCTTGCCCATCGGAGTCAAATCGTAGAGATCGTCTGAAAGTTGGCTGATGAGTTTATGCGTCCTCAGCAATGGGACGTTTTCGTAGATGAGCTTCGGGTTTATCTCCTCTCGGAAATTCTTCTTCCCTTGTGGGCGTTCCAATAGCGGAAGGAGCATCTTAACGCGTGTTTCGTTGCAGAGTAAGTCCATAAGCTCTAACGCCTGACGGAACGCTTTTTCCAACCCCCGATCACGCCAGTTTAGGTGTTCTATGGTCAGCCGGCCATTTTCGACAGCCTGTGGAAACTTTGCATCTATAGACTCCGAGTTGACCCTGAAAGGGTAGACGACCACAGTCTTAGAATTCTCCGCCCCATCAATTACTTCAAGCTCCTTCAGAAGCGAATCGTCCGGGGGCTTAGTCTCACAGAAAACTGCAGTTAGAAATCCACCCTCAACGCCTGCAAGGTCTGCAGTCAGCTTCTGCGAATGCTTCTCTGGATCAAAAAGCACCGGATCGATAAAAGTCTCCATCTCTCCTCGTTGAGATAGAATGCGGGCAGCATGGAATTTCTCTAGCAGATGCAGTTCACTTTCGTCTTCTTGGGTGTGAAAGTCTTCGCGGAACGCAGTATAGTTTACGACGTGCATAGGAAGGACTCGTCGTTTTCTGGAGGCCGCTTGGACTTCTAAGCGCATTTCTTTTCCTGAGTGAATATTCCGCCTGCTGACAATATAAGCGTTACCTTAGGTAACAAAACGCTAGCTCAACGCACCGAGAACTAGGCCGATCAGACTCATCCTGACCAAGAGCCCATACCAAACCTGCTTGAAGTACTTGGAATGACGAGTGTTGTCAACCGTGTACTCGATTTCATCAACTCGCGGCAATGGATGCATGACTATCATATCAGGCTTGGCTTGTGATAGATCGCTAGCAACTAGTCTGTATGAGCCTCGAACCTTCTCGTAGTCCTCCAAAGATCCAAATCTTTCCTTCTGGATCCTGGTCATGTACAGTACGTCGACTTTTGGCAACACCTTCGAAAGCTCCTCAAACTCTTGAACCTTGATACGACCGCTCACCTCTTCGAGCACTTCTTTCCTCATCCTAAGAAGAGTTGGCGATACAAGGTAGAGGTTGATGTTGTAGAGCGAAAGCGCATAGGCTAAAGAGTGAACCGTGCGCCCATACCTGAGATCCCCGGCTAGGGCGATATTCAACCCGTCAATCTTCCCAAGCTCCCTGCGGATCGTGTACAAGTCCAGCATAGCTTGGGTGGGATGTTCTTCCGCTCCGGTCCCTGCATTGATGACGGGCACGGAAGCGAATTCAGCAGCTAGCCGGGCGGCACCTTCAAGTGGATGACGAATCACCAACACATCCGCGTAGCTTTCAACAACTCGAACTGTGTCTGACAGGTTCTCCCCCTTTTGGACAGACGCGGCTTTCGGCTCTGCGAACCCGAGGCAATGCCCACCGTATCTGTACATGGCCGATTCAAAGCTCAACTTTGTGCGAGTACTCGGCTCGAAGAATAGGGTTGCCATAATTTTTCCGTCGAGCGCATGCGAACTTTTCTTCGCCAAAGGCTCTACAGAATCGGTTTTCTCGAGGACGTAATCGATTTCTTCGCGTGAAAAATCCTTAATCGATACTACGTCTCTTCCAGCGAATTCCATCTTGACGCGCCTGCACCTCCTTCGCTCACACGGTTAAATAACTGTTGGAACCATACAAAATTGAAGAACGTTGCAAAAGCGACAGGAGCTATACGTTAGAAAGATTGAGAACGGAACAGTTATCGACCACATAACTCCTGGCTTCGCGCTAGACGTCTTGAAAATTTTAGGAATTAACGGGAAGAATGGGGAAGTTGTCAGCACGGCGATCAATGTTGAAAGCGAACATTTGCATCACAAAGACATTGTTAAGATTCAAGACAGGGAACTCAAACCAAGTGAAGTGGATAAAATCGCTTTGATCGCACCAAGTGCAACCATCAACATCATACGAAACTACGAAGTAGCTTCGAAGAAAGTCGTTGAACTGCCTTCAACCATAAGAGGAACTATCAAGTGCGACAACCCATCATGCATCTCGAATTCCATGGAGCCTGTTGAACCAAAGTTTGGCGTTGACCAACGTGAGCCGATTCGCCTCCGGTGTCATTACTGTGGACACGTAATGGAAAGGGAGGATGTCCTGAAGCAGTTTTAGGCACATCTTACCCGAACCGAGCGCGAACCGCATGGGGAAAATTGCACTAATCTCTGATAGGGCTACGTCGACTTACTTCAAAGTAACAGGAATCAGCAGCACTTACGCAGTTAAAGACCGCGAAGACGCTGAAAAGGCCCTCCGGAGAATCCATTCAGATGAAACCATCTCTCTTGTCATGGTGACTGAACCCGTCTTTGAATGGTTACTGCCTATGATGGAAAGGACGAAAAGAGAATTCCCGCTGGTAGTATCTATACCGGCTAAAGGTGGGTCAAAGACACAAGCCGATGCTCTGGCTCAACTGATCAAACGAACAGTAGGAATCGATCTCAAGGTGAAATGAAGTCACAGAAGCAACAGATTTCGAGCTTATGTGGGAGGCATTAGTCGAACAACGGGTGTTTGGTAGCCCGGGGGAGAACTTCGGGCAATTCAGGTGCCTTTCGAACTCCCGTCGGAGGGTCCAAAGCCCTCTATGCTTTTGTGGGTCTAAACTGTCCACTACACCACCGGGCTACGGGTTCTGGGAAATCTACGCGAACTATGTAACCTTTTGTTCTTCGGGCGCGTGAACAAGTACCGAAAACTGCTCCACCAAATGAAAGACCTCCAATGAACGCCTTAAAGCCGATCGGATCTGAACCTGCCCTACTGTTGAGGCATAAGAGTGAGAGGATTGTGGTTCTCGGGGACCTTCATATCGGGTGGGAGGTCACCCTCGCACAGCAAGGCATCCACATTCCCTCACAAACGGATAAGATGCTGCAAAGGTTATTGGCAATCATAGACGCCGTTGACCCTTCACGTCTTTTGATGCTAGGCGACGTTAAGCATAGTGTCACCGGAGCCGAACTCGAGGAATGGCGCGACGTCCCAGAATTCTTCGAAACATTACTGAAGCGTGTGCCAACGATCCAAATCATATTGGGAAATCACGATGGCAACCTCGAGCCATTGACTCCATCGAAGGTGGAGTTGATCCCATCAACCGGCATCGCGTTATGGAAACGATTTGGGTTATTCCACGGACACGCTTGGCCCGCCCCTGAGATCATCGGATGCGATACCCTGATTTTAGGTCATCTGCACCCTGCAGTGACATTGCGTGATGCGTTGGGTTACAGGCTCACGCGCCCCGCTTGGGTTATGGCTTCGTGTGACCCGATGAAACTCCTCAATGGCGTGCTAAAAGCTGCGGGAGACCACGTTAAGGGTAACGCCGAGAAGCTACTCAGGGAGAAGTATCACATTAAGCCAGCCGCAACCAGGTGCATATTCGTTCCACCCTTCAATGATTTCTTGGGGGGACGACCTGTCAACTCGAAGAGGATTGAGGAAACTCATGCGGGAGAGGGATTAGGCCCAATTCTTAGGTCAGGTGCAGTGAACATCGACGATGCTGAAGTCCACTTACTCGACGGAACGTACCTGGGACATGTGAAACAGTTGAAAGCGTTCGGATGACCCTGGCTTAGGAACGACCGCCAGCGTCACACGTTTGACAGTACCAACGTCGATGATTTGCGGCGTAGTAGAGGTCTCTTCCGCAAGTAGGACATTGCGGCACTCGACTAGTCATGCTCTGAGGCGCAGGCATGGTCGGTTGGCTGGGAGCAGTTGGTGGCATCATTGGTGGCATCATTGGTGGCGTCATTGGCGGCATCATGGGCGCACCCATCGCAGGTCCTGGCATTCCAGGTCCGACAGGAGGACCGAATGCGGATACTGGTGGAGGTGGTGAAGGCGCAATCCCCATTCCTGGAACAGATTCCCCAAGAACGGCGACTGGGCCATATTTCGCGACGACCTCTCCTAATCTGCCGTAGGCCATTAGAAAGAAGAAGGCTGGGAGTAACAGAAGTACTGTTGGATAGAAGACGTCCGGGCTGACGAGGACTGCGAATACGGGAATGATGAATAGAACAGCCCAGAATAGTGTCCCTCCGCGGGCTCTGGCGTAGCGACCTCTGCTGATTGCGCGAACAGTTTGGAAGTAGACCAGTAGGATAAAGATGAGACCTATGAGGAAGCCTCCGGCACCAAACCCGAGATACACGAACCAGGATGCAGGTAAGCCGACGCCAGGGAAGGTGAGCAGTATCAGAACCGGGCCTATGAATGGGATGGCGGCCAACCATGCGGGCAATGTTGGAGGTAGGATGAGTGAGAACGGAAGGTATGGCGAGGCCAGGACACCGAAGGCTCCTATGGCTAGGACAACGATGAACCAGGGAATGGTCATTAGCAGTACGAGTATGTACCCAATCACTGCATAGTCATGAGCCCCGTTGACTTCTGCAGGGCTAATGAGTACTGGTTTGCCACCTGGTCTCTCTACGATTACGGGCGCGGGAACACCGGGCACTAGTGCAGGTTCCATGATGAATCCTCAATATCCATTAACCCTCGGCCTAAGAATCACATAACAGTTACCGCAAAACTAGCAGGCTGAAACCCGCCAAGAAACTGGTGTACGATTCCTTGAAGTTGAGTTAAGCAAGCATTAGATAGTCAAAACTCGTTGACACCGAGATGTCGATTTATACAGGCCAGGTCAAGATGAAACAAGCACGAAAATTAAGTGCGTTCACACAACGTTTATCACGCCTCAGGCGGTTGACTATTACTCAAGGCGAATAAGATGGACTACATTTACTTCGTTTCACCGTTAATGATGCCGGCCGAATGCCAAACGCCACAACCCATGCTTTACTACCCCGTTAAACCAGCGATGTACAGGTTCCCGATACCGGTCTGGTACTCAGACCCCCCTATCGCTGTTCTCTAAAGTCAAGTCTCGAGCAGATATCCAGCTCAACCCAGACCGCTGTCTGGGCCGCCTCATTTTCTCTCTAAGAATCTAACCTAAAGCTTTCAGAAGGCTCCTCAGATCGGGAGCGACGAACGTCGGATTAACGTCCGATGGTTTCGGGTCTGAGTACCTATTTATCCAGGCGGTAGCGACGCCGATTCCGCTGGCAGGTCTGATGTCGTGGTATATGCTCTGCGCTACGTGAAGGGTTCCATTCTTGGTGACTTCATATTCGTCGAAGAATCGATTCCAATGCCCAAACGCAGGCTTGTACGATCCTACATCCTCAGCGGTAATGTACCCGTCAACCTCCAACCGATTCTGGCGAATCGTGCCTCTCAGTAAGTCACGGTCGACGTTAGAGAGTATGACACGCTTGTAACCTCTGTCGCCCATTTCCCTAAGGGACTCCCGCGTATCGACAAATGGCGTCCATGAGGGAACGCTAGCCGCAAACTTTCTAGCCTCTTCGCTCGTTATCGAGATTTTGCAATGATCCGCAACTCTGAGAGCAGTATCGGTCAAAATATCCTTGTAGGGCTTGTATTTTCCCTCTTCATCGGCTTCAAGCTTGAGGTAGATTGGGTATACACTGACTGATGGCGCTAACCCGTTTTTTCGGAGTAGCTCCCCCAGGTGAAACTCTATTCCATTCCTCCAATCGATCAGCGTTCCGTAACAATCAAACGTAAGATGGGTAGGCCTCATAGCCAACACTTCACTGAATGCGCTAACCCGCGTCTAATGACCGCTTCGCTCAAATGAGCTGACCGACCAATGCCGAGCCTACATCGCGAACCTATCTGACTAACCCTCTACGCCTGTTGTGGACTACAGCGAGGGTGGGGCGTCGGTAGCTCAAATTCCTTCACGAGGCTGCCCATGCGATGGAGGATCACTCAAGTTTAGTTCCGCACTTTTCACAGAACTTATCGGTGTTCCGATTCTCGGCTCCACATTGCTGACAGTACCTGACCGTTTTCGACGGCGACTCGGCCTTGGCAACGTTCGACCCGGTTGAGGTGCCTCTTACAAAGAGAAACAACATAGCTGCTCCAACGGCGCCCACGATTAACAGTGCGATCAATCCAAACTCTAACTCGCCGAGGCCTGCAGCCGCATATGGCGGGATTGACTGGTAGTAAATCTGTGTTGAGAAGCCGGTGAATTCGCTCGTGAAAGTGGATGCTGCCTCGCTGTTTATAGTCACTTGGTAGCTGTTGGTTGCCGACTGAGTGTAAACGAACGTGGCTGTTGGGGTTGGGTACGGCGTGCAGGCATTTGATGTTGGATCGCAGATTGGATTGCCGGGATACCACGCTGTCGTTGTCGAATACCCAGCCAACATAGTTGAAGCCGACATTTGCGGGTAACCAGTTGTGTATTGGGCAGTGTGAGTTGCAAAGTTAGGTATCGGTTGAATACTGACGTTGGAGACCACGATTGACGGATAGGTGGTTGATAGAACCGCGATAATAACTGCCACAATCACGACGACGGGAACCACTATGTTACGTAGAGTCAATGCTAATCCGCCCTAGCACTAGGGCAATCGAATTTAATTCTTCTTGGGAGGACGAATTAGTAGGGTGAAGGAAGAACGCATCGATCCTACGCCATCCACTACGATGTTTAAGACCGATGCTTGTTCTCTTCGAGTTGATGGTTGTGATTAGTTAGAAAGCTTCTGGGCATAAATTAGTCATAATCAGAAATACCCTCATGTAAGTGGCGCCCGGACTAGGCCTGATACCTCAGTTTGAAAGATGAAACCCGTGAGATTACAACTAACAGGAGTACTGCGTTTCCTCTGTCCGTGTCGGAAAGTGCAACGGTTAAAGGGAATGGTAATGCACTCCATCCTCTAGTCGCGAATTGAACGAGATGTGAGTTGACAGATCAAACGAGGGCAGACAGGCACAAGAGTGGAATGATTGCCGGCTTGGCAATCGTTTTCGTGGTAATTATTGTTCTCGCAGGAGCTGGATGGCGTCTTATCATACCGGCATCGTCAGCATCAACAAGCACAGCCGTTACGCCTCTAGCTTCATCAAGCTCATTCGATTTGGCGACAAGTCTACTCTCAGGTTCTCCGCCGACATTAGGTTCACCCAACTCCCCGGTAACAATAGTAGAGTTCGGTGACTACCAATGCCCGACTTGCGACGCTTGGTACAACTCGCAGGAAGCCCTAGTTATTCAGAACCTTGTTAATACCGGGAAGGCTGAGCTGGTTTGGAGAGATTTCGACTACTTTGGACCTGACTCAGTTTCTGCGTCAGAGGCAGCGTACGCTGCCGGGGAACAGGGAAAGTTCTGGCAGTTCCACGATCTCCTCTTCCAAAGCCAGCAGACTCCAAACAACGGTTGGGCTAGCAGACAAAACCTAGACAAGTTCGCACAGCAATTAGGATTGAACATGACCCAATTCAACGAATCGTTCCACAGCGGAAAATATGACTCACTCATCAATGCAAACCACAGCTTAGGAGTTCAAGCGGGTGTGACTGAAACACCCACTTTCTTCCTCATCGGACCAAACGGCAAGATGATTACTATCGCAGGCGATCAACCGGAATCAGTGTTTGAGCAGGCGGTCGCCTCGCTGACTAGTGGGTAAAATGAATTCTCCGATCCTAGACACGTTCAAAGACGCAAAATACGTTCTGCTAAGCATGGTGATCATGGTTGGCTACGGAATCATGCTGCTCTTCTTTGATTCATTTCTCTTCTTCTCGCCTTACTTCACATTCTACGTCTCAGCATCGGCAAAAGCGAACTTCCTGCTGGATCTATTGCTGACATTCTTGACGACAGTCGTGCTTGCGGTTTCAATTAGACAGATTTCTTTTCAAAGGCAAGGAGGGAGCGCTTCCAAGACGGGAATGCTAGGAATCTTTGCAGCCCTACTTGCAGGGGCGTGTCCGTGTTACTACCTAATTTCTCTTCTAGCGGTCGCTGGCACCGTCGGAGGAGCAATAGGGGCGGTGGGCATACTGCTCAACGCGTTCCAGATCCCAATCAAATTGAGTACACTTCTGATCCTCGTTGTTGCAACGTACAAACTCAACAAATCGAGCGTATGCAAGATTGACCCTCCTTCTCAAAGTGTCTTGCAGAAGCAACGCTTCAACGCAAAATCGGATAGAATAATTTAGAGAGGTGAGTATTGATTAGTACAATTTGGGCAAAGGGTTTTCGCGAGCCCAAGGCAGACCCGCCATCGAACACTGTTGACGCCAGAGATGCAAGCAGTTGAAGTCGCGACTAAGATCGCCACTGGCTCCTTCACCGCTATAACTGAACTACGATGCATGATGGCTACCGTACGAAACGGGATTTGAAGAAAAACATTGGTCTAAGAAATGAAGCGTGTTAGAGAGTTTGCAAACATTCTGTTGTTTGTTTTGCTGTGTGCTTCTACTCAGGTTTGGGCGCAACCTTCACAACCTTACATGCCACAAATTGAACGCGCTGTCAACTACTTGGTTTCACACTATAATCCGAAGGTTGGGTTAATCTATGAATCTGAGGATGCCGGGAAAACACATTGGCTTGCTCGAACCGAGTACCCTAACTTTCATTGGAATTACTCGCAGGTTTTTTGGTTATACTCGGACAACCTGTTTGCTGAATATGCTCTCTTGCCATATGATCCTGGATTAGCGCATGAAATCAACAACACGATACACCGTTATAATCCGCCGTTCAGCAACGCGTTCGAATCGGTGATAGGTTCCTCAGTCGGCCCAGATAGAGGGGCACGTGACGTAATAGTTAACCAATCTGATACGTTTGTGGTGCTTTACAGGATTCATGACGGCGTTAGCGGAGACCCGATGATGCCGTTCGGTGATGCGATCATTTATCGAGCACTCAGTGAATATTACTTAGGGGAGACAAAGTGGGCTGCGAATGATGTTAATTGGGTTACGCGCCTGTGGAACGGCACATGCCTTGTGGATTACGGAGTTACACAGACAAACCTTGCCGCTAGTAACGCCCCTTCCGATATTGGATGGTGTATGAACATGAAAGTGGCCTTGCTATTATACGGCGCACAAGTAGTAGGAGTCAACCTACCGAACTTCAATCAACTAGAAGCATACTTGTGGAGTATGCAAAACAAGAACGGTGGAATTACTACACTGGCAACTGGACATGGACAGCCTTCTGGAAGTGCAAATTGCGAAACAACTGCACTAACCCTACTCGTGTACAATCAAGCACTCATCAGCCACTTGCATGGGCAACATATTTCTGAACTACCTGAAGCCCCCGCAACGCTATTGATTCTCACGATTTTCGCTCTCATGGCTATAGCACAATCTATGAGAAAGAAGAAAAACACGAACATCTGTACTTGTAAGGCTTGCCGAAATGAAAGGAGGGTATCAACAAATTTTCTGTGATGAAAGTTTCGAAAGTATTGTAGACGCGTATCCGACAAGCGTTAAATATTGACCCAAAAGGATACAGTTGAACTATGTCGAAGCCTCCGACGGTTTTTGTCCGGGAAGCTACGGGCTTAGTGAAGAACGTCTCAATGCTTGACGCCATTAGCATGAACGCGGCTTGGATGGGCCTCGGCGCAACGATCGCTCTACTCCCCCTCTACACCGTATTCTTTCCGACGATGTCAGGTGTCAACCTGGTCTATGGGTCGCTAATCGGTTTCCTGTTCGTTCTGCCTCAAATGTACATTTACACGATTATTCAGAGGCGAATGCCACGTACGGGCGGCGACTACGTTTGGATGTCAAGACAGTTGGGTGGGCTTTTCGGCAGTGCGATGGGACTGACGGGGGCGTGCTTAAACTTCATCGCGTTTGTCGCAATCCTAATTCTGTCGGCGGTCTTTTCAATCGGATCGGTTGGTGTGGCTCTGGGAAACATGAGCTTCCTTGGGCTGGCGCTTCCTGGAAACGTTTCCGGAGCCGATCCCACCTCCCAATTCATTCTCGGATCGATCATCTTCACCATACTCGTCTTGGTCAACATAGTCAGTCCAAGGTATGCAATCAGAACGCTCACCGTATTGGTGGTAATAGGGGTCGCGGGCATTGTCTTGGCGATCGCAGTTCTATTAGGCGCGGGTAGAGGAGGAGTTGTTGGGTACGTGAACTCTTTAGGAATCACGAACACAACCTACGATTCCATAGCCAGCTCGTATACAGGACCTACCTTCGACCTCGGCAATACCCTAATCCTCATGCCGTTTTACTTCCTATTCCTCTTTCCCTGGTTTAACATGTCCACAATCGCGGGGTCGGAGTTGAAGGGGAAGAGCGCCCTTAGATGGAGCGTCGCAATTTCCGGTATCAGCGTCTTCGTAATCTGGACGACTGTTTTTGCAGTACTCTACTGGGTTGCTGGTCAACCGTTCATCAACGCCGCGTTCGCAAACTCAACTTTAGTTTTCGATTACGGCTTCAACTTTTGGACGCTCGCCATGGGCGTCGCTAATAATTTCGCGGTCTCATTGGCGCTTGGCATGGTTTGGATTTTCTGGAATATTATTTTCCTGATGGTTACCATAATGGCGGTTGCGAGGTACATTTTCGCATTATCGTTCGACCGATTTCTGCCTTCAAAATTCGCCTATGTGAGTCCGCGGTTCAATTCGCCAGCGGTAGCTCACATTTTTGACCTAGTCTTGGCGATTGTGCTGGTAGGTGCAACGGCGTTTTATTACGGGGACCTCTCAGCACTGTCGGCTACAGCGATCGGTCCAATGCTCTTCTTCATGTTTGTCGCGATATCGTCGATACTCTATGGGATTCGCAGAAAAACTGAACCGAGTAAAGTTAGGGTAGGGCTTGTAGTCGCTGGCGCACTAAGCGCACTCGTGTTCGCATACGTCTCATACATGTTCGCGATATTTCCAAGCATATATGGCGGAAACTTGCTCAGTTACGCATTCCTGCTCGCCTCGTTCATCGGAGGCCTGATAATCTACATTGCACGCAAATATTATCTCAAGAAGCAAGGAATCGACCTGTCGCTAGCATTCAAGGAGATTCCCCCGGAATAATCGTGAGACAAGCCTAGTCATAAACCGGAAGACGAGCACTCCGTTCGATTAGGCTCAAAGTTCGAAAGCTAATCATCCTCTAAGCGCAATGCGATTGCGGCACACAGAGTTGGTGGACCGGGCGGGATTTGAACCCGCGGCCTTCCGGACCTTTGGCCATATTGGCTTGCAAACCGGACGTTCTTCGGCCCTCTATCAATTGAGGTATACCAGGCTGAACTACCGGCCCACACGGCCCTACTCCCCTTACAGCGAACGTTTAACCCTTCGGTCCCCTTCGCTTAAGTGCAGAAGACAACGATCGTAAGGATAGGGCTCAAGGATGGTAAGGGCTAGAACGCTACTTAGAGTTCTCCCTTACGTCTTCGGAATCTTATTCGTCGGTGTTTTTCTCATTGGGATTGAAATTTCCTTCGAGACCCAAGCGTTAGCCGACGCGCAACCGGCGCCTTACGCAGACATGGTTGATGTTCAGGTTTTTTGGTTTCAGGAAAAAGCGTGTGTAATCCTCCCGCCTGACGGCTCAATCGGAAACTGCATCTACATACCTCTGATCAGCGTGATGCTCGGCTTAACAATTCTAATGATCGCCGTAATCATAGTGTATGGCCTTCTTCGCAAAAGAGTGAACCTGCTTCAGGAGAAACGAGCACGCCATTCGGCACCCGATCGACGTAATCATGAATCAGAATAGGTCAGCGCACGACGACCTATGTTTTCCATCGGTTAGAATAAATTACAGCTACCACACACACCGAAGAATCAGGAAAGGTACGATACTTGACGAAAGAATTCACTCTTCCAGACGTTGAGATTCCCAAGAAGGTACCTATTGCGATGCACAACTTCACAGACTTCTTCAAGGGATTCGAGAAACTGCCCGCGGTTCGATCAATTTTCGGTGACGAAACCGAGAACGTGTTAAGCCAGTTGAAGGTGGAGTTCTTTAGCTCTAAATTTGGCTACATGGGTGTAAGCGACGAGGACGGGCACCTTATCGTCAGCGCATACTACTTACGAGAAGGCGAACCCGTAAGCAAGTACCTAGATGTAATCCACGAACTCGTGCACGTGAAACAGTTTAGAAACGGAAAGGCGCTCTTTGACGACAACTACGAGTACCATAACCGGCCTACGGAACTCGAAGCCTACAAACTCGCCGTCGAAGAAGCCCGAAAGGTAGGCATGTCGGACAGAGAACTGTTCGAGTACTTGAAGGTCGATTGGATGAGCGAGGAAGAGGTAAGAAAGCTCGCTAAGAACCTAGGCATCAAGGTCACACCTAAACGAGCCCAAGAACGCGTACGATAACTCCCACCCGAAGCTAAGATCACGTAGACATTAGATGATTCTCAGCCTCATAACCGCTCGTATGTGAGATCTGTAACGTTCTTAGCATCCTGCAGTTTCTTTAGACAACCCTCACATATCCTCTTCGTCATTTCAATGTCGACGAGGCTTTCCTCATCGAAGGCTGCGGCCGATGTGGATTGAAGGTACTGTGCCTTGAACTTCGCCTTTCTAGTAACTGGTTCTCTCTCACACATCTCGCATAGGCCAGGGCCCGGTCTGCGCCGCATTTGATCAATCAAATGGAATCACTTTTCCGCTGTGAGGCCCCAGGCCTCTAGAGAATGGTAGGGTTATTGAATTTGAGGTCCAATTACCCTGCAGATCAGTCATTCTCTGCTCTAACCGCAAGCCATTTCTCGTGCGTAACCGTGTCCTGAAATTCCGATCGGAGCGTTCAGTGTAGATATCACAACTCGAAACCCTGTCAAAACGAGGTGAAGATGATTTAGATGTCCGAAACTTCGAGCCTATTCAGCGCGCTTCTTACGATCATGGCCCCAATCTTCGTTGCCGAATTAACGGATAAGGATGCTCTACTGCTTCTTTCACTTGCGACAAGGGTGAAGCCATGGGTCGTATTTGCTGCGGGTTCAGTCGCATTTACAATAACAAGCGCCATCATCGTAACAGTAGGATATTTTCTAGTCAGCTTCCTCCCAGTTTCACTAATCAGCCTAGCCGGCGGGTTAGTAATGATCGCCTACGGTACTTGGAGTTTTTTGGAATCCAACAAAGAAGAAGAGGAGCTCGCTAGGACGGAGAGAAAACTCTCGCTGAAAGCTTCCAAAAGTTTGTGGATCATCTTCCTAAACGCAGTCTCGCTACTCATAGTACTTGATCTGGCGGGTGATGCGACTGAAGTGTTGACGATACTGTTCGTAGCCCGCTTTCAAAATACCCTCCTAGTCTTCGTAGGAGCAGTTACCGCACTGATCGCGGCTACTGCGGTAGAAACGATGATTGGAAATCGGCTGAGCAAAATTCTGTCGCCTAAGAGAATTCGAATCTTCTCACTCTGTGTATTTCTCACGATCGGGAGCGCCGCAATCATCACAACCCTATTCCATCTCTGAGAACGCAAATTACCTTAGTGATCTTATTTTTCACGATACTAGACGTGCCTGATTAGGGCTAGCGGGTAAATCAGGTAACGAAAGAAAAGAGAAAAGTGGAAGGGGGAAGGTTTCGTCGTTTGTTTCCATGCTGTTATGTTTTAGTCTTCTTGCTGCGGCTTCGTAGGACTATTGCTGCTATAGCAACGATGACAATAATCACGACTGCGGCGGCCGCGGTAATTAGACTTGAACTTGGTGCTCCTGCTGCGGATGATGTTGTTGTCGTGACCATGGTTGATGGTGATAGGTAAGTGACGCGCCGAATCTGATTGAAACGGAGAAGCAGGATCTCGCATCAAAAATAGACAAAGCCCTAAAGACTATTGACGATAAACCGAAGAGCACCGGGTGGAAGATGCGCTCCGTCATTGGGGTTAGACGAAAATGGTACAACCCCATCGAGACAACACACAGACTGTGGGTGAGTTCGGTATCTAGAGAGTAAGGGAAAGGAAGTAGAAACAATTGGGCTTAGGCGCGGCCAGAATCTGGATTATTTTCTTGCTTCTAGTATCTTTTTTCTTCTTGCTTCTCCTGTCTCCTTTTCTCTTTGTCTTTCTCGCCCTTCTTCTCTGTCCTCTTCCACTATCTTTTCTCTTCTCTCCTTCTCTCCCTTCCTGTCTCTTTTCCCTTCTCGCTTCTCCTCTGTCTCCTCTTTTCTTCTCCTTTCTCTTCTCCCTACTACTCTTGCTTCCCCTCTTTCCTCCTCTCCCAGCATCTTTAATCTCTCATCGTAAAAGTGACGACCTACTTCTAGAAAGTCTTCGATTCTTTCACTCACAAACTTGCAGTATTCAGGCCCTCTCCCAATGCCACCAAAGCGATTCGTGCGCCCTTCCTTCTCAGCCTTTCCCCTTGCTTTCTCCGTCACTTGTGTGCTCTTCGACAAGAGGTCTTGGATAAGTCTGATGTACCTATCCTTTTCCTCTTGATGTTGTGTAGCTTCGAAAATAGCCTTATCCAGTACCCATCTGTATTTTCTGATTGCTTCTTCATAGTCGTCGTCCTTGACGCTTTTCTCTGTCGCCTCGATAAGGACCCCGAGGTCCTCTTTGGGTAGAGCTGCTATAGGATCGAAATACAGGCTACTTGAGAGAACATCAAATAATCTTGCGTCGTCTCCACATAGTTGCTGTAACCAACTTTCCACTTTCTTCTCTTTTTCCCCCATAAACAATCGCGCCACTCTTATAGAAAGAGCTAATTCCTTCTTATCTCTTCTGCGGGATTCCTTCCTTTTCTTGTTCTACCGTCACGTAAACCCCAGAAAGAATTAGCAGTGTTCCTAACGCGACGACCGGCTCCAGTTCCTCTTGCAAGATTAGCCAACCCGAGAGCAATGCAATGACGGGTGTGATTAGGAGGATTAGTGAACTGTTTGTTGCAGTTGTTTTAGTGAACAGCCAGTACCATCCACCGAATGCGAAAGCCGAGCCGATGACTCAGGTAAAGTACGGCTACGATTGCAGTTGGGCTAAGTTCAAATGCAATCCCTCGTTCGGTCACAACTCCAACAAAGAACAAAGTAACGGACCCTACCATTGACTGAACCATGACATTGCTCGCCGGAGCTATTCGACTCGAGTGTTTCTTGGCAAAGAACTAGGTAGGCTGGCAGATAAATCAGAGACTACTCGTAAGTCATGTTTTGGTTGGCACGTTTACCTCGGCGTCGGTTTAAGCGCTTAACATGTCATCGAATCAGCCGAGTTCAGTCGAATTACTTGCGAGCCTACCGCGTCCGCGACTGTGGTGCTTCGATCGTTTCACGATAAATGCAAAGAGAATCGCTGTTCCAGAGCAGGTGAGCGCCGCAGCCACGAAACTTGCGAGCTGGTTCAACTCGCAACAGTGAAGAGAAAGTGACAAGGATACCTTAAGAGCTGTTGCCGTTGTAGCGGCTACGGTTGACGTTGGAATCAGACTTGCAGGTGGGGCGTAGTAATAGTAAGGTATCCTAGATGGCAAGGATATCCTTGTTTCGCGGCTACCTCCGGCCAATTCATGCAACACATACAGATCCAATGTGGATGGATATCGATCGGCGTAATACATGCAGAAGAGGTCTTCGTACTGACAGAAAGAAGTTAGAGAGAAGGGTAGATCTGGCAACCCGAGGGCATGTCCGAGTTCATGGAGAACAAGAAATATCGAGTCGGTGTCCGGATTGGTTAGTTGCGTCGTGTCAAGGAAAACTATGGCTTGGGTAATGTTTCTGGAATAGTTCCAGCTGAGAGTCGTGCAGCCCAGTACGCCCAACGGTATCGAAGGACAGTAGTTGCTAACCGACCAATAGTCGGTAAAGTCAACTAGGATATCTGTTGGCCGTTTATCGATGAGGAACGTGTAGACTTTCCCTTCTGGAAGATAGTTTACCTTGAACCACAATTGGGCTTCGTTCCAAATCTCAACGGCCTTCACGACGATGTCACGTGCCAGCGCGGGTCGGGTTGGGACGCTAACATCAACCGTTCGGCTTGCCCAACTCACTCCGAAAGTAGGCATCCAATACGTAGATTTCGCCAGAGCGATCGGACTCGCAAGAGACAGGATCGTCAACGGAATTATGAAGTATAGAGTGGCCGTGCGACTTAGGCGCATGGAAGTGCCCGTTCAACAATGATAGTAGATCCACGATTGCATAAACATTGCTAGGACGCGTTCTCTTTGGCGGATTACTCGTATGCATCAGCGAATTGAGCAACGCTTCACCAAGATAAGAAAAACATTGTTCGGGAAACCAGCGAAGGATCGCGTTAGGTCACTGCAGTCCTCGCTTAAACCGATGACTCGTTACCCGCTTAACCGGCTTGTTTGATGGATTTCTGGGCTTACGCGCCTATCAGCAGTCCTCCATTTCTGAGTCAGTATGCATGCACAGAACCTAGTAAACGTCGTAATTGCGAGGTCAAGTCACTAAGTTGAATGGTTTGCGGATTAGCAGGTGATACGGGCCTGAACTCGGCGAGGTGAGGACAACTCGATATGAGGCGATCGGAATCCGCGATCGGAATCTACGATCGTTATTCCGACGGTTGGAAGAGATTTCGGTGTAGAAAAATCTGAGTCATTAACGAGAACCTGAGAAAAGGAAGTAGAAAAAGTGGGATTGAGGGGTTATGCCCCTCATCGATTTACTTTGCGGTTTTCTTGCGTCCTCTAGCGACCATTGCAGCTACGGCGACAATGACGACTATTACTATCGCAGCCGCTGCAACCTCCAGCGACGAGCTAGGCGGCGCTCCGGCAGCAGACGTAGTAGTCGTTGCGGTCGTCGGCGAAAGCGTTGCGAACAGTGGTCCACTCGCCCCTAACGTCGGATTCCAGTAGAATCCCTGAATGTTGGAGGTCATCACCCAGAAGAATTGTGGGTAATCTGTCCAGAGGTACATCACCGCTTGGTTGGCTAACGTGTTCATGGCGTCGGTGTCCCTCGCGATTCTCGCGAGATCGCCGCTTGCGCTTGCGTTCACTGAGTCCTGATACAAGGTCCCCATTTGTGGAATGTTCCAGCCGTCAGGCGCTGGGTAGGTGTCGTAGGGCTTGTACATTGGGCCTGTGAAGTCTATTGCCCATGGATAGTCGTCAAACCATCCAAGCGCATACATGTACAGGTTTCCGGAGAAGGCTTCCGTCAACATTGTACCGCTCGGTATGGGTTCAACACTTACTGTTAAGCCCATGTTGTAGGTCGAGCTAACGTTGTTCACGGTTGAAGCAATCGCTTGAATAATCGCCAAGTCAACCGTGTCTCCGGTCGCAGCGAGGAGTGTGATCGTTTGCGGGATTGGGTTCGCACATGTCCCTGACGAGGAGAGCGCTGAGCATCCGAACGCGTTGTTAAAGTAGCCCGACGGTGCGGCGGTGCCGTTCTCGAAGTTGAAAGATGTTAACGGGTGCATCATGGCGTCTAGCAGGAGGCTTTGCACGGCGTCAGGGTTGTAGCTGTAAACTGGTAAATTATTCGGATTGTATGAGCCCGCGGGTGGCAGACCGGGTGGTGAAACGCTAGTTGCCACCTGCCCGACCCCGTTACCTATAGTTGCAACCACTTCGGACATATTTACTGCATCAGCAAACGCTAGTCTCAATCTTCTGTCCGCGAATGGTTGGAATGCATAGGGTTTGCCGGTGAATATGTTAGTTACATTCATATCGAATGGGTCGAATAAGGTTGCGAAGCCACTATACATTCCGTACAGGCTGACGCCAGGGATACTTGATTGAAGTTGGTGACTGTTCACCCAAAGGTTCCTGTCGGCTACATCATACAAGTGGTCGTTTGGCATGTCGAGTAGAGCTTGGCCCCCACCCATGACAAATGCCTGCCCGGACGCGGCGGCACTGCGAAGGTCTACTTCACGGGTTGCTACGTCAGGAACATAGTTGATCTTGGCTGTCAGATACTGCGGTACAATCTTCGTTGCGTACGGACCGCCCCAATAGTTTGGATTCGCTTGGAACACGACGTCGTTGGTAGTCTGGCCGACACTCTGAATCGTGTATGGACCTGAACCGGCCATCGAACCTTGGTAGCTATTGTCCAAATAGGTCGTCCCGCATCCAGAAGGTGTGATTCCAGCATTGCACGTAGCCACGAAATCGTAGAAGTAGTCCTTGATCATTGTCATCTCATCGGGGGCGCTTGACAATGATGGATAAGGCAATTTGTAGCCTGTGCTGCTCTGGTTCCATAAGGCCAGATCATGTTGCATCACCCAGTTGGGGGCAACGGGATCTGCGGCCGGAATCGTCAATAGGTATGGGAACGCAGAGTTAGGGTTCATCACGTTTATCGTGAAGGTGGTTGGGCTCGATATGCTTACGAAGTTCTCCGCGAGAACCGCGTCCACGTATGCGGAGTTGTAGGTCGGATGTCCGCCGAGAGTGGTGCTCAAGCTAGTGTTTAGTAGTTGTTGCAGAATCCACGACGCTTGGATTCCATGCCCAGTAGGCGAGCTACCGTCGAAGACTACCGCCCTGTTCAACGCAAAATATACCGAGGTAGAATCCACCGGTTCGCCGTCGGCGTACGTGATTCCTTGCCTTAGCGTGAAGGTGTATGTTTTGAGATCTGGTGAGGCGGTATAGCTCTGAGCCAGCCACGGAATGACAACGGTCCCGCTGGTGTAGTTGTACTGGAGGAGTGGCTCGTACACCTGTTGCATTATTCCGTAATCGAAAGAGTAGTACGATACTTGTGGATCTATGTACTCGTGCGTGTTGGTGGTCTCCCACGTAATGGTAGGCCCGGACGAGGTTTGTGCGGATACAGGCGGAAGGTAGCTACTGGCTAGGTAGACTGAACTGAGAACTGTGATCGCTAGTAAAAGCATCAACGTTGTTGCCTTAAATTTAGACATATTTATCGGACGCATGTGGCTGTCGACCTTTATTTTAAAGCTTGCCACAAAACACTTGCCCTCGCCCTTGGCGTGAGAAAAGCTTAAACTCGGTGGATTTACCAAACCTTTTCAAGTTAAGACCGTAAGCTTCTGGTGGCCCCATTTGAAGCTTTACGAGTACGCTCTGCGAAGAATGTTTCTTCTGATATTCGTTCTGTTTGCGATTAGTCTTATCGTGTTTTATATGGCCCGCGGCGCTCTCCCGCCCGAATATTCCCTCGCTCCTTACATTACGCCTAGAATGACCGACGTTCAGAAACTGCAATTGGCACAAAGCCTTGGTGTGGCAGCGGCTTCCTGCCCTTCATATCAGGCGTTTTCCTCTCACGACCCTCAATGTGTAGCCCCTCTTTGGGGGCAGTACGTAGTCTGGCTCGGCTTGGTAGCCCAAGGGAACTGGGGGTACTCCCAACTCCCTGGCCTCGCGGGGACGGCCAGGACTTGGGACGTCTTCACCGGGCGGTTCCCATTTACGGCTCAGCTTGCTATAGGCGCCTCAATCGTCACTTTCGTCATCGCTTTTCCCATGGGCATAATTTCTGCGACTCAAAACAATAAACTTCCAGACCACGCGTCTAGAATCGCTGCTCTAGTCGGTTACTCGCTTCCGATTTACTGGTTCGGGTATATGCTTCAAATAGTCTTCGTGCTCTACCTTGCGGTCGGCGGTAAGGGTCTGTTTCAGGGTTCTGGTGCCTTGGCTACGGAATGCGCCATATGCTTTAGCTCGCCAGGTTCAATAAACACGTTCACCGGTATGCCAATCCTGGACTCTGTTCTGTCTGGAAATCTGCCTTACTTTTGGGATAGCTTCCTCAGTACGGTGCTTCCCATAATTGCGCTGAGTTTGGCGACCCTATCGTCCCTCACGAGGATTGTTAGGTCAAGCATGATGGAGGCACTTAGGCAGGATTACGTATTGTTGGCGAGGTCGAAAGGTCTCCGTGAGAGGGTGGTTGTCTACCGACATGCACTTAGGAATGCGATGCTCCCCGCGATTACCGTTTCGGGAGTAATCTTTTCCACCCTATTAGGGGGAGTGGTACTTACGGAGACTGTGTTTGCGTATCCTGGGATCGGACAAGCGATTGTATCTGCAAGTCTGGTTGTCGACATAAACTTCTTGGAATTATATGTGCTGGTGATTGCTTCGATACTTGTGATCACAAACTTGTGTGTCGATATGATTTATGCGGTGTTGGATCCAAGAATTAGATACTGATCTCAAATCAGCATTAGGAGGCATTCTGAAATTTGACGGAAACCGAGGAAGTCCCTGTCAAAGCGCTCACCGGGAGGAGAGCGGAGCTTAAGCATGCGTATACACTCTATAAGCAGAACCCAGTTGTCGTTGCCGGGTCGATCATAGCGGTAGGATCAGTCGTCCTCGCTCTTTTGTCTAATGTTATCGTGAACCCGAATATTTGGCAAGTGGAACAATTAGGCCTACGGCTGTGTTGGAACAACCCTGCATTCAGTTGGCCCGTCACAAACGTCTTCGACTGCCCGGGGGCCACGTATCCATTAGGAACGGACTCTTGGGGGCGCGACCTGTTGCAGATGATTATTTTGGCCCTCCCGCTGGATATGGAGATCTCGCTTACGATCGTTGTTTCGGCTACTCTGATTGGGGTGGCTCTTGGATCGTTCGCTGCCTACGTGGGCGGGAAAGTCGATGAAGCGATACTTAGGGTAACAGACATTTTCTTCGCACTTCCCGCGCTTGTCCTCGCAATTGTAGTTATGACTATATTGGGTAGGACGATAATGAACCTTACAATTGCCGTGCTCATCCCCTGGTGGCCGATCTATGTGAGGCTTATACGGTCTCAGGTGCTGAGTGAGAAGGAGCGGCCGTACGTTGAGGCTTTGCGATCGACAGGTGCAAGCCCCATCAGGATCCTATTTCTGCACATTTTACCTAATACAATCTACCCCGTAATAGTCCAAATGACCCTCGACATTGGCAATGTGATACTCACATTTTCGGCGCTCATGTTCTTGGGGTTCTCACCGAACCCGCTCCTGCCTGAACTCGGCAACTTAGTCACCGAGGGGATTAGTTATGTATTCACAGCACCTTGGTTGATCGTCTTTCCAGGCTTGACGATTCTGATTGTTGTACTAGGGTTCAATCTCCTCGGAGACGGAGTAAGAGACGTTCTCGACCCGAGGCTCAGACGCTGAGATTGGTCGGGGGAAATCTAATTGCTCGAAGCACCCGGAATCTCAGAGATTGCAGCGCCCGTTCTCGAAGTTAAGGACCTTCGGGTCGTATTTCATACGTATGCGGGGGAAGTGAAGGCACTTGATGGCGTCAACCTCACTCTGAATCGGCATGAGATATTCGGGATCGTGGGGGAGAGTGGATGTGGAAAATCCGTTACAGCCTTAGCGATCGCGGGCCTCTTGCCTGAAAATGCTTCCGTGAGCGGACAGATACTCCTTGACGGACGGAACCTCTCAGAATTGAGCAAAGAAGAGATGAGACAAGTACGTCTGAAGGATATAGCCCAAGTCTTTCAGGACCCAATGACCTACCTTAATCCAGTCCTTCAAGTCGGCTTTCAAATTACTGAAGCCTTCGTGACAGAGAGAAAGGCCTACGAAAAACAATTGATCGACCAACGCCTACGCGAACTTGACCAACTTGAAAAGCAAGACACGAACGCTTTGCAAGCGTTGGAGCGAGAGAGAGGAAGGCTTCATGACTCCCTCAAGTCCGGAAGGGTAAGCAAAGGACAAGCACGCGAACTCGCTCGCGACATTGCCCTAGAATACTTGAAGCTTGTGCGGCTGCCTGAGGCCGAGAGGGTATTCAAGATGTACCCATTCGAGCTGTCGGGTGGGATGAGGCAACGAGCAATGATTGCAATGGCGCTAGTCAAAAGACCTAAGGTACTCCTCGCTGACGAGATTACAACAGCTCTGGATGTAACCGTGCAAGCGCAGATTCTCACATTGCTTCAGGAATTAAGGGACAAAATCGACGCCTCGATAGTGCTGATCACGCACGATTTGGGCGTGGTATCGGAGGTCTGTGATAGGGTTGCAGTTATGTACGCCGGGAACGTCGTGGAAGTTGCTGAGTTACGTGAGCTATTCAAAAACCCACTACATCCCTACACGCAGGGCCTGATGACCGCGGTACCAAGGCCAGACAGGTCAACGGTCAAATTGCAATCAATCAAGGGGTCGGTTCCAGATCTCATATACCCACCATCGGGCTGCCGATTTCACCCAAGATGCCCGAAGGCTTTCGCGAGTTGCGCACAGAGAAAACCTCCACCGATCGAGGCGACGAAAGGACATCAGGTCGAATGCCTACTGTACGGCGGATGAAATGAATGACCGACTACCTCGTTGAAACCAAAGCCGTTTACAAATGGTTCCCGATCAAGGGGGGCATCCTAAGCAGAACGGTTGGCTATGTGAAAGCTGTCGAAGACGCCTCTCTCGGTGTACGGAAGGGAGAAACCCTAGGCCTAGTCGGTGAATCCGGTTGCGGAAAGACGACGTTGGGGAGAGTGATGATGAGGCTGCTTGATGTTACGAAGGGGCAGGTATACTTAGACGGTGAAGACATCACTAAAGTCAGAGGGCGCAAACTCAAGCCAATCAGACGCAAAATGCAGATAGTCTTTCAGGATCCATATGCGTCCTTGGACCCTAGGCAAACAGTTAGCTCAGCTCTCACGGAGCCCATGCGAATCCATCACATAGTCCGTACTAGAAGCGAAGCGCATGACGAAGCTAAACGGTTGATTCGGGTGGTTGGTCTTAATCCCGATCACCTCTCTAGGTTTCCCCATGAGTTCAGCGGAGGACAACGGCAGAGAATAGCTATCGCACGAGCACTAGCCGTCGAACCGGAATTCGTCGTCCTCGATGAACCCACATCCTCTCTTGACGTGTCCGTCCAAGCTCAAATTCTAGAACTATTGAAGAGTCTTCAGAAAGAATTCGACTTAACCTATCTCTTCATCTCGCATAACCTATCCGTAATCAGATACATGTGTCACCGAATAATCGTCATGTATCTTGGAAAAATGGTCGAACAGGCCGACACACTGAGCGTATACGAAAAACCAATGCACCCCTACACCTTCGCGCTCCTTTCCTCCGCCCCCATTCCCGACCCAGAGCAACGGAAAGTAACAGCTCTGCTTGAGGGCGACGTCCCAAGCCCAATCAATATTCCTCCAGGTTGTAGGTTTCAAGCACGTTGCCCATTTGCTACGAGCCTTTGCTCGCAAACGGAACCGGAGTTAGAAGACGCCGGCTTAGGACATTTAGTTAGATGCCACTACAAGATTGATTTCGTTTCCAAGACCGCCGCTGAAAGACCTGGAACATTACAACGATCAGCGTAGCACCAGTACGATGACTAACACAACGATAGCCAAGATTACTAGCGGTAGAAATATAGTCTCAAGCGCCGCGATCGCAAGCGCGACGTAATCCTTACGCTCCAAAGAAACAGACGTCTTAGCGATTCTATCCAGCTCATCCCTATCCTCATCCTTCCTGTTTACCATGGATCCTTTAGCCTCTAAGCAACGAGAATCTGAAGCCCAATAATTAATTCTCTTCTGTCCAACCGATGCACGGAACACGAACGAGATGTGTGACTCCTGTAGGCACGACTTTGAGCTTCAGCCCAGCCTCATTCCCAACACGAATGCCCACGGTCACTACGGCCGACCGCGATGGAAACACGCGTTTCATCTGCAATTCCAAGAGACTTTGGAGAGCTAGTAGAGTCACACACCTCTTACTCCTCTCTAAAATCTCGACCCAGAGCCAACACATAATCTTGAGGGCCGCCGGCGGGATTTTCACGCCGTTTCTAGTGGCGCTTTGAACCCGCCCCGTAGGGTCCACAGCCTTGTACCCGATTTCCGGTCTATACGCTACCAAGTTGCGTGGAGATTGTGGTCTCCTCTACGCTACGGCGGCCATCGTTTCACCGTGCGAGCCTGTGCTCATATCAACCTTTCCGACTAATCCTCGGGAGGAATCGAACAGCTTTTCTTTTCTTGCCTCTTCATAGCGGATTAGTGACTTCATTGGTTAGAGTTGGTCTGCACGTCTCAATTTCTGGTACGATCGACCAAGCCATAGACCGCGCACGCGAATTACAATGTGATACTTTTCAGATCTTCACGAGGAACCCGCGTGGATGGAAATACAAGAAACTTGATCGAGTGGAAGTGGATGAGTTTAAGCGCAAGAATGAGTCGGATCCGATGAGTCCGGTGGTAG
>Ga0181521_10001525_pt1 | contig 28704 bp, 25 predicted proteins | sample PEATcosm2014_Bin_32_FD_119764 | JGI IMG/M metagenome (GOLD analysis project Ga0181521, IMG submission 119764) | Peatland microbial communities from MTU Mesocosm Facility, Houghton, MI, USA - PEATcosm2014_Bin02_60_metaG | ecosystem: Environmental > Terrestrial > Soil > Wetlands > Peat | place...
GTTCGAACCAGGGGTGGCCCTGCAGGAATTTGATGAAATGCTGGCCCACCATTCCGGTGGCGCCCAGGATGCCTACTTCGATGCGCGTTTGCATAATTCCTTTACCATGCGGATGTAGATTTCCACGGCTTCGCTCAATTGCGCCTTCGCCACACGCTCATCGGGTGTGTGTGCGACGTGAATGGAGCCGGGGCCGATCAGAAAAGGTTCGCCCCACTGGCCGTTCAACGCCGGAATATCGGTGGTGAAGGCGACCACGGTGGTGGGAATGCCGTCCAGCGGGTTGAGGCGGATGGCGGGGATTTCGAGCACCTCGCGAAGTTCGGCGCGGCCTTCGGCGGCGCGGGCGAGCGCCTGCTTGGTTTGGCTCGAATCGCCCACCAGCCGGATCAGAACTTCGGCCTTGGCTTCGTCGGCGATCACGTTCGGCGCGCGGCCGCCATGGATGGTGCCGATGTTCAAAGTGCTCGAGCCGAGCAGCGGATCCACCGGCAGCGCAATCGCGCGCATCAGGGCCAGCGCGTCCACCAGTTTGTGGATGGCCGATTCGCCCAGTTCCGGATACGCCGAGTGCGCCATCCTGCCGGTCGCCACCAGCTCATAGCGCAGGGCGCCCTTGGAGCCCAGCGCCAGCTTGTTTTCGGTGGGCTCGCCATCGATCACGTACCGCGAGCCGCGCGGGTTGCGGGCGGCCTGGAACGCGCCCGCGCTGTTGCGTTCTTCGCCCACCACCAGCAGAATTCCGAAATTGCGTTCGCCCGATTCGAGCAGCGCCTGGGCCGCGTGAATCATCGATGCGACGATGCCCTTGGCGTCGCACGAACCGCGTCCCCAAATGAACGTATCGTCCTCGCGCGAGGCGACGAACGGCGGCACCGTATCGAGGTGCGTGGAAAGCGTGACGTCGAGCCGTTCGCCGAACTGCGCGAACAGATTGTAACGGCGCGGTTCCACCTCCATGGTTTCGACGTGCCCGCCATACTGCGCCGTCAGCGCGCGCAGCCAGTCGCGAACATGCAAGGCTACCCGCTCTTCGTTATTGGTGATCGATTCGATATCGACCAGCGCCCGCGTGAGTGCAAATACGTCCATCAATTCACCAACGGGGGAGGCAGGGAGAAGGAGAGAACGGCCAAACCGCGGCGCGTCTTCGATCCCGATAGCGCTCCACCCGCCTAAGGTACGGGTGACAGTGAGCCGGTGTTAGCCTGGCTCCCCAACCGCCGGGAACTGCACTACCCCCAGCGCGATTTCGGCGGAAGACTCTCTTGCCGGCCCCTTTCGAGCGGATCTCCGGAGCACAACCGGAACCCCAACCCGCCGTACTAATGGCCGCCGCACCTCTACCGTGAAGAATTCAGGATAGCACGGCGCCGCCCGGCAAAGTGGGGCAGGCGCTTTCGCCTGCCAACGCGACGCTGCCGATCGTGAACGGCGCCCATTCCACAGACGGTCGCAAGCGTCGCTCATGGTTCCCCATCCACTGCGCTCTTTGTATCAAAATGTACTTATGCCGATCAACACTACTCTTCGCGTCTTGGCTCTCGCTGTTTTATTGACCTGCTACCCACGCACTGGAACGTGCGAAGCCAGGCTGCCTGGCATTCTCAGCAGTCATATGGTGTTGCAGCGCGATAAGCCGATTCACATCTGGGGTTGGTCGGAGCCCGGCGAGAAGGTTTCCGTCACGTTTCATGGCATCAGCCGGACCGTCGCCGGCGACAGTTTGGGAAACTGGAGCATTTTCCTGGCTCCCGAGGTTTCCGGCGGCCCGTACCAACTCACGGTGACCGGCACAAACAAGATCGTTCTGGACGATGTTCTGATCGGCGACGTTTGGTTCGCATCGGGCCAGTCGAACATGGAGTTTCCGTTGAAAGGCTGGCCCGGCGCCCCGCTGAAAAACTCGGCCGAGGAAATCGCTAACGCCGGCCAGCCGCAAATCCGCCTGCTCCACATCCCAAGCAAGGCCGCCGACTTCCCCCTTTGGAACGCCGGCGCATCATGGACTGTCTGCTCTCCCGAAACGGCGGCCAACTTTTCGGCGGTGGCCTACTTCTTCGGACGCGATCTTGCCACCCGGGAGCGCGTTCCCATCGGACTTATCGATGCCACCTGGGGCGGCACCGTGGCCGAAGCATGGATGAGCCTCCAGGCCATCTCCACCGATGCGGCTTTGATGCCGGTCTTCGCGACGCGCGCCCACATGATGCAGACGCAAGGCGAAATCACGGCGATCCTGGCGCAGGAACGGCGCGAAGATCTGGCCGCCCGGCAGGCCGGCCAGGCGCCGCCGAAACACGTTTGGCACCCCGACCCCGCGTCCTGGGCCCCCGCCGCGTTGTTCAACGGAATGATCGCCCCCGAAACGGCTTACACAATCAAGGGCGTCATCTGGTATCAGGGCGAGTCTAACAGCCGGCTGGCCTTCGCCCCGATGTACGCCAAGATCTTTCCGGCCCTGATCGCCGACTGGCGCGCGCAGTGGCATGAAGGGAATTTTCCATTTCTATTCGTGCAAATCTCCAGCTTCACGTCGGACTCGGCCGAGGCATGGGCCATCATCCGCGAAGCACAACGCCGCAGCCTCGCCGTGGCGAATACAGCCATGGTCGTGACGGTCGATGTCGGCGATCCGGACAATGTCCATCCGCCCGACAAGCAGACCGTCGGCGCGCGCCTCGCCCTGGCTGCGCGGGCCGTGGCCTATGGCGAAAACGTGGAGTATTCCGGCCCTCTGTTTCGACAGGCTGCGCCCGAGGGAGAAGGCGTGCGCGTCTGGTTCGATCACACGGCCAAGGGATTGGTCGCCAAGGGAGACACGCTCCAGGGGTTTGAGATTGCCGGAGAGGACGGCCGCTTTGTGACCGCAACCGCGCGCATTGACGGCGATACCGTGGTGGTCGGTAATGCGCAGGTGGCCGGGCCGAAGTACGTCCGGTACGGGTGGGCCAATGCGCCGGTGGTCAATCTCTTTAACTCCGACGGATTGCCGGCCTCTCCCTTTACGTCGGAAGACGCGATCCCCGCGCCGTAGGGGCCGCGCATGCACGGCCCGCCTTATCTACGAACAGGCTGTACCAGGACGGCGCGTGTTTTGCTTCGCCCGCCAGTCAGCGATCATTCGCTTTCGGCATCCCCGGCTCGTGTTCGAAGTTGATGCGCTCGCGCTCCACCACCAGCGGCCGTTTCTGCACTTGGGTGAAGATGGAGCCGATGTACTCGCCCAGGATTCCAACCGACATCAACTGCACCGAGCTGAAGAAGAAGATGCCGAGGACCAACGGGGCGATGCCGGCCGAAAAGCGGTTCCAGTACAGCAGCTTATACACCAGGTATCCGAACGCCACCAGGCCGCAGGTGAGAGCGCTGGCGAAACCGGAAAAAGTCATCAGCCGCAGCGGCACTTTGGAGTGGTTGATGATCCCCAACATCGCGAGGTCGTAGAGGGTATAGAAATTGTTCTTGCTCTTGCCGCGCTTGCGGACGGGCTGGTCGTAGGAAACCTCTGCATGGGGAAGACCGATTTCGGCGATGAGGCCGCGGAAGTAGGGATAGGGATCGTCGATCGACTTGACGATGTCGATAACACGGCGGTCATAGAGCCCGAAGCCGGTGAAGTTCTCGAAGGTTTCGATCGAAGAGAGACGCTTGACTAGGCGGTAATAGCGTCTGCGGATCCAGAACATCAGCGGGTTTTCCTGGCTGGTCCGCTTGATCGCCAGCACCATGGAGAAGCCGCTTTCCCACCGAGCGATGAGTTCGGGAATCAGTTCGGGCGGATCCTTGAGATTCGCCATGATTCCGATGACGGCATCACCCGAGGCCTGATACAACGCGTGCATGGGCGAGCGGATGTGCCCGAAGTTGCGGGCGTTGACGATGATCTTGACGTTACTGTCCGCGCCGGCAAGCCGCTTCAGGATTTCTACCGTCCGGTCTGTCGAGCAGTTGTCAATGAAGATGTGTTCATACCGATAGCGCCCCAGCGCGGACATTACGGCGCGAACGCGGTTGTATAACTCCTCGACGTTCCCCTCTTCGTTGTAACAGCCGGTAAGAATGGTGATGGTCTTCATGCTTTCTTCTCCATCATTCGCTGCTCGACTCGCGAAGCCTTTCTAGCATGCCCTTACTCGATGCCACAAGTACTCCCATAAAGCAAAATGACGGGATTAGGAAGGCCCAAGGTGTGGCGGATCTGATCATGAATCTCCCGCTGAAAGCTACGGGTCGAGATGAGGATCGGCTCCGGACGTGGTCCCAGATCTTCGGGCGAGACTACCGGGATTCCGCGAACTTCACGGTTTCGATACTTCGGATTCGAATCGACGAAGACCGCGATCTTGTGCGGGTCCAGCCCGCCTGTGGCGAGCAATCGTAGCGTATGTGTGCCTACGCCCCACACGATGATTGACCCACCTGACGGAATCGACTGCTCAATCCTCCTCCGAACTTGGGCATCCTCTTGCTGGCAGCCTTGCACATATGCGCGCAGGCCGGCTTCGGTCTCGTGATCGCGCGAAATGGGGATCTGCTCGAAGTGCCGTTCAAAAACGCCGTATGTGCACGGGCAAGTAACTTCGTGGAGGGGACGAATTGTAGCAGAGGCACTCAACAACCGGAAGCCGCGGCTTTGCATCAGATTGCTCAAAGACTGCGTCGAGAAGAAGTTGATGTGCTCCAAGCTAAATTCCTGAAAAGGCGCATCTTGGGACGGAATATACCGGCTTGCATCGGGAACTTCAAGATAGATGCAGCCAGCCGGCCGCAGCAGCCGGTGAAACTGCTCGACGGCCCGGTCCAGGTCGCGGATGTGCTCCAGCACTCCGGTCAAGATGAGAAAGTCATAAGGTTCTTCCGGTGGCGGAAGCGTGAACAGGCTGGCAGTCATGGCGGGAATGCCAAGAACTGTTCGGGCGATGTGAACACAACCCGGGGACGGGTCCGCCCCGGCCACTCGCGAAAACCCACGTTCCTGCAACGCCTTCAGCAAGCCGCCGGAAGCACAGCCGACTTCAAGAATGCTGGCATCGCGCCGGGGGATGAAATCGGCAATGCTTGCGGCGATGTCCCGGAACCGCTGCTCTACCACCGGCGATGGCTGACGACTGCCGTCCCTATCTTCGTACTTCGACAGATCGCGATAGTATTCGTCGAAAGCGGCCTGCGTTGGGACGCGGTCGGCGAAACCCATGCCGCACTCTTCGCAGATCACCACATCGTAGCCATCCAACAGGCGCATATCCGACAGTTGCTCGAACGACTGCCGAAACAGCAGCTTCGATCTGTCACTATTACAGACGGGACAGAGCCGGGATGGGAACCGCTCGCCATTCATATTCATTTACCGTTGAGCGCACGCTTGAGTCGCTGCTGGGGGATCGCGTAGCATACCAGGTCCCAGACTTCGATCAGGTGAGGCCGCAGAAAGAAACGGTAAGTCGGATTGAATAAGTGGATCAATCGTGGAATGTTCCACACGTGATCCTGCTTATGATAGCTACAGATAGCCAGCACGGGCGCGTGCTCCGCAATTGTCCTCCGTGCGCCCGTGAGCGCGTCGAGTTCCGCTCCCTCGATATCCATCTTGATGTAAGTGGGGGATTCGTTCTGCAAGATATCGTCCAGCTTTACACAATCCACCTGGATAGTTCCGGAGCCTACCGAAGCCGAGGGACTGCCGTCGCCGGTGAAGAACACAGGGCCACTCTGCGCACCGGTAGCGGCCTGGTGTAATTCGATGGATTTGCTACAGCTCAAGGCGCTGACCTTTTCCTTGAGCTTCCTGAAACTCGTCTGGTCCGGCTCGAAAGCGATGATCTTTCGGAAACCGGGCTGTGGCTGCGCCAGGAAGCTTGCCACACTGTCGCCATCATAGGCTCCACAATCTACGAAGACTTCATCCGGAATCAGCGGACAGAGGTCGCGAGGGAAATAGATGGGGTGCTGGACCGGATCCGCCAACCCGTCAAAATCAAAGAGGAGACGCCAGCGAATTTGAGACAGGTACTCGCGACAGGAGGCATCGTCTTCCCACAACTGTGCCGCTTCGAGAACCTCGGCCGATTGTTCGTGAACCTGGTGCGCCGGGGCTGCGGCGTAGTGTGGAAGGAAGATCTCCGGATACTTCCAGAACAACGGCCCGAAGGTTACTACACGTTCGCAACCGAGGTCGCGAAGGAAACGCAGCCGGTCGCGCATCCGGTCGGTTCCCTCCCCGCACCATATCGTGACAACGAAGGCAGCCGTCTTTCCGTACCGGGCACAGGCCACGCGCGGGGGAACCACCTCGACGCCATTCACGCGCTTGTCCCACAGAGCCGGATTGTTGTCGGCGAAGACCAGTGGTTCGATCCCCAGGGTGCGCAATCCCGCCAGTGTCCTGCGGCCTAACCCACCGGCGCCGAACAGGACGAGCGACTTCCCAAGCGGCCCCACCGCCTCGTCGAAAGCCGTCCTTTCGCGCTCGATTGCGCCGGCTACGCCCTCCCGCAACAGATCGGAGAGCGCCGCGTGGATAGTGGACCCGGTAGCCGTCATCTATTCTCCTGATTCTTCACGCGTCGAAATGCAGCCGGTTCGGATCGATTTCCTGCCTGTGATCCGAAAACCAGCGATAAAGCGCACTGATCGAGTCGTCTACATCGCGAAAGTGGAAACCCGGTATTTCGTCAAGCAGCCGGCGATTATCCCCGCTGTACTCGGGGCCCAATCCTGGCTGCTCCACCTGGATCGGGAGTGCCTTGCCGGACGCTTTCACCACTTTCTCCGCCAGGGTTACGAGATCCAGCGCGCGCCCCGAGCAGACGTTGTACGCAGGATGGCGCGGCTCGCCCTGCATGAGCCGGTCGACGACGATGGCAAGGTCCGATACGTCCATGTAATCGAAATTCACATTCTGACGGATCACAATCGGCAGGTCGCAGACCGCACGGCAGCAGGCATTCGAGAGGAAGCGGATTTCCCAGTCTTCGTGTGGACCGAATACACCAAAGAGCCGCAACTCGAACAGGCGCTGGGCGCCGGCGATGAATCGCGCGCAAATGTACTTGGAAAAACCATAGTCATCCGCCGGGATGTGGGAGTCGAAGCATTCCTCCCTAATACGCGGCACCGCGTGGCGGCGGTCGTAGACGTTTCCAGAACTCAAGAAAAACAGCTTGCCGAAGGCCTCCTGGTTGCGAACCAGACTGAAGAACATCCGGCAGTTCTGTTCCAGAAGCTGAGGCGGCGAACCGAGTCTTCGGTTAGCCCGCACCGTGGCCGCGTGCACAATCGCATCAAACTGGTTCGGTCGCAGATAGCGCGTAACTTCCCGATCGTCGAGAAGGTTGAGTTCCGAGCGGGATGGGGCGGCGACCTGGTGATAGCTCCGCAGATAATCCGCAAGGTGTCCGCCTATGAAGCCACTCGCACCTGTGATGAGGACTTTCACCAGCAGGTCCTCCCGCCGTCGATAACGAGGTTGGAGCCGGTCATGTACGAAGAGGCGTCGGAGCAGAGAAACACTACTGCGCCTTGATACTCATCGAGATGGGCCATCCGGCCGAGCGGAATGAGCTGCGAGAGCTTCGATACGAACTCATCCGGCTGTCCGTTGTAGACGCCCCCGGGTGAGATGGCGTTCACGCGAACGCCGCGGTCCGCCCAGTAAGTCGCCAGATATCGTGTTAGCCCGATTAGGGCGGACTTCACGACCGGGTATGTCACGGGCTTGACCGGCTGCAAGTGTTCCGGGAGGCCGGGCTGGCGATAGATGCGCTGGTCGGGTGCGATCAGCGCCAGGTCGGAAGCGATGTTTAGGATAACGCCCTTGCCGCGGCGGGCCATTTCGGCTCCAAACACCTGGCTGCAGAGGAATGCTCCGGTCAGGCCGACCGAAAGATCGGCGTGCCACTGGTCCAGTGGGAAATTCTCAAAACGCGAAAAGTTCACCTCCGTCCGGCTCTCCATTTTGGGGTTGTTGGCGGCGTTGTTGATCAGGATATCGACGCGGCCGAAGCGCGCCAGAACATCTTGCAGGGACTCCTCCACTGATGCCGCACTGGTGATGTCCGCCTGGCGGCCGAATGTGGGGACATCGAACTCGGCAGCCACCTCGGCGGCTCTTTCCGCGGCGCCCGGTCCGGCAACGTCCAGCAGCACAGGTATACCGCCGGCGCCAGCGATGGCCCGGGCGTGCTGGCGGCCCAGCAATCCGGCGCCGCCTGTGATCACGGCCACGCGCCCGCTGAGATCAAACGGGTCTCGCCGTTGGCGGCCCTCACGCAGCGCTGTTTCCATACGCATTCCTCACTGGCAGGTCCACGGCCGCCCGGCGCTGGATCGATTCCTTAGCGGCCAAGGCGGTGCGCAAACTGCACACGCCATCGGCGAGATCGACCACCGGCCTGCGGCGTGTTTCCAGGCACTCGAGAAAGTGCCGCGTCTGATCGAGAAACAGTTGGTTACGGTCGAACCCTTCCCAACTGCGGGACTCCGCCACCTTGCCGTCGCCATCGTAGCGAATCAGAGACAGGGCGGAGAGGTTCATGATGGCTTTGCCCCTGTCTCCGATCACTTCGCAGCCCCGGCTGGCAGGCCGTTGGAGATAGTCCTGCTGCAGATGCACCGGCAGCAAGCGGCCCTCCACGCAGCACTCCATAAGCGTGCTGGCGATGTCTTCGACATCGATCTCCAAGCGGCTGGCATGGCCTCCTAAGCAGAAAACGCGCCCGGGTTCACCGAACAGGGCGTACAAATAATCGAACTCATGGATCTGCGAGAGGATGACGCCGCCGCCCAGCTCGGCGCGGGAAGCGTACATCCGGCGGTAATCTTCGTAGGGATGCCAGCCGGGCAGGTATTCGCCGACGTGCGCCCGCACGGCCAGCAGGCGGCCCAGCAAGCCGCGGCGGACGATCTCCTGCAGTGCCTGGAAGCAAGGATGAAAACGCAGTTGGTAGCCGACCATCGCTATGCGCTGGAGGCTGCTGGCGGCTTCCATCAGCTCAGCGACGCCATCCAGGCTGCTGGATACGGGCTTTTCAAGGAAGACATCGCATCCCGCGCGAACGCAGGCCAGCGCAGCTGGGACATGCATGCTGCTGGGATTGCAGATGAAGGCCGCCTGGGGGCCCGCAGCAAGCGCCGAATCGAGAGTATCGAACACACGCATGCCGTATTCCCGTTCGACGTTGCGGTTCGCGTCGCCTTCGAGCGCCGGCGTAACCACATGCAGCAGGCGCCGTACGCGGTACGCGAGGAATTCGGCCCTCTCCCCAAGCACAGCGCGCAGGTTTCGCACGTGGCGCTGGCCGATGCCGCCCAGTCCCACCATGAGTATTTTCATCGCGCGCTCCAGCTCGCCAGGGCGCGGGCTCGATCCAGTCCCGCGACCAGAAACTCGCGGTTCGCCCGCGTCCACGCCACCTCGTTGTTGGGCGCCTCGCGCGCTACCTGCAGAACATAATCGCCGCCGTAACCGAGCGCCAGGAGACCTTCCAGCAGGGCGGGAAAATCGGCGTCCCCCGAGCCCAACGGCACCGTGCCGCCGCCGCGCAGGCGGTCTTTGATGTGAACGCTGCCGATGCGCTCGCCATACGCGGCAAGTTCCTCACGAACGTCGTAGCCGAGGGAGGAACTGTTACCGGAGTCATAGTTAGCCTTCAGAAAAGGATGCGGAAGTTCGGCCAGAAAGCCGGCCAGCGCGGTGGGATCCATGGACGTTTCCAGGTGTAGTTCCACGCCACATTCGGCGGCCCAGGGGAGGACCTCTCGAAGCAGGCCAACGATCCGCTCGCGCTGCTCTGCGGTCTCGATTTTGGAGGCATCGACGAAGGGCAGCACGATGCGCCCGATGCCGGCCATTTTTGAGCGCCCCCACAACCACCGAAGATGATCGCTCAACTCTGCGAAAGCTTCAGGTGAAGCAGTCGTAAAAGGCCGATCCATGAAGTAATCGGCGCAGAGCGAAACTACGGCGACGCCGGTTTGCGCCGAAAGTTCGTTCATTTCGCCGATTCCGGAATCGGTCGCCACCGGGTTTGCATTCATGCCGTATAGATCGTAGATCCACTCGATGGCATCCACGCCCGCGGCAGCGGCAGACGGAAACTCTTCCCGCCAGCGCGTGCATGGAAAGGCTTGAAAGCGCCCTGGTTCGGGCGGCAACAGCCGGCCCTGCATGACGGCAATGCGCATTACGCCAACACCTCCCCGGCTGCCGGAACAATCATGTTGGCCGCAAGTTCCTCGCGATCGAGGAACGGCCAGAGGTCTTCGAGTGGCTTGGAAACGAACGACCCATCGGCAAGCTGCACGGAAGCCAGGCGCGGTTGGCGCACTTCATCCGGAATCATGCGGACATCGCACACCACCGGACCGGGCCGGTCGAGCACACGCTGGATTTCGGCCCGTAGATTGGACTGGTCCGGAATGCTGTCCGTGGCGATTCCGTAAGCCTCAGCGACTCTCCGGACATCCGGCAGCGACTGGCCGGTGCGGCTGTCGCAACCAATGCGCGCTTCTCCAAAGAAGCTCCTCTGCGAGGCGCGGATAGAAGCGTAGCCGTTGTTGTTCAACACGAAGAACTTGATCGGCAACTTCAGCCGCGCGACAGTTTCGAGTTCCTGAATGTTGAATTGGAATCCGCCGTCTCCATCCACGCACACCACCCGGCGCCGCCCGCCGGCCAGGCATACACCGGTCGCCGCGGCGATGCCGAATCCCATGGCGCCCAGCGCAGTGGTGTGGAAAATGCGCTGGCCCTGCTTCACGCGGAGAGCCAACAGCACCAACTCAATGCCGGTGCCCGAACTGCCCGACACGTAGTAGTCGTCTTTATTGAGGACTTCCGACAGAACGTCCGCCAGGTTGTAACAACTGACCAGGCCGGGCCGCCGATGTTCCTCCTGAACCAGGGGATAACGCTTTTTCCATTGAGCACAGCGTTGCTTCCACGGCGACCGGTCGCGGCGGGCGATGGCGTGGCCCTGCCGGAGGAGTTCGCGGAGGAAGGCGCCGGCATCGGCCCAGATCCGCGTTCGCACCGAATCCCCCATCTTGCCCAACTCCGCGGGATCGATATCGACCATCACCTTGTGCGCCGAGCGGGCAAACTGTTCGGGGGAGTAGCCAGTGACCACGCGATCCAGGCGAGCGCCCACCGCCAGCAGAAAATCGCTGTTCTGCACGGCGAAGTTGGCTCCGCGGGCAGCCAGGGTGCCAGGCCGCCCTACGTGGAGCGGATGATCGTCGCCGACGATATCGAGAGCCAGCCAGGTGGTTTCGACCGGCGCATCCAGCAAATCCACCACCTGCAGGAATTCGCGTTCCGCATGGGCCAGGCGGATGCCGTTGCCAGCCAGCACCAGCGGCCTTTCGGCGCGATTCCACAGGCGGATCACGTTCCGTACCTGGTCCTCCAGGCCGGCGGAATCCGGCGCGGCCATGGGCGCTTTGAATCCGGCCAGACTCTCCTCGTCGATGGGGCAGGCCTGCACATCGAGTGGGATATCGATCCACACCGGCCCGGGCCGCCCACTCTTTGCCAAGTAGACCGCGCGCTCCAGGTGGTAGCGGATGGTATTCGGATCGACCACCGTCACCGCGTATTTAGTGATCGATCTGACAATCGAGACGATATCCACTTCCTGAACTCCCACCTGGCGTACGCCGAGCGGCTTGCCGTCCATCTTGAACATGCGATCGGCCCGCTTCACCTGGCCGGAAATGAAAAGACACGGAGTGGAATCCAGCCAGGCGCCCGCCACGCCGGTGACGGCATTGGTCCCCCCGGGGCCGGTCGTCACCAGTGCGACACCCAGATGATTGGTGGCCTTGGAGTAGTTTTCGGCGGCGATGGCGCTGGCCTGCTCGTGCAGGTTGCAGACGAATTCGATCTCCTTGCAGCGCGCCAGCGAATCGTTCAGATGCATGGCTCCGCCGCCGGTGACCAGAAAGACGTGCTTGACGCCGAGCTTGGCCACGAAACCGACGACATAATCGGAGAGCTTGATCATGGTTATGCGGATTCGCGCCCGGCGCCTACCAGTTGCCCGGCCATAATCATGTCCACCAGTTCCCGTACCGCGCCGTTGCCGCCCGGGGCTCGCGTGACCACATCCGCGCATGATCGCACAACTGGCCGCGCATCCGCCGGTGCGGCCGCCAGGCCGGCCAGTTTCATCGCCGCCAGGTCGTTCACGTCGTCTCCCATGAAGCAGATTTCTTCCAGGCCAATCCCGTGTCGTTCCGCAAAAGCCCGTAAAGCGGCGGCCTTATCCTTACACCCTTTGGCGACGTCGGTGAGATTCATCTTCACGGCGAAGCGATCCACCAGCGGGCTGTCCTCGCCGGAAATCAGCGTTACGATCAAGCCCGCCTTGCGTGCCAGCGAGACACCCATGATATCGGCGAAAGAGAATCGCTTCCATTCGGCTCCCTCGGGTCCCCACCAGACGCCGCCGTCGGTCAGCACTCCATCGACGTCGAGCGCCATCGCTTTCAGCACGCTCATTTCAGGCGGCCGTTCCTACGCGGCGCAGCTTCTTGATGATCGGCTGCTCGCGTTCCACCACGCGCTTTACGCCATCGCCCAACGATTGTTCGACGATGCGCACATAGCCCACGATTTTGGTGATACCGTTCGGCTCGAGCGAGGCGGCCTGGTCCGACCCCCACATGGATCGATCCAGCGTGATATGGCGTTCGATGGCGCAGGCGCCCAACGCCACGGCGGCGACCGTGGAAGGCAGGCCGGTCTCATGGCCCGAATATCCCACCGGGACATGATAGCGTTCCTTCATGGTCACAATCGCCTTCAAGTTCAACTCCGGGTAATACGCCGGGTACGCGCTGCAGGCGTGCAGCAGAATCAGATCCTTGGTGCCTAACACTTCCACCGCGTGATCGATTTCCTCGATCGTGCTCATGCCGGTGGATAGAATAACCGGCTTGCCCTTCGAGCGGGTGTGGCGCAGCAGGCCGTCGTCGGTGAGCGACGCAGAAGCGATCTTGTAACACGGCGGATCGAACTGGTCTATAAAGTCGGCCGATTTCTCGTCCCAGCACGAGGCGAACCAAGGCATCTTGACCTCGCGGCAGTAGCGGTCGATCAGACGGTATTCGTCATGGCCAAACTCCAGGCCGCGCTTCAAATCGCCGTTCGTGGTGCCGAACGGGCTTTCCCGCAGCTTGGCCAACTCCTCCGCCGAATACACGACTTCCACCGTGCGCTTCTGGAACTTCACGGCATCGCAGCCCGCCGCTACCGCCACGCTGATCAGGCGGCGCGCCAGATCGATATCGCCGTTATGATTGATGCCAATCTCGGCGATGATGTAGCACGGGTGTTGGTCGCCCACCAGCTTGTTGCCGATCAAAACCGGGGCGCCTTCGTTGGTGTTCAGGTTGTCCATCTCACACTCCCACAGGCGCGGTCAGCGTAGCGGCGCCGCGCAAAGTTTCCACCATATACTCCAAAGCGACGGGACCAATTCCCGGGTAAAGCCCGATCCAGAACACCTGGTTCATCACGGCATCGGTTTGGCTGAGCGAGCCAACCACGCGGAAGTGCGACTCGCGGTAAGCCGGCTGGCGCGCCAGGTTGCCGCCGAACAGCAGCCGCGTCGCGATCTTGCGGTCTTCCAGGTAACGCGTCACCTGGTTGCGCGAGAACGGGGCATCCGGCCGGACCGCGATAGGAAAACCGAACCAGCTCGGCTCCGCGCCGGTGGTGGCTTCGGGCAGCACGAAGAACTCCTCCACGCCCGCCAGCCCTTCGCGCAGCGCTCTGAAGTTGTGCCGCCGCGCCTCGACGAATCCGTCCAGCTTTTCGAGTTGCGCCACGCCCACCGCCGCCTGCATGTCGGTAAGCTTCAGGTTGTAGCCGATGTGGGAATACGTGTACTTGTGATCGTAACCGCTGGGCAGATCGCCCAGTTGCCAACCGAACCGCTTGCCGCACGTGTTGTCGCAGCCCGGTTCGCACCAGCAGTCGCGGCCCCAGTCGCGGAAGGATTTGGCGATGGTGTCGAGCAGCGGCGTGTTAGTCAACACCGCGCCGCCCTCGCCCATCGTGATGTGATGGGCCGGATAGAAGCTTACCGTCGCCAGGTCGCCGAAGGTGCCGGTCTTGCGCCCGTAATAGGTGGATCCGACCGCATCGCAGCAATCCTCCACCAGCCACAAATCGTGCTTCTGCGCGAAGCCGGCCACCGCGCCCACATCGAATGGATTTCCCAGTGTGTGGGCGAAGATCATGGCACGGGTGCGCGGCGAGAGAGCGGCTTCGAGTTGCGACGTGTCGACATTGTAAGTGGGCAGCGTAACATCCACGAAGACCGGGACCAGGCCATTCTGCAGAATAGGATTCACCGTGGTGGGAAAGCCGGCCGCCACCGTGATCACCTCGTCGCCGGGCCGTAAGCGCCGTTCGCCCAGGCGCGGCGAAGTCAGCGCGGAAAGCGCCACCAGGTTGGCCGACGATCCGGAGTTTACCAGCAGGCACTGGCGCATTCCTATCCAATCGGCAAATTCCCGCTCGAACCGCTCGGCGTAACGTCCCGCGGTCAGCCAGAAGTCCAGCGAGGCATCCACCAGCAGCCGCATTTCGGCTTCGTCGAAAACCTTGCCTGAAACCGGCACCGGATCGCAGCCGGGGGAAAACGGGCGCGCGGGGAAAGCCTCATGGGTGTACTCCGTCACCAGGTCCAGAATCCGCTGGCGAAGTTGCCGGCCTTTTTCCGTCATGCCAGAAACTCCCGGTACCAGGCGATGGTTCGTTCCAATCCTTGATCGAGCGTGAACAGCGGCGACCAGCCCAGCAGCATGCGAGCGCGCGCCGCGCACAGCGACTGGCGGGGGATTTCGCAGGTGGCTTCGTTGAGGACGAGTGGCTCCAAGCGAGTCCCCATGGCTTGCACGATCCGGTTCACCAGCTCCATCACCGTCACTTCGGTTTCATTGGAGAAGTTGAAGGCCTTGCCGCGCAGTTCGGGTCTGCCAAAAAGTTGTTCGGCCAGCAGCATGTAGGCGGCGGCTCCGTCTTCCACGTAGAAGTAATCGCGCACATAGCTGCCGTCGGAGCGAATGACGGGCCGCTCGCCCCGCAGCAGGCTCCGGATGGCGCTGGGCACGATGCGGTTCCAGTTCAGATCTCCGCCGCCGTAGAAATTCCCGCAGCGCGTCACCGCTACCGGCAAATCGAAGGTTGCGGCGTAAGACTGCGCAATCATGTCGGCGCAGGCCTTGCTGACGTCATAGGGAAAGCGGCCGGCCAGCGGCGCGTCTTCCGTGTAAGGGAGCTTTTCCTGCGAACCATACGCCTTGTCGGAAGATGCGATCACAATCGAGCGCACGCCCGGCGAGCGCCGGCAGGCTTCGAGCACCGTCCAGGTGCCGCGAATATTGCTTTCAAACGTCGAAATCGGGTTGCGGTTGGCGATTCCTACGATGGCCTGGGCAGCCACATGAATCACAACCCCGGTTTCATATTCGCCGATGGCGCGTTCCACGATATCGTGGTCGCAAATGTCGCCCCGCACCAGGTTCACCCGCTCCGCCGTACCGGAACGCAGGAGTTCGCTGCGCGGAACCCAGTCCCGCACCAGGCAAGCCACCTCGGCTCCCTGTTCCACCAGGCGGCGCGTCAGCCAGCCACCCAGCAGCCCGGTGGCCCCGGTCACCAGCACGCGGCGATCCCGCCAAAACCCCGCCGTCATTTCCACACCTTCCACGGCGCCCTGCCATCCTTCCAGAGGTCGTTCAGATACTGATATTCGCGGAAAGTATCCATGGCATAAAAAAAGCCGTCGTGCTGGTAAGCCATCAGTTCGCCATCGACGGCGAGCCGCTCCAGGGTCTCCCGCTCCAGGATGCAGTCGTCCCCCCCGATGTAGTCGAACACGCCGCGATTGAAAACCATGAACCCCGCGCTGATCCAACCGTCGGCCTGCGGCTTCTCCTTGAATCGATCGACGTGCCCTTCCGGATCGAGCGTCACGGCCCCAAAGCGGGAGATGGGCCGCACCGCCGTCACCGTCGCCAGCTTTCCATGGGCCTGGTGAAACGCGACGATCTTCGCGAGATTCGCGTCGGTCAACCCGTCGCCATAGGTGAGTAGAAAGGTGTCGTCCTCAATATACTTCTGGATCCGTTTGACGCGTCCACCGGTCATCGACTCCAGGCCGGTATCCGCCAGGGTTACCTGGAAGCCCTGTTCCTCATGGCAGCCGTTGTAGTGGATTTCGGATTTCTGGCCGAGGCACATTGTAAAATCGTTGTTCATCGCCTCGTAATTCAGGAAATAGTCCTTGATCATGTTGCCGCGGTACCCGAGGCACAGCACGAATTCCCGAAACCCGTAGCTGGCATAAGTCTTCATAATGTGCCAGAGAATCGGCCGGCCGCCGATCTCCACCAGGGGCTTCGGTCTGAATTCGGTCTCTTCGCGCAGGCGTGTCCCAAGACCGCCACAAAGCACGACCACCTTCATTCGGGCTTTCCTCCCTAGTATTATCCGGTACCAGCGCGCGTGAGACTAGACTGCGGAGGGCTATATGCTTGAGTTAACGAAAGTATACTAGTATCCCGTCTCACAAGTTCACACCATGATTCCGGAGCTTTGTACCAGGGGGACGGCTTCAGCCGGCTTCAGCCGTGCCGGAATGGGACCTGCTAGACATGGCCTTTAGGCCCTGCAACAGAGCCCGAACGGCGCCATGTCGCCAGCGGCCGACTGCAAGGAAAAGTTCATCGCCCGCCGCGGCGTATGGCCGACAGAGCGTCGCGCGCCACATCGGAAGAGTTAGACTGGAGGCACGTCAGGGATGGGTTCTTCGATAACACGGCGCGAGTGGGCACGGCTGACTGTGGGCGCGGCCCTGCTGGCTGCCGCCCGACTAAAAGCACGCGCCGCCGGCTTGTCCTGGGATACGCCGGTCCGCGGCGGCCCGGGCTCCGAGCGCAAGTACCGTGTGGATGCGCAAGTGGTGTTGTTTTCCGTGCCGCTGCTGCGCCGCTCCGGGGTGGGTGCGGGCACAGCCGCCTGGCGGGAATCGAGCGAGGGCGACGGCACCACGCGCGTTCTCGATTTCGCCGCATACTCGCTGCCCGACCGCGCCGCCGGGTTGAAGCGGCTTGGGTTCATCCAGGAGAGGGTCAAGCTGACACAGGCCGGTATGGCCGAAGCCATCTATTTCGGCCTGATGACGGCGTCGGCCGAAGAGAGCGCCGAAGAGGCTCGCAAGGCGCTCCACTCCACTGCCAGCCAGGTGGCGTTCACGGCGATAGACGCCCACATCCAAAGCCATTCGATAGAGACCGCGACCGCGCACTTCACCGCGCCCGTGGAGCTTTCCGTGGGCCACCGCATACAGTTGGAGCAGATGGCGCGCCAGGCTCTAGCCGCCGCTCCGCGCAAATCGGCGGACCTCTCTCCGGACGGTCAGTCGCCGCCTCCCTTCCTCGAAGCTTTGGCCGAATTGCTGCGCCAGCCGAACGGCGGCGGCGGCCGCTACATCTACAACGGCCGTCTCTACCGCCTGTGGCTGCGGCGCGCAGCCGACCCCAAAGCCAGCGAGCGTTTTCGCTCCAGCGGCCTGGCATCCGGCCCGGTCATCGCCGTAGCCGGCAAATTGCAGCGCATCGTCGGCGGTAAACCGATCGACTTTCGCCTGTGGGTGGAAGAGTCCGCCGCCCATCCGGTGCCGCTCCGCATCGAGTACCAGCCCAAGTCATACCTGCGGCTGGCGTTCGAAGCCGAGGCGTGAGCGGCGAGTCCTCCCACTTTCCGCTGTCCACACTTTTCCTTTGTTAACCTGTAGGCGTGTCCTGGGCCGCTTTGAGTAGGCTTTCGGCTGGCTGTATTGCAGTCGCGTTGTGCGCAGCCGCGATGGGTGGCGACACGGGGCGACCCGTCTCCGATGAAGCCTTGCGACTGGTTGCTCTGCGGGCCATCTTCACCGACATGCAGGTTTCCGTCGATCCGGGCAGGAGAATCGATGACTCCGGGCCGAAGAAGCCGAAGCCTGGTGAGATGTACGTTCCCGACGCCTTTGCGAACGAGAGCGTGTATCGAGTCATTGGGGCGGCGAGGAACGAAGTGGAGAGCTGTGCATCGGAGAATCTCGGCACCGAGAAGTTCTCGAATACGCGGCGGGTGCGGTTTAGACTGTTTCGATGGCCGAACGAGGATGATGCCGGGCTGGTGGCCGTTCTCCAATACGATTTCCTGGGCGCGAGTCCGGCGGGGTCTTGCTGGTCTGTTGGCCTCTTGGTCCACCTGGTCAAGAATGCGGAGAACTGGGAGGCGCGCGACGAGTATTTGCTGGATACACAGCACCATTCTTCGTTGCAGCGAGTCGAACTCCTGGATCTTACCGGCGAGGGTGCGGATGAGCTTGCGGTTGAGTCGAACTCCGGTGGCGCGGGAACCTCTGGAACCAGTTTTCACGTGTTCGCGTTGGGGGGGACGATTTGAAGAGGAGCTTGACACTCCTTCCCGATTGGAGTACATGGAGCGGGATAACTATACGCAGGTGTTCGATGTCAACCGGACCCGCAAGCGTCGTGGCCAGGAATTCTGCTTCTTGAAAACGGCGCTTTATGAGGAAGGTGAGTGGTTCAAGCCTCCTCTCGTGACTCACCCGTGCTACGAAAGCCGTAAAGGCGAGGTTTTCGATGGGGTCGCGGATCGCAATAAGATGCTCGCCCCGTTGCGCTGAGCCGTGGGGCAGGTCCCCGACCACACCTTGTCGATGTGCTGGCAGTAGGGCTTTAGTAACATTGAAACGGAGGGGGAGGAGACTGTGACGGAAAACGAGCGGGACTTAGGAAGGCGCTGGTTCGAGGAGGTTTGGAACAAGGGCCGTCGCGATGCGATTTCCGAATTACTTTCGCCGGAAGGCGTGCTGCACGAAGGCGGGTCCGATTCAGTGGGTCCAGGCGGGTTCTACCCGTTCTTCGACCGCATGAAGAACACGCTGTCGGACATTCGCGTGACTGTTCACGACGCCATCGCCGAGGGTGATCGCCTCTGTGTTCGTTGGTCGTGCACTGCGACGCATACCGGCCCTGGACTGGGTGTTCCTGCGACCGGAAAACCTATCGACGTGACCGGCATCACTATCTTTCGGGTTGCCGGCGGCAAAGTTGTCGAGGGCTGGCAGAATTGGGACATGCTGGGAACAATGCAACAGATCGCAGGCGCTGGACGAGGGGCTACCTACGTCGCCGCTTCATAGCGCGGCGTACGATTGCAAACTATGGACCGGCCGGGGCCATCGACCTGTTCGGTCCGAGGTATACTAGTGGCCCATCGAACCCAGCAGCCGTCACGCTTACGGTATACTGGCTCTCTCCGATGCCCAAGCTGGTCTCTATCGTCGGTCCGCTGTGCGGAGGCGTCTTTCCGCTCCCCGAAAGCGAAGCGGAGACCTTCTCGATTGGCCGCTCGGTGAACAACACCCTCTGCATCCCGGATCCCTCGGTCTCAAGGAACCATTGCGTGCTGGCCCGCCGCGCCGCGCAGGTTGTCATCACCGATAGCGGCAGCGTCAACCGCACTTACATCAACGGCATGCCGCTCGTCGAGCACACGCTCCGCAACGGCGATGAAATCAAGCTCGGCGAGTCGCTGTTCCTCTTCGTCACCGAAGCCGGGCCCGGCACTCCGCAGGGCGAGCCGCCGGCGCCGGCCACCGGAATTCACTCGGCCAGCACCCAGATGCTCCGCGCGCCGCACAGCATCCGTGTCAGCGGTGCCCTCGGGCACTACTTCGATGCATTGCTGGGGGTGGGCGAGGTGATTCCGTCCGCCGCGCGCGTGGACGACATAGGGCGCCGGATACTGGAATCGTTGTGCGCCGCGCTGGCGGCCGAGCAGGGAACGTTGATCATTGGAGGAGCCAGTCCCGGCGAGCCCGACTCCGTAATCGAGTGGCGGAAAGCGCATCTTAGCGAGGGTGTTTCGGTGTCACCTGCCGCGTTGTTGGACAAGATGACGCGGGAGCCCGCGCCCGTGCTGTGGCGGCGTCCCGCAACGCCGGCCGCCGCGAGCCCACCAGGCATGGCTGTCGGACCGCGAGTCAGTTCCATCCTGGCCGTCCCTCTGCTGGCGTTCGAGCGCTTCATCGGCGTCCTCTGTTTCGCTGCCGGCAATCCCAAGGCGGGCTTTGAGGAAGATCATCTTCGCTTCCTGAGCAAGGCCGCCGGGCTCACGGCCGCCCTGGTGGATGCCGCGCTCAGCGCGCGTTACAGGGAAAGCGAAATCCGGCAGCGCTCGGCGGTTGCCAACCTGGAACACAACATGGTCGGCGAGGGCCCCCGTATGCGCCGGGTCTACGACACCATTGCCAAGGTGGCGCCGACCGATTCCACCGTATTGATTCTCGGCGAGAGCGGTACCGGTAAGGAACTGGCCGCCACCGCTCTCCATCGCAATAGCCTGCGCGCCGGCAAGCCGTTCCTGGCCATCAATTGCGCGGCCATTACCGAGACTCTGCTCGAAAGCGAGTTGTTCGGCCACGAGAAGGGCGCCTTCACGGGTGCGGTCGCGCAGAAAAAGGGAAAGTTGGAAGAGGCCCAAGGCGGCACGGTCTTCTTCGATGAGGTGACCGAGATGTCTCCCTCCCTGCAGGCCAAACTGCTGCGCGTCCTGCAGGAGCGGGAGTTCGAACGCGTCGGAGGCACGCGCCCCATCCGTGCCGATGTGCGTATCGTGACGGCCACCAACCGCGATCTGGAGGACTCCATCCGCCGCGGCGCGTTTCGCGCCGACCTTTTTTACCGGCTCAACGTGGTCTCCTTGCTCCTGCCACCGTTGCGGGAGCGGCGCGAGGACATCGAGTCGCTGGCCAACCACTTCGTGCGCAAACACAGCCGTAAATTGAAGAAATGGATTAGCGGCATTTCACCGCAGGCGCTTGCGCTCCTGCGCGGGTACGACTGGCCGGGCAACGTACGCGAATTGGAGAACGCCATCGAACGTGCTCTGGTGCTCGGCGGTACCGATAGCATTCAGCCTGAGGACCTGCCCGAATCGGTGATTGAATCGGGCGGGTCCCCGGCCGTCTCTGCAGGCGGCTTCAACGACTCCATTACAGAAGCCAAGAAGCGCCTCATCCTCGAGACCTTTCAAAGAACCAACGGAAATCACGCGGAATCCGCGCGGCTGCTCGACCTACACCCCAATTCGCTGCATCGCATCATCCGCAACCTGAACTTGAAGCCCAGACCCGAGGCATGAGGTGTTCCGGCCGGTTGCCGCCAGGAAGAGCGACGGACTGCAGGTTCGGAATTCGTACTTCTGGATTTGCATGGCCGCCCGCCCCGGCTCCACGCGCACGATCTTGCCGGCAACAACCAGGCTCAGGTGTACCGAATCGAACAGCAGTACCGGCCATTTCACACTCAATGTAGTGTCCGCGCCCAACTCGAGCGGGCGCTCGGTCGTAAACAGCACGCCGCAACTGCTGATGTTCAGAATCGTGCCCCTACCTGCGTCGTCCGTAGTCCTGTAACGGACCGGAAGTGTCAGTTGAAAGCGTACCGCTTTGCGGTTTCGTCCGCGGTACGCCGAATCGTCGGGCGAAGGTGTCGAACAGTACCTGCGGGCGGCGGCGAGCGGTTTGACTGAAGCTGCTGCTGAGGTGTACATACGTCTCCCTCAAGGCAATCGCGGGGCCACCCGCCCCGCTGCTATCGGTTTGTTGAAAACGCGGGGCTTGCCCGGTCACTCGCGTGTCATCGGTGCCCGCTCTGGCGAACAGAAGTGTTTCGGCTCTAACCCGATGGTTTGTCGGCGACCTCCCTCGCTGGCTCAATCGCCGGGCTGCCTCCGTTTCGCCGTTTTGGCCACCGGCATGAAGCGGTATATGAAACTGGTGTCGAAGCGGCCGGCCTGGAAATCGGGGTCGCGCTGGGTAACACAGCCGCGACCGTGAGGGAGCGGTAAACGAACTTCCGAAGCAGGAGCCTGGCCGTGCATCGCGATCCAGTTTGTAAGGGCGTTATCGCAAGGGACGGCCTCCTTCTCTAATATGTTCATGCTATTCCCCACGCCCGTCATTGCTTGTAGAATTACTACCCATGAAGAACCGATTTGCAGTCGTGGCTGCTCTCGCCATCATCGCGAGCACATCCGGCCTGGCGGCCGAGCAGAAGACGATTACCGGGTGGGTCCTCGACTCGGCGTGTGCTTTCACTAAGGGACTGACAAAGCCCATCAGTGCCGAGTGCGCGATATCCTGCGCCAAGAACGGATCGCCGCTCGTCATCTTGCGGGACGACGGCTCCATTTACTGGCCGATCGCAGAAACGATGCCGGCGGAAGGGCAGAATAAACGGCTCATGCCGTTTGCCGGCAAACGCGTCAGGGCGACGGGCAAGACCTATGTGCGCGGCGGCTCCAATGCGATCGTCATCGACAAGATCGTCGAAGCACCTGGCCAGTAATCCCTCTCGCTGGGGGTCTCTGCCGGCTTCGCGCTGGTGCTTCCCCGACGGCTGCCGGTCAGGTGCACCGGCAGCGTAGAGGTCCTTCGCCTGTTATGTTTTGAGTGGCGGACGATCCGGGGATTTACGTCGGGATTCTGATCAGAGCCGGCGCCGATGAAACCTGGCGCTGTACCAAGGTTCCCGATCTGCATCAACTTTGGGATTTGCGCTTTAGTGCGATTGACTACCTGCCGAAATCCGCTTGGCGTGCCCATCATGGCTGGACGCGGGCGCAGCCCCATCACCTCGAAATACGATCCGCCGACCACCCCGGCGCGAACCTCGCGAGGCTCTCCCAGGCCGACCATCGTGAAGCCGATCGTCGAGAAGTCGCCGAACGCGCTCAGCGTTTTCACGCGTGACCGTAAGTCCTCGATCTCCGGCACGGAGAACGTGGTGTTGTCGGTGCCGATGCCGCGCGCGCTTTGCCGGATGTAGATCAGCCGGTCCTCGTTGCGATTGACCAGCGGCCGCAGACGCCGCGCACCAGGCTGAACATGGCGGCGTTCGCGCCGATTCCGAGGGCCAAGGTCAGCACTACGGTCACCGTGAACCCTCTGGTGCGGGCCAGCGAACGGGCCGCGAATTTCAAATCGTGCAGGAACGTTACGATGTTATCGAGCATCCCGATTGCTCCTCGAGTGTAGATGGCTTCTCCGCATTGCAATCGGCCGGCCATTTCGCGAGACCGTGCAAGTGATTGAAACTATTCACTGTCTTGGAAGCCGCATCCGGCGCGACTGTCCATTTTTGGGAATCGTGCTTTATGTCGCGCGACCCGCGGTCCGTGCATGATCGTTTGCCCGCAAGGAACCGGCGGCAAAGGCCACCGGCGTTACAAGGAAACACAGGCCGTAGCCGGTGTTTCTTCCGTAGCGCCGGCGGTCTTTGCCGCCGGTGTTTTGCCCGGCCCGGCCTTCCTCTAAGCCGGTCTTCGTCAGACAGGAGTGTTCCCGGGTCAGGTTTCCTTGCTGCGGAAGGATGGCGACTAGCGCGGGCCGCGGCCAAAGCGGTAGCTGAGCGAAAGGGCGACGCTCGAGGGCAGGCGAACGCCAACCACCCGCTCGAACGGAGCGAGCTCATCCGAGAGGGCCAGAGCTTCGGTGGTTTGGCCGGTGTAGCCGCTGGCGATCAGGAAGTTGGCGCCGGCTTCCAGGCGGCTGCCGAACTGGCGGGCGAGCGCGCCGCGCAACTCGCGGACGGACACGCTGATGAAGCCATCGCCCAACGGCTTGCGGCCCACGGTCTCGAACTCGGCGCGGGCGCGCAGGCCGAATGGCAGGCGGTCCAGCGTCCCCAAAACGTCGGCAATGAGGCGCGGCGCTTCGGGCACCGGCGCGCCACTGACGAGATCGCGTGCGTCGGCCTTCGACATCGATGCCTGCAGAAACCCGCCGTGGAAGGAGTGGCGCGCGGCGACCGTGATGTAGCGATTGCGGCTGGGCCCCTCATCGAACTGGAGGCCGGTATCCGGGTCGATCTTGGCTAGCGATTCCTGCTGCGTGATGCGGCCGAGCGTCACCCGAAAATCGGTATCGCCGACGGCCTTATGTACCACCATCTGGTAGGCGTGCGCGCGGCTGACCGGCGTCCCCTGGGTAGTGCCGGTGCCGATGCGCGGATCGTTGGTGAAAAAGGTCTGGCCAAAGCTCAAGGAGACGGACGGCAGCGGCAACCGCTTCGGCGCGATGAGGCTTAGCGTGGATTTTGGCGAGTTCACTCCCACCCATTTGCTGTAGGAATTGGCCGGATTGAGCAGGTCGGCGTCGCCGATGCCGATTTCGTCGCGGCGCCAGCCGAGGTTGTAATGCAGCCAGGAGGTGAGCTTGCCATCCATCGCAACGTAGGGCGCCAGATCGCTCAGCGTCACGTCGTTGGCGGTGACCTTTTCGAATGCGCCGTACACGGCGGGGTTGTCGGACTCGTAGTGGTCCAGGTCGAGCCGGCGCGGCGCATCCCGCTGCTCATCCATGCCGATCAGAAGCGCGAGATATTGGTTCACCGGATGCACGTAATTGGCGCTGCCGCCGGCCACGGTGCGGAATTCGCTCTGCCGGATCAGACCGTCGCCGAAATTGGAATCGAGCGCCAGGTTGTAAGTGCGAAAGAAGCCGGAGAGCTGGAGTTCGCTCGATTCCGTCATATGCCACCTATCGTTGAGCGCGACTTCGGCGGTGTGGGTCTGGTCGCGCTGGCGCGGGTCGATCGTGTCATGCAGGTTCGGCACGTCGATCGGCACCAGGCCGGGCACCTTGGATTGGCCGTAGTAGCCGATGCCGAAAAGAGTGAGCTGGTGATGGCCGATGTCGAACAAGCGTTCGCCATTCAGTTTGTACTGCTGGCGATGTTCCAGCGTGTCGAGAAAGCCGTTGCCATAAGAAGCCTGGATGGCGAGCCACGCCTTGGTGGCGGGATTGCCCGGGCTCCAACCGGCGGCTAGGTCGATGTCGCGGTAATCGCCGGTGACGGTGGCAAACGGCTCCAGCCGCGGGCGAAAGGCATAGATCGCGGCCATATCGACGGAGTGGTTGCCTTCGCGGACGTTAAACGCGCCGCCATCGGTCACCACGGCTTCGATGACCCCGGGGATCATGATGTCGGGATCCGCGTAGCCATTGCCGTGCGCATTGGCGCTGAGGTTGTTGGGAACCAGGTAGCTGCCGGCTGCCAGGTATTGAGCGATCGGCTCGCCGTGATCCCCGGCCACGCCGGGGGCGAAGTACTGTGGCGCCTTGATGCCGCCGGAAGCGGATTCGACCGGCAGGCCGGGGATGGAGACCGGGGCGCCGGGGCGGCCTGGATTGGCGTCGAGGACGTCTTCGCGAACGTTGACGCGCTGTGCCGGGTCGGGATGATCGAGGTCTGCCTCACCAGCGTCCGCCGTGACGGTTACGGCCTCGTGGCGGGAAGCCATGCGGACGAACTTCAGGTCCACCCTAAGCGCCTCGCCTTCCCCCAGAGGGAAGGTTTGCGTGGCTGGCTCGAAATCGCCGGCGCTGGCGCTGAGCGTGTAGGTCCCCGGCGCCAGTGAGCGAAACAGGAACTGGCCGTCGGCGCCACTTGTCGCGCTAGGTTGCGCCGCGCCGGCGCCGCCGCTCAACCGCAGGACGGCGCCGGGAACCAGGTTACCCTGCGGATCGGTCACCCGACCCGCTACGCTGCCGTCGGCGGCAAGTAGCGCAGCGTGCAGGAGCAACGGTATCGCCGGCAGGCAACGCATGCTGAAGCGCAGCGTAATCATGGCAATTGGTGACGGTTTCCGTAGCACGTTTGTTAGATTTGTATGTCCAACACGGTAACACAATTCTGCAATTGGTAGCCCGTCAGCGGGTGTGCGGCGGGTGCGCGACATAAATGGAGGGATCGGGCTGGGCGCTGGGCCGCCACTACGCCCGCTTGGCTTCGCGGCGGATGCCCTCGGCGATCCACACCCGGAGTTGGGTTTGGTAGCCTACTGGATTCGGGGCCGCGATGTGCTACGCCGCGGCGATCCGCTCGGGCGCCAGCCTAAGGGGCAAACCGGGTATGTCCACCAAGTAATCGCAACCGCAATGGCCTTCGCAGAACACGATATATGGTATGCGTATCTCAAAGGGATTCTTATGAGACTGCGACCGTTGACTATTGTTTTTCCGCTTGTGTCGATCGCCGGCATGGTGCAGGCGCTGGCCGCCGCCGAGCCGTTCCGCGACCCCAATCTGCCGCTCGAGCGGAGAGTGGACGATCTGGTTTCCCGGCTGACTCTGGACGAGAAGATCGCCATGCTCGGGCAGGTCCAACCAGCCATCGCGCGGCTGGGAATCAATGCATTCACCAACTTCACCGAGGGGCTGCACGGTTTGGGCTGGGTGTGGGGCGGCAGCGTCACGGCCACCACTTTTCCGCAGTCGGTGGGACTGGGCGAAACCTGGGACCCCGGGATTCTTCGCCAGGCAGGGGCCGTGGAAGGGTATGAAGCCCGCGTCTATTTCAAGAAGTACGATGGCGCCCGCGTCGGCCTCGCCATCCGGGCGCCCAACGTGGATTTGGCCAGGGACCCGCGATGGGGACGGACGGAGGAGTCATTCGGCGAAGACCCCTACCTGGTCGGCAAAATGTCGGTTGGTTATATCAAGGGGCTGCAGGGCGACAACCCGAAGTACCTGCTCTCGGCATCGACGATGAAACATTTTCTGGCCAACAGCAATGAAGATGGCCGGACCAGTTCCTCCTCCGATTTCGACGAACGGAACCTTCGCGAATACTACCTGGTTGGGTTCCGGATGGGCATTGAGGAAGGGAATGCGCAATCGTTCATGGCATCGTACAACGCGGTCAACAAAATCCCCAACACGGTGTCGCCGTTCCTCAGAGACATCGTGGAGAAAGAATGGAAATTCGATGGAATGATCTGCACGGATGCGGGCTCACTGCCCAACCTCACGCGCCAGTTCCACTACTATCCGGATCCCACGGCCGCGGTGGCGGGGTCGGTCAAGGCGGGCATTACGGTGTTCCTCGATCGATACGACGCGCCGCTGCGGGATGCACTGGAGAAAAAGCTGGTCACCGAAGCCGATATCGAACGCAACATCCGCGGCAACATTCGGATGCGCATCCGGCTGGGTGAGTTCGATCCGCCCAAGCTGTCGCCCTACAACGACATTTCGGGCACCGAGGAACCCTGGTACGGCGAAAAGAATAAGGCTCTCGCCAGAAAGATTACGCAGGAATCCATCGTCCTGCTCAAGAACAGCGATAACCTGCTGCCGCTGGACAAGAGCAAACTGCGCTCGATTGCGGTGATCGGCCCCTACGCCGACAAAGTGCTGGTGGACTGGTATGCGGGGATGCCGCCGTATACGGTGACGCCGATCGAAGGAATCCGGAACAAGGTTGGCGCTGGTGTGCGGGTCCGTTATGCGCCGGACGATTACAACCGCTACGCATCCAACCTCGCCGCCGAATCCGATGTCGCGATCGTGTTCGTGGGCAACCATCCGATGTGCAACGCGCCGTTCGGCCGGTGCCCGTTGCCGAGCGAGGGCAAGGAAGCCGTGGATCGCAAGTCCATCGACCTGGACCCGGCGCAGCTCAACCTGATCCGCAGAGTGAAAGCGGCGAACCCGAAGACCATCGTGGTGCTGATTTCCAGCTTCCCGTACTCGATCGGTTGGGTGCAGGAGAACGTCCCGGCGATTCTCCACATGGCGCACTCCAGCCAGGAAGAAGGCAACGCGCTCGCGGATGTGCTGTTTGGCGACTACAATCCGGCCGGGCGGCTGGTGGCCACGTGGGTGAGATCGCTCGACGATTTGCCGCCCATGATGGACTACGACATTCGCAAAGGCCGCACCTATCTCTACTTCAAAGGGCAGCCGTTGTTTCCTTTCGGATTCGGCTTGAGTTACACAGCATTCGAGTATTCCAACTTGCGCATTTCGTCCGAATCGGTGAACGCCGCGGGCGAGGTTGTGGTCAGCGTGGACGTCAGGAACACGGGGACACGAACTGGCGATGAGGTGGTGCAGATGTACGTCAAGCACCTGGACTCCGCGGTGGAACGGCCGCTCAAGGAACTACGCGGGTTCGAGCGCATTCCGCTTGGGCCCGGCGAGACGCGCACTGTCAAGCTGCCGTTGAAAGGGGCCGATCTGACCTACTGGGACGCGGGCAAGCAGAGCTTCGTGTTGGAACCCGGCCGCCTCGGCATCATATTGGGCGCGTCTTCCGCCGACGTAAGGCTGGAGAAGACGATTGAAGTGAAGGAGTGATGGGGGGAAAAGAGAAGCCCAGCCTGTCATGGGCTTTGCGTTGCGAAAATGGAAACACGGCCTGTCACCCGTTTTTCGTCTGATTGGTGACGGAGTTCACCTGCTGATATACCTGCGGCGCCGTCCCCTGGGTCGGCACCTTCGAGGTCAGGTTGCCAAACCCATCGTAGGTGTAAGAGTTGCCCCATACTGGGCGGGTCGTGTCCGTCGTCGCCGCGGCAATCAGCCGGTTCAGTGAATCGTAGGTGTAGCTGGTGTAGCTGACGTTTTCGCCCGTAATAGCATCCGACGACGAAACAATCCGCCCGTTGTTCTGGGCCGCGGAGAAGTTGGGAGTTTCGTCGCCTTGAAGTGAACCCCTGTCGTGAGACACGAAGTTAAGGGGGTTATCGCCGTTCGCTGAAAAATCATTGTGCGGCGGGGTTGATGTCGTCCACTCTGGAAGGACCTGAGCGGAGGATAGGGCAAC